>JACCDG010183258.1_pt1 | contig 16213 bp, 15 predicted proteins | sample 7442471 | NCBI WGS metagenome assembly JACCDG01 (sample SAMN15323444, study PRJNA562643) | freshwater metagenome | isolation source: river surface water | place: USA:Blue River Watershed | collected 2017-08-17 | reverse complement strand
AGAGAATTCCACTAAAAGGCTTAAAAAACTTTGGACCTGTCACCTTTGCGGAGTTTGATTCGATGGGTATTTTATATTTGGATCAAATTGAAAAACTCGGTTTTGAGGATACCTGCCGAAGGTGGGTCCAGTATTATCCAGAGAGGTTAAACGCTAATGCCTTTCTCGGCATTGCCTGTACGCTCGACGGAGTTGTCTGGACTAAAGCGACATCAGAGCATCGTCGCATGGCACATACCTTAGCTTCTCAGTTAAGGAATGAATTCGGCTTACCGCAAGTGAAGAGAGTAAAAATAAAAAAGAACCTTTGAAATTATCCCTTACAGGCAGTCTGTAAGCCCTAAAAAACCCATATCGAGACCTCAGGTTGGGTAGTTTTGTAAATTATTGTATTTTCTAAGAATAAAAAATGGTGCGCTCAACTTGAGGAGTTTCGAACTGCGTGCGTTAAATACTCTATGACAGCTTAGAGCACCATGCATCTAGCCATCAGCAACATTAAAACAATACCTAAATAGAATGGCAATATAGAAAATGAAACGATACTGGCTAAAATATGGTTTTTCATATTTCCCGAAGGCGCGACGACAAAAAGGTCGTCCGCTTCAATTTTTCCCGAATGAAGTTTTTTAATAAACTTATTGTAGGAAGCGCGAACACCTTTTTCATGCGCCAAGTAGTATGTGTCTAGAGCAAAAAATAAAATGGTTGGTAAAAGACCTATATAAACCAAGTCAGGCTTATTTTTATCCGCAATTACAACCAATAAAGCTGAGACCAGTGCAATACACCAAGCCTTAACCGAAGCACTATTAATCGCCATTCTCTGAATTACTGACTGTATTATCGTTAGGTGCGACTGAACAGCATGAGAATTTTCTTGAAACTCTTTTGGTGAGTCTTCCGTTTCCATTAGTATTGCCCTCTAATTCTTATTGCCTCTTCAATCCAGTTTTCCAAATTATCCGAAATATATTTATAAACTTCTTTACTATCTGAGTATGGCGGATTGTATGCTTTAACAACACTAGAAAGAGCTACTGTGCCATTTTTTAAAGTAAATCCACTGAATGGATTAGATCCCATTGTTGTTTGACTGCCAGAAAAGTTTTTTAAATTATGGATGTAGATACCAAGAACGCCTTTACTAGCATTCCAAGATTTTTCAATTTCATAATTGATCCATTTTCTACCAGCCGTATCTTTCCCAATTAAAACAATCGTACACGACCGTCCAGATAGCTGATTGTCAATCCAACGTTGAATTGCAGCATCACCGCCACGAGTGATCGTCTCCCAATCATTATCGGTTGCCGTTGGATTTCCTTCAATTACTCCGATATTGCGAACTTGAGATGCCCGAACACAGTCAGGTTGATAATGAAAACTAAAAAATACTTTTCTTGCCATAAAGCCCCTATAGATCCAACAAGTCTGGATAGTCTTTCAAGACCTCATCAGGAACCTTAAGACCACGATTGAGGGCGATCTCAACCGAGCTTTTATGTTTTGAAAAATTGCCTGTTACGGTTGAGTTGCCTCTTGATCCGCCATGCTTGGCTTCATATTCAGTTTTGGTCATCTGCCAAAGTTGTTTTTCTATTTTTTCAGGTGAACGCTCTGGTTCTTTAATTATATCATCCATGTTGCTCCCTAATTTTTGTATTGAGTAAAGTTATCAATTAAAGTTTTAAAATCCTTTGGTGCGTATTTCTCAAACGACTCTTGATCTACAAAAATAAAGTCGTATTTAATCTTTTTCTGTACGCGGTTCAGATCCTCACACCATTGCTTAAGTCGAAACATTTTCAACGGGACGTCTAAATCTTCAAGACCCTTAGTTTCAACAATAAAGAGTTCTTTTTCAGAGGTTTTTACGAAAAAATCTGGGTAGTAATTTGAGATATCACCATCTGCATTGACGTAATCTATTTTGAAATGCACAGCCAAATAATTTTTAGAATAGGCAATCACATCAGCACAATCTTCTAAAAATGTTGAAAACAGCAACTCAAGATGACTATCTCCAATAATTTTATTAAAAATTGATTTTTTAGGAACTAGAAAGCCCTGTTCTTTGGCGATAAATGGGCGTGTATTTCTCAATTTAACAAAATCCCGAATCTCAGCGTCTCCTTTATCTTGAACTGTTAAGTCATTTATCTTTTTCTTAAAAGTTTCAATTATTGTTCTTGTCGCAGTTACCTCTGATAGGTTTCTGATCGTATTTGTGTTGTCTAATTCAATTTCCTTGCCAAAAAGATGTAAGCCCACAAATTCTTTCATTTTTCCGTAAAGTATTGCGTAGCCACTGACTAAACGGAGGTCTTTCATAACAACTTGAGTGAAGTAGCCGATAACACTGCTGTAATCAATCATTCCAGCCGAGTCTAAAACAGTCGTATGAGTAATGTCTCCAGTGGTAATATCCTTAAAAACAATTTCTCTTTTTTCTTCATCTGAAAAATCGACGTAATTTACGGATTTGTGTCCGAATCTCGATACGTCTAAATCGCCTAAATTTTTGTACTCACGGTAAATTCTAGGGCTAAGTATTGGGATCTCAATATCGAGCAGATCAATGTCTTTCTTTTTATTTTCATTGTCGATTTCAATTACTAAAGGCGCGCGTGGCTGCGCGCCCGTACCCATTGGTCCACGCACAAGCTCAACGCCCTCTTGTTGAATAGACTCAACAAAGTCCATAAATGCAGGTGTACCAACAATACTAACAAACTCTTGAATATTACCTTGGTACATTTTTCTTAAACCGCGACCCAATGCTTGCTCTGGCAAAATATTATTTTGTGCCGTAAATGCTCTAAGGCCAACAATGGTACTCACATTTCTAACGTCCCAACCTTCACGGAGTACCATGACAGAAATAATGGCTTTATAAGGACTGTCAGAACTATCAATAATATTTGCTTGTCGTCTTAGCTCATCAAGCTCTTCTTTATTTTTCCCTGACGTTGCCTCAGAAATTTCACCATTGTTTTTTGTATGAATAACTAAGACAGCGCCCTTAAGATCAGCGTAGTTGCTCTCCAAATAATGAGCTAGATCGTCACAATTTTTCGTGTCATCCGTCATTATGAATAGGATCGCTTTTTTATCGAGCTTGATATGTTCTTCATAAGCCTTGCGCCACTCAATGACTCCAAGGTTGATGTAGTCAGCATACTTTTCAGTAAACTTTGAACTTTTCTTTTCTGTCAGCTTTGCCCTACTTGGTCCGTCGGGAACCAGTGGATGCTTTACGACATTTTGTTTGATCGCCTCAACAAGCGGATAATCTGAAATCGTTTGAACGAAAATTGCACCGTTAGAATGCTTGGGTGTTGCTGTAACATCCAGTTGCAATGAAAGCGCAGTCCCTTTTTGTTGCAAGCGATTATGAATGTCTTGAATTGATTTAAACCATGCGTTTGCTGGATCATGAACGTGGTGAGCCTCATCGTTAATAATCATAAGCTCGTTAATGTCGCGAACAATTTTACTTAAATCAATTTTTGAGTCATTAGTTGCACCTGTAGGTTTTGCACCTAAAAAATAATCCATTGTGTTTTCATCATCAGGTGAGGCTTGCACGTCATTGCCCGAGTAGACACGATGAATGTTAGTTAAAAAGATATTTCCTATCGGGTTAGTTATATGAACGTCGTCTTGAATGTGCAGATCTAGCTGAAAATCAGATTTCCAATCACGTCCATCAAAACCGTCATGTGGCAAAACAGGGTCGTCTTTTAAGAAAATACGCAGACCTTGAAAGTCTTTATAAATCCTATCCAATACGATGATATTAGGGGCGATAACTAAAAAATTTCTAGCCATTGGAGATTCAGGTTCATAAAGCTTATGAAAATAGCTCCACGCTAAAGCAAGGCTTATTACTTTTGTTTTTCCAGCACCAGTCGCCATTTTAACAACAAATCTTTTCCAGACCTCATCAAACATATTGGCAGACACTGCACCTGAATTATCAAAACGAATCAGGTCGAATTTATCTTTTACTTTTTTAACATCAATTAAGTAAACAATTGTCTCTAAGGCTTCGCGCTGTGAAAAGAAATATCTGAACTCGTTAGTTGTATCGCCTTTTTGAATGAGGTGAGGGGTTTTAAACCACCAATTCAACAAGCTTTTGCTTGTATCAGTTGCACCTTCATAATTAGACTCTCTGAACTTTTTAACCAGCTTACGCAGCTCAGGAACTAACGGAGGCAGTAGTTTTTCAAAGCTGGTATTTCTCAACGTTTCATCGGCTGGAAACCAACGAATCTTTGGGTCTAAGATTTCATAAGGGGATTCTGGAAAATTTGGATGTAACGCCATTATTTTTTACCCTTTGTTGAAAGCTCTAAAACCGTCATAGTGTCATTGCCAAAAATATCAACGACCTTGATCGCAACTTTCTGTGTTTTAGACTCAAACTCATGAAACGGACTCATTAGTTCAAGTGAACGATCTTTTTTAGTTCTGAACGATTGCCATTCATTTTCAAAAATATAATCGCCAGTCCAAATTTCCTCATACTGACCTGACTCTTCATTTTTTCTACGAATAATTTCTTTTTTACTGGCGTAATTAAAATCAACTGACCAGTAATCAATCCAGTCGCTCCATTTGTCAGTTAGCTTTTCACGTTTAACTTTGCCTTTGTCGTCTTTTGTGATTTTAACGATCTGACCTTTTTCAACTACTACTTTGCTAGCTTTGTTTTTCAAACCTTCTGCTACTTCAGCAGAAGCATCTTGATTGTAAAAAACTGAAAAGTCTTTTAGCTCAATTGCAACACTGTCCTTTTTAATGTGGGCTTTTGCACCAATATAGGCGACGTCATGAAAAGAAACCTGATTTTTTTCCACTGCACGCTTATCAAAAACATCCGCAGGAATATATTTGGGAGAAATATCAATTCCTTTTCTTTTAGCCTCTTCAAGCGAGTCTGGAAAAAGACCCATCTCAAATTCAAATCCAAGAATGTCTATTTTAGTAATTTTCTTTTGACGACATTCAGAAATGACTTCTTCTACGAACAATCGTGAAACTGGCAAGTTTACTGGACCGATTGCTATTAAACGACCATTCTTTTTTCCTTGAAATATTTTAAAGCCAGAGGTCTTTTCGCCTTTATATGCTTTTAAGATTAGATCAATAAATGCGGTTTCTTTTTCTTCAAGCTGTTTTTCTTTTTGCTCTTGTCGAAGGTCAGAGTTGACACCTACGTAAAGTTGTCTCTCATATTTGCCTAGATTAAGGATCTCGAATGCACGAAAATCTTTACCTTGCTCTTTCAAATCTCTTTGTACGCCGATAAGTCTTTTTCTTGTTGTATGTATGGCAAATTTTCCAAGATCTGAAGCGATCCACTTTCGACCTAATTTTTCAGCGCAAGCGACAGTTGTCCCTGAGCCACTAAAGAAATCTGCAACTATATCTCCCTCTTGCGTAGATGCCGCAATAATTCTTTTAAGTAATTTTTCAGGTTTTTGTGTAGGGTACGAAATTCGCTCAGAATCCTCCCAATTTAGCTGTTCAATATCATTCCAATAGTCTTCTGGAATTTTCCCCTCATCCAAATAATACCTGTATACCTTGCCTGATTTCGCATCTGTTTTTTCCTGATACTCGCGTCCATCAGGGTCGACTTTAGCCCTCATGTGACTATTTGCTTTTCTAGGCTTAACTACATCAGGGTGCTGTCCATTAAAAAAATACTTATCGCCTTTCGAATAGAAAAAAATTGTATCATGTTTCCTTGCAAACCTGTCTTTCCCCTTGCCACCAATTGAATAGCACCAAAGTATTTCATTTATATGGAATTTCGATCCAAAAATTTCATCTAAAGCTAATCTAATAAAACTATTTACTCTCCAATCACAATGCACATAAATACACCCATCTTCAGATAACAAATCACGCATTAACACAAGTCGTTCATATATCATGGAAATAAATGAGTCTGAACCTTTACCCCAAGTATCTCGATAGGCAATTTCTTCTAAAATGCTTGGCTTCTTTGTTAAAGTCTCTTCACCAATTTCAATATCCATTGAAAAATCTGCGCCCACATCGAATGGTGGGTCGATATAAATAAGCTTTATGCCGCCTTGTTTTTCAATCTCGTCACGGAGTGGTCCATTTTTTAATGACGATAAAACTAATTTGTTATCACCCCAAATTAATTTATTTGTCCAACCTTTGATTTGGCGCCCACGTTCATCTAAATCAAAAAGACTTTTTTGAATTTTTGTATCAACTTCTTCACGAGGCTCATCGACTTGTTCAATCGTCTGAAATGGCAAAACGATATTTGAAACTTCATTTGTTTTACCATTCCAAACGAGCTCAACTTCACGTTTGTCTTCAAAAAGTAAAAAACGATATTTATCAGGAAGTGGTTTCCCTGCTTCAATGAATCTAGCAACTTCTTGTTGCTCTAGCTCTGTTAGTTTCGCCATAAAATCCTTCTATACTAAACCGTTTGTTGAATTTCTTGTTTTGTTGTAGCACCGCCGTTGACAACCCAGTGGTCAACTTCACGGGTTCTGAATTTCCATAGGCGACCGATTCTGTGCGCAGGAATTTTCTTTTTTTCCAGCCAGCGATAGACGGTTTCTTTTGAAACGCCCAAATGAAAACTTATTTCTTCTACTGATAGCCAACGCTCAGATTCTTCCATCAGAAGCCCCCTAAATTAACAACTGAAATATGGTAAAAATTAGAACAGCCAAGGCTGGTTTTGACAAGCTAATACAACGTAAGACGACTTTATAATGCCTAGCTCAATGAGTCATGTTGCGGCCTCAGAATTAAGCAATCCTACTGAACTCCAAATTGAGCTAACTACCTGCAATTTATCCCAAACCAGAGCACTTTTATTTTTTTCTGGGCTCGGACAGAGATGCGCGCGAAAATAGAGTCAGTAAGTCATATTATTGGAGGTGTTAAATGAGAATCGTATCAATCTACACGTTCAGAAATGCAGAAAGTGCAAATAAGGCAGTTGAAGCCCTTTGGCGGCGTTTGTCGGGCGGATTTGAGCGCACGGTTGGATCGTCAGGATCTGAAATTTGGATCACCAGCTTTTGTGACGACATCAATCTTGCTGGGCAAATCTGTGAAAGCAACGGCGGCTCTTTAAAGTGATTAAGCATTTAGGAATTTCCCATTTTAGCGGAGCGCAATTGCTTTATGTGGCATTTGTTTTTTACGCAAACTATCAAGTTTTAAAGTGGGTCTTCGGGGCAGTAAAATTAATCGCCTCGTCCAATTTTTTGACTCTGTTGGCTTACAAGCTCACGCCAAATTCCGTGCTTGAAAAGCAAAGGCAAAAACGCATCGAAGCGCAGAAACTAAAAGTGATCGAAGAGAAATACCAAAAAGACAAAAATCACCAAGAGGCTTTAGAAATACACCGCAAGTATGAGTACACGGGCTGGTGGAATGTAGGCTTTATCGAAGAAGACAGGGCGACCCTATTCAAAGGGTATGAAGATATAAAATGGCAATGGGGCAGCCACAAGATTGATCGATCGAAAAATTATTTTCCAGACGAGTCTAGGCATTTAAGTTTCATGATGTTCCTAGAGATGGCGATTTATCGGTCGCAGTTCATTGAACATAAGAAATGGTCGCCCGCAATGGAGGATTTTTGGTGCAAGATTTTACCGAAACAGTTTGTTAAAAAACGGGACTACTTGGAAGAGCTTGCGCAGAAAGCTTCGGTGGAATTTGAATCAGATAAGCCGACTAAAGTGTCTGCTTAGTTTTTCTTTTTTCTGCAAGTTCTCGGTGGATTCTATCGCTTATAGGTTCTTCGGTGTAGACAATATAAATATCGACAATCTTAAAAATAAGATTGATCGCAAGAGCTGAGATCACTGAGTAAATCGAGAGCATGGCGTATTTGTAGGGAAGAAATATTTTAAACGCTCCGCTAAAGACAACTCCGAGGAGGAAAAACCAAGCTGATAAAACTAGGTTAAAAAGTAGGTCCCCCTCTTCGAGCGTTTTTTGAAGTTTTGATTTTTTTCTTTTCTTGGGATGCTTCATAAACTTTCCATAAGAATCCATGAGAGCATGACGGCGAATAAAAAAAAGCTTTTTAAAAAGGACGGTGCGATCAGCGCCCCCAGTGAGGACGCCAAAAAGAAGAAGTAGCAAACTCTCGTGAGGTTGGTTTTAAAGTTTCGTCGTCTCATGTGCTTTAAATGGAATGATTTGATTTTTTCCATTTAAACGGCATGGATGCAAAATTTAGCCTCATGCACCTTTATAACAAGCGAATTCTCTCGCATGGAGCGTTTCGGATATTCCGTCTATTGCTAGATATTCGCAACGAGAACCCCAACACCTTCGCCATTAAAGCCAGTCGAAGGCATTTAATGATTTATACTGGCTTGTCCGAGAATGCGCTGAAGTCAGCACTGGACGAGCTATTAAGGCTTAGAATCGTGGCTTTGAAGAGTGATCGTCCTAGCCTCTGGGCGGTCAATGACGCCTCACAATTTGATTTAGAGGCATTGAATAGGCTCGTGGAAGGCAAGCCAGACTCCTCAAGTTCCGAGGCGGATACCGCAGATTAAGAGGCACAATTTTGAGTAGTTCATATAAGGAATTGGGTTTTAAAATTTTTCTGAAAAATCGGAGTTTTATTTTTGACCGCAAGTTTTGAGGTTTCGTTTCAGTGTTTCCATTTATATTTCAGGAGGAAATACAAATGCCTAATAATGAATACACTTTTATTATGATCCCTGATTTGAACCATAATTCTCAGTCCTATCGGATATACAGAGGAGACGACAGGTCAAAGCCTGTGGCTATGATCGTCTTTGAAGATAAAGACAACTACGAGATTTTTAATTTAACTGATCAAGCCTTTACCAGCCTTGAAGAACTGAACATTGCTTCAGCTTGTGAAAAGTTCCGACATGATAAGTTCTTTTATAACTGGGACTGATTTTCTCATCTGTGGGTTGGGTTCGCATCCATTAGGTGCGACACCATCCCCCATTAAATCTTAAAGACTGGTTCTAGATACACCCACGGCGGTGGGTAAGCCCACCACCAGCAAGGGTTAAAAATCTTCAAAACCACTTTTTAATTCTTCCATTTAATTAACGCCCACCTAGGAGGGGGCTAAAAATGGAAGAAAAATCTAGGTTTTATTTTACACGACTACCGAGCAGGCTGTTAAAAGCCCATACGCTCCTTGACCATGTTGACCGAGGACTGCTCCAGCAGATTGCTGTCTATCATCCCAACCCGTGCTTTTTACCCGTGAACTACTTGACCTCAGTTGTCCTTGGGTGCGGAGAGAAAGCGTTTTATAGAGCGGTTTATAAACTTAAAATGCTAGGGTTGATCCAGTTTGAAAAAGGACGGCGAAAAGCAAAAGGACGCAACTGTCCAAACCTTTACACCTTCAACGCCGATCCAAGCCTTTGGCGGCTACCTAAGCCCTTGAGCGATGAAATTAGAGCCGACTACCAAAAGCTCGGACTTGGTGAGCTTGAATATAAAAAAGAGCCGTTCAAACACGAATTCGCTTTTAAGATTTATTTTAATAGCTCACACCCAAGGCACCGAATTGAAACAAAGAATCGTTCAGTTTCCGACCTTACAGGCACGCCTGTAAGGAAAGAAATCAAACCAGAAGATTTACCGTGGTTTGAACGCTTAAATAAACTCAACGAGGAAAATCCAATGCCACTGAAAATCATTGCGGATTATTATCGCTATCAGTTTAGCATTAAGTCGCTTGGAACACTTGGGGAGGTTATAGGATTTAATGAGCGAAAGTTTTTGTTGGAATTAAAAGACAGATATATGCAAATCACTGCAAGCCCACCAACCGAAAGCATTGCAAAGCTCGTCCAACAAATTGAAGATCTAGAAAAAAATGGAGCAACACGAGCCGAGATCTTAGGATTAATCTTAATAGAGAGAAATCCGCCTAATCTCTAGGCGGATTTCTTATCAAGGCTTTGTATTTCAATATCAAGCTGGTAGAGCTTCACTTGAAGTTCAAAAACTAATTTTCTTTTTTCAAAATCACCTGTGGCATTGCGGATTTTTCTATCCCATTCAAAAATCACAAAATCCCGATAATTATTTAAATATGAGCATTCATTGGCGATAAATACATTTTTTACTTTTCTAGAACCAATATCAAAATAATCAGGCATAAGCTCAATGCCAACAAACCTACGGTTTTCTAATACGCACGCCACGCCCGTGGTGAACGAACCCGAGAAACTATCAAGCACAATGTCTCCAGAAAAACTCAGCATTTTTACTAAGTGCCGCATTAGACTTAACGGTTTCACAGTTATATGATGATTTTTTCCTTCAACTTGCTTGCGCCCAAAAAGAGTATATTTTTTGTACGGCGTTTTTTCATTTTCAAGACCGAGGTCTTTTTCTTTTTGTGACGCCTTAGAAAAAACCAAAGCCTGCTCAATTTCAAAAGCTTCATGGGATAAGACTTCAAACTTGGACGACTTATTGCCGAAATGTTTCAGCACGGAATAGTCATTCTCAAGCATAACATTTTTGGGATGGAGTTCCGAGCCATAGGTGGAATTAATTTTAAGTTCACCCGTATTTAAAAAACCCGTTCCGTGCTTTTCTAAATTGGTGAGGTAGTCTTTTTCTTTTATTGGCTTTCTCGCAAGCACAATAATTTCCATAGCAGGGGTTAAATCCCGTCTTACCTCGGAAAATCTTCTCAGCTCCATTTCATTCTCAAAGTGAGGTGCTCTTTTAGACTTAGCCATTCCTTGGGCGTGTACCCAAGCCATAAGTTCGACAATTTCAAAGCCTGCAAGCCTTAAAGAAATCATAACGAGATCTACATTTTTATTTGCCGTAAAGGTGGCAGCAAATCCGCCGTGTTTTAAAACTCGGTACAAATCAAAGCGATGGCTCAATGGCGGAATATCAGCGTCCCATTTCCTATTATCAAGTCCACCGCCACGGCGTTGATAATCTTGATCCGCAAGAGCGGATTTTAAAAATGCCTGAATGTCCACTTTTTCACTATTAAGTCCATAAGGCTCGTCCTGAATGACGCACGCAACGGACTCTGTCGGCAGAGTTGCCAAGCAAGCCTTGTTATCGCCACGCAGGAGAGCCATTAGTGGCTCTCCTGCGTTTGTCTCAATTTTCAAAAAGTCATTGATCGCAGTGATTTTGCTCATATTAATTCCCTGAAGCTTTCTTAGCTTCTTTTTCCGTTTTCCATTGGTAAAGCTCGTCAATGAGTTTAGAAAACTCCGCAGGGATTTCTCCGTCACCAATAGCGTCTTTAATAATCTTAATCGAGTCCGTGAGCGTCTTGGCAATGTCCAAGCGGTCTTGCGATTTAAAATCTGCAAGATTAAAAATATGAGCAGCAGTGTCGTTGACCTGTGCTTCCATTTTAGTGGACGGCGCAGATTGCAAAGGACTTGCGCCTTGCGGCGATTGTGGCGTAGTTTCCGCCGTCTCCGTTTTTTCAACCTTGGTGGTGTCACGGGACTTAGGATTAAACTTGCGCACAATGTTTTTCACTTCACGGTAGCTCAATTCTTTTAGCTTCTCTATGGAGTAAGCCTTAATCATTGATTGAATATCAGATTTTTCAAGACGACTTATTTCCACCAATTTGGAAACTTCAAGAGCAAGCTCGGGTAGAAAAGTTCCAAGTTTCAAAGAAACTTGAATGTACTCATTGGCACGAGACGCTTTAATTCCAAATTGAACCTGTACATATTCAAAGAAAGCGTTAAGCCATTCTTCTTTAAGAACATTGGCTCTCTCAAGAGCAGTTGCTTCAAAACGGCTTCTCAATACCAAGAGCAATGAACCTGTTTGTAGCTCACCTTTACCTTGGTCAATCAAATGCGTCTTGATTTTCACGGTTTCTCGTAAAACGCTTTTTACCAAAGTCTCGTCAATAAACGGACTTTGATAGCGGAACGCTTTAGGCGCCTGTTCAGGCTTAACCGTGTTCTTTACGGCTTCACCTTGGCTTTGAGGGTTGGACACAGGGGGCAGATTTGACTTAGACATAAAAACCTCCTTCGGTTTTTTAGGTTAATGTAAGCAGATGTCTTTGCTGCCTACATTTCCCATACTAGGAGGTGCTCACTTGGTATCTTGGTGCTATTTTTGGTGCTTCTATATGTATCTGATTTTTTTACATATTTAGACTATATTCAAAATAAAGATCGAGCTTATAGGATTTGTCGTCACCGATTTTTTCTCCGAGCTTAACTAAACCAAGCTTCCACGCTGGGTGATCTTCTTTTAAGATTGTTTTCTCCAATCGCCACTCATATTTGAATCTACTGAGAGATCCGTCTTTTTTGGTGACGTGTTTTCCATGTCTTAATCGAATGTCATTCGCTTCTTCCACGGAATAGATTTTATCTACTAGCGTCAGCCTTTTCACTTCGCCCTTAATCGCCAATTCGTGGGCTTCATAGAGAGCTTCGATCACTTTACTTTGCTGCGAAGTAAAGCGGATCACACCAATTTTTTTATTAACAGGATGGTATTCCCTAAAACCCTCTGTAAAGAGTCCCACTTTTCTTTTGGTTTGCTTATTAAGGCTTGGCTCCAGAATATCCTTTAAGTAAGGAATAACCACATCAGTGCGGTCTGCGATTTTCTTAGCGAAAATGTCCAGTTCGGATTTAACAGGATCACTGAGCCTCATACTTCGATCTAGCCGCAGAGCCTTTAAAAAAGATGCATATGCACGCTTTTCTAAGGCACTAAATCGCTGTACGACAAGTTCAAGGGTCGGAATAAGTTGTTCCAACTGAGCAAACTGAACGAGATTCATTAGCTCAATATAAGAAAACGAGAACTCGTGCGCGCCTTGAATATCGAGCGAATAGTCAAAAATGGGTTTAGAGTCTCGAATGAGCTTGCGGATATAAGTCGTCTCAATAGCAGGCAGAAAAGTCGCAGTTCTTAAAATACGGTGAAAAATAGACTCGTCTCGATGCTTGTATTCTGTATCGTCAGGCAGATTGAAATATTTTGGATTTCTACCAAGGATCGCCTGCGCTTCATCACGGCTAAAAAGATCACTCATTCGCTCAGCAATGGCGTCAACAGGTTCTTTCGTTAAAGTACCCGCGAGGTATTCTGTAATCAAATCTATAGCCTCAATTCTAAGTTTAAATAACTTCTCCCTGATATTGAGTTCTTGTTTTTTTGAATCAGAGTCGGACAGGTATTTTTTTAAGTCTTTTTTCTCCTGAATCGAGGCTTTTAAATTCAGGGAGGACTCAAACTTCAAGGGTATCGAGTTGTCTTGAATTATAGCGATGGCAGACTGATCTTTTGAAGAAAACTCTGCTCGCTCTTTTTCATTCTTTATAAACCTATCCGTGCGGGTTCCTTTGGTCGTGCTTTGCCGAACAAGCATACCTTTACATAAAACAATCGTCTCAACGTTCGCACCCGTAGCAAACGCCTTATCAAACCAAGGATATGGCGTAAACGGTGCATATGCCCTGCCTGAGCCTTTTATGATCTCTTCTTTCTGAATAATTAAATGCGCCTTAAAATCGGCAAGTAAAGACGCATGGTCTTGGTCATGAGTTTCCTCCTCATCGTCACTTTCGTCCTCTTCATTATCCTTCGCTTCAGTTCTATTGATCGGCGGTGGAATAATATTAAAAAATATGTCGATCAAAAACCTATTAAGGGAAACTGTTTTTAAAGCCTCCATCTCGTTTTTAGTAAGTGGTTCGTCGTATGCATCGATGCGTTCTTTACCAGTTACAGTGTATTCAGTCTGGAGAATCTCCTCAATCTTAAGGTTTAAAAGTTTTTTGGTTCGAGTAGCACCAAGCACCGCTAATAACTCAAGTACGCTAGGCATAAACTGCGAATATAAATGATTATCACTTAAAACATCGTCATCAGTCTCGTATAGCTTTTTTCCGTAAGCAGTTGTGAGATCAAGTAAGGACTTCGATCTAAACAGCGTGTTATTGAGAATTTTCTCAATCCATGGGCTATCCGTATCGTAACGAGTCGCTAATGCTTTAGCCGTTCGCTTTAAAAGTGGTTTTTCGCCTTCATAAGCACGCCTTAATTCAAATTTAGGTATAAAGCTCATCCCATAATAATAGCACCAAAAACGGCACCAAGTAAATTGCAGTTCGAGACTTAGTCTGGGTTTATAGGCAATTAAGCTTATAAGGGCGTGGGAACCCCCTAAAAGACCCATAAGGAAGAGATTATGAGCAAACCATTAGACGGCTCTGCCAAGCCCGCTTTAGGTGAAATTGGCACAAAGGAGCTAAAGACCAGAACCTACAAAACCCCAAGCGGCGAAAGCTTTGAAATAACCGAAGACGAGTTTAACCAAGTTGTGGCGATCTTCGATTTTTTAAGGCTCTCACGAGACGAAAAAACAACCCAACCGAATATCGAACCCGAAGAAACTTCCGTAGAAAGCAATAATGCATTAAACTCAAGAAAGGCAGGATAGTATGAAAAACGAAGTTAAATACATTAACAAAAGAGCTGTGGCGATCCTTCGAGTCAGTAGCTACAAGCAGGAGGACGGCTTCTCGCATGACGTACAGTTGAAGTACGCAACAGATTACTGCGAAAATGACTGTAATCGCCAAAAACTTGAACTTGTTAAAGTCTTCACACTCACCGAGAGTGCTAAAAAATCTGAAGATCGAAAAAAATACGCCGAAGCTATGCACTACATTTCTCAAAATAAAATTGGGAATGTTATTTTCTACATGCAGGATCGTGAAACTCGAAACCTGACCGATCTTGAACAAAACGAACAGCGAGTGACTAGTGGCGATTTTATTATTCACTTTTCTCATGATCGAAAGTGCCTGCATAGCGCAAGTCCTGAGTCCGATTTTTTAACTCGTGCATTCACGGGAATAATGGCTCGAAGTTATGTGCGAGTCTTAGCGGCTCGAATTGCTGACGGCATGATCGCAAAAGCCGAACAAGGTTGGTACCCAAGCAATCATCCACCTCTTGGCTACATTGTGCTTAAGCCGAAAGATCAGCACGGACAAAATAAAGTCCGTGGTGGAACCATAGGTCTAAATCCAGATAAAAAAGCACAACAAATCGTTCTGCGGGAATATCAAATGCGAGCGGAAGGTTATTCGCTCGAAGATATTAGAAAAGAAATTCGAGCCTCTGGTCTTCTCACGGAAAAACAAGCTCTCCGCTACAATATTGCTACAATTGACGGGCGGTTAAAAAATCCTTTTTACCGTGGTCAATTCCTCTGGAAAGGGATTCTTTATGACGGCAAGCACCCGTTATTTATTCCTTCGGATCTAGTCAAAGCTGTTGAGAAAACTTTTGGGAAAAAAGCCTCTGCCATTGTTCGAGAAGAGTCCGAACATAATGTCCTAATGGGAGGTTGGCTGAAATGTTCATGCGGTTGTAATATAGTTTACGATCCGAAGACTAAAAAAATCAAAGCAACAGGAGAAACGAAGACCTACCATTATATTCATTGCACGGACGGCAAGGAAGTTCATAAAACTCAAAAAGGGATAATCACCACTAGTGAAAAACTGTGGGACCAGCTCGGCGGTATTATGAATAAAATCGCTATTAGCGAAGAGTTTGCGAACGACATTGCGGAAGCACTGAATAAGCTCAATTCAAAAACTAAAAATGTTATTCACATTCAGCAAGCGGAGCTTAATGATAAATGTAAGGAATTAGAAACCCACGAGGACAGACTCACAGAACACCTACTTAATGGCACGATTGATAAAGAAGCCTATAGCGGGCATTTAAAGCGTATCCGTGGCAACCGTGAAGACCTGCTTCGACAACTCGAGCAGCTCCGCTTGAGTTTACAGGATACTTTTATGGAAAGTGTGAAATCCATTCTCGAACTGGCTACGTCTGCGAAATCTTTATGGATTCGCAAGTCTGCCCAAGAACGCAAAGACTTCCTAAATATGATACTCTCGAACCCTATTTTAGAGGGTGTAAATGTGCGATATGAATTGAAAAAACCGTTTGCAGTGTTGGTTGAAATGTCTAAAAAAGAAGATTGGTGCGGCTGGACGGACTCGAACCGTCATGTCTTGCGACATACGCCCCTCAAACGTACGTGTCTACCAATTCCACCATCCGCGCGCACAAAATAACTGTAGTGTTAATTTTTGTCACAGGACTTACGGTGGGTCAAATTAATTTT
>JACCDG011157240.1_pt1 | contig 16217 bp, 11 predicted proteins | sample 7442471 | NCBI WGS metagenome assembly JACCDG01 (sample SAMN15323444, study PRJNA562643) | freshwater metagenome | isolation source: river surface water | place: USA:Blue River Watershed | collected 2017-08-17 | reverse complement strand
TCGGGTTGATTTTATAATATTAGACTAATTTTGGATAGACTTTTTCATTCAGTGGGGTGCGGCTTGTTAAAGCGGATGAGGGTTCACTTGAATACCATCTTTTTGCCATTTTTTCTGATTTGTCATTGCGGCTGCAGCCGCAATCACAAATCAGGGAGCAATAAGCGAACGACCCCTCCTTAGAATCAGGCTTAATGAATTAATTCAGCTTTTTATCCCCCCATTTTTTTAATTATGGCAAAAGTTAACTTTGGATCGGGCTGAATTTTTTGGCAAACTTAAATAAGAAAGGATTAACAGCTATTGAGATTAAGGCGCCGGCTAGAATCAGATCATAGAGATTTGCTGAAAATATTCTCATATTTAAAGCAAGGCCGGCTAATATGAAGGAAAATTCCCCGATTTGCGCTAGGCTAACCGCAATTATTAATGATTCAAAAACTGAATATTTGAAGCATCTTACAATTATATAGGCAAAAATTGATTTGCCAAATATGATAATGGAAACAATAACTAAAACCATGATCGGCTCATTGATTAGTACCATCGGATCAAATAACATTCCAACTGAAATAAAAAATAATACCGCAAAAACATCTCTTAGTGGCATTGAATGTTTGGCTGACTTCTTGCCAATTTCACTTTCATTTAATGCCATCCCAGCAAGAAATGCCCCAAGGGCAAAAGAAGCATCGAATAAATAATAAGCAATAAAGGCAAACCCCAAGGCAATTGAAAGAATCCCAAGCGACATTAATTCTTCAGAATTAGTTTTATCGATGAAAACTAAAATTTTGGGTAAAATTCTGCGTGCTGCAAACATCATCACCAAAGTAAAGCCGATAATTTTAACCAATATTGTGATAAATTCATCCATAATCAGACCTAAGCCAACATGACCCTTATTAACTACAAGATCAGTGATCATTGGCAATAATACAATGGTTAAAACCATAGCAATATCTTCTACCACCAACCAGCCAACTGCTATTTTACCAATTTTGCTGGTAACCATTCTAAATTGCTCAAGACAGCGTAGTAATACTACAGTACTAGCCACCGAAATTGTTAAGCCAAAAATTAACCCCTCTAGCAAATTGTGATCAATTAACATCGCCGCCCAAAAACCAACCAAGCTTATTGCAATAATTTGTATTATCGCCCCCGGAAGCGCAACCTTATAAACCGCAATTAAATCCTTAATTGAAAAATGCAAACCAACTCCAAACATCAATAATATGATACCAATTTCTGCTAATTGCTTGGTAAGACCAATATCCGCAACAAATCCCGGAGTATGAGGCCCAACAATCACCCCAGCAATCAAATATCCAAAAATAGCCGGCAATTTTAATTTCTTAGCAGTTAAGCCAAATAAAAATGCAAATACTAAACTAGCAACAATAGTAGTAATTAAAGGATAATTATCGATCATTTGATTAGATTAACTGAATTAATTAAGTATGTATCAACCCTTGCTCATCACTAACTCAATTCCCCCACTTGCCAATCCCTGCCTATGCGGGGATTGCAAGCATAGGAGCGAAAATGATAATTGGAGATAATCTAGATTAAAAAATTTTGCAAGTACTTGCTCATACAATCTTAAACAAAACTAAATTGCAATCCGATGTCAAACTAAATCTTTTTAAGACTTAGGATCGGTTCAATATCAAATAAAACTGGAGTCAGTAAAAAATAAAAGAATAAAAGGAGTGGCGGGAGTGACGGGACTCGAACCCGCGACCTCCTGCGTGACAGGCAGGCGCTCTAACCAACTGAGCTACACCCCCCTTTTATATGAAAAAAAACGACAAATGATATGACTTCATGAAAATCTTGAAGGACGTGACTATAGATGCCTGTAATTAAAAAACAAGAGTCACGGTAACAAATTTTTGATTATACCAAATCCCATCTAAAATTCATTATATAGCGAGATATTTTTGAGAAAAAATTTTAATTAAAAATGAATTTTAGATCGGATTTGATATTAGATAGTCTTCCTTCGCTAAAGCTGCGGCGGACAGCCTTCGTCAAATCTACAACTGGCGAAGCCAGCCGTAGCCTTGGCGAAGGCTGGTGGGCGATGACAGGCTCGAACTGCCGACCCTCTCCTTGTAAGGGAGATGCTCTACCAACTGAGCTAATCGCCCCAAAAACAAGCAAGACCCACCCATATAAACCAAAAACTGATAAATATGAGCAGGTCCCCTAAAACGATTTGATCGTTAAATAAAAATTTACTTAACTGAATCTTTCAAAGTTTTGCCTGCAGTAAATTTAACTCTTTTAGAAGGTTTAATTTGAATTTCTTTACCAGTTTGAGGATTGCGTCCTTTTCTAGCTGGAGTTTTAACAACTTTAAAACTTCCAAAACCAATTAAACTTACGGTATCGCCTTTTTTAAGAGCCTTACCAACTACTTTTAAGAAAGCTTCTAAAAAAGCTGAAGCATCTTTTTGAGGAAAACCAGTATCGTTAGCAATTGCTTTTATTAAATCTGTTTTGTGCATTGTGTTAGACCTTTGATTATTAATATTATGAACTAGTACTAACATAAGTCAACAACTTATAAATGAAGCTAATCATTTGCGAGCTGCAAACCATGTGTTAAGCGCCAACTTATATTGAAAAAATATTAAAGCAACTAATTTATTGCAATTTTTTTAAAAAAATTTACTTTGCCTAAATTTACGAAGGAGCGTTGATAACATTAAGACCGATAATAAAATTATCAATTCTTACATAAAATATCATTGTCGCTTACAATAAAATCAAGGCTTCGATCATTTTCTTCAATTGGCAAAATCCCGTCAAACTTCTGCAAATCATAGGCCAGACCGACAAAAATAACGTCGCTTTTTTTTAAAGCAATTAATTTTCTTGGTGCTTGCAAAAAATTAATAGTACGATCATAAAATCCAAGACCCATGCCAATTCTTGATAATCTGGCATCAAAAGCAATTAGAGGCACTAAAATTACATCTGGAATTACATGATTTAAAAAATTATTTTCTGAATTTGGTTCTAATATTTTGGGATAATAATCATTAGCCTTAAGCTCTACTCCTTCCTTGATTAAAGCAAAATCAAGATAATGATTTTTTTTGATAATTTTTGGTAAACAAAAATCAATATTATTGGCGATTAAAAAATCTTTTATTAAATCGAGCCGCACCTCATTATTGATTGGCTGGTATAAAGCAAATATTTTGCCTGTTAATGGCGATATTTTTGGTAAAAAATTATTAATAAAATTTTGATTAATTTTTTGAGATTTAGCATCAATTTCTGTTTGGCTGAGCGATGATCTTTGGGATCGGAAAATTTTTCTGATTTCTGATTTTTGATTAATTGTGTTAGCCATATTGATAACTATAGATATTCTTCAATACCCCCCCTCTCCTACAAGGGGAGAGGGGTATACGGAGATTTTATTAGTTATTTACCATCATCAGCAGCTACTTCTTCAGTAGGCTTTTCCTGATTGGCAGTATTTCTGAATCTAGCAGCAATTAAGCCGGTACCGGCAGGAATTAAGCGACCAACGATGATATTTTCTTTTAAACCTTTTAGATGGTCATATCTTCCTTGTACTGCAGAGTCAGTAAGTACTCTGGTAGTTTCTTGGAAAGAAGCGGCAGAAATAAATGATTTAGTCTGTAATGACGCTTTAGTAATTCCAAGTAGTACCGGAATTGATTCAGCGGGACGTAAATTTTGTGAAATCGCCTTTTTATTAGTTTCTTCAAATACATCACGATCAACATATTCTCCAACCAATAAAGTTGTATCACCAGCAGCAGTAATCTCAACTCTCTTTAGTGTCATACTGATAATTACTTCAATATGCTTATCGTCAATTTTTACACCTTGCATGCGATAAACTTTCTGTACTTCATTTACCATGTAATTAGTGAAAGCTTGGATGCCGGCAATCTTTAAAATGTCATGTGGCACCGGATTACCATCAACTAAAATATCGCCTTTTTTAACATAATCCCCTTCACCAACAAATAAATGCTTGGTTTTAGAAACCATATATTCAACTGGTAAAATATCAGCATTATCAGATCTGACGATGATGCGACGTTTGGTTTTATAATCTTTACCAAATTCAATGCGACCTTCAATTTCACTGATGATTGAAGCATTCTTTGGTTTACGGGCTTCAAATAACTCAGCAACTCTAGGTAAACCACCAGTAATATCACGAGTCTTTGAAGATTCCTTAGGAATTCTTGCAATCACATCGCCGGTTTTTACTTCATCATTATTTGATACCCCAATAATAGTGCCAACTGAAAGCTGATATTCTTTTAGCACCTCACCATCCTTAGAAACTACTGTGATTCTTGGCTTTAAATCCTGTTTACTATATTGCTTCCAATCAATTACTATTTTGGTTGAAACTCCAGATGATTCATCAATTTTTTCACGCAGAGAAACATTTTCTCCTAAATCATTATATTTGATGATCCCGCTAAATTCAGCAATGATTGGAATATTATAGGGATCCCATTCCGCTAAATGATCGCCCTTATTGATTTTGCTACCATCTTTATGCAAAATAGTTGCCGCATAAGGCAATTTATAGCTATGAATTTCATTTTGCTTATCATCTAAAATCGTAATTTCAGAATTTCTGCTTACTACTACCATTTTACCATCGCGATTAAGCACTGTTCCCTTATCAAGAACCCTAACCACACCTTCTGAACTTGCGGTAATTGCAGATTGCTCCGCTCCTTTTTGAGCCGCACCACCAATGTGGAAAGTTCTCATGGTTAACTGGGTTCCAGGCTCACCAATTGATTGCGCCGCAATCACTCCAATTGCCTCACCAATACTGACGATATTGCCAGTTGACAGATCTCTGCCATAACATTTAACGCAAACCCCATCTTGAGTTTTGCAAGTTAATACTGATCTGGTTTTAATTGATTTAACTCCAGCTTTTTCTATAGCTTCAGCCTTAGCTTCATCAACCGCTTCACCGGCTTTAACAATGATAGTTTTATTGTTACCCGCTTTTACATCTTCAAGTACCACCCTACCAAGAATTTGCTCTGATAATAGCGAAATAACTCGGCCATCATCAATAACTGATTCTAATATTAGGCCTTCCTTAGTGCCGCAATCTTCTTCAATTACAATACAATCTTGCGCCACATCAACTAATCTTCTGGTTAAATAACCGGAATTGGCGGTTTTTAGAGCAGTATCAGCCAAGCCTTTTCTTGCACCATTAGCAGAAATGAAATATTCCAATATATTCAAACCTTCTTTAAAATTAGAAGTAATTGGAGTTTCGATAATTTCGCCTGATGGTTTGGTCATCAAACCTCTCATTCCGGCAACCTGTTTAATTTGATTTTCAGAGCCTCTGGCACCAGAATCAGCCATCATATAAATTGAATTGGCAGTCAAAGGGTTGGTATAAGCTGAGATTACTTTCATCATCTCTTTAGAAGTTTTATCGGTACAATGGGTCCATTCATCGATAACTTTGTTGTATCTTTCACCGGAGGTAATTAAACCATCGCGATATTGTTGCTCTAATCTCTTAACTTTACTTAGAGATTCAGAAATATTTTTTTGCTTGGTTTGCGGGATCATCATATCATCCTTACCAATTGAAATACCGGCTTTACAAGCATTTTTAAAGCCTAAAGCCATGATGCGATCACAAAACATTACAGTTTCTTTTTGTCCGCAATTTCTGTAAACAGTATCAATTAGATTAGTGATGGCTTTTTTAGTCATCGGCTTATTGATGATTTCAAAATCACTTTTCATCGCTTCCGGTAGTGAATTGTATAAAACTACTCTACCTGGAGTAGTGTCCACCCTTTTATAATAACGGTGACCATCAACATCTCTGATTTGATATCTAAATAAAATTCTGTTATGCAAAGTTAAATCTTCGCTATTTAAAGCATGTTCTAACTCATAATTATCAGAAACTACATGTGGCTTAGCATCTGCAAAATCTTTAGCTTGCATTGTCATGTAATAAAGACCAAGAATAATATCTTGTGAGGGCACGATAATTGGCTTACCATTTGCCGGACTCAAAATATTATTAGTTGACATCATTAATACTCTGGCCTCAACTTGCGCCTCAATTGAAAGCGGTACATGGACTGCCATTTGGTCACCGTCAAAGTCAGCATTGAAAGCTGCGCAAACTAGCGGATGTAATTGAATTGCTTTGCCTTCAGTTAATATCGGCTCAAAAGCTTGAATACCAAGCCGGTGTAATGTTGGAGCACGATTTAACAAGACCGGATGTTCTTTGATTACCTCATCTAACACGTCCCAAACTTCAATTGCTTCTCTTTCGACCATTTTTTTAGAAACTTTAATTGAAGGCGATTTGCCGTAAAGTTCTAATTTAGAATAGATGAAAGGCTTGAATAATTCTAACGCCATTTTCTTTGGCAAGCCGCATTGGTGAAGCTTTAATTCTGGACCAACCACAATTACACTTCGTCCCGAATAATCAACTCTTTTACCAAGTAAATTTTGACGGAATCTTCCTTGCTTACCTTTCAGCATGTCGCTTAAAGATTTGAAAGGTTTTTTGTTGGAATTCTTTACCACCGCGCCACTTCTGCCATTATCTAGCAAGGCATCGACTGATTCTTGCAGCATCCTTTTTTCATTTTTAATAATGATTTCTGGAGCTCCAAGCTCAATTAGTCTTTTTAAACGATTATTACGATTAATTACCCGACGATATAATTCATTTAAATCTGAAGTTGCAAAACGACCACCATCAAGCATCACTAAAGGCCTGATATCTGGCGGAATAATTGGTAGCACATTCATGATCATCCAGGCTGGCTCATTACCAGAATCAATGAAATACTCAATTAGCTTTAATCTTTTAACAATTTTTTCTCTTTTTAATTCCGAGGTAACTTCAAATAATTCAGCCCTTAATTCTTTTTGAATTTTTTTAAGATCCAATTTTCTAAATATTTTTTGTACCGCCTCAGCACCCATTTCGGCTACAAAACTGCCATAGCCATATTCTTGCTGATATTTATGATATTCATCTTCACTCAAAATCGCCCCATCTTTTAATGGCGACATCAAGCTGTCAGTAATGATGTAAGATTCAAAATAAATTACTTTTTCAATTGATTTAAGCGTAACCCCTAGGATGGTACTGATTCTTGAAGGTAGTGATTTTAAAAACCAAATATGAGCAATCGGCGCCGCAAGTTCAATGTGACCCATTCTTTCGCGACGGACCTTAGAGCTAGTGACTTCAACTCCGCATTTTTCGCAAACGATACCCTTATATTTGATTCTTTTATATTTGCCGCATAGACATTCATAATCCTTGATTGGACCAAAAATTCTGGCACAAAAAAGACCATCTCTTTCTGGTTTAAAAGTTCGATAATTAATGGTTTCCGGCTTGGTAACCTCACCAAAAGACCAAGATCTGATTTTATCAGGATTAGCAATTGATATTTTAATGGCATTAAAATCCAAAATATCAACTGCGTTACTTGAAAGACTTAATAAACCGTGTGAAGAAGTACCTGCTAATGACATAAATTTATTTAAATTTTATCTTAAAAATTATTAAAAGCTTATTTGCGAACATCTGCTTACGATCAAAATTATTACTCTCTTGGATTGCCACCTCGCTTCGCTTTTTGCAAATGACCGACTCGAGAAATCGTCATTTGCAAGGAGCGTAAGCGAGGCGGCAATCCCAGAATTTACTTATTCTTCTACCAACTCAATATTTAGACCCAAAGATCTGACCTCTTTAATCATTACATTGAATGATTCAGTGATGCTGCAATTGAAGTTTTGATTGCCTTGAATGATTGATTCATAGATTTTTATTCTACCAATCACGTCATCTGATTTAACGGTAAGCATTTCTTGTAGAGTGTAAGCGGCACCATAGGCTTGTAATGCCCAACATTCCATTTCACCAAATCTTTGACCGCCAAAATGCGATTTTCCACCCAGTGGTTGCTGAGTAATCAAGCTATAAGGCCCAATTGAACGGGCGTGAATTTTATTATCAACTAAATGATGCAATTTGAGCATGTAAATATAGCCAACCGTGACTTTACGATCAAATTTTTGACCGGTCCTGCCATCAAAAAGCTCGATTTGACCAGATTTATCAAGACCAGCAATTTCTAGTAATTTAGTGATATATTCTTCTTTAGCTCCTTCAAAAATACCAGTGGCAAAAGGTATGCCATCCTTCATTTTGGAAGCAAATTCAATTAATTCTTGCTCAGACATTGCGTTAATCTTTTTGGTTTCGCTATCTGAAGAATAAACTGCCAGGACTTTTTTGCGTAATTCATCAATGAATTTTGATTTTTCAACCGCAATTTTTTCCAAAAGCTCAGCAATTTGTTTGCCAATATTTTTAGATGCTAACCCTAAGTGAGTCTCAAGAATTTGACCGATATTCATCCGAGATGGCACCCCAAGCGGGTTTAAAACCATATCAACTGGATGGCCATCGGCTGAGTAAGGCATGTCTTCAATTGGCGCGATTTTTGAAACTACACCTTTATTACCATGTCTTCCCGCCATTTTATCTCCTGGTTGCAGGCGATATTTTGAGGCAATATATACTTTAACAATTTTTAAAACCCCTTGCCCTAACTCATCTCCGGCTTTGATTTTTGCAACCTTATCGCTAAATTCTTTTTCGATTTCAGCAATTTTTTTATTATGAGATTTAATTAGATTTTCGGCTTTATCCATTATTTTAGCATCATCAACTACAATCTTCATCAAATTGCCTTTGGAAAGAGCATTTAATTCTGCCCCCAAAACTGCTTTTGATTTAATCTTGTCGATATTATTGACGATTTTTTTGCCGTTAAAAAAGCCAATTAATGCTGATTTTATAGATTCTTCCAAGAAAGAAATAGTAAGATTTTTGCGTCTTGAAAGCTCTTCAATTTCTTGCATTTCAATATAGACCGATCTTTCGTCTTTTTCGATACCTTTACGAGAAAATACTCTAACATCAGTTACAATACCGTTAATTCCGGTTGGGGCGTAAAGAGATGAATCTTTTACATCCAAAGCTTTTTCACCAAAAATTACTTTCAATAATTTTTCTTCTGGCGTCATTGGCGCTTCGCTTTTTGGCGTTGTTTTACCAACTAGCAAATCACCGGCTCTGATTTCAGCACCGATATGAATTATACCTTCTTCGTCAAGTTTGGCCAAAGCTTCTTCACTAACATTTGGAATATCTCTGGTAATTTCTTCAGGGCCTAATCTGGTATCTCTTGCCACTACTTCCAACTCTTCAATATGGATCGAAGTAAAGGCATCTTCAGTTAATAATTTTTCAGAAATAATAATTGAATCTTCAAAATTATAACCATTCCAAGGCATGAAGGCAACACGGACATTTTTACCTAAAGCGATTTCACCATTTTTTATACTATGGCCATCAGAAATAATTTGATTGTCTCTAACTTGTTGACCGATTTTAACAATTGGCTTTTGATTGATACAAGTATCCTGATTGGTTCTTTTATATTTGTTTAAATTATAAACTTCAATTTGAGGAATTCCGGATTTGTGATCTAATGATTCAATAACAATTTTAGAAGCATCAACAAATTTCACTACCCCATCTTTTTTGCTCTTAACCGCGGCGCCAGAGTCGATAGCAATCAAGCTTTCCATTCCGGTTCCAATTAAAGGAGCATCTGGATTTAGCAAAGGAACCGCCTGACGTTGCATGTTTGATCCCATCAATGCACGGTTAGCATCGTCATTTTCTAAAAATGGAATTAAAGTGGTTGCAACCGAAACAATTTGCTTGGTAGAAATGTCAATAAAATCAATTTTATCTGGCGGCAACATCACATATTCGCCATTTTTACGGCAAGTAACCAAATCTGCTTTTATATTGCCATTATCATCAACTACAACATTGTAGGGACTAACCGCAAAATCAACTTCTTCTAATGCAGATAAAAATACTACCTCATCACTTATTTTACCTTTTACAACTTTACGATAAGGAGTTTCAACGAAACCATATTTATTAACCCGGGCAAAAGTAGCCAAGCTGTTAATTAAACCGATATTTGGACCTTCTGGAGTTTCGATTGGACAAATTCTACCATAATGGGTAGGATGGACGTCTCTAACTTCAAACCCCGCTCTTTCTCTGGTTAAGCCACCGGGTCCTAAAGCAGATAATCTTCTTTTGTGAGTTATTTCCGCCAAAGGATTGGTTTGATCCATAAATTGCGAAAGCTGGGAAGTGGCAAAGAAATCTTTAATTGCAGTAATTAACGGTTTAGCATTAATTAAACTTTGCGGCATCACAGTATCAACTTCAATAGCATTCATCTTTTCAACAATTGATTTTTCAATTCTTGAAACCCCAATTCTGAGCTGATTTTCAATTAATTCTCCAACCGCTCTTACTCTACGATTGGCAAGATTATCAATATCATCAGTTTTTAAATCATTATGCTTAATGGCACTTAGAATTTTAATAGTTTTTTTGATATCATCAGCAGTTAAATGCAAAATATCTTTAGCAATCTCAAGACCAAGACGATGATTCATCTTCATTCTACCAACATCAGAAAGATTATATTTAACTGATGAGAAAAATAAGGAATCAAAATAATTCTTGGCAACCTCTATTGATGACGGCGCCTCTCCTAATCTAATTGCTTTATAAACATCAAATAATGAATCTTTTTGGGTCTGGTTTTTATCAACTAATAAGGTATTGTAGATGTAGGGACCAATATCAGATTTGCTTGGGTTGATAATTGAGGCGGTTTTAAAATTTAATTTCTCAAGAACTTCTAAACTTTCAGAAGTGACAACACTGCCGGCTTCAAGCAATATCTCACCGGTTTCTCCATCAATTATATCTTGCGCTACGATGTAGCCAATCAGAATCTCGTCAGTTAAAATATAGCTTTCAAATTTTTCCTTAGCTAATTTATCAATTAATTTAGCATTGACCTTAACCCCTTCTTTGACCCTGATTTCACCACTAACTGCATCAATTAAATCATGGGTAATTTTTTTACCAATCAAACTTTCACCATCAAATTTAGTAGCCCAACCTTTTTTGGTAAGAAAAATATCGATCTTACCATAAAAACCTTTAATAATATCTTCCGACGACATTCCTATGCTTCTAAATAAAGAAGATACTGGAATTTTTCTTTTTTTATCGACTCTAAAATATAAAATATCTTTACTGTCAAACTCAAAATCCAGCCAGGAGCCGATATGAGGGATAATTTTTGCAGTATATAATTTTGAACCTGATAATTTAACATTTTCACTATCAAAAAATACGCCCGGAGCCCTGCGCATTTGCGAAACAATTACTCTTTCAGCGCCGTTAATAATGAAACTACCAGTTTCAGTCATTAATGGAATATCACATAAATAAACTTCTTGTTCTTTAATCGCTTTAATTTCTCTGATTTCGCTATTTTCTTCCTTATGCCACAAAATTAATCGTAGTTGGCAACGCAAAGCCGAAGCATAAGAACGGCCAGCTGATAAGCATTCACGCGCTTCATATTTGGGCTCACCCAAAGCATAACTGACAAATTCCAATGTTACTCTGGAATTAGAATCATTTAATGGAAAAAAGGAATTAAAAACTGACTGAATACCAATATTTTCTCTTTTTTCTGGATCAACATCCGTTTGCAGGAATTTATCATAATTATCCTTTTGCAGCGAAATTAAATAAGGTATTACTTCCTTATCCATAGAATCGCTAAAGGCCTTTCTGACAGCGATTTGATCAAAATTACGAATTTTATTCACCTTGAAAATATCCTCTTTAATATTTGTTATCCTTAAAATATGTTAGAGATATGATAATATTATTTGTAAAAAACCATTAGATTAGCTAGGTAGCACCCTTGATTTAATCTTCATATGAATGAAGGATGAATAAAGTGACAAGCCATAAATTTTACAAACAAAATAACTATTTACAACATATGCCTAAATACCGAAGCGACGCAATACTTATGTAAAAAACTGCTCTACCAGAGTTTTGCTTGCAACTTTCCTCGATTGCCCGCACCGCCTACGATTTTTCGCGAGTAACGAAAGCCTTGAATTTGTCACTCACGAGGAATCTTAGGCGACGCGGGCAATCGAGGAAATGAAAACAAGCCCTAAAAGGTCAATTTGGTTAACAAATTGACCCTCAAAAATTACCTGATAAAACTATTTTAATTCAACTTTGGCACCAGCAGCTTCAAGCTTTTTCTTGATTTCCGCAGCTTCTTCTTTTGAAACATCAGATTTAACAGTCTTTGGAGCAGCCTCTACTAGATCTTTAGCTTCTTTTAAGCCAAGCCCGGTAATAGCTCTAACTTCTTTAATGACATTGATTTTATTTTCACCAGCATTGGTTAAAACTACTTCAAATTTATCTTTTTCTTCAGCTGGAGCAGCAGCGGCAGAAGCGGCAGGAGCAGCGACAGCAAATGATGCTGCAGAAACGCCCCATTTTTCTTCTAACATTTTGCTTAAATCTGATAATTCTATAACCGTAAGAGATGATAAGGTTTTGCAAATTTCATCGAGTTGAGTTGTCATTATTTTACCTATTTTATTAGATTGTTAATATTATTATTTACCAAAAATTATAACCGATTTAAAGATCTTAAAAAAAATCTTAAAACCAGCCAAACCTACAAATATACCAGAGTCCTTTTTGAGGTAACTTCTAGCATATATACTTCCCTTACTGTCATCCCCTTCAAAAGCTGGGATCGCTGCCTTCCTTTGGCGATGACGGTAAAATATTAGCACTTATTCTTCTTTAGTAGCAGCGTAATTTCTAAGCAAAGAAGCTAATCCAGCTGATGGGGCGTTCAATATTCTTACAAAATTCGATTGCGCAGATTTGATTACACCAACGAAAGAAGCTCTTACTTCTTCAATTGAGCCTAATTTAGCTAAATTGGCAATAGCGCTAGCATCAATCATTGCTTTATTTAAATAGCCGGTTCTAATTTTTAGCGCCTCTACTTCTTTTGCAACATTAGTGATTATTTTTGCCAAAGCCACCGGATCTTTAGAATATAAAATGGCATTTGGACCAGTTAATTCAGAAGATAATATTTCTAAATCAGTATCCTTGATTGCCACTTTTACTAAAGTGTTTTTAGCAATCTTCATGAAGCATTTATTTGACTTTAGAGCAACCCTCATATCATAAAGTTGCTTGTCATTCATGCCGCGATAATAAATTATCGCGATAAAATTACTTTCTAAAAGATTTTCTTTTAATTTAGCAATTAGCTGTGATTTTTGGCCTTTGTTCATTTTCTTAAATTAATTATAATGAGTCCACATTAACACTAATAGCTGGACCCATAGTGCTGTTTAAATAAAAATGTAAAATAAATTTTCCTTTAGAGTTTTCAGTTTTAGAATCTTTAACTGCTTTAACGATAGTTTTGATATTTTCAATTAATTGCTCAGCGGCAAAATTTACTTTACCAGCAGAACAGTGAATGATACCCGCTTTATCATTTTTAAAATCAACTTTTCCCTTCATCGCTTCTGACACTGCCTTTTTAATATCGGTAGTTACGGTACCATTTTTTGGGCTCGGCATTAATCCTCTTGGGCCAAGCTTTTTAGCAACTTTGCTAATTTTTTGCATTACATCCGGAGTTGCAATACAGCAATCAAAATCAATAAAACCACCTTCAATTCTAGCAATCAAATCTTCAAGCCCTACTAACATTGCACCAGCTTCCAGAGCTAATTTTTTTTGATCTTCATTATTAGTAAAAACAATTATTCTAACTTTTTTACCAAGACCGTTAGGTAAAAGAATTGAGCCTTTTACTGATTGATCAGTTTGTTTAGCATCAATACCTAATTTTATTGCAATATCTAATGATTCATTAAATTTACGCGCTTGGGTTTGGCTTAATTCCTGAATCTTTTTTACCGCCTCTTCTAAATTAGCAGCGCTTTGCCTAACTAATTTTTTCTTTTCTGATTTTTCTTTTTTTGCACCAGCTTTTTTTACCGTTTTTTTAGCTGCTGTTTTTGTGCTTTTTAGCTCTTTTAGCGATTCAACAACATTAGCGGAATCACTTGCTGATTTATTTGAAATTTCTGACATTTGATATTAGTTGATAATTAATTTTCGATCACCTCTAAGCCCATTGATAGGGCAGAGCCAGTAACCATTTTTACACAAGCTTCAAGATCAGAAGCATTCATATCTACCATTTTTTTCTTAGCAACAGTCGTAATTTGAGCCATATTAATTTTGCCAGCCACATCTTTACCAGGAGCGCTTGATCCTTTAGTAAGACCAATTTCTTTCATGATTAAATATGAAACCGGAGGATTTTTGGTAGTAAAGGTAAAGCTTTTATCCTTATAGGCAATGATAGTAACCGGAATCGGGGTAGAAGGCTCATAATCAAATTTTAGGGCATTAAATTGCTTACAAAATTCCATGATATTTAATCCTTTTTGACCCAAGGCCGGACCAATAGGAGGAGCTGGATTAGCTTTGCCAACCGGAACCTGTAATTTAATTAATCCCAGTACTTCTTTTTTACTTTTAGACATATTAATTAATAGATTTTTACAAACGAACTTATTCTTAAAAAAACTTAAAAAACACCAAATAAATGATGCGAATTAACTATAACCACTAAACTCTCAACCAAGGCGCAAAAATCAAAGTCTCTAAATAATGATAACCGCTATTATTTAACTGGAAAAATCAATTAAAATTGATAATGAGGCGCAAAAATCTAGCTTTAAAATTATAAATTGCAACAATAATTTTATTTTTTAATGGAAATTATTAAAAAAGACCCTAAAAAGCGCGCTAAGAAACTTTCTCAACTTGAGTTACATCAAGCTCAACTGAGGTAGCGCGGCCAAAAATTAAAACTGAAATTTTAACTTTTTGCTTCTCACTATCAAAATCTTCTACCACACCTGAAAAAGATTCAAATGGACCTTCGATAATATTTAGCGCTTCACCAACCTCAAAAATTACATTTTTGCTATCAGTGGCCAATTGGCTATTGAGACTCAAAATCTCTTGCATTTTTGCATCCGATACCGGCTCAGGATTATTTTTGCTGCCTAAAAATCCCATAACTTTAGGGATTGAATTTATTAGATTATAAGCTTCACTATTTAGATTGGCATTGATAAAAACATAGCCTGGAAATAATCTTTGAGTTTCCTGAACTTTCTGTCCTTTTTTGATTTTAAAAACCGCTTTAACCGGGACTAAAACTTCAACAACATATTTATCCAACTGACCTCGATTGATCATCAATTTAATATCATTGGCAATCCGGTTTTCTTGTCCGGCCATGACATTTAATATAAACCACTTATTTTGTGCGTTTTCCATCTTTAGAATTTAAAAATTACTATTTTATTATTACTAAACTTAAAATATGATTCCCATCAGCTTAGATATGATCAAATCAACTATTAAAATACCCAAAGCCACCACTATCACTGACACAACAATGGTTACGGTAGTTAAATATGTTTCTTTTTTTGAAGGTATAGTAAGCTTTTTAAGCTCTTCAATTACATCTTTTAAAAAATTAAGCATCTATACAAGTAATTAAGAATTAATTAAAAAAGCTTTTACAAATAAGCGGGCATATGGATAGTATTTCAACAAAACGCGCATATTTTCTGGATTACCAACGTCACCTGCGAGGAGCCGTAGGCGACGTGGTAATCCAGAAAATTAAGAGTTAATTCTTAATCATTAAGTTGAAAAATATACCAACGATACGTCAAATCCCAGCAACTATCATCTACCACAACAGACATTGTTATTGGCAGGAGCGAGAGGAATCGAACCCCCAACCAACGGTTTTGGAGACCGCTACTCTACCAGTTGAGCTACGCTCCTACTTGTCTGCCTTAGCTTTGGCGAAGGCGGATCCTTGCTACACTTTGGGTGCTATTTTCAAGAATTTTATAACATTACAACCACCCACCTTCGCTAAAGCTATGGCGGGTAATTAAGTAGCTTTGCTACTTAATTACTTTACTTACTACACCGGCACCAACAGTCCTACCACCTTCCCTAATTGCAAATCTTAAACCTTCTTCCATTGCAATTGGGCTGATAAGCTCAATGGTTAATTTAGTGTTATCTCCAGGCATTACCATTT
>JACCDG010707879.1_pt1 | contig 16217 bp, 14 predicted proteins | sample 7442471 | NCBI WGS metagenome assembly JACCDG01 (sample SAMN15323444, study PRJNA562643) | freshwater metagenome | isolation source: river surface water | place: USA:Blue River Watershed | collected 2017-08-17 | reverse complement strand
TCGCGCCTGCTTCTCTAGCCTTTTGGTAGAACTGATCGATGATTTCTGTCGACACTCTATTGGATAAAGAACGCTTACAGAGCCACCCTTCATGGAGGAGCTCTCCAAATTCCACAATATCTCGACTCTCATTTTCAAGAATTTCCAAGCCCTCATCCACCATCGTCCGCATCCGATGCAGCATCGCTTCATTTTTAGAGAGATTGTCGATTTGAGATTGAGCAATTTCAAAAGAAAATCGTGAGAACTGGGTAAAAAAGAGCATACAGTGCTTCTGCAAAAAAGAGATTCTCGCAGGAGAGGTTTCCACAGGAGCTACCGAGAACTCCCCATCGGTATGGAAGTTTACACGATTAAACCCTCCATAACACGTCAGAATCGAGTCCTGAAAACCCACCGCTTCATTGAGGACTTCCTGCTCGATGTAGATGGCTAACTTTGCAAGTTCTTGATGTGATAGGTTTCCCTGTTTGAGAGCAATGAGCGCGCTTAAAACCCCAACGACACAAGCAGAACTCGATGCAATCCCAGAACGAGCAGGAAGATCCGCATCATGATGAATCTCCAGGCCATAGTCATGAAAGTCCAAGTAATCCGCAACCGCTCGAATCACCGGGTGCTCAATCTCTGCAATTGTCTGAGTATGCTCTGTTTTAGAGTAGGCAATCCGATATTTATGCTCAAAAAAAGGAGGTAGATAGCGACAGGTTAGATAGCTATAATGGTTAATGGACGTCCCTAAAACAGCCCCTCCATGTTTTGCTACCCACGTTGGATAATCTGTCCCCCCTCCAAAAAAAGAAATGCGAAAAGGCGTTCTGGAAATAATCATTTAAACGTTCGCGTATTTTGAATTTTTAATCATCCTATAGCCCTTCATGAGCTCGGTAATCCCATCATCCAAAGAGAACCTAGGGCTAAACCCTGTTTTCTCAATCTTTTCATTCGAGACAATGTAATTTCTCTTGTCGGGATCTTCTCCGACAGGAGCTTCCACAAAGGTAAAGGAGGGAATATGTTCCTGGATACGTAGGCACAGCTCTTTTTTCGAGAGGTTAGCGCTCGAAAGCCCCACATTATAGATTTGCCCCTTCATCTTGCTAAAATGCTCTATCCCATGTAAAAACACCCTACAAACATCGCGTATGTGAATGTAATTACGCTTAAAGTGACCCTCAAACAAGACAACCGCCTTGTCATAGACAGCGCGATACACGAAATCATTAACGAGCAAATCGGTACGCATTCTCGGAGACATCCCAAATACAGTCGCGAGTCGAAAACTAATAGCATTCGAATGAGCCATCAAAGCCTCCTCAACAAGCACTTTTTCCCTGGCATATTGAGAAATCGGATTGAGCGGTGACTCCTCTGTACAAAAATTCCCCGCTTCACCAATTCCGTAAGCGCTATTTGTCGTCGGCATTAAAACCCATTGATCTGATCTCAGAAGTCCCAACAGATCAATCGACGCCTGATAATTCACAGCAGTCGCCGTCAAAGGCTGCTCTTTACACAGCGGAGCTCCCACAAGAGCTGCCAAAGGAATAATCACATCTGCCAATCCAACATATTCTTTAAGCTTTACTATATCACGGATATCCCCTCGAACCACTTCAAAGTCGGGATGATAACACAAAGCATTCAAGCTTTCCTGCTTGTACATGAAACTATCAAAAACAGTCACCTTATGCCCCTTTCGCAAAAGCTCAGGAACAAGCACAGAGCCAATATATCCAGCGCCTCCCGTCACAAGAATATTCACAACATCCTCACTAGTTAAAGCGCGAAGGCTAACAAAAAAGCCATTCTCTGTCTAGAAAACCTCAACCAAGTTTTTCTTTTGCGAAAAATCATTTATAGATTAGGCTGTTTTTTTTGCGAGGTTGCTGTGATATTTTTTCGGTATATTTTTTGTGCGGTTCTCTTCGTTAGTTTTTTACAGGCTCCTTTAGAGGGAAGAAGAAAAAGACGCCCTCAACCAACTGATTTGATGTTTGAAGAAGGGGCCTCTATATTGGAGAATAAAATCCCAAAGAAAGACAAGAGGTATTGTACTTTTTTGAGGGCCCTACTCTACATGAAAGAAAGGAACGTCCAAACAATTGTAGAAACTGGGACTGCAAGAGACGGTCTTAATGGTTGTATTGGAGACGGATGCTCGACTTGCATTTTTAGTGAATGGGCTGAATTATATGGGGCTAGTTTTTATTCTGTCGATATTAATGACAGCAACTTAAGAGAAGCCAAGAAAGCCCTGAACTCTGCTGAAACAGTTTCCCATCTCATCCTATCGGATTCGGTGGAGTTTTTACAAAATTTTGGAAGACCGATCGACTTCCTTTATCTTGATAGCTATGATTTTGAATGGGATAACCCGATCCCTTCTCAACAACACCATCTTAGCGAAATTATAGCAGCCTACCCCTGGCTCCATGAAAACAGTGTGGTCATGATTGATGATTGTGATTTGCCCCATGGCGGCAAGGGAAAATTAGTGATTGAATTTCTGTTAAGTCGAGGGTGGAAGATTACTGCGAAAAAATACCAGGTCATAATGGTTCGAAATTAGGTTAAAGCCCAACGGACTCAGTGTTTTGGCTGAAGTTGAGACCGCCCTCAAAACTCCAGATATTTAGAAAAACAGCCCCTTTTGATGAAATTTTGATTGCGAACGACCCAGCTTATGCGGGACCCCCGATAGGGGGCGAGCGAAAAACAAAAGATCGCAAAATGGACATTTTTACGAATTATCCCAGTTATGCAACGGTCTCAAGTTGGGTGTTAAGAGTTAAAAACACCTCTATTTTTTGCGTTAGTTTTAAGACGTTCCACGAGACTATCCGGATCATTTATGGAACGCACTTGAGCACCAATACGACTAAAAATAGCTTTAACTTCTTGCGAATACAGAATTATACGCTTGACCTTGTTGATAAATTCTTCGAGGCAATCACTGTCAAAAGAGAAATCAGCAGGCCCCCAGTTCCCTAATTCTGTACTCGGTATCTGCGAAAGCTGCCGTTTCAATTCTTCAGACAACCAAGACCTGTCTCGAACCAAAACAGGTTTTCCATAGGCAAGAGCATCTATTAATGCTCCAGAACTTCTATGTGAATATTTGCTTGGACAGTAGGGAAGAAGGATTAAATCAGATTCTAGAATGAGATTTTGATACTCTATCGTCGAAAGGGGGCTTTCCTTTAACAGAAAATTCCGTCTTTGACCCCTCACTCTCTCTTTAAAAAAACGCATTGTGCTCTTAATAGAATCAGAAACAACTGAAGCCAATGAATAGCTTTGAACGGTAATAAAAATCTCTTCTTCAGAAAAGTGTTCTAATAAATTTGAGATAATTTCTTGCAGGAGACCAAATCCTTTTTCGTCTCTTGCTTCACCTAAAAAGACAATCCGAAAACCTCTCGAATCCTTAGATCGCTTTTGAGACTCTTTATCTTTCTGTAGATCAACAAGATTTTGGACTCTTATCGGAATTGGTAACGTTTCAAATAAAAAACCTGTTTTATTTTTATATTGATGGGTAAGTTCTTGTGTATCCGTATAAAAAAAAACCCTACTTTTGCCAATTTTATAGGCGATCATTTTAATATATTTTCTAAGTTTTCGAAACTCAGAGGAGTCTTGAACGAAGTCCCATCTTAATAAAATATGCCAAGTCCCTTTTGGCTCGCCTTGCCTTTGAAAAACTTGGTATAAGCTATTTAATACACCAAGAGTTGCATTGGGAACAAAAAATATATCCTCATGAGTCGGCTGGACCTGATCAAGCAGAGCCTTCGTCTGCCTAATAAAAAAAAAGATCCGAATACGCACATCCACTCTATTCAAACCGAATAAGAATATCTTTGGGAGGATTCTAAGAGACAACCTTAATGGTGATTTCTTCTGCGTTTCATCGAAACGAGCAAAAAAAGGAGGCTTCTTTTTTCGAAAAACCTCTAACAATGTAAAAATTGGAGTCTGAGCCACTTTTCTAAAAATCCAATTTTTTAGGAAATACTCTTCCTTCAGAGGATAAAGCCGCCGAACCTCAAAGACCTCCTCTGTATAAGGAAATTTCTTATGTGCAGCAAGAATTGCCGTATATCCAGATCTTTTTGCAGACTCTAATACCTGTACGGCATACTCATAACAATGCCCCCCGATTCCATCCAGAAGATTGTCAATAAGAATGAATTTTTTCACTTCAACCCATGCTCTTCATACCATTGCACTGTCTCTTTGATCCCTTTTTTAATAGGGGTGAGAGCAAAATCAGCAACATAATTTTTCACTTTCGTGATGTCTAAAACTTTTGATTTGGCTCCGACATATTTCGTCTCGTCAAACTGGATATTTTCAAATTCAAAGCCCGTGACCTCACAAATCATCTGAGCAAAGTCTCTAATCGTATATTCTTCCCCCGCTCCAATATTGATAATTTCATTCTTCACACAACCGGAGAGTTGCATTGCGAGCCTTGTAAAGTCCTCGACATGAACAATTTCTCTTTTTTGATATCCATCACCCCACAAAACAACCGGTTCATGATACTTTTTACCTCTTAAGATTTTCCGCATGAGATCAAAAATAAAATGCATCTGTTTGTGCCCAAGAGGGTAGTTTGCTCCATAGAGTGTCGAAGGAACAAGCGTGAGAAATTCTAGACCAAACTGCTTCTGAAGGGCCACAAGTCCAGCTTGCAACATCCTTTTGGTCATCGCATAAGCAAAGAGGCTATCAACAGGAACTCCTTCAAAATAGTTTTTCTCTTCCAGAGTCTGCTGCGGCGCGTACGCACAGCTTGTCCCCATTGTAATCATTTTCGCTTGAGGCTGATACTTTGCCCACCATTCTAAGACATGTGTATTGATCTTTTGATTGATAATCCACTGCTCTCCAGGATGATAAAGGCAGAAATCACCCGCCTGAGTCCAGGCTGCTAAGTGGTAGATTTGATCATAGAGACAATCGTTAAATGCGAGTAGAGAGCCTGAACTTGTCAGATCACAATTTTTCGAATTAAGGCGCACAACACGGCGCCCCTTTTTTTCGAGTTCTTTACAAAAATAAGAGCCCAAAAAACCAGAAGCTCCCGTCACAAGAATATTCATAATTTAATTTTTTGGATTAATTGGAAAATAAAACTCAACCCCAGCTCTGATGAGCTCCTGGTTATTTGCCAAGATCTCCTCTTTAAAATTCCACGCTAGGACATAGTAGACCCGAGGAGGAGTATCCAGCTCTTTTTCAATCACAACCGGAATATGTTTTCCTGGAGAGTAAAGATCTTTTCTAAGCTCATTTTTCTCTACAAGACAATCAAGAGTCTCCTTGCCGATTCCAAAGTAGTTAAGAAGGGTATTGCCCTTAACAGGGGCGCCAAATCCATAAATCGAGCCGCCTTTTCTTTTAGCCTCTTTCAAAAATGCGAGATTCTGTGTTTTAAGCGTTTGAACATCCTGTGCGAATTTACGGTAAGTCTCTATTTTGTTGCTCCCCGCCTCTTCTTCCTGCCGTAACAAATCATGCAAACGTGCAGATTTAGGGAAACGTCCCTGATGGGAGACAAATCCGATAACAGAACCTCCATGAATCGGGGAAACATAGGCATCAAACATCGCAAGTCCATGGCGATTCAGTAATGTCTCAATGGGCTCTAGATTGTAGTACAAAAGATGCTCATGATAAATCTGATCAAAGGCCAAATTTTCGATAATCTTTTTCATGTACAGAAACTGAACAACAAAAACCCCATCTTCCTTGAGCGCCACCTTAATTCCCTCGGTAACCGAATGGAGCTCTTCAAGATGAAAAAACACCCCTGAAGCATTGATGACATCAAACTTCCTGCCTAAAGCAACCGCCACCTCTTTATTGAAAAATTGATTCAGCGTCGGAACACCCGATTCGTTTGCAATCTGAGCGATTGTCTTAGAAGACTCGATCCCTAAAACTTCATACCCAAGACTTTGGTATTTCTTGAGCTGCGTGCCATCATTGGAACCGATATCTAAAACAGCCTTAACTGTTTTTTCTCTTCCAAAATTGCTATCCACATAATCTGCAACGCTTTGAAAATGGTTATTTAACGATTTTGTCACTCCAGAAAGATAGGTGTGATCACTAAACATTCTTTCCTTAGCAACCGTATAGTCCAATTGAGCTGTTGCGCAGTCAAGACAATAGACAAGTCTTAAAGGATAAAAAGGTTCCGTGCCAACCTCTTCGAATTTAAGAAAATGATTCCCCCACGGCTGCATCCCTAAATCGAACACCAGTTCAAGCGAAGTCCCATCACAAACGCGACATTTCATTCAAACACTCATAATATCATTTTTACACAATCTAACCCACATTCAGACCGTTGCATCACTCGGGACACCTGTAAAAAGGGTCGTTTTGCCAAATATCCAAAGTTTTCCAACGGCCTCACATTCAGAACAATAATTTCAAGTGCGCAAGAGGTAGGCCTTCAGACCATACTGGACAAAAGAGAGATTTTTTTTCCATTGAATAAAAATTTTAGATAGACTGAGCCCGTCGCAAAATTGATGCTACTTGCTGAAGACCGCTTTCTGCAGTGTTTTTTGCATCTTAATTACCCTAACTGTAAGGAGACAAATGTATCGTTTTTTGATTTTGGTTTTTTCGGTTTTTTCTATTTTAACGGAAATCCGCGCAACACCTGTTCAGAAAAAATATAACCTCTCTAGGGAACCCATTGATGTGGTGATTCCCTCTATAGAAAGAGATCGTGTTACATTGGAGTTGTGCATTGCCGGAATTAAGGCGAATTGTCCACAGGTAAGACGTGTAATTGTTGTTTCTGACCACCGCTTAACTGATCAGGCAGAATGGTTCGACGAAGCTAAGTATCCTTTTACAAAAAGCGACGTGGCCTTTCTTTTGTGTCATAAAAACCTGGAACAAGCCCAATCTTTTTTCAAAAACTCCTCTCACGCTGTCGGATGGTACTATCAACAAATACTTAAACTATACGCTGCTGTTGTTATTCCTGACATCTCTTCGAACGTATTAGTATTAGATTCCGATACTATCTTCCTTAATCCGGTGACATTTCTAGACGAAGACTGGGGGGGGCTCTATAATTGGGGATGCGGCTATGACCCTGTATATCAAAAACATGCCACACGCTGTTTGCCAGAACTCTATCAAATTTATCCGGAGTGGTCTGGAATCTGTCACCATATGTTATTTCAACGAGCTGTTCTAGATGATCTATTTGCTACTGCGCAAAAAATCCACGGGATTCCCTTTTGGCAAGTTTTCTGCCTAGCTTATGAGGAAGAAGGCAAGCCTGGAGCTTCTGAATATGAGATCTATTTTAACTTTGTTTTTGCCAGGACAAATCAAGTCCATCTCCGTAAGCTCAAATCAATAGATATTAATAACTTAGAAAAATTGGACTATTTTAGAGATCAAGGCTACGACTATGTTTCAAATCATTGGTACCTGAGAAATACACCAAATAAAACTCCAAGAAAGATACATGGCAGGAGACGCCGCTGATTGATACTGAAGATGATTCAGTATCGCGAATTTGGCTAATGCAGCATTCCGATTTTGATTCTCGCCTGAGTGAATCCTAAAGCAGCTTCCTCAGGCGAACAAATAACATTTTGTGTAGCCAAAACTGAGCCCTGAAACCTTGTTCAACAGGACAGAAAAATCAAAAATTATATGGAGATTCGAATATGTTTTATGTTAAATCAAAACACTTAACCCGTCGATTGCTTTATTTGTTTTTCACATGCTTAACATTCTCTTTTAGCATGATCCATCAATCTCTTGATTCAGCTGAATTCGATTTATCTCAATATGAAAAAAAGGTGTATAGCCAAAATGGGGAAGATGGTGTTATTGAGAAAATTTTTGAACTGATTGGAACTTCTTCTGGATATTACGTTGAATTTGGCGTTGGAAATGGAAGCGAGTGCAATACACAATACATGAGGACCCAATATGGATGGACTGGGATCATGATGGATTCTTGTTATGAAAACACTAACATCCCACTTTATAAAGAAAGAATAACGGCAGAAAACATCACGTCATTATTTCAAAAATATCAAGTTCCTGCAGAATTCGACTTATTGTCTATAGACATTGATTCCAATGATTTTTATGTTTGGAATGCAATTTGTCAATCTTATCGACCCCGCGTGGTAGTCATCGAATACAATGCGGCACATTTACCTCATGAAGATAAAGTAATTCTCTATAACCCAGAGCATTCTTGGGATGGCACCGATTATTTTGGAGCGAGCATTTTAGCTTATTATAAGCTAGGTCGTAAATACGGCTATTCCTTGGTTTATGCCGATAGTCAAGGAGTGAATCTGTTTTTTATTAGGGATGATCTATTAGAAAATACTGACATCTCTTTCAAAAACATGAATAATGTCATGAAAATTTTCAGGCTTTTTAGAAGCGGAAGTCAAGGACCTTTAGTCAGTCATGCTCGAGACCCACATAATAGACCGTATTGCAAGGCTGAGAATTTATTGAAATGAACATGATCTTGCCTCGGGCAAGGTCAACACCAGAGAGGAATTGGTTCACGTTTTGGAAAAAGAAGGGATCGATGTTCATTGCGCTCCTACGAATAACCTGATTCTGTGGAAAGGGCCCCGCTTATCTGTTGCCCCCTATCATCTTTGGATGGCTCTTGAAGAAAAAACTGGATCGATCTACCTCTGATGCGCTGACAGAACCCTATAAGGCAGTCTATCTGTGGGCGTGGAACTCATTCCCTCTGGTTTCAATGGGAGTCATGGGATCATGGACGCAAGCGCGATTCAAGAAAAACTCCAGACCCTTAGACCTTCTGTGCAGCAGGAAAGCCCCCAAGAGCGTTAGTCGCAAAAACTTTTGCATCAATTTTTCAATTCACTCTTGCTGGGTAAGATCGACAAAAGTATATTGCCCAGCAAGAGTCAATTGAAAATCGAAGAAAAACTTTGCGAGGATAGGTTCTTATGTTTTCAGCTCGCTTTCAGGATTTAATTGGAGCTGTGGGTTCTTGTGAATACACAGATCAAAAACAAATGCTCAATGAAAGTGAAGCGTTAAACCTGGCATTTAAAATGGTAAGTTTAACGCAGTTTCAAGGGGGTATTGTCTACGTTATTGGCAATGGAGGCAGCGCCGGGATTGCTTCTCATTTTAGCTCCGATCTCATGAAAGCTTTAAAAATTCCCTCTCAAACTCTGTATGATTCCTGCATGATGACCTGCCTTTCTAATGATCTAGGATATGAGCATGTCTTTAGCTATCCTTTGGAAAAATTGGTCAAGCCAAGAGATTTACTTGTTGCCATCAGTAGTTCGGGACAATCGCTCAATATTGTGAATGCTGCAAAGACAGCTCTTTCGAAGCAAGCCTCTTTACTGACATTAACTGGGTTTTCTTCTCACAATCCTTTAAGAAAACTAGGCCAGCTGAATTTTTGGATTGATCGATCCGACTATGGGCTTGTAGAATCTGCGCATTTTTTTTTATTGCATGCGATCATCGATCTATGGAATAAACATCCCTTAAAGGAACTTGCGCATGACAAAAACTTTGGAGACAGTTTCTCAAAAAATTAAGTCTCTTCAAGATATTGATCGTATCCTCGAAGAAGATCGTCAAAAGGGCTTAAAAATCGTCCAGTGTCATGGTGTTTTTGATCTTCTGCATTTAGGACACATTCGACATTTCAAAACTGCAAAAGCTCAAGGGGATAAACTCGTCATCAGCGTGACACCAGATCGTTTTGTGAATAAGGGCCCTGGGCGACCCGTCTTTAGCGAAGCTCTTCGTCTTGAAGCAATTGCTGCCTTAGAGGATGTTGATTACGTTGTCTTAAACGATTCTCCTGATGCTGTTTCTATTATCAAAAAACTAAAACCATCTTTGTATGTTAAGGGGATGGAATATGCGAATCATGCCGCAGATGTAACGGGAAAAATTGCAGAAGAAATGCATGCGATTGAATCTGTTGGGGGTAAGATTTTTTATACTGATGATCTTGTGTTTAGTTCCTCTTCTCTCCTGAATCAGCATTTTGAAGAGATGCCACAAGAGGTTTTGGATTTCTTGGGTCAGCTAAAAAAGCAATTCTCCATTGAGGAAATTCTTCAAAAAATTGAAAGTCTTAAAAATCTTAAAGTCCTTGTCATAGGCGATGCGATCCTAGATGAATATCAATTTGTTTCCCCACTGGGTCAATCCGGAAAAGGGCTCCACATGGTGGCTCGCCTCCAGGAAAAAGAGGTGTTTTTAGGAGGATCCCTGATCATTGCCAATCATCTCGCGCAATTTACTCCCCACGTCACACTTCTAACGGCTTTAGGAAAAGATTGCCCTTATCTCAGCTTCATTAGTCATCATTTGGATCCTACTATTCAAAGACAAATTGCTTATCTTGAAGACTCTGCTACGCTCATCAAAAAGCGTTATGTCATGAAAGATGGGAAGGTATTGACAAAGCTTTTTGAAACCTATTCAGGCCAAGAGGAGTCCCTACACTCAGATCAAACAAATCAGATTGTGAAGTATTTAAAAGAACAAGGACCTAGCTACGATTTAATTTTAGTCTGTGATTTTGGAAATGGCTTTACAAATCCTGAAATCACTGAAGCAATTTCAAATACCCCTTCGTTTATTGCACTAAACACACAAATCAACAGTGGAAATCGAGGATTTAATGTCGTGACGCATTATAACCGCGCTAATTACATCTCTCTTAATGAACCTGAATTAAGATTAGCTCTGCATGATAAGACAAGTTCTTTAGAAAAACTTGCTCAAGACATTTCAGAAAGCATGCATGCTGAAAATATTTCGGTCACGCAAGGGGTCAAAGGGGTCTTTTGTCATGCTGCCCACGGAGAAAAACTACAAGTGCCAGCTTTTGCAACAACCAGCGTGGACAGGATTGGCGCGGGAGACTGTTTTCTTTCCCTTTCATCACTGTGTTTAGCCAAAAAGTTTCCCCACATTCTTGCTGGTTTTATTGGTTCTATTGCTGCAGCGATTAGCGTGCAAATGATAGGAAATCAAGAAGCCATCAAAAAAGCCTCTCTTTGCAAATTTATTACCAGGCTTTTGAAATGATTGCTATTTCTCTCGACCTCTATAGAGAAATGCTGCGTATTCGTCTGATCGAAGAAGCGATTGCCAATCGCTACCATGAGCAGAAAATGCGCTGCCCCGTTCACCTCAGTATCGGTCAAGAAGCTGTGGCTGTAGGCGTCTGTAAAGCTGCTTTACATTCAGATTATCTGATTAGCAACCATCGCGCTCACGCCCATTATCTTGCAAAAGGAGGCAATCTCAAGCGGATGCTAGCAGAAATCTATGGAAAAAGAACAGGTTGCTGTTTGGGGCGGGGGGGCTCCATGCACCTAGTAGACCTCTCCGTTAACATGTATGGATCAACCCCTATTGTAGGAGGAAGTATCCCTGTGGGGGTGGGTATCGCATTCCACACACTCCTCTCTAATAAAACAGATGTGACGATCATTTTTTTGGGAGAAGGGGCAACCGAAGAAGGGGTTTTTGCCGAGAGTCTCAATTTTGCAGCGCTGAAAAAGTTACCCGTCCTTTTTGTCTGTGAAAACAATCTCTATTCGGTCTATTCCCCTCTCAGCGTTAGGCAATCGCCACAAAGAGACCGAGTCGCACTGGCAAGAGCTCATGGAATCCTTGCTAAAACAGGTTACGGGAATGATGTAGAAGAAGTCTATACTCTTGTGCAAGAAGCATTTACCTTCATCCGAGCAGGAAATGGCCCTGTCTTTTTAGAATTCGATACCTACCGTCATAGAGAACATTGTGGTCCCAATTTCGATAATACTCTGGGCTATCGTTCCGAAGAGGAGTTTGTCTTTTGGGAAAAGCAGTGTCCTATCCAATTGCAGCAAAAACGCGTTCAAACAGACATAAAAAAGATGCAAGAAGATCTTACCCAAGAAATAGAAGAGGCGTTCGCTTTTGCAGAAATGAGTCCTTATCCCTCTTTTAATGCTGATGAGGAGTCTGCTGATGTCTAGACAGCTCAACTTCTACCAAGCTATTTTAGAAGCAACAGACCAGAAAATGGCTCAAGACCCCAATGTTTATGTTATGGGGCTTGGAGTTCCCGATCCTAAGGGAATTTTTGGGACAACTTCTGGCCTGGCGGAAAAGTATGGCCCCCATCGCGTCATGGATATGCCCACTTCTGAAAATGCCATGACAGGCGTTGCGATAGGCACTGCGATCATGGGGATGCGTCCGATCATGACACATCAACGCGTGGATTTCTTTTTACTCGCGATGGATCAACTCATGAATAATGCCGCCAAGTGGCATTACATGTTTGGAGGACAAATGAAAGTTCCTCTTGTCATCCGTCTGATCATTGGCCGTGGCTGGGGCCAAGGACCCCAACATTCTCAATCCTTGCAAGGAATGTTTAGCCATATCCCAGGGCTTAAAGTCGTCATGCCCGCAACACCTCAAGACGCTAAAGGACTCCTTATTTCTGCCATTGAAGACGATGGCCCTGTGATCTATTTAGAACACAGGTGGCTCCATAACACGTACGGGGAAGTTTCCCCCGACCTGTTACCCACCCCTATAGGAAAAGCCAAAATCGTACGAGAAGGAACAGACATCACGATGATTGCGAGCTCTCACATGGTCCTAGAAGCCATCCGCGCCTGCAAGTGGTTGGAAAAAGATGCAATTTCCGTAGAACTTATTGATCTTCGCACAGTAAGACCGCTGGATCAAGAGACAATTTTTAACTCTGTCAAGAAAACAGGAAGACTCATTGTTGCAGACCCTGATTGGAAAACCGTAGGAATTGCCTCAGAGATCTTAGCGCTTGTTGCAGAAAAAGGTCTTTCTCTTAAAGCCCCCCCTGTTCGTATTACCTATCCCGACCAATATGTTGCCACAAGCTGGGCCCTTGCGAACCATTTTTACCCAACGGCCAAAGATCTAGCCGTTGCAGCACTTTCCATGTTAGGACACCCCACAAGAGCTTCTGCTTTAATCGAAGAGATCTTGAAGCAAAATACCCAAAAGCCTCTAGATGTACCAGACAAAGAATTTACAGGACCCTTTTAACTATGAAAAAAGTACTCGTGATTGGCAGCAACTCCTTTTCGGGGAGTGACTTTATCGACCTTCTCCTTGAAACAAGGAGGTACGATGTCGTTGGAATTAGCAGATCCCCAGAAAAAAGCGCCCTGTTTTTACCCTATAAAGCAAAAAACTCAGCGCATTTTCGGTTTTACCAAATCGATCTCAATCAAGATCTGCAAAAACTTGAGACCCTTCTGGAAGAATTTCGCCCTGAATATATTGTCAATTTTGCAGCTCAAAGTGAGGTCGCTCCCAGTTGGGAAAATCCCCATCATTGGTTTCAAACCAATGCGGTTGCTTTGACACAATTGATCAACCTGATCAAAGAGGCGCCTTATCTTAAAAAGTATGTGCATATCTCTTCCCCTGAAGTGTACGGAACCTGCGAAGGCAATATAGGAGAAACAGCTCCTCTCAATCCCAGCACTCCCTACGCCGCCTCAAAAGCTGCTGGAGATTTATCCCTTTTTGCCTTTGCTAAGAACTTTTCTTTTCCTCTTGTCATGGTGCGTGCAACGAATGTTTATGGAGCACATCAACAACTCTTCAAGATCATCCCCCGTTCAGCCATCTATCTAAAACAAGGAAAGACCATTGAACTTCATGGAGGGGGTGTAGCGGTGAAGTCTTATATTCATATTCGTGATATCTCACGAGGCGAGCTTTTGATCATGGAACAGGGGCGTACAGGAGAAATTTACCACCTCTCTCCAGATCAAGGAATTGCCGTGCGTGATGTCGTTAAAATCCTATGCGATACTCTACGTATGGATTTTGACAAGACAACAAAACCTGTTGCTGAAAGGCTCGGCCAAGATAAAGCCTATACCATTGACTCCTCAAAAGCCCGAAAAGAGCTCGGGTGGAAACCTATGATTTCACTGGATGAAGGTATTGCCCAAACCGTGTCATGGATCGAAAAGTCATTTCATGAAATTACAGAGCACCCTCTCGTGTATGTTCACAAGAAATAACCCTCTGTACTGGACAATTTTTGGCCTGCTGGTCGTCAGTGAGGCAAAGCCAGATCGAAGTGTGAGCGCTTCGCATGAAAAGTCCATAGCCGAAGGTGCCTATGGACGAGGAAGAGAATCGATATGGCAAAGCCGCAACTAGACCAGCAAGCCAAAAATTATCTAGTACAGAGGAAATAACCCATGGAAATTGATCTTTTAGTCAATTATCCGCGAACGAAAAGAAACGTGGAAGAGCGCGGCGTCACGAAAACAGCAGAAGATCGCGCTATTGCGCGTCAGTTCGGCAAAGATTTTTTCGATGGGGATCGTAGACACGGATACGGCGGCTTTAACTACCATCCTCGTTTTTGGGGGCCTGTGATTCCATCTTTTCAACAGCATTATAACCTAAATGGTTCTCATTCGGTCCTAGATGTGGGCTGTGGGAAAGGGTTTATGCTGTACGATTTTTCTAAGCTGATACCGGGTATTCATGTGTCAGGCATCGATATCTCTTCTTATGCGATTGACAATGCTCTTGAAGAGATCCAACCGTTTGTTCAGGTAGCAGATGTCAGATTACTCCCTTTTGACAAAGGATCCTTTGATCTTGTCATTTCGATTAATACGATTCATAACTTAGAAGGAGAGGAGCTCGCTATGGCTCTTCAAGAAATTGAAAGAGTTTCCAAAGGCAATAGCTTCATCACCGTTGATGCCTATCGTACAGATGAGGAAAAAGAGCGAATGGATGCTTGGAACTTAACTGCAAAAACTATCCTCCATGTCGATGAGTGGAAAGCTCTCTTTAAAAAAGTCGGCTATACAGGCGATTACTACTGGTTTATTCCATGAAGCAAACAGAAGCTGCCGTTCTTTGTGAACTCTCTAAACCCTTAGAAATTTGGGAACTGACACTTCCCGAACTGCGCACCGGACAAGTTTTAGTAGAAATTGTGTATAGTGGGGTTTGTCGCAGTCAACTCAATGAAATTCATGGCTATAAAGGGGTTGATCACTATCTCCCTCATACTTTGGGCCATGAAGGCTCTGGGATTGTGAGAAAAACAGGACAAGGTGTCACGAAAGTCTCAGAAGGGGATCACGTCATTTTATCCTGGATCAAAGGAGCGGGAATCGAGGCAGGTGGCTGTCATTACACCACTCACACTCAAACAGTCAATTCTGGACCAATTAGCACATTTTTAAGGTATGCTGTCATTTCTGAAAACCGCCTTGTGGCAATCCCTCAAGAGATTCCGTTAAGAGAAGCAGCGCTCTTAGGCTGCGCCATTCCAACGGGAGCAGGTATCGTCTTAAACCAACTCCCATTAAAAAAAGGAGAGTCATGCGCTATCTTTGGAGCAGGCGGCATTGGGCTTAGCGCTATTTTAGCCGCAAAATTTCTAGGGGCTCACCCTATCATCGCCGTCGATATCCATGAGGATAAATTAGCCCAAGCACAGCTTGTAGGGGCTAGTCATTGTATCAATAGTTCTTGCACAGACACCCTCAAGATCATCCAAGAATTAACCGAAGGAAAAGGAGTTAAAGGGGCTATCGAATCGGTTGGTAAAGCAGAAGCGATGGAGCTTGCCTTTCAAGCAACCTCCTCACAAGGAACTTGTGTTGTTGCAGGCAATTTGCCCAAAGGCCGCAAAATTCAAATCGATCCCTTCGATCTCATTTTGGGTAAACGCATCCTAGGTAGTTGGGGTGGTAACACTCAAATTGACCGGGACATCCCTCTTTATCTTCCCATGATTTTAGACAAACAACTCCATGCTGATAAGCTTATTACCCATGAAGTTCCCCTGCATCAAATTAACACCCTTTTCGAAAAACTCGAACGGGGCGAAATCGGCCGAGGAATTGTTTGTTTTGCTTGAACCTATCCAAAAATTTCTGTCGATTTTTGAATATTAACCCACAATCGGTTTTATTTTCTTCCGACACCCATACCAATTAAGTAATGAGCCATTGGAGAGAATCCGGTATGCACGATTTCGTCATTCATGGAAAATATAAAAACGTTCCAAAAGTATTTAGCTAATGCTTCTCTTAAAGTATCTCCACTTTTTAAATTGATATGACCTAATCGACTGCCTTCACTTGCGT
>JACCDG010260095.1_pt1 | contig 16217 bp, 11 predicted proteins | sample 7442471 | NCBI WGS metagenome assembly JACCDG01 (sample SAMN15323444, study PRJNA562643) | freshwater metagenome | isolation source: river surface water | place: USA:Blue River Watershed | collected 2017-08-17 | reverse complement strand
GTAATCGGCCGGCATGTCTTCGGGGTTTACGCAAACCGGCGCGGCGGCGGCGATGTGCATGGCGATGTCTTTCACGAAGTTTTGGAAGTTCTCGTTGCGGGCCACGAAGTCGGTTTCGCAGTTTACTTCCACCATCACGGCGATCTTGCCGTTCGAGTGCACGTAGGAGCCGATCGTGCCTTCGGAAGTGGCGCGGCCGGATTTCTTCGCGGCGGCCGAAAGGCCTTTTTTGCGGAGATACTCGATCGCGTCGTCTACATTACCCTTGGTTTCCAAGAGGGCTTTTTTGCAATCCATCATCCCGGCGCCCGTGCGCTCGCGGAGTTCCTTTACGATATTGGCGTTGATTTCCATCGTCGTTATTCCTTAATTCGAGAAACGTATAAAATGGGGGGGAAAGAGAAAGCCCGACTTAGGCTTTCTCTCCGTCGGTCGTTTCTTCCTCTTTCATCGCCAATTCGGCTAGATCGGGGGAAACGAGGTCCACGTGGCCTTCGAAACGGGAAACCGGCGTAGCTTCCTTGTCGTCTTTGTCTTCCTGCACTTCATTTGCGCGGAGCTTCTCCTGGAACTTAGCTTGGCCTTCGATGCAGGCTTCGGCTACGAGCGAGCAGAAGAGGCGGATCGACTTGATGGCGTCGTCGTTACCGGGAACCACGAAATCGATACCCGTGGGATCGCAGTTCGTGTCTACCACCGAAATCACGGGGATGCCGAGGCGGTTCGCTTCGAGAACGGCCGTATGCTCTTTGGAGGGATCGATGATGAAGAGCGCGCCCGGAAGCTTGCGCATGTCTTTGATACCGCCGAGGTTCTTATCGAGCTTTTCGCGGTGTTTGGTAACGCGCGCGAGGTGCTTCTTGTTCATGGCGGAGAGCTCGCCGCTTTCTTCCATGGCGTTGTATTTCTTCAATTGATCGATCGAAGCTTTGATCGTGGAATAGTTCGTGAGCGTGCCGCCGAGCCAACGGTTGGTCACGGCGTATTGGTCAGCGCGCTTCGCTTCTTGCATCACGATATCGCGGGCTTGTTTCTTCGTGCCCACGAACAGAACTTTTTTACCTTCGGAGGTAACTTTCTTCGCGAAGTCTACGGCGTCGCGGGCGAGGCCGAGGGTTTTCTGGAGATCGATGATGTAGATCCCGTTGCGCGCGCCGTAAACGTACGGCTTCATTTTGGGATTCCAGCGCTTGGTTTGGTGGCCGAAGTGAACGCCTGCTTCGAGCAGGTCTTTCATGACAACATTAGGCATTGCTTCCCCTTTTCCTGGTTTAAGTTAGTTAATGGAGTTGCCCCGAAAGGCTCTCTTTTTCCGCCGGCTCCAAAACCATTCCCTTAGGGAACGGCACTTAAACGACCGCGTTGCACCGGGGAGGCGATTCGCGGGGAACCGTGAGATGTAGGGGAGGTATTAGCACGCGCGGAAATCGCCCGCAATAGGCCATTTTCCCTGAGGAAAGTAGCCTACTGCGCGGGGGTAGAGGAGCCTTGCTCGGTGGTAAAGGCGCCGGTGCCTTCCGCAGAGCCATCGGCAGGGGGGTTGGCGGTTTCCGCATTGGCCGCCGGTTTTCGGCAACTTTGCTCCGTGAGCCATTCCTTCTCGCGGGTTTTTTCTTCATTGAACTCTGCGGCCAGGCAATTGATCAGGGCGATCCGTTCGTTGAGGTTTAAAGTATCCTGCACGGCGGGATCGCTCGCGGAGGCCCGCTCGGCCGGATTGCGATGGGCCCAGAGAGGCATGGATTTATCCACGAGAACCTTGAATTGAATGGTGGACCAACTGGTGGTTCCATTGAGGGCGCCGTGGACCTCATTATTGTGGCAGGATGCGCAATTCATGGCCTTGCTGACTTTTTTCCAGTCGAAGGGCAGCTGGTCGTTCCACTTGTAGTTATTATTGCTGCCGGCGGCGCGCCTAAATATATCGGGTACATTAATCTCTTTTTCTTGTTTCGCGCATCCGCCCGGGCCGTCGATGAATGTTTTGGTCCGGGTGGGGAACGAAATTTTCTTCGTTCCATCCGGAACGGAACTTACCTTGCGCAGCAGCGGGCGCAAGGGGCCCACTAGCGGGCCCAAGCCGTTCACGTTCAGGAGGGGACGGATTTTACCGTCGGAAGTGCGCACGTTACCGAAGCTGGGTAAGGTGAATCTTTGGTTCAGATTCATCGAAGCATTCATATCCTGGATCACTTTCCACATATCGGGCGGAATTTCCTGGCCCCGTTGGTGCTCGTCCTCAGTTAGGCTGAAGCCGAGAGGCGCAATGGCCCTCATGCCATTGGGATGGCAACCATAGCAGTTCAAGGCGGATTCGTGATTGGGCCGGAATGCATCTTCGCCGCTGAAGCGCGAAAACTTATTGAAAAGCACTAGAGGCTGCTCCCCGGGCTTTCCCTTGCGCACGGTGAGTATCGTGGTGGTTTTAGGCATTGGGGCGCCGGAACCATTTTCGGCCACGTACTGCTCGGGACGAGGGATATTCTGCTTGGGGATCGGCGCGACGTTGGCCTGCGCGGCCATGTGGTCTTCGGGATCCGCGGGCAAGGCGATATTGATGTATTGATCGTAGTCCACGGGCGGATTACGCTTGGCGCCCGGCACGTGGATCATGAGGAGCGAAGCGGTTTCCTGATCGAAGCCGCCCGAGTGCCGGCTTTTGTAGCGAACCACCGGCCAGCCGTTTTCCTTGGCGATTTGTTCCGCGTCTTTATAGGGCTCTTTTTGAAAGAGAATCAATCCCGGCTCCCCGGAACTGCTCGTGTTGGGAGCCCGGAAAATTTCCGGCGGGCGGCGCATATTGAGCTCGTTTTCCGCCTTTACCGGCTCCCCGGAAGAGCGGGTATACCTTTGCTCGGCGTAGTCGTAGAGGCGCCCGAAGCAGGCGGGAATCTTTTTGCGGCCGCCGTAGCAGTCGTCGAGCTTCTTTATTGTGGATGCAATAGCATTGTCGCTGGCCGGCCAGTTTGCGGAAGTAACGATCTGATCCCGCCAGGCGGTTAGGGCGGACGCATCGTTCGGGGACGGGCAGCCCGCATTTTCGGCGGCGAGCGCCGCATTGGCGGGGGCCGCTAAGATGCCAGCCCAAATGACTAACCTTAGAACCTTCTCTCGTTTATTGTTCCGCATTGGCCTCCCTTTCTTGCAGTTCCCCTTGCCGCTGCAGCAGCGCTTCCACCAGCGGCTGTAAGGCCGCCGATCGGTTTGGCAGATTTCCACGGGGCATGGCCCCTTCCTGAATGGCGATGAGCATCCGGTTGAGATCGTTTAGGTTGAGCTTATTCCATTCGTACTTCGTTACGCCGTTTGCGCCGTCGTGGCAGGATTGGCAGCGCTGCAGGAAGATATCTTCCGGTGGGCTGGCCAAACCCGGGTTTGTGGCGTCGCTGCTGACGAGAATTTCGGGGTGGTGAGGCTGTTGGTTGGGATTGCGCTTGGGACAAACGGCGGCCACCGCGCCTTTGGTGAGCTGATCGAGGTGCGCTTGTTCAAAGCGGTTGGCGCGCAGAAGGGTGGCATCGCCCTTGATCGCCGCTTCGTATTTCTGCCAGTTCTGGCTCACTAGTTTTTGGCAAGCTTCGGGCTGCAGGCTCAGGGCCCAAAGCGTCGCTTCCGTGCCACTGGCGTTTGTTCCCTCGAAGAGCTTGGTGCATACCCTCTGCATCAACCCGCCGAGGGCGAAGGTGGCGGCGGCGCCTTCGCGGCAGGTGGTTTCTCCCGCGGGCGGGAAGGCGCTGGCGGAGGCTTCGCGGAAAGGCACGCGGCGAAAGCTGTAGAGCGAAGAACTAGTTTCTCTGCCCTTTGGCTCGCCGTGAATGAACGCTACTTTTCCGTCGAGGGTGAAGGAGGGGTAGTACGAGTTGTGGCCGGGGACGGAGTTATCGGTGATCCTCCGCAAAGCGCCCGCCTTTAGCTTATTTCCGTCTTTGGTCAGATCGAGCACGTACACGTTCTTCACGGTGCCGCCCGAGGGGGAGCCGAACTGGTTGCCCACGTCGCTCTGGGAAAAGGAATCGGCGTGGAAAGTGACCGCCGAGCCGTCGTAGGCAAATTCTACTTTGCCGGTGGGAAAACCGAGGTTCAAAACATCTTTGCAGGAATTGTCGCTCTGGATCTCCATGATTTTGGTGACGCCCTCATCGCTATCGTAGGCCGCGATGTATTTCCCGTCTTTGGAAAGCATCGGGAGCTGGTAGCGTCCGTTATCATCGCAAACCGTGCGGCTGTGACCCGTCTGCCCCTTGCCAATCTTATACTCGCCGATGGTTAAGCTGCCCGAAAGAATGCGGTAGGTAGGCTTACCGTCGCCCTTGTCTTCTAGCGTTCCCATCGACTGGTAGGAACCCACGCGCGCTCCATCGATTTCTGGTTGGGCGTCGTCGAGGTTAACGGTTTCTCCCGGTTTCATCCGGGCGAGAAACTTTTCGTTGTCGAAGATCTGCATCGAGGGGCTGGGTACCGTAAAATGCTTTACCCGGTGATCAGGTCCCGTGGGCGGGGCCGGCACGGGATCGTAGGGGCCGGGCACTATGATTTCCGTATTGGGCTGTTCCAGGTCGAGGATCCTGTTACCATATCCGATATAGTACATGTAGCGCCCGTCGGCGCTTATCTTGGCGAAGTAACTCGGGTAACCGGAAATATAGTGGATAAGATCGGGCTGCGGGGCTTCCAGCTTGCAAGGCTCTTCTTGGTTCGCGGCCACCGCGGGCAGAGCCAGCCCGAGCACCCAAGCAGTAGAAACAACGAAGATGGTTTTTGAGAAGCGCATCAGCGGTTTTTCCTCAGGAAAGATTCGATGATTTCGGGACTAGCCCAGTAGCCGGGGTAAAGCCGGCTGATTCGCCCTTCGGCGGAAACGACCAATACGGAAGGGTAGTGCAGATGGGCGCCGCGGTAGGAAAGCTCTATCGAATAGGCGCGCTTTAGAAATTTAGGGTCAAAATGATGCTCTTTCGCCACCGGCTCCACCGCTCCGGCCGCGGCGTCCGGATCGAGCACGGGGACGAAATCTACGTCGAGCTTGGCGGCGATGGATTGTAGCTCCGGCAAGGCCTTTACCGAGAGCGGCATATGGGGCGACCAGAGGAAAATCACGGCGGCCCGGCGGCCCTGGCGGATCTTTTCCAAATCGTGGTCGGTAAAACTGTTTTTGCCTTTGGCCGGAGGGGCGGATCGGGGCACGGGTTGCACGCGGGGTTCGCATTGCTCTCCTCCCCAGTTCGCCCTTACCACGGAATCGGGTGCCTGCCGCGAAAGCTCTACCGTGTGGTTGGGGTAAATGGACGCTTCCACCCAAACGCCCGTTTCGTGCGTGGGAGAAGCGAACGTTTTTGCGCCGTCGAAATTTCCGGGACGCACTTCCCATTCTCCGCTCGCGCCCCAATCTTTAAGCAATTGGTTAGCCGATTGGAAGCAGATCGTGCCGGCGAGCAGGGATAAGAATTTCTCTTTATTTTTTTTCAGCCGCTCTTCCCTCGTAGACTGCGAGGAGGGCGCGCGCTTGGCGGAAATGGCCCGCGGCTTGGTTTCTTTCGTGCCGGCCAAAGCCGGCTCGGCCGTGATGGCCAGCAAGCTAATCACCGAGAAGTAAATTTTGGTTCGGAGGCGGCGCCTAGAAAATATGGCCATACGAGTTCCCTAAATTAAATTCGGTCGCGCACTCAAAGTGGCTGTTTTAAGTATAACGGATCGGCCGCGCGTTTACTCGAGTTTCCGCCCAACAATAATCGTTGTTTATGTTTATGTGCCCCTTACGCGGTACCGGGAGTGAGCCTAGCGTTCCTTTCCCTTTTTGCTCGTGTTTCCGCGAGTTTGCCCACTGGAAATTGTTCAAGCGCCGCCGCGCACTTACCGATAAGAGCTTATGAACCGTTTATGCCTGATGGGAACACTGGGAATTTCCTTCGCCTGGCTGCTGAGCGCACGCCCGGCGTGCGCGCTCGACGTGGAGCCCTCCATGGGCCTCTACTATTTCACGAGCGACGGTGAAAAGATCGCGAACGCTCACATCGAGAAGGGAGAGGGGGCTCTGCGCTTCGCAACGGACCGCGATCCCCGGGCCGTGGCGCAAGATTTCGCCTTCGAGGAGCTCCAGCGCGGCAACGTTTGCCTGAGCCAGGCGGAAGCGGACCTCAAAGAAGCCATCCGCTCAAAACAAATTCTCAAGCTTTGCCATAAGCTCTATAAGGAAGATATCGCCGACGCGGAAAAGCGCGCGAAAGAGCAGAAGCTCAAAGCCGAGTACATGCGATGCGCCGCCAACGTGGAGGCGCGCGAGAGCAAGAACTCCCTGCGCATCGTTCTCTCCTTCCGGGCGCAGGTGGTGATGCAGGAGCGTTTGCCCTCTAGCCTGAAGCGCGCGGGCTTCCGTGAAGAGGAAAAAGGCTGGGCTCTACCTACCCGCGAAGCGCCCCTCGGCGATGCGGCACCGGGCTGGAAAGGCGCGCTGAAAAACGGTTCCTGTGGTCTCGGCCAGGAAGCGCTCACGGCCTTCCTCGATCGCTACCTGGCGCAGCAGCACGAGGCAAAGGCGCTCGCGCATTGCCGGAATTCACAGATGAAAATGGCCGACTACCTCGGCCGCCTTCAGCGGCAGTTCAAGCAGTACGTGCCCGACGAGTGGCTGAAGGAAAATGGCCGTGGCCGCACCGAAGAGTTGCTCACGCCCGCGGCGTTCGTGGATACCTTCGCGTCGCTGAAAGAATGTAAGAATCATCGCCAGGCCACGGCGAACCAACTGCGCGATCTCCGCAAGCTCTCCGCGCGCATGGCCGATGAACACGAAGTGCCCGCCCTGGATCCCGAAAATCTCCCGGGCGCGCGCGCGCTCGCCAGCGAAGATTTGGATTAACGCATGCCGATTCCCGCTCTCGCCGCCGAAGAACAAAGAGCCGAACGGGTTACCAGCCTGGTGCTGGTGCCGCCCGAATCGGCGCTCGCGCGCGCATCGGGCGCGGCGTTGTTCGTGCCGCGAATCCTCGCCCACGCGCTGGATTTTTCCGTGGTGGGCGGCTGCAGCGTTTACGTGTCGAAGCTGTTCTCGGTGATCCTGCTTTCTTTCCACGCGCGCGCCATCGGCGGCGCGGGACGCATGGCGGCCCCGCTGTTTCGCCAGGCCTACGATTATTCCACGATGCAGCTGTTCGCGGCGGGATTTGCGGCCCTTTCGGTGGTCTATTTCGTGGCCGCGCCGATGGTGCTCGGACGTACTTTGGGAATGGGGCTTTTCGGTTTGCGGATCGAGGGGCCGAACGGCGCCCGGCCCACGATGCGCCAGCTCGCTTACCGTCTGCTCGGCTGCACGATTACTTACGCCACCGCGGGAATGCTCTGCGTGGTGGGCCTGCGTGAACGCCATGGTCACTTCTTTCACGACCAGCTAAGCGATACGAGAATCACGAAGGAGTAGCTAAGCGCGGGGCGGTTGGCCGAGCACGGGACGGGGCTTCGCGCCGTCGGCTGGGCCCACGATGCCCTGGGCTTCCATCATTTCCACGAAGCGCGCGGCTTTATTATAGCCGATGCGCAATCTTCTTTGGAGGTAGGAGGCGCTGATCGCGCCCGAGGAATAGGCGATTTCCTTCGCCTGCACGTAGAGCGGATCGGCGGTATCGTCGGCCGAAAGCAAATCGTCGCCGTCGAACTCCTCGTCGGGGTCCACGAGGATGTCTTCGCGGTAATGGGGCTTCCCCTGCGCGCGCCAGAAGCCGGTGATCTGGTCCACTTCTTCCACCGAGATATAGGCGCCGTGCATCCGCACGAGGCTCGATTCGCCGGGGGGCATGAAGAGCATATCGCCCATGCCGATCAACTTTTCCGCGCCCATGGCGTCGAACATCACGCGGGAATCCACCTTCGAGCTCACCTTGAAGCAGATGCGCGAAGGCAAGTTGGCCTTGATGAGGCCGGTGATTACGTCGGTGGAGGGGCGCTGGGTGGCGAGCACGAGGTGCACGCCGGCGGCGCGCGCTTTCTGGGCGAGGCGGCAGATATTGTTTTCCACATCGGCCTTGGCGGTCATCATGAGATCGGCCAATTCGTCGATCACCACCACCAGCTTCGGCATGCGCTCGGCGGGGAGCTTCTCGTCGAGTTCGCCCTTGCCCTTATTGAGGAGCGTGTGCATTTTCTCGGCGCCGATTTCTTCGAGCTTCTTATTGTAGCCCTCCTGATCGCGCGTAACGGAGGAGGCGATGATTTTGTAGCGCCTCTCCATTTCCTGCACGGCCCAGTTGAGGGCGAGCGAGGCTTTTTTCGGCTCCGTTACCACGGGTAAGAGCAGATGCGGGATATCGTTGTAGGGCGCGAGCTCGAGCTGCTTGGGATCTACGAGGATCAGATTCAGATCGTGCGGGCTGAATTTGTAGAGGAGCGAGCAAATCAGGGTATTCACGAATACGGATTTTCCCGAGCCCGTGGTTCCCGCCACGAGCAGGTGGGGCATCTTTTTGAGATCGGCCACTACGGGCGCGCCCAGAATATCTTTGCCCACCGCGATCGGGATGGAGTGATTGCGGGAGTCGAAGGTGTCGGCGCCGAGGATCTCTTTCAGCAGAACGCTTTCGCGGTTTTTATTCGGCACTTCGATGCCCACCACGTCGCGGCCGGGGATCGGCGCCACGATGCGGATGCTTTTCGCGGAAAGGGAGAGCGCGAGGTCGTCGGCGAGGTTCGAGATCGAGGCCACCTTGATGCCGGCGGCCGGCTTGAACTCGTACATCGTTACCACCGGCCCGGGCTTTACCGCCATCACTTGGCCCTTCACGTTGAAGTCGGCGAGCTTCTCCTCGAGCATTTTCGAGTTGCGCTTAAGCTCTTCGCGGTCGATGCCGCGCTCGTCGGTGATGGGCGTATTGAGGAAGGAGATGGGCGGGAGCTCGTATTTGATCCTTTTCCCGAGCGCCGCCTTCACGGCCTTCTCGTTCCCCTGCACGGCTTTTTTCACGAAATTCATGAGCGGGGAGAAATTAGATTTCTCGCCCGCCGATTTTTCCATCTCGCCGGGGGCGTCGAAGAAGCTTTGCGCATCGCCCGCGGAATCGGTGATGATGTCGGGGCCGTCGGCGAGCTCGGGGGCCTGGGCGTCGAGAAAAGCTTGGGGATCACCGGCGGTGGTCTCGATCGTTTCCGCGCCTTGGGCGGGTGCGGCTTCGGGGCGGCGAAGCTGGATCACGTTCGCGGGCGGCGGGATGATGGCCGGCTCGTGGATTTCGGGCCCCGAAATTTCCGGGGCGTTGGCCAGCGCGGTCTCTTCTTCGGCTTTGGCCTGCGCACGTTCTTCGCGTTTACGACGGTACAGCTCGGCCACTTGATCCCAGCTGTTCTTGATTCCGTCCGCCACCGCGGGGCGAGCCTCGCCGTAGGCCGCGGAAGCTACGGACCAGATCTGCAGGCCCAGGTAGAAGAGCGCGCCCACCACGCGTACGGTAACGCGGGAGACGAAGAGCCAGGTGTGCAGGGCAAGATCGCGCACGCTGATCTTGAGCGAGAGGCTGATCGCGAACACGAGCAGGAAGCACGCGAAGAGCGCCGCGCCCGCCGTGTTGAGGTAAGCGCGGAACAGTCCGCTGAGGAGCTCGCCCACTAGCCCGCCCATCGCGAAGCGCGAGCCGCCCACCGCGAGCGGCTTCTGCACGAGCCCGAAGCACGCGGCGCTGCTCACTAACAACAAAACAAAATTTAGTGAGGCAAGTACCCACGTTTTCCGCGAGATGCGGCGAAAGAGCGCGATGCCCGCGAGCAAGAACACGAAGGCCTGCATAAACGCCGCGGCGCCCATGGTTTGCCAGAGGATCGAGGCCCAGTGGCTGCCGGCGATGCCCGCGAGATTTTTCGCCGGCGTGCGCGCCGAGGTGAAGAAGGAAGGATCCTGGCTGGAATAGGAACACAGCGCCAAGAGAGTGAAGATCGCCAGGAAGAGAAAGACGAGTCCTAAAAGATCCTGGAGAAGATGCGAGGAACCACCGGGTTTTTTTGCGCTTGCGCTGGATGCCATACCTTATAGTAGAAAAAAAAGTGGCGAGACCCTAGGCGATTTCTGTGCGGGGCGCGCGGCGAATGCGGTTGCGCGTAAATGCTGACTCGCTACCGTGTAAAGAGAATCCGCGATACACGGCGCGTTGTAGAATTTGATAGAATTCTTTTTGTTGGAGTTGACACAATCGTACATGTCATTAAATCTGTTAGTGAAGTCACATCTTTCGGGCGAGTTGGTGGGAATGGCGGGAAAAAAATTCCTGGCGGGCCTTCCGGCGAGCGCGAAAGAAAGTTCAGGAAGATTCAACTGCGAAGAAGATTTTACAGTTGGGTGCGAGAGAGAAAGTGGCTGTAGTGGTGACCAAGTTAAGAAGTTCAACGTAGAACGTTTGCCGATCGCCTTAGTTAAGAGGGCGATTCAAAAAATAGGAGTTAAGTGAATGAAGAACCTAATCGTAATGGCCGTTGCAGCGTTGTTTGCGACGAATGCCGTAGCTGCAGAAATGAAATGGAACGGAAGCGCCGGCTGGCGTTATTCCCAAACGACCGCTGATGATCAGCTCTCCTCCGAGAGAATTGTCGCCGGTGGAGCCCAAAAGAACGTTTCCAAAAACTTCACCCGCGCTCACCAAATGCGCGCTAACCTCGGCGTTATGGGTGGCTGGGAGCACGTGGAGTACGGTTTCGGTGTTCGCACGAACAGCCGTGGCACTGGTGCCGCCGCCGCCGCCGTGAACGACGACTACGCGACGGTTTCCGGCAATGCCGATCTCGCACTCGGCATCGAGCAGGCCTGGTTCCGTTACGTACACGATTTCGGTAACCTCGATTTCGGTGCTACCATCGGTCGTCAGAAGATCGCTTTGATCACTGATACCCAGTGGGAAACCCTTTTCGACAACGACGTTCGTTGGGACGGTCTCGGCTGGAACTTCCGCTTCGGAATGTTCGGCTTGAACGCCGCTCAGTACGTGCTCGGTGGTACGACGGGCGGAGCCCCCGGCCCTTCGCAGTATTCCTATAACGAGTTCACGGATGCGAACGGCGCTACCGGTGCCTCTACCCATCGCAAGTTCCAGATGATGTACTCCTTCCAGCCCTACATGAACTGGAAGTTCAGTGACGACATCGAGGCCACCCTCGCTGTTTCCTGGATCAAGTACATCAACGAAAACTACGCGAACGGACAAGCGGGCGGCGTGAATGCGAACGCTACCAACGCTACTCCTTCGTCGATTCCCGCGATCACGGCGAATACGTTCCGTATGAACAACAAGCAACAGTGGGACTTCTTGGCCCAGGTTACCTTGCCGTTCAACCTCTCCTTCACGGGTGAATACGTGAAGGCGAACCGCGCTGCCGCTACCGCCGCTGACCTCACCACCGCTTACCTCGGTGGCGAAGCTAGCGCTCCCGAATTGAGCAGCTCGGCCCTGACCCTCGGCTTGACCTACGGCAAACTCCGCAAGGCTCAAGACTTCACCCTCGGTTGGGCTTATACCAACAAAGGTATCGGTTCTGTGATCGGCGTGTTCACGAACGACAAGTTCATGCCCGACCTTCGTGGCCACACTGTCGCCGCGGGATATGCTTTGGCGGATAACTTCCACCTCGGCTTCAAGACGATCATGAGCAAGGAAAAAGAGCGTCTTGACCTCGTAGGCACGGCCGACCTCGCTGGTCGTTCCTACCGTGGTGCCGCCGGTAACGCCGGTAACCAGCAGTTGAAGTTCAACTACTGGGAACTTACGGCTGGCGTAGCGTTCTAAGCAAAGTAAGAAGCACGTTAACTTCTTAACGATCCTTTGCTTCGGTAAAGGGAGACGGGTAAAGCTGATACCAGCTTTACCCGTTTTTTCTTTTTTTTGGTGCTTTCGCGCTATCCCAGCGAGATCCCCATTTATGGAGATTTCGTTAGGACGCCCTTAGGGGCTGTATTCCCCTCCGTTTCTCCTTATATTTTCTCTGAGTTCAAACGTTCGTTTTATCGAGGGTGTATATGCAGAGAGTTCTAGTGGGGATTTTGTTTGTTCTGGCCGCGTATCCCGAAGCGCGGGCCGAAGTGGTTTGGAGCGGCGGCTCCGGCGTGCGCTACGTGGAGCGCGTGAACGATGATGGCCTGGCGAAAAAAATCACGGTCGCCGGTGGATCCGAGAAAGATAGATCGAAGAGCACGACTCGCGCCTGGAACTTCAAGGGTAACCTCGGGGTGAGCAGCAAGGGCGACGATACCGATTGGGGCGTGGACGTACGAACCCAGCCCGCCGGCAGCGTGAACAGCGAATGGCTTACCGTACAAGGTAACGCGGACTACGCGATTGGTCTTTCGCAAGCCTACGTACGTTTTCGCAAGAACTTTTGGGATACCGACTGGGCCGTAACGGTGGGCCGCGCGAAGACGGTTCTCTTCTACGATAACCTCGCGCAGTCCCTCTTCGACAATGATATTCGCTGGGATGGCTTCGGCTGGACTATTAAGCACGGAATCTTCGGCTTAAATGCGTCCCAGTACGTGCTGGGCGCGCTAAATCAGGGAACGGCGGGGACTTCCCAATTTTCCCATAACGAAGAAACGGATTCTGGCGCCCAAACCCAAAGCCGTTTCGGCGTGCTCTACAGCATCCAGCCCTGGGTTCAATTCAAATTCGGCGAAGACATCACCAGCACTTTAGCTTTGGCCTACCATATTTGGAACGGTACCGGCGGCAATACCGGTACGGCGGGAGGCAATGGCACGGGCTGGTACAGCAACGCACTCCACGGCGGCAGCGGGGCTTCGACGAACGAAAGCGGTACCAATACCAACCCCGTGGTGATGGATAACGCCCGCCAGTGGCAGGTGCTCAGCGATACGGCTTTTCTCGGCAAGTTTCGCTTTGTGGGGGAATTCGTGCGAAATAAAAAAACGGTTTTTGGCACGCGCGCAAATCCCACCAATCTCGAGGCCCTCCGCGACGCTTGGGCTCTGAGCTTGTTTTACGGCAAGCCCAAAAAGGCGGGCGAGTATTCGTTCGGCTATTCCTACGGCAAGAAGGGCCTTGGTTCGGTGATTAATACTTTCAGCAACGGCGACGTGAACGCGGATAATAAATCGCATTTCTTCGAGGCGAAATACTTCCTCGCCGATGGCCTAAGCTTTACCGGCAAAGCGCAGTTTCACCGCGAAATTTCCAAAGTTGGCGGCGACGGCGTGGCCCTGGCGGCGCCGAACAATGGTCGCGAGCAGTCGCAGAAGCGTTTCGAGTTTGTCACCACGATCCAGTATTGAGTTTATCGCTCAAAACTGGGTTTTAGGACGGCGTAGCCCCTAGTACGCCGTCCTTTTTGCTTTCTCCTGGGAAGCTCGCTATAAAGACCGGATCTAAGATCTGTTCAGGCATAGCTCAGCGGCAGAGCACTTCCTTGACATGGAAGGGGTCCGCGGTTCAATCCCGCGTGCCTGAACCAACTCGCTTTCGCTTTTTCCCGTCATCTCCGCACTTTGAACCAGTCGATATTGAGGCACATAAATTCTTCGGATTTCGAGGGGCCCACCGTTTTGACCACGCGTTCTACCAAATTCACCAGCTCCTTTCTGATCTCGAGCACCGCCGTGTGCGAAAGGGTCATCGGGCCGGTATAGAAGAGTTCTTCCTTCTCCGCATCTTTTCTTCCCATGTTCTCGATCGATTTCAGCCGCCAATTGGTGTGGTGGCGAACCACGAGGGGGGAATCCGCGCCCACGTGCGTTTTTTTCGGGCCGATCCGGAACTTGCTATTTTCCTCTACGCAGAGTCCGTAGCGCACCAGGAAAGCGAGGGCTTCGCGCACTTGGGCGGGAGGAAGGCTTAGCCGGGACGCGATCTCGCCCGCCGAATGGTAGCCCTCGATGGAGGTGAGCATGCGAATCGCGCTGTAGAACCAGCCGGAATAGAAGAAGGCCTGCGCGGCTGCGTCCAGCTCGAGGTCACGCGGCACGCGCGCTTTCAGCACTTGGGCCTTCTCCGCTTTCCGCGCGATTTCGTCGCCGAGCTTTCGCTTGAGCTTGGCGGTGCCGGCCCGTTCGAAATCCACCAGTAGAAACAGAAACTCCGCCTCGATTTCCGGCAGCGCAAGAAACTCCGCCACTTCTAGTGCCTGCTCTTTGGTGAGGTGGCGGGGGCCACTGAGGATATGGCTCACGGAAACCGAGCTGATGCGCAGGAGCTTAGCGATCTTTTGTCTTTGCCCGCGGCCCGTGTGGGGCTGCTCGGCGATCCAGTCGCGGAGGAAGATTTTGTAGTTGGTATAATGAAAGATTGGTTTGGGCATAGGTTAATGACCTAGCGATGATTTACTTAAATGTAAATTATGATTGATAAAATTAAGTAAATAAATCTACTGCCCGGGCGGAGCGCGCTCTACGTTAATCAGGAAAGGCCATGGGAGAACCTGGCTCAATCTGTTATGGAGAAACCATTATGAGAAATTTTTTGCTGCTTAGTTTGGGTTTATTCATCTCGGCTTCGCCAGTGCGGGCGGGCGCCGTGGACGGCGGGGGCGGGGGAGCCTACGTGTGCCGAAACGCCGATGGTAGCATCCGCTCCGCGCGGATGGCCGATCTCTGGGAATCGGAAAATACGCCTTATCTGTGGCCGCACAAACGAGGAAAGCTTTCTATTGCCTACTCCAACACGGTGAGCGCGGAAGCGCAGTTCCATAAGGCCATCGAGAAGATCGCGAGGCTAGATCCGTATATCGCCGCGCGCGTGCGGGCCGAGCGGGATAAACTATTTCGCGAGAAGAATTCTCTGCCCGATTCCATCTCCATCGCCTTGCCCGACGATCTCAAGCTTGGCTATTTTCCCACTGGCTGCCCGGCGGAAGGGATTATGTTCTACAATGGCTTTTCCGAGCAGCTCGATGTGCGCGAAGATCTTTTTGCGGCGCTAGCTACGCAAACCGATATCGCCGCGGCCTGGGCCCACGAGACGCTCTATAAGATGGCGCGGGAGTGGATGTACGAAACAGATTCTAAGGGCACGCGGCGCTTAGTGGCCTGCCTGCTTTCCGACGAAGAAGGATGTTTTCGTGCGTGGTATAGACCTTTTCCTCAGGACACGATTACGTTTCGCTGCGAAAACGAACGCTTTTCCGTGAAAATCGCGCCAGACGGATTTTCCACGAACGATCCCCTCGATTTGGTGCAGGATAAATGGCGATTAATGCAGTACCGGGGCGATCTGGAAAAATTTGATTCCCTCGGTATTAGCTATAAGCCGTTCTTCGCTTTTTTTGTGAAAGACCGGGCCCTGGAATACAAAGGGTCTGGATTGTCGGGAGATCCTTTCGCTTTCTATGGGCCGCGGGCAGGTGGGACACCCCTGGGAAGTATCGGGCCCAGTATTAAGCTAGGAAAGATTTGGCAAGGCACGGATGGGCTGATTCAGAAAATCAGCATTAAGGAGTTTTCCTACGGCCCGTATAATAGGGGGCCAGAAAAAGTAATCCCGGTGAACCAGGAGCTTCCCTGCCGCCGGATCCGGTAAGGTGGTTTGCGGGCACGCTAATTTTGCCCTAGCGTGTTCGCGCGTTACTCGCGCCCCGCGCGGACTGGTGCGGCTCTTCCGCCGCGGGGATCTTTCCTTTTCAATGCGGCGCGTTCGCCGCTTTCCCTTGGTTTTCTGCATTGCGACTTAGTAGAATTTTCCCTTCTGAGGGGGATTCTCATGGCTTTCATTCTTTGGCTCCGTCTTTTTTCCGTCGCCGCCTTCGCCGAAACCACTTTGATCCGCAGTGATTTTCCGGAAGGCGAAATCACCCGCCTCTGCGAAGAAACGATCGCGAACACGCAGAAGCGTCTCGACGCGATCGCCGCCGTTCCCGCCGGGGAGCGAAACCTAGAAAATACCCTGCTCGAGTTTGAGGATACGCTCGCGGACTATTTCGAAGTGGCCACCCCGCTGGTTTTTATGAGCTACGTTTCCACCAACGAAAAGCTCTCCGCGGAAGGCTCCAAGTGCCAGGACACTACGGGGCAGTTCGAAGTGTCTATTTTTACGCGCCGGGATCTCTACCAGGCGATCAAGAGCGCGAAGGCGAAGGATTCCGAGCAGGCCCGTTTGCTGCTTAAAACCCTGGAATCCTTCGAGCTCAACGGCCTCAAGCTCAGCGACGAGAAGCTCGCGCGGGTGAAGGCGCTCAAGACGGAGCTCTCCACCTTGGAGAGCAAATTCACCACCAACCTGAACACCGATAAAAGCACGGTGGTGTTCACGGCG
>JACCDG011494163.1_pt1 | contig 16218 bp, 17 predicted proteins | sample 7442471 | NCBI WGS metagenome assembly JACCDG01 (sample SAMN15323444, study PRJNA562643) | freshwater metagenome | isolation source: river surface water | place: USA:Blue River Watershed | collected 2017-08-17 | reverse complement strand
TTGCCCGCGCACGTCGTCACTTCCGTGTTCGTAAGCGCCTTACCGGTACTCCAGAGCGTCCACGTTTAGTTGTGACCCGCTCTGCACGTCACCTTGTTGCCCAGATTGTTGATGATTCCATCGGTCATACCTTGGCATCAGCTTCAACAATGGAAAAAGATCTTCGCGCTACATCAGCTGACAAGACAAAGAAGGCCCGCACTGTTGGCCAACTTGTTGCTGATCGCGCAAAGGCAAAGGGAGTTACTACGGTCGTATTTGATCGTGGTGGAAATCGCTACACCGGACGCGTAGCTGCACTTGCTGAAGGTGCTCGCGAGAATGGATTGGAGTTCTAATGTCAAACGTCGAGAACACAGCTCCAGAGGCTGAAAAGCCAAAGCGCGGTCGCGATAAGCGCGAACGTCGTGAAGAGCGCACCTCTGAGAAGTCTCCATACATTGAGCGCGTTGTATTCATCAACCGTGTAGCAAAGGTTGTTTCCGGTGGTCGCCGTTTCTCCTTCACCGCACTTGTAGTGCTTGGTGATGGAAATGGAATGGTTGGCGTTGGTTATGGAAAAGCAAAAGAGGTTCCACAAGCAATCGCTAAGGCCGTTGAAGAAGCAAAGAAATCATTTTTCAAAGTTCCACGTATTCAAGGCACAATTCCTCACCCAGTTCAGGGTGAAGATGCAGCCGGCGTAGTTCTACTTCGCCCAGCTGCTCCTGGTACCGGTGTTATCGCTGGTGGTCCAGTTCGTGCCGTACTTGAGTGCGCAGGAATTACCGATGTTTTGACCAAGTCACTTGGTTCAAACAACCCAATCAACATGGTTCACGCAACCGCAGCTGCGCTAAAGATGTTGGAAGATCCAGCAGCGATCGCAGCACGTCGTGGACTTCCACTTGAGCGCGTTGCTCCAGCAGCAGTTATCCGCGCTATGACAACAACGGCAGGTGCGTAATGCCACGTCTAAAGGTCACACAGGTTCGTTCCAAAGTCGGCAATGCTCCAGAACAACGCGACACACTTCGTTCGCTAGGTTTGAAGCGCATTGGTGATGTTGTGGTGAAAGAAGATCGTCCCGAGATTCGCGGAATGGTCCATCATGTTCGCCACCTCATCAAAGTTGAGGAGGTTGAATAACAATGGTTCTTAAGGCTCATCATCTCCGTCCTGCGCCAGGCGCAAAGAAGGAAAAGACTCGTAAGGGTCGCGGTGAAGGTTCCAAAGGTAAAACCTCTGGTCGTGGTGGAAAAGGAACACGTGCTCGTAACGTAGTTCGCGCTGGTTTCGAAGGTGGAGCAATGCCACTCGTACAGCGTCTACCAAAACTTCGTGGATTCAAGAATCCAGAAACCGTTACCTATCAGGCGGTCAACGTCTCAACCATCAACGCGCTATTCCCAAAGGGTGGCGATGTTTCAGTTGAGGATCTATACAAAGTTGGCGCAGCCCGTAAAGGTCACCCTGTCAAAGTCCTAGGAAATGGCGATATCTCCGTTAAGGTGAATGTCACTGTTCATAGCTTCTCATCATCTGCTTCAGAGAAAATCTCTGCAGCTGGAGGAAGCATCAAGGCGCTTTAAGGCGACTTGTCTGGATTGAAATTAGATTGAAATAGGAGAAGAAAGTGTTGCTATCAGTATTCGGTAAGGCGTTTAAGACGCCTGATCTACGTCGCAAGATTTTCTTCACCCTTGCCATCATGGCAATCTTCCGTACCGGTTCAGTAATCCCAACCCCAGGTGTTTCATATTCCGCAGTTCAACGCTGTTTGGCAAATGTTGACACCGGTGGGTTGTTTGGATTGATCAATCTATTTAGCGGTGGTGCGTTACTACAGCTTTCAGTTTTCGCACTTGGCATCATGCCTTACATCACCGCTTCGATTATCGTCCAGCTTTTGACCGTGGTAATTCCTCGCTTTGAAACATTGAAGAAGGAAGGTCAATCAGGAACCGCCAAGCTAACTCAGTACACCCGTTATCTAACAATTGCGTTAGCGGTTCTACAGAGCACAGGTTTGGTGGCGGTTGCTCGTACACCTGGTCGTTTGATCAACGGCTGTACCGAAGCGATCATTCCTGATACCTCATGGCTTCGAATTGCAACCATGATTGTTGTAATGACAGCTGGAACATCTGTTGTGATGTGGCTTGGTGAGTTGATTACAGATCGCGGTGTCGGTAACGGTATGTCAATCTTGATCTTCACCTCAATCGCAGCCAGCTTCCCAGGACAGCTTTGGTCAATCAAGTTGTCACGTGGCTGGCCAACCTTCTCATTCATCATTGCGGTAGGAATTTTGATTGTGGCAGCGGTTGTATTTGTTGAGCAGTCACAGCGCCGTATTCCAGTTCAATACGCCAAGCGTCAGGTTGGTCGTCGCCAGTACGGTGGCACCACTACCTACATTCCAATCAAGGTAAACCAGGCCGGCGTTATCCCAGTAATTTTCGCCTCTTCATTGCTATACATCCCATCCTTGGTAGCTAACTTCGCTAACTCGCAAGCACCATGGGCGGTTTGGATCTCCACAAACTTTGTACAGGGCGATCACCCGGTTTATATCGCGGCATACGCGTTACTAATTATTTTCTTCGCATACTTCTATGTTGCAATTACCTTCAACCCAGAAGAGACCGCAGAAAATATGCGTAAGTACGGTGGCTTTATCCCAGGTATCCGTGCCGGTAAGCCGACCAGTGATTATCTGCAATATGTACTAAACCGCATCACAGCTCCAGGTTCTCTATATCTTGCGTTGGTTGCGATTATTCCGATTATTGCTTTGGTGCTCTTTGGCGCATCGCAGAACTTCCCATTTGGTGGAACCGCGATTCTGATTGTGGTCGGTGTTGGTCTTGATACTGCAAAGCAGATCGAGAGCCAGCTACAACAGCGCTCCTATGAGGGATTCCTGCGCTAATGCGTTTGATCCTGGTTGGACCACCAGGTGCAGGCAAAGGAACTCAAGCAGTACACCTCGCCGCACATTATTCAGTTCCACATATCTCTACCGGTGATATTTTCCGCGCCAATTTAAAAGAGGGAACTGAGCTTGGTCTACAGGCAAAAGGTTTTATGGATAAAGGTGAATTGGTTCCTGATTCAGTAACCAATGCGATGGTTAAAGATCGCTTAACCCATCCAGACACTGCCAATGGATTTCTCTTGGATGGTTTCCCACGAAATGTTGCTCAGGCCGAGGTTTTGAAAGCAATCTTGGAGGAGAAGAAAACTCCAATTGATGCCGCACTTGAGTTAGCGATTGAAAACTCCGAAATAATTAAGCGACTCTCTTCACGTCGTACCTGTCGCGGTTGCGGTAAGGCTTTTCCGGGTGCGCTAGATAAATGTGATTCTTGTGGTGGCGAGCTTTACCAACGTGATGATGACAAAGAAGAGGTTATCGCCCGTCGCCTAGAGGTTTATGCCGAGCAAACCGCGCCAATCATTGCTTTTTACCGCACTGCAGGGCTGCTAATTACGATTCCTGCGGTGGGAGATGTTGCAGAGATTACTGCTGGGGCTATCAAAGCTCTCTCCCAGAAGCTGAGTTAAATCATGACGATCCAGATCAAGACATTGGATCAATTAAAGACCATGCGCAAAGCAGGCCTATTAGTGCGCAGCACTCTAGAGTTAGTAAAAGCCAACATTAAAGCGGGAATCACCACCAGCGCCCTTGATGCAATTGCTGAAGCAAATATCAAACGTGGTGGTGGAACCTCAAACTTCAAGGGATATCACGGTTATCCCGCGACCATTTGTGTTTCGGTAAATGATGAGATTGTTCATGGCATTCCAGGTGATCGCATGATTATGCCGGGGGATATTGTTTCCGTTGATTGTGGTGCGGTAATTGATGGCTGGCATGGAGATGCTGCGTTCTCAGTAATTGTTGATCCTAAAGATGAAGCTAGACAAAAGATGTTGGATGTTTGCGAAGAATCAATGTGGGTAGGAATTGCAGCCGGTACAGCTGGTGCAAAACTTTCCGATATTGGTCATGCGATTGAGAAGTACACCAACGCTCAGGGTAATTATGGAATTTTGCGAGAGTATGGTGGACATGGCATCGGTAACTCAATGCACATGGAGCCACATATTTTGAATTATGGAAAACCAGGACACGGTCCAACCATTGAGGCGGGAATGGTTTTTGCCATCGAACCTATGATCACAATGGGCACTCATAAGACCAAGATTCTTGATGATAAGTGGACCGTGGTAACCACAGATAAATCCCATGGCTCTCACTTCGAAAACTCATACTGCATCGCACCTGATGGAAAACCCTTTGTTCTGACTGAGGTGGATGGCGGCAAGGCCAATTTGGCCCGTTTTGGAATCGAAGTTTCCGAACTTCTTTCGTAAGTTACTCCTATGAGCAGATTGCTGGAACAGCGGGAAAAGAGAGCCAGAATCAGCGCTCTTTTGGCGGAGAAGAATCTTGATGCGGTTATTCTGAAAAAAGGGGCAAATGTAGCTTGGATTATTGGCGGCCGGGCCCACATACCTACCACCCTCGAGCTTTCCTGCATGGATGTGATTGTTTATCGAGATCGCATCGTGGTTGTAACTAACAAGATTGAAGCACCTAGATTGCAGGCTGAAGAGTTATCTGGTGATGAAGAGTTAATTGTGGTCAATTGGTTTGAAGGTAGAGAAGGACAGCTACCTAAAGGTGAGCACATCGGAGTTGATGGCCCTGATAATGATCGCGTTAATCTACAGAGTGATATTGAAACTTTACGTCGTGCACTAAATGACTATGAAGTAAATAGATTACGTGAGATTAGTAAAGATGCGGCCGAGGCATTAGGTGAGGCGATGCTGGATATTGATCCAGATATGTCTGAGGTTGAAGTTGCAGGAGAGATTGCCGAAGATCTCTGGGAGCGCAACCTCGAACCGGTAGTTTTGTTAGTGGCGGGTCAAAATAGAATTAAAAACTTTAGACATCCTTTGCCAACCACTGCAGAAGTGGGAGATGTTGCAATGGGTGTTATTTGTGCGCGTCGAAAAGGTTTAATCGCCAGCGTGACGCGAATTGTCTCTTTCTCAGAAATTTCTACTGAAGTGCAAGACACTTATCGACGGCTACTAAATGTCGAAGCAGCGTTTTTAGATGGCACAAAAGTTGGTGCCACATTTTCAGAGGCCTTTAAAGGTGGAGAGGTGGCTTATCTCAAGGAAGGTTTTGCCCGTGATGAGTGGACTAAACACCATCAAGGAGGACCAACCGGGTACCTGCCGAGGGATTACCCCGCACATGAAAAAACCTTCCAGATTATTGGTTTAAATAATGCCATCGCTTGGAACCCATCAGCTGAAGGTTTGAAGGTGGAGGACACCATCCTCACCACACCTTCCGGCTTTGAGATTTTGACCGTTGATCCGAACTGGCCGACCATCGAAATCGCGGGCCGGGCCCGGCCGGCGCTGGTGCAGCGGTAATCGAAACGTTATAAAAAACCGTTCATAAACCATTGACCCGGGGGTTGGCACGCATAAGACTCGCCCTGTTCAAGTGGTCTGACCACTCATCAATGGGCTTAAAGACAAAGGGGTCTAGCAAATGGTGCGCTACGGAATCATCGGCGTTGGCGCCATGGGCCGTGAGCATGCCGAGAACTTAAGCTTTATTGAAGGCGCAACTGTTACCGCGATTAGTGATCCCGATGCTGGATCTAGAGAGTTGGCGCAATCACAAATCAAGAATCCAGTGGCAGTTTTTTCTGATCACAATGAGTTGTTGAACTCCGGATTGGTCGATGCGGTAATCATCGCAACCCCCAATTACACACATGTTGATATTTTGAAAGATGCCCTCGCGACATCATTGCATGTCTTTATTGAAAAACCTCTCTGCACAACAATCGAGGATTGCGTAAAGGTAATTGAATGGTCCAAGAATCGCACCGGTTTGGTTTGGATGGGTCTGGAATATCGCTACATGCCACCGGTGGCAGAGTTAATTTCAATTGTGCATGGTGGGGGAGTTGGCGAAGTACAGCAGGTTTCTATACGCGAGCATCGTGAGCCTTTCTATCCCAAAGTTGGCAACTGGAACCGTTTCACTGAAAAGACCGGTGGAACCTTGGTTGAAAAGTGTTGTCATTACTTTAACTTGATGGATCACATCTCCCAAGAAAGACCGGTTCGAGTTTTTGCCTCTGGTGGACAACGGGTTAACTTCCTTGATGAGGTTTACGATGGCAAGCCAGCAGATATGTTAGATAGCGCATATGTAATCATTGAATACCCCAGCGGAAAGCGGGCTATGTTGGATCTTTGTATGTTTGTCGAAAACACTGTTGATAAAGAACATATCTCAGTTACCGGTAATGAAGGAAAGGCGGAGTCCTTCCTACCCTCTCTTGAGTTGCGGTACGGAAAACGCAGCGCAGTTGGAAATTTCAAGGACTGGACCCATGATGCATCAAAACCCAAGGTTGAATCCCGCAAGATTTGGGATGACTCCATTAAATACAACGGATTTCATTACGGAGCTTCATATCTTGAGCATGTGAAGTTTCACAAGGCGATTACCTCAGGTACCACGCCAGAGGTGACTCTTGAGGATGGTTTGCGTAGCGTTGCCACAGGATTGGCAGCACAGAAAAGCATTGCCGAAGGTCGACCAGTGCTCATGAGCGAGATCTTGCCTGCGGGGTGGAATTAATGAGTAGTTGCACATTGATTGCACTTGCCCGTCCCACCTTTGATGTTGCGGCAGCGGAAAAGTTTTATGGCCAAGCCCGGGTGCTTTTGAATGATTTGGGCGCCACCATCAATGGTCCTTCCGCTCTGGTAATGACCCCAGAGGACACCGCTAGCGCTGAAGCTAATTTAAATCTTGATGAAAAACTTTATATTCTCTTTAACGCATCTTTTGCGGATGCATCAGCGGCTATCTCGCTACTTTCAAAAGTAAAGGGCGAGGTGTTGCTCTGGTCGGTACGTGAATTTGGTGAGGTAGGAGATCGATTACTTCTCAACTCAATGTGTGGATCTAATCTTGCTGCACATGCATTGCGGGTAAATGGAAAGCGCATTACCCACCTGCACGGCAATCCAGATGAGCCGCATGTACGCGAGGGATTAAAGAGTGCACTGGCCGGTGTATTACCAGATGTTGGTCAGCCTTCGACAATCTCAGGTGAGATGGCTAGTGCGGAAAAGGTTTTGAAATCTCTCGAACTTCTTAAGGGAAGAACTGTTGGAGCAATTGGTGATGCGCCGGCCGGATTTACCCCATGCAATTACGATGTTGATGCGCTGCAATCCAAATTTGGTATCAACATAATTAACAAATCCATTCCAGAGATTTTTGCTGATATTGCAGCGGTTCCAGAATCGGAGCAAAGTGCGGAGTATCAGGATGCTTGTGCCGCACAACCATCTTTGAAAAATGTGCCAGAAAAAGAGGCGCGGGTAAATGCCAGCACAACTGTGGCGCTAAAGAATTGGATTGATGCCAATAATCTCTCCGCCATTGCAATGCGTTGTTGGCCGGATTTCGCAGTAGATCTAGGGGCTTGCCCTTGCGGCGCCATGGGCCGAACCGCTACCCGGGGCACCCCGGCGGCCTGCGAAAGAGATGTATATGGCGCTGTAACTATGCTGCTTTTGGAGGCGTTGGGCTCAGGCACTAATTACTTGGTGGACACAGTTGATTTAGAAGAGGATGAAAACATCATTCGAATTTGGCACTGTGGCTCTGCTTCAACAACTTTGGCGGTTGATCCTGCCAATGCAACGCAGTACATACACTGCAATAGAAAACTAGGTGTGGCCGGTAACTTCCCATTGAAGACCGGTCCAGTTGTTCTGGTTCGGCTGGATACCGATATCGATCCAGCAAACCCGAGCAAGCTCCGATTAGTAATGACTAGTGGTGAATCACTATCTGCTCCTAATCGGTTCCAAGGTAATACAGCAACAGTTCGTACATCTGCACCAGCACGGCAACTAATTAATGGGTTAATCCATAATGGATTTCCTCATCACACAGTTGTCGCTTGGAAAGACATACGAGCAGAAGTCCGCAGGATGGCGGAATTGCTAGCCATTCCGCTAACCGAGTGGTAATCAAAGCGATTCACCACAAAACCCTCGAATAAGGAGAAAGCATGAAGCTAGGAATGAGCGCAAAAGCGTTCAAGCTGGCGGTTGCAGGCCTCTTTGCAATCTCAGCAACAATCGTGCCAATTTCTCAGAGCTTTGCCGCTGGCGAAAGACTCGGAGCACGTTGCACAACAGAAGGTGTAATGACTGGTACCAAGTCAACCTCACTTATCTGTACTGAAAACAATGGAAGACTAACTTGGCAGCGCGTCAAGCTTGCTTCCGGAAATGGCCGTCCAGTTGCCAACCTAACCCCGCCAAAGGGCGAAATTGAGTTCTGGCACTATCGCGTAGAGCTCGCAGACCAGAGAGCTTTGGTCAAAATCATTAATGATTTCGAAGCAAAGTATCCTGGAACAAAAATCAAGCAGGTAGTTCGCGATACCACCACATACAACAACACCGCACGTGTAGCGATTCTTGCTAATCCAAAAGCAGCGCTATTTGCTACCTCACGCGGCGCAATCTTTGATCAATTCGCAAAGAGCGACATGATGTTGGATCTATCCAATCAGCGTTATGTAAAGCAGAACGTTGTAGCGAAAGGTCTAACCGCTGGTCAATATGAAGGTAAGCAGCTTGGTATCCCTTACCAATACCTATTTAACAATCCAATCGTCAACACCGAAATCTGGAAGAAAGAAAAGTGGACAACACCTAAGAATCTTTCAGGTTGGGTAGCTTGGTGTAAGGATGCTAAGGCAAAGGGTTACACACCTCTTGCCTGGCCAGGAGCAACTCGTGGTCAAGCAGCGCAGATTTCAAACTCTGCACTAATGAACTCAGCAGATAGCTACAAGGAGCTTTCAGATAATCTTGCAGATCTAAACACCGGCAAGATTGATCTAACTTCCAAGTGGTTCCGCGGCGTTGCTGACATCTATGTCAAGCTACGTGATGCAGGTTGCTTCCCAGCGAATGCAACAGGCGTAACTGAAGCTGCTGCTTACAACCTATTTGCTACAGGTAAGTCACCAATTCTTCCTATCGGAACATTTGCGATGGGCTCAATTGTTGCGCTTAACCCTGATCTAAACGGCAAGATGGAGCTAATGTCCATGATTCTGACCGATGGCAAAGTTGTTGCCGAAGGAATCATGAACAACACTTACACCCTAAGTGTTAACAAGAACTCCTCAACCCGTGATCAGAGAATTGCAAATGCATTCCTCTCCTACCTGCTAACCGGTAAGGTCGCAGAGATTTATGCAAATGAAACCCTTCAGCATGTGAATGTTCTTGATGTTGAGTACAAGAACGTAAACTTGTTGAACACCGTTTCATTCCAGGCTAAGAACACCATGTTGGCACCTCGCTTCCTACTTCTAAATGCAGCGGTATCTGATCTAACTCAGGATGCCCTCATTCAGATCGTCGGCGGCAAGAGCCCAGATGATGTATTGCCTGACTTCTCACGTCAGATTAAGCAGAGGCTGCAAGGCTAATTAGCACTGTAGCCGCTACCGGAACCGCTCCCACCAATGGTGGGAGCGGCGCTCCGGCATCCCGCAAAAAACGCAAAAGAGATGCCGGTATCTATTACTTGATGGGGTTGCCAGCTGCAATCCTCTTTGGACTTTTCTACTTTGTTCCTTTCATTGCAAATCTGCGTTATTCATTAACTAAGTGGGATCGAATTACCGAACCAGAGTTTGTGGGTTTTAGAAACTTTGTAAACCTTCTTACTAATGATGATCTCTTCTATAAGGTATTGGGAAACAATCTTAAATTCACATTTCTAGTGGTGCTATTCCAAACCTTATTCTCTTTAATCTTCGCTTTGTTCTTGGTAAAGAACACCAGGGCAAACATCGCATTACGTACCCTATTCTTTTTCCCAACCATTCTCTCCTCTGTTTCAGTAGGAATGATTTGGTTGTTTATGTATGACCCTAATTTCGGCGCCATCAACCTATTTTTCAACCGTATCGGACTTGAAGGGTTTGCACTCAATTGGTTAGGTAGCGAGAGCTCAGCCCTATACGCAATCGCCTTCACACAGGTCTGGTTCCACACCGGACAGATGATGGTTATCTACATCGCAGGATTACAACAGATTCCCCAAGAGCTCTATGAATCAGCTGAGATGGATGGTGCCACTCGTTGGCAGCAGTTCCGTCACGTAACTTGGCCAATGTCGATTCCAACCACCATTGTGGTCATGGCTTATACAACCATTCAAAGTTTCCGTGCCTTCGATCTGATTTTCTCTATGACTCAGGGCGGGCCAAATAACTCCACAAATATCTTCGCAGTATTGATCTACCAGACTGTGTTCAGCGAGTTGAGAATTGGATATGCAGCAACGCAATCCATCTTCTTCATCCTAGTTCTGGTGGTCGTCACTGTTTTGCAGCGTAAATTCCTTAGCAGTCGGTATGAGAAGTAGGTAGAGCATGATTTATAAGAGTATTCGTTATGTATCACTTACTATTTTTGCTCTTCTCATCATCATCCCAAGTGCGATTGTGGTTCTAGGTTCTACCAAAACCGACGCTGAGGTCTATAACAAGCCCTTAGCTCTTCCGGAGAGTTGGAACCTCAATAACTTCCGCTTCCTTTTTGAGGTTAGCAACGTTGGCCGCTCCTTCATGAACAGCGTGATAGTTACCGGATTTTCCGTAACCATTACTCTGGCGCTGGCCAGCATGTGCGCCTTTGCCATCTCAAGAATGATTACCGTTACCGGAAAAGTCCTGTTTTCATTATTTGCAGTGGGGTTGGCAATTCCAGGACAGGTCAATCTAGTGCCGATCTTTATCCTGTTTAATGATTTGCAGTTAACCAACAAACTCTCTGGAATTGTTTTAATAAATGTGGTCACAACATTACCTATCTCGGTATTTATTTTGACCGCCTTCTTCAGAGAGCTTCCTAAGGAGATGTTTGAAGCATCTGAGGTAGATGGCGCAACACCATTCCGCGTTTACAGATCAATCGCCCTTCCTCTTTCCAGACCTGCAATGGGCGCAACCGCTATCTTCTTATTTGTAATTACTTGGAATGAACTTCTTTTCCCATTGTTGTTGATTACCGATAATGACAAGCGAACCCTGCCACTTACCTTGTTGTCATTCCGTGGTGAGTTCTTCAGTAACTACAGCATGATCTTTACGGCGGTGCTTGTAGCCTCAATTCCGATGGTGCTTATGTATCTAGTAATGCAGCGCTCATTCATCTCTGGATTAACCGCTGGAGCGGTAAAGGGCTAATGAGCACTCCAATCATCAACAATCCACCGCGCCTACAAAATCAAGTTAGGTTGTTGCTGGATCACATTGATGATGCTGGTTTGAAAGCGGGAGACCGCCTGGAATCAGAGCGGGAGCTCTCAAAAATCCTTGGAATTAGCCGTCCATCTCTGCGTGAAGCGATTCAGGTGTTGCAGGTTCAGGGACGGTTGTTGGTGAAGCATGGAATCGGAATCTTTGTTCTTGATGAACAAGAGGGCGAAAAGCTCCGTGATTCACTTAAAGCTGCACAGCATCGCATCGAAGAGTTGTTTCAAATGCGTGAAATCTTGGAGGCGCCAGCTGTGGAATGGGCGGCAGAGCGTCGCACTCCAGAACAACTACAGGAGATGAAAGCTGCGGCAGAGGCGTTGAATCAGGCTATCGCTCAGGATGCGATTGATTTTGAGCAGGTAAGAATTCTTGACATGAATTTTCATCTCACAGTTGTGAAGAGTGCGCATAATCATTTCTTAAATCAAACCTTGGGAACTTTGCAGGAAATCATGTTCAAGTCGATGGATAACACCTTGAAACTTCCGGGACGTATCGATGCATCAGAGCATGAGCATGGCTTGATTCTTGATGCTATCGAGAAACAAGATCCAATTGCCGCCCGTTTAATGTGTATTCAACACATTCATAATGCCCGTGATGCTTGGTTTAAGTATTTAAGAAAGCCCAACGATTGATGAGTAAAGTCTTATGTGTTGGCATTGCGACAGTAGACACCATTGTCTTAGTTGAAAAGTATCCAGCTGCGAATGAACGGGTTGTGGCATTGGATTCAATCCGAGCGGTCGGCGGTCCAGCTACAACTGCAGCAGTGGCCTTAGCCCGGCTTGGTGTTGAGACCGCACTGTCATGCGTAATTGGTGATGATGATGCTGGTCGATTTGTCTTTGAAACCTTAAAGCGCGAGGGCATTGATACCCAACATGTTGTAGTTGATAAATCAGTGCGGACTGCCACTGGAACCATTGTGGTTTCAAAGAGTGAGCAGACCCGCGCCATCATGGTGCAGCCACACAGCCAACGCCCTTCAAAGCCGGCCAATATCAATGATTATCAATGGATTCATGTAGATCAATTTGGCATGCAGACCATAAAGGACTGGGGCGTAAAGCGTGGCGGAGCCACGAAGTTATCAATTGATATTGGATATGAAACGCCAGGATTAAATGCTGCTGATTATGATCTTTATGCACCTTCCGAGAACATAACTACAGATGTCTCAACCGCCGCGCGCGATAGAAATATTGTTGTGGTTTCAAAGGGTGGCGAGGGGAGTGTTTACTCCAACGGAATTGATAGTGGAGTTGTTCCAGCGATTAAGGCTGAGATTGTTAGTACCTTAGGAGCTGGAGATGTTTTTCATGGTGCGTTAGTAGCAACCCAGGTTTGGAACAAACCAATCGCTGAAGCGGTTGCAATTGCAAATGCCGTCGCCGGACTGTCATGTCGCGGGCTTGATGGACAAAGTGGAATTCCTACCAAAGCAGAGCTTGCTGCATACCTTGCAGAGGCGCAGAGTTGATGGGGATATCGGAGTAATCGAGAAATGGAAAGGAACTAGTTATGGCAAAAGTGCCTGATTTTCTCCTTCACCATGATGGCGATTCAGTAGCCGTTGCAAATGATGATTTGCAACCTGGCACACTGGAAGGCTTGTCAGTGAAAGAGCAAACAAAGCACACCGCGGTTCTTAATCACGCAATTCCTTTGGGACATAAGTTTGCGCTGAAAGATCACGCAGAGGGTGAAGCAATCATTAAATATGGAATTAAGGTCGGCATCGCATCACAGCCGATCAAAAAAGGCGATTATGTACATACACACAACATGAGGAGTTATCGATGGGAAGCAAGCCGCGCTTAACTGGATACCGTCGCCCAGATGGGTCGATGGGTATCCGTAATCACGTAATCATCTTGCCGGTAGATGACCTCTCAAACGCAGCTGCAGAAGCGGTAGCAAAGGTAGTGCCTGGCACTCTCGCGCTGCCTCACAGCTATGGTCGTCTTCAGTTCGGTGAAGATTTGGAGTTAACTTTCCGTACCCTGATTGGTACAGGATTAAATGGAAACGTTGCAGCGGTTGTAGTCATTGGTATCGAACCAAAGTGGACCGAGCGCGTTGCAGCAGGAATTGCAAAATCAGGCAAGCCAGTCGCCTCTTTCTCCATTGAAGGAAAGGGCGATCTACAGGTTATTGCTGATGCAGCTCGTGTTGCACAGATTTTCTTACAGGATGCCTCTGAAATTACCCGCGAACCTGCAACTGAGGGTGACTTAATCATGTCGATTAAGTGCGGAGAATCAGATACCACTTCAGGTCTAGGTTCCTGTCCAACCACATCAGAGGCTGTTGATCGTTGGGTTGCAGCAGGTGGAACAGTTTTCTTCGGTGAAACCTCTGAGTTAACCGGAGGCGAGCATTTAATTGCAGAGCGTTGCATTGATGATGCTTGTCGTGACTTGTTCCAGAAGACCTATGACAATTACATCAAGGTAATTGAATCTACTGGTGCAAACCTTCTAGGTTCCCAACCAACTCAAGGAAATATCGCCGGTGGTCTAACTACTATCGAAGAGAAGGCGCTTGGCAACATTGCTAAGACCGGATCAGTTCCTGTTGTTGGTGTTTTGGCTCCAGCAGAAGCGCCGCCACGAAACAAACAGGGTCTCTACTTCATGGATACCTCATCAGCAGCAGCAGAGTGTGTAACTTTGATGGCCGCAGCTGGCGCGGTAATTCACTTATTCCCAACCGGTCAAGGAAATGTAATTGGTAATCCAATCGAACCGGTATTGAAGTTGACCGCTAACAAGAAGACCGCAGCATCAATGCGCGAACATATTGATCTGGATGTTTCTGGCCTACTGCGCCAGGAGTACAACCTGACCAAGGCTGGCGACATGATGATGGAGGTCATTGAACGCACTGTAAATGGCCGTTTATGCGCTGCTGAGGCGCTGGGCCATCGCGAGTACACCTTCACCAAGTTGTACATCAGCGCCTAGTAACAATCTCAATCAACTCCGATATAACTAGAAAGGTCTGGTTCGTGATCGTAATAAGTGAAGATGTATGGAGCGCAGAATTTGAGGCGCTAGCAGAATCTTTTCCTATTGTTCGCGAACCAGATCTTTGGAGTAATCCTGCTGAGCTAAAGGCAAAGTTGGCAGATGCCACAGCTTTAGTAGTTAGAAATAGAACACAGGTAACTCGGGAGATAATTGAATCAGCCCCCAACTTAAAGGTAATTGCCCGCGCCGGCGTGGGTCTAGATAACATCGATGTTAGGGCCGCTGATGACAATGGAGTCGTTGTTGCAGCTGCGCTAGGAATAAATGCGGTTGCAGTAGGTGAACAAACAGTTTTGATGGCATTGGCTATAAGTCGCAAGTTAATTGAACTTGATGCGAGTACTCGAAGTGGGGAGTGGAACCGCAAAGCAGGACGGGAGATAACGGGAAAAACTTGGGGCTTGTTAGGTTTTGGTGCCACCGCCCGTGCCACAGCTGAGTTATTAAAAGGTTTTAAGGTAAAAGTATTGGCCTACGATCCATTTGCCGAACCAGAATCAAGTTATCTGCAATCAATAAATGCAGAGATGGTGGCGATGGAGAAGGTAATCGCAGAATCTGATTACATCTCAATTCATCTACCTGCGACACCAGAGACAAAAGAGGTAATCAACGCTGCGCAATTAATAAAGATGAAGAAAACCGCCATTATTGTTTCAGTTGGCCGCGGCGAGGTCATTAATGAAGCTGATCTAGAGGCAGCGCTACGCAACGGTGAAATTGCTGGTGCCGGTCTAGATGTACGCGCTCAAGAGCCACCAAAAGATAAGAGATTTACCGATCTGGCCAATGTGGTTTTAGCCCCACATGTTGCCGGTATTACCCAAGAGAGCCAGGCCGCGATTAATCAGGTTTTGGTTAGTGAAATCCGCGCAGCCCTTACCGGCGGAGTTCAAAAATATGCGGTTGGCACAGTAAAGCAGGCCAAGTAATGAGTATGAGTGTTGAGCACGCGCTAAAGCATTCGACCGCAATGCTGGTTGCAGCAGGGGTTCCAGAAGATAACGCGGCATTAACTGCGCGTGCCATTGTCACCTCAGATGTTTGGGGCAATCCCAGCCATGGACTTATGCGTCTGCCTTTTTATTTGCAGCGGATAAAGATGGGTGGTGTTAATCCAGGTGCGGAGTTAAAGATTATTTCCCAACGAGGTGCAATTACCAGCATTGACGGGGAGGATGGTCTAGGACATTGGCAGGTTTGGCAGGCAGCAAATCTGGGAGTTGCAAAAGCAAAAGAGTTTGGCATCTCATTAGTTTCTGTTAAGAACTCCAGCCATTGTGGTGCGCTCGGTGTTTATCTTTATCCCGCACTTGATGCCGGACAGATCTCAATGATCTTTACAAATGGTCCTGCGGTAATGCCCGCGGTTGGTGGTAACGCGCCACTGTTATCTACCAGTCCGATTGCATCTGGTGTACCGGCAAATCCACCAATCATTATTGATTTATCAACCTCAGCTGTGGCCCGTGGAAAGATCGCCAACGCGGCAAAAGCGGGCGGCACAATTCCAGAAGGTTGGGCGGTAAATGCAAAAGGTGAGCCAATCACCGATGCCAAAGAGGCGTTAATGGGGATGTTGGCTCCACTTGGTGGTGCAAAAGGTTTTGCTCTTGGACTGATGATCGAATCTTTATCAGCCGGATTAAGTGGCGGTGCTTTGTCGCGCGAGGTCCCAGATATGTTCAATCCAGATGATGACACCAAACCACAGGGAATTTCCCACACTGTAATCACCATCGATCCCAATGATTTGGGGGATTCTGCTTCCTATGATG
>JACCDG010710384.1_pt1 | contig 16220 bp, 17 predicted proteins | sample 7442471 | NCBI WGS metagenome assembly JACCDG01 (sample SAMN15323444, study PRJNA562643) | freshwater metagenome | isolation source: river surface water | place: USA:Blue River Watershed | collected 2017-08-17 | reverse complement strand
TGCAGTTTTATGCAACGGCGCCCTATCCATGCAGTTACCTGGACGACCATCAGGCGCGCTCACAGGTGGCCACGCCCAGCCACCTGATCCACAACGACACCTATTCGGAATTGGTCGCCAAAGGCTTTCGCCGCAGCGGCATGTTCACCTACCGCCCCTACTGCGATGGCTGCCGCGCCTGCGTGCCTTTGCGCGTGCTGGCCGATGCGTTTGAGCCCAGCCGCAGCCAGCGGCGTGCCTGGCAACGTCATCAAACCCTGCAAGCCCGTGTCTCGCGGCTGTGCTTCATTCCTGAGCACTACCAGCTGTATTTGCGCTACCAGACCGGCCGCCATGCGGGCGGCGGCATGGACCACGACAGCATTGACCAATACACCCAATTCCTTTTGCAAAGCCGGGTGAACTCGCGGCTGGTGGAGTTCCGTTTGCCAGACCAGGACGGCCAACCCGGCGCCCTCAAAATGGTGTCCATCCTCGATGTCCTGAACGATGGCTTGTCCGCGGTTTACACCTTCTACGAGCCCGAGCCCGCCACCAGCTATGGCACCTACAGCGTGCTTTGGCAAATCGAGCAAGCCAGATCGCTGGGCTTGCCCTACCTGTACCTGGGCTACTGGATTGAGCAAAGCGAAAAAATGAATTACAAAGCACTCTTTCATCCCCATGAAGTGCTCCATGAGGGTACCTGGACACCGGCAACAGTTTCACAAGATAAAATAGCGGGATGCGAAACAAGGAAGCCATGACCGCCTCGACGCCGACCATTCAGGTGATCGAGCGTATGTTTGCCCTGATCGATGTGTTGGCCTCGCGCGAAGAGCCGATCAGCCTCAAAGAAATCAGCGAAAAAACCGGGCTTCACCCCTCCACCACGCACCGCATCTTGAACGACCTCACCCTGGGGCGTTTTGTGGACCGACCCGAGGCCGGCAGCTACCGTTTGGGCATGCGCTTGCTGGAGTTGGGCAACTTGGTCAAAGGACGGCTCAATGTGCGCGATGCCGCCTTGCTGCCCATGCGCGAATTGCACAAGCAGATTCAACAACCTGTGAACCTGAGCGTGCGTCAGGGTGATGAAATCGTTTACGTGGAGCGCGCCTACAGCGAGCGTTCGGGCATGCAAGTGGTGCGCGCCATTGGCGGCCGCGCCCCCTTGCACCTCACTTCGGTGGGCAAATTGTTCCTGGCCGCCGAAGAACCCCAGCGCCTGCGGGCCTATGCCACACGCACGGGCCTGGCCGGCCATACCCGCAACAGCATCACCCAGCTGCCCATTCTCGAACGTGAGCTGTCCAAGGCCCGTCAGTACGGCGTGGCACGGGACAATGAAGAGTTGGAATTGGGTGTGCGCTGCATGGCTGCAGGCATTTACGATGACCAGAGTCGGCTGGTGGCAGGCTTGTCGATTTCAGCGCCAGCAGACCGCCTGGACGAAGGCTGGCTTGCGAAGTTGCAAGACACAGCCCAAGAAATTTCGCGCGCCCTGGGGCACCGCAGCGAGCGCTGAATCAGGTTTGCGGCATGCGCCCTGCGTGGCGTGCTTCCACCCAGCGGCGAACCCGCTCGGCATCGGCAATGCGGCTGAGCTTGCCCGCGGAATCCAGGAACACCATGATCAGCTTGCGGCCACCCACTTTGGCTTGCATGACCAAGCATTGACCGGCTTCAGAGATGTAACCGGTTTTTTGCAGGCCAATGTCCCAATTGGGGTTGCTCACCAAGCGGTTGGTGGTGTTGTAACGCAGGGTTTGGCGGCCCACTTCCACCACATGGCTGGTGGAGGTGGAATATTCACGCAACAAGGGATCGTTGTAGGCACTGGCGACCAGGGTGGCCAGGTCTTTGGCGCTGGATTGGTTTTTGCTCGACAGGCCTGTGGGCTCGACATAGCGCGTGTCGCGCATGCCCAACTGAGCCGCCTTGGCATTCATGAGGTGCACAAAGCTCGCCATGCCGCCTGGGTAGGTGCGGCCCAGTGCATGGGCTGCGCGGTTTTCGCTGGACATCAGGGCCAGGTGCATCAATTCGCCGCGGGTCAGCGCGGCGCCAACGCGCAAGCGCGAGGTGCTGCCCTTTTCGGTGTCCACGTCATCCTGGGTGATGGTGATGGTTTCATCCAGGTCGAGGTTGGCCTCGCTGATGACCAAGCCCGTCATGAGCTTGGTGATGGAAGCGATGGGCAACACGGCTTGGTCGTTTTTGCTGAGCAGCACTTCCTGGGTGTCTTGGTCGATCACATAGGCCACACTGGACTTCAACGCCAACTCATCGGGCGTGGCGTGCAGGCCGGCCATCTGGCCATAGGTAGGACGTGCAGCGACGACGGTTTTCACGGCCGCCTTGCGAACCGCCTTGGCCTTGGCAGCCGATGCAATGGCCCGCTCTTTGGAGCGCGCAGCCTTTGAATCTTTGGCGGCATGAGAAGAAACCATTCCCATGGCCAACACCAAACCCAGAGCAGCAGTCAGCAGTCTTTTCAAAACGGGAACCTCGTCAAATGTGTTCGAATCTTATCGCCTAAGCAAGCAGTGTAACCAGAAATAAAAAATCGCGCAAGATCAAAGACTTGCGCGATTTTCCTAAGGCTCGATTCGACAGGGTTTCGGGTTAACCCTGGGCTGCCACGCGATCCGCTTTGCTGTGGAGTTTGTTCAGCGCACTCAAGTAGGCCTTGGCAGAGGCCACCACGATGTCCGGGTCCGAGCCCACGCCGTTCACGACGCGGCCACTGTTTTGCAAGCGCACAGTGACCTCGCCCTGGCTTTCGGTGGAGCCGCTGATGGCATTCACAGAGTAAAGCACCATTTCGGCGCCGCTTTTGACCTGCTGCTCAATGGCCTTGAGCGAGGCATCGACGGGGCCGTTGCCATCCGAGGCAGACTTCACCTCTTTGCCGTCTACCGTGATGACGATTTCGGCGTGCGGCTTCTCGCCCGTTTCGCTGTGCTGGGACAACGAGACGAAAGCGTATTGCTCTTTGTCATTGGTCACGCTCTCGTCATTGACCAAGGCCAGAATATCCTCGTCGAAAATCTCGCTCTTGCGGTCAGCCAACTCCTTGAAACGGGTGAACGCCGTATTGATTTCGGCTTCGCTCTCGAGCTGCACGCCCAGGTCTTGCAAGCGTTGCTTGAAGGCATTGCGGCCACTGAGTTTGCCCAACACGATTTTGTTGGCGCTCCAGCCCACATCTTCGGCGCGCATGATTTCATAAGTGTCACGCGCTTTGAGCACGCCGTCTTGGTGAATGCCCGAAGCGTGCGCAAAGGCATTGGCCCCCACCACCGCTTTGTTGGGCTGCACCACGAAGCCCGTGGTCTGGCTCACCATGCGGCTGGCGGCCACGATGTGCTGGGTGTCAATGCCCAGCTCCAGGCCAAAGTAATCCTTGCGGGTCTTGACCGCCATGACCACTTCCTCCAGTGAGCAGTTGCCGGCACGCTCGCCCAAGCCATTGATGGTGCACTCGATCTGGCGTGCGCCGCCCAGCATCACGCCCGCCAGCGAGTTGGCCACCGCCATGCCCAGGTCGTTGTGGCAATGCACCGACCAGATGGCTTTGTCGCTGTTGGGCACGCGCTCGCGCAACGTTTTGATGAATTGGCCGTAGAGCTCAGGAATGGCATAGCCCACGGTGTCAGGCACGTTGATGGTGGTGGCCCCTTCGGCGATGACCGCTTCGATCACGCGACACAGAAAGTCCACATCGCTGCGGTAGCCGTCTTCCGGGCTGAACTCGATGTCGTCCACCAGGTTGCGGGCATAGCGCACCGACTGCTTGGCTTGCTCGAACACCTGGTCGGGGGTCATGCGAAGCTTCTTCTCCATGTGCAAGGGCGACGTGGCGATGAAGGTGTGGATGCGGGCGCGTTGCGCGCCCTTCAAGGCCTCGGCGGCGCGGGAAATGTCGCGGTCGTTGGCGCGCGACAAAGAGCACACGGTGGAGTCCTTGATGGCGTTGGCAATGGCCTGCACCGCCTCGAAATCGCCATTGGAGCTGGCCGCAAAGCCCGCTTCAATCACGTCCACCTTCAAGCGCTCGAGCTGGCGGGCAATGCGCAGCTTCTCGTCGCGCGTCATCGACGCGCCGGGCGACTGTTCGCCATCGCGCAAGGTGGTATCGAAAATGATGAGCTTGTCTGACATGAAAGAACTCCTTGAATCTAGAGGAACCCGCAGTGCTGAACGACAACAAAACAAAAGGCCCGCTGCGGGTGCATACGGGCCTGTGTGGGTTGTTCGCGTGCGCTACTAAATCCGCCCGTAGGAGCGTAGGGTTAGTAGGGCCAGCAACGTGTTCATGAATCTCAATGTATCACAAAATTTCAGGACCGGGTCAAGCCTGTGTCATTTGTGCAACCCGCGCTCGTCCGGCTCGTCGGTGGAGGTGCTGATGACGCTGGTCTGCAAGCCTTTGGCACGGCGCCAGACATACACCACATAGCCACTCAAGCCGTACAGGACGAACAGTGAGAAAAGGACCGTCGGTGGGTGAATGTTAATGATGGCGATGATCAGCGCCAACAAAACGATGGCGGCGAAAGGCACGCTCTTGCGCATTTGCACATCTTTGAAACTGTAGAAAGGCACGTTGGTGACCATGGTCAGTCCGGCAAAAAGGCACATGGCGAACATGGGCCATGCCACACTGGCAGTTTCCACCTGGGCCTCGGTCATCAACCAAATGAAACCGGCCACCAAAGCGGCCGCAGCAGGTGACGGCAAGCCTTGAAAATAGCGCTTATCCACCACGGTGGTGTTGACGTTGAATCGCGCCAGTCGCAAGGCCGCACAGGCACAGTACACAAAGGCGGCCATCCAGCCCCAGCGGCCCAAGCCACGCAGCGACCACTCATAGGCAATCAGGGCCGGCGCGGCGCCAAACGACACCATGTCGGCCAGCGAGTCCATTTGCTCGCCAAACGCGCTTTGGGTGTTGGTCATGCGCGCCACGCGCCCGTCCAGGCTGTCCAGCACCATGGCGCAAAACACGCCGATGGCGGCCAAATCAAACTGGCCGTTCATGGCCATGACGATGGCATAAAACCCACCGAACAAAGCCGCCAGCGTGAACAGGTTGGGCAACACGTAAATGCCCTTGCGGGGCTTTTGCGGCGCCTCTTCAGCGGGGTCTTGACGATCAGACATGCGAACTCCGTTCAGGGCAACTGCGCCAGGATGGTGGTGGTGGCCGACACCTTGTCGCCGGGCGCCACTTTGGGCTGCGCTGTCAACGGCAAGTACACGTCCACGCGGGAGCCAAAGCGGATGAAGCCATAGCGCTGGCCTTTGTGCAAAGCTTCGCCGGGTTGCACGTAGCAAAGAATGCGTCGGGCAATCAAGCCTGCCACTTGCACCAAGGTCACGGTGTGGGCTTGCCCAGCCACCTGCGCGTCTATCACCACGGCATTGCGTTCGTTCTCTGTGGACGCCTTGTCCAGGTCGGCATTCACGAACAGGCCCGGAAAGTAATTCACCTGTCGCACCGCGCCGTCCACGCTGGAGCGGTTGCTGTGCACATTGAACACATTCATGAAAACGCTGATCAGCAAGGCATCACGGCCTGCATATGGATCGAAGGCTTTTTCCACCTTGACGATGCGGCCATCGGCGGGGGACAGCACGGCATGGGGGTCGGTGGGCACTTGCCTGGGCGGATCGCGGAAAAATTGAATGACAAAAATGGCCACGATGTCCAGCGGGAGCGCAGGGGCCCAGCCCCACAACACGTTTGCCACAACAGCCAGCAACACACTGCCAGCGATGAAAGGCCAACCTTCGCGGGCCAAAATGGGATGCGGATAATTCATAGTCTCAAGTGTATCCCCTGCTAGCCGTCATCGCGAGCGCAGCGCGGCGATCCCCCTCCGGCGAGAGCTTGCCGCGGCCCTTTGGGCCTCGCAATGACGGAAAAAAAAGAAGGCCACCGAAGTGGCCTCTCGGATTCAGGCCTGAGCCTGCATCAGTTGCGGGTCTGGTCGACCAGCTTGTTCTTGGCAATCCAAGGCATCATGGCGCGCAACTGGCTGCCCACCACCTCGATCGAATGATCGGCGGTCAGGCGACGGCGGGCGGTCATGCTGGGATAGTTCAGGCGGCCTTCCTGAATGAACATCTTGGCGTATTCGCCGGTCTGCACGCGCTTGAGGGCGTTGCGCATGGCGGCACGCGACTGCTCGTTGATCACCTCGGGGCCGGTCACGTACTCGCCGTACTCGGCGTTGTTGGAGATCGAGTAGTTCATGTTGGCAATGCCGCCTTCATAAATCAGGTCAACGATCAGCTTGAGTTCGTGCAAGCACTCGAAATAAGCCATCTCGGGGGCATAGCCAGCCTCGACCAGGGTCTCGTAACCCATCTTGATCAGCTCGACCGCGCCACCGCACAGAACAGCCTGCTCGCCGAACAAGTCGGTTTCGGTCTCTTCTTTGAAGTTGGTTTCAATGATGCCGGCCTTGCCGCCACCGTTGGCCATGGCATAGCTCAGCGCCAGCTCGCGGGCACGGCCGCTGTTGTCCTGGTGAATGGCCACCAGGTGGGGCACGCCGCCGCCTTGGGTGTAGGTCGAGCGAACGGTGTGGCCGGGCGCCTTGGGGGCCACCATCCACACGTCCAGGTCGGCACGGGGCACCACCTGGTTGTAGTGCACGTTGAAGCCGTGGGCAAAGGCCAGGGATGCGCCTTTCTTGATGTTGGGCGCCACGTTGTTCTGGTAGACCTCGGAAATTTGCTCGTCGGGCAACAAGATCATGACCACGTCAGCGGCCTTGACGGCGTCGTTGACTTCCATGACGTTCAAGCCGGCCTTGCCGACTTTGTCCCAGCTGGCGCCACCCTTGCGCAGACCGACCACGACTTTGACGCCGCTGTCGTTCAGGTTCTGGGCATGGGCGTGGCCTTGCGAGCCGTAGCCGATGATGGCAACGGTTTTGCCTTTGATGACGCTCAAGTCACAGTCTTTGTCGTAATAGACCTTCATGGTTCTCTCCTTAGTGGGTGGGTCAGTGATGCATTAGACGCGCAGGATGCGTTCGCCGCGGCCGATGCCGCAAGCGCCCGTGCGCACGGTTTCCAAAATTGCGCTGCGGTCAATGGCCTCCAGGAACGCATCGTTCTTGGCCAAGTCGCCCGTCAGTTCAATCGTGTAACTTTTTTCGGTGACGTCGATGATGCGCCCGCGGAAGATGTCCGCCATGCGCTTCATTTCCTCACGCTCTTTGCCAACGGCACGCACCTTCACCAGCATGAGCTCGCGCTCGGTGTAGGCGCCTTCGGTCAAGTCGACCACCTTGACGACTTCGATCAGCCGGTTCAGGTGCTTGGTGATCTGCTCAATGACGTCGTCAGACCCGGTGGTCTGAATGGTCATGCGCGACAGGCTGGGGTCTTCGGTGGGGGCCACCGTCAAAGATTCGATGTTGTAGCCACGCGCAGAAAACAGCCCCACCACGCGCGACAGCGCGCCGGGTTCGTTTTCGAGCAAAAGTGCAATGATGTGTTTCATGTCAGAAGATTCCTCTTTTCGCAGCCCTCCCCTGTCGGCGGTAACCGGCAGGCTTGGCTGGCAATAGATTCGTCAAAGAAAGCGGCACGCAAGCGGGCCGCGGTGAATAAAGATCAGAGATCCTCGCTTCCCAGCAGCATCTCGGTGATGCCCTTTCCAGCCTGGACCATCGGGAACACGTTCTCGGTGGGATCGGTGCGGATGTCCAGAAACACGGTGCGGTCCTTCAGGCGACGGGCCTCGCGCAAGGCGGGCTCCACGTCTTCGGGACGCTCGATCAGCATGCCCACATGGCCATAGGCCTCGGCCAGCTTCACGAAGTCGGGCAAGGCGTCCATGTAGCTGTGGCTGTAACGGCCAGAGTATTCAATCTCTTGCCACTGGCGCACCATGCCGAGGTAGCGGTTGTTCAGGGCCAAGACCTTGATGGGGGTGTTGTACTGCAAGCAGGTGGAGAGTTCCTGAATGCACATCTGCACCGAGCCTTCGCCGGTGACGCAGAACACTTCGCTGTCAGGCTTGGCCAGTTTGATCCCCATGGCATAAGGAATGCCCACGCCCATGGTGCCCAGGCCACCCGAATTGATCCAGCGCCGCGGCTCGTCAAAGCGGTAGTACTGCGCGGCCCACATTTGGTGCTGTCCCACATCGGAGGTGACGTAGGTGTCGCTGTCGCGGGTCATGTTCCACAGGGTTTCAATGACGTACTGCGGCTTGATCACGCTCTTGTTGCCACGGTCGTAGCTGAGGCAGTCACGGCCACGCCAGCCCTCGATGGTCTCCCACCAACCGGCCAAGGCGCTGCTGTCGGGCTTGGCGCCGGACTCGCGAATCATGGCGATCATTTCGGTCAGCACGTCTTTCACATCGCCGACGATGGGGATGTCCACTTTCACGCGCTTGGAAATGCTGGAGGGGTCGATGTCGATGTGGATGATCTTGCGCTCGTTCTGCGCAAAGTGCTTGGGGTTGCCAATCACGCGGTCATCGAAACGCGCGCCGACAGCCAGCAACACGTCGCAGTTTTGCATGGCATTGTTGGCTTCCAAGGTGCCGTGCATGCCCAGCATGCCCAAGAACTTGCGGTCGGAGGCCGGGTAAGCGCCCAGGCCCATCAGGGTGTTGGTCACCGGGTAGCCCAGCATGTCCGCGAGGGTGCGCAGCTCTTGCGAAGCCTCGCTCATGAGCACGCCGCCACCGGTGTAAATGTAGGGGCGCTTGGCCGCCATCAGCAGCTGCAAGGCCTTGCGAATTTGGCCGCCATGGCCTTTGCGCACCGGGTTGTAGGAGCGCATGCTGACCGACTCGGGGTAGCCACTGTAAGGCGCTTTCTTGAAGGAAACGTCCTTGGGGATGTCCACCACCACCGGGCCCGGGCGGCCGCTGCGGGCAATGTGGAAAGCCTTTTTGAGTGTCTCAGCCAATTCGCGCACATCTTTCACCAGAAAGTTGTGCTTGACGATGGGACGCGTGATCCCCACGGTGTCGCATTCCTGGAATGCGTCCAGGCCAATGGCGGGGGTCGGCACTTGGCCCGTGATGATCACCATCGGCACGCTGTCCATGTAGGCCGTGGCAATGCCGGTCACCGCGTTGGTGACCCCAGGGCCGGAGGTGACCAGGGCCACGCCCACATCGCCGGTAGCGCGTGCATAGCCGTCGGCGGCATGCACAGCGGCTTGCTCGTGACGCACCAGCACATGCTGAATGGTGTCTTGTTTGTACAGCGCATCGTAGATGTACAGAACGGCACCGCCGGGATAGCCCCAGAGGTATTTGACGTTCTCGGCCTGCAAGGCCTTGACGAGGATCTCGGAGCCCATCAGCTCTTCAGATGCGGAGGAGGTGTTTTGCGCAGCGGCAGCGGATTGAAGTTCCGCCTTAGAAATTTCCATGATGAACCTTTGTGAATTTCGACAACGAAAAACCTTGGGTGCTCCTTCACGAACCCTTTTGGGGGCGTGTCAGAACTTTAGACCTGAGGCCATGGACGACATCCGCCCGACCCAGACCCGTTTGCTTTTTTTGAGTGCAGCCTGTGATTATGGCACTTTTTAGAAGCCTTTTGCCGACCTGTTGACGGAAAATTTGGCGATGACATAATCCGCACGGCTTTGTGGCCGCCACATTGCGCCTGCCGCGTCAACCCCTCGAAACAGCCCCCGCTTTGGCTTCCGAACAAGAACTCAACCAATTCCTCGCCAGCGTGGAAAAGCGTGCTTACAAGCGCTCTTACTACCATGTACGCGATGAAGATGCCGCCCTGGACATCGTGCAAGACAGCATGATGAAGCTGGCCGAGCATTACGGCGACAAGCCACTGGACGAGTTGCCCATGCTGTTTCAGCGCATTTTGTCCAACACCACGCTGGACTGGTTTCGCCGCCAAAAGACAAAGAATGCTTTATTCTCAAATTTCAACGAATTTGAGTCAAAACAGAATCAAGACGATTTTGATGTTTTGGAAATTTTGGCCCCATTGGAAGGCCTTGAGCGCTCTGAAAGCGCCGAAGACACCGTCAACAGCCAGCAAATCGTGGCTGAAATTGAAATCGAAATCCAGAAACTACCAGCACGTCAACGGGAAGCCTTCCTGTTGCGTTATTGGGAGGAGCTGGATGTCGCCGAAACAGCTGCTGCCATGGGCTGCTCCGAGGGAAGTGTGAAAACGCACTGTTCTCGTGCAGTTCAAGCGCTGGACAAGGCACTGAAAGCCAAGGGAATCAAACCATGAACACGCCGAACCTCCATCCTCACGCCTCCCAGGAGCGCTTTGCGCGCCGGGTCGCTGCACGACTGGACAGCCAGCTGTCACACGATGTTTCAGAGCGGCTGCGCGCTGCACGCGTTCGTGCCGTAGCCATGCGTCGCCAGCCCATTGCCAAAACAGCACCGGGCCTGCAAATTCAAAATGGCGCAGCCACCCTCCATTTCGAAACCGAAAAACTCCGTTTCACGGGTTGGTTTGCAGCCTTTTTGCCCCTGATCGCCTTGTTGGCAGGGCTCATCACCATCCATGTCCTGCAAAACGACCTGCGCGCCAGCGAACTCGCTGAAATTGACAGCGCCTTGCTCACCGACGACTTGCCGCCGGCAGCCTACACCGATCCTGGATTCCTGAAATTCCTCAAAACTCCGATCGACACGGCGCGCACCACCACCCCTGAATGACCGGCTTTTTGACCCGCTCTACCGTGTTGTCCCGCCTGCGCTTTGGCTTGTTGGCCCTCCTTTCAGGAGCGGCGGTGCTGGCTTGGGCGCAAGACACATCAAGCGCCCCCACGCCAGAAGCCAGCCCCAAGGTCACACCTGCGCCTGCGAGCTCAGCCAGCACCAAAAAACCTGAATCCTCCCCCACTTGGCAATCCCTCAACACCAGCCAAAAAGCAGCCCTGGCGCCCTTGCACAAGCTCTGGCCCGAAATCAGCGAAGCCCAAAAGCGCAAATGGCTCGCCTTGTCGGTCAACTTCAGCGATCGTTCCGACGAAGAGCAGGAAAAAATGCAAGCCCGCATGAAAGAATGGGCCAAACTCACCCCGAAACAACGGGCTTTGGCGCGTTTGAACTTTGCAGAAGTTCAGCAGGTCACGTTGGACGAGCGCAAAACAAAATGGGAAGCCTACCAGTCGCTGAGCCGCGATGAGCGCCACGAGCTCACCAAGGGCCACCCCCCAGCACCCAACAGTGCAGCCATTGCCACGCGACCTGTGCCGCCCCAAAAGTTGGCCGTCTTACCGACCCCGAAGTCATCGCAGCCCACCCAACTGCGCATCGACATGGACCTGGTTCACCCTGTCACGCTGCTTCCCTTGAATGCGCGTGGCCATGCGAGCCCATGAGCCCGGCGGACACCGAGCCCTCTCCTGCGTTTGTCACACCTGGCCTGCGCCGACGCATGGCATGTTGGCTCTATGAAGGCATGCTGTTGTTTGGGGTGGTCTTCATCACGGGCTACCTCTTCAGCACGCTGAGTCAAACCCGCCATGCCCTGGACAACCGGCACGGCCTGCAGGCTTTCGTGTTTCTGGTGTTTGGCATTTATTTCACCTGGTTCTGGCACAAGGGCCAGACCTTGGCCATGAAAACCTGGAGCATCCGGGTGGTGGACACCCGTGGCCAGCCTCTGACCCAAAAACGCGCCCTGCTGCGCTATGTGCTGAGTTGGGTCTGGTTTCTCCCACCGCTGACCGCCATGGCACCGTTCCACTTGAGTGGCGCAGAGTCCTTTGTGCTGTTGACGGGTTGGGTGCTGGTGTGGGCCTTGCTCAGCCGTTTTCAAACTGACAAACAGTTCTGGCACGATGTGTGGGCTGGCACGCGCTTGGTTCATTACGAAACCCCCAAGCCAGCCCGACAGAAAGCCTGAGCCCATGCCCCTGCCCTTGCCCCCTCAAAAAAGCCAGCACGGCCTCAAGCGTGTCTGGAATGCCTTCTTCTATTCTTTGGAGGGGCTGCGCCAGGGCTGGCATGAGCCCGCGTTCCGGCAAGAGGTTTTGCTGTCGCTCGTGATGCTGCCTGCGGCGTTTTGGGTCGGCCAAACCTGGGTCGAGGTGGCCTTGCTGGTGGGTTCGGTCTTGATGGTGATGGTGGTGGAACTCTTGAACACCGGCATCGAAACCGCCATGGACCGCTTTGGCCCCGAGTGGAATGCCTTCACCAAACGCGCCAAAGACATGGGCAGCGCGGCCGTGATGCTCAGCCTGGTCTTCTGTGCAGGCGTCTGGGGCACCGCCCTTTACCGCTGGAGCACGCTGTGAGCCCCGCCTTCTCTTTGTGCGTTTACTGTGGCTCCAAACCCGGCAAGCACCCCGCTTATGAAGCCGCCGCCAAAGCCGTCGGCGCCTGGATTGGCACCCACCAAGGGCAACTGGTCTATGGGGGCGGACACAACGGCCTGATGGGCATCCTGGCCGACGCCACGCAAGCGGCAGGTGGCCGTGTGGTGGGCATCATTCCGGGCAGCATGGTGGAGCGGGAATGGGCGCGCCACAGCTGCGAAGAGCTCCATGTGGTGGACACCATGCACGAGCGCAAGCGCATGATGATGGAGCGCGCCGACGCTTTCCTAGCGCTGCCTGGTGGCATTGGCACCTTTGAAGAATTTTTTGAAGCCTGGACGTGGCGACAGCTTGGTTACCACGACAAGCCCGTGGGCTTGCTCAACATTGAAGGCTATTACGACCGCTTGTTGGCTTTCTTGGAAACCTCGGTCAGCGAAAACTTTTTGGGCGACTGGCAAATGGACCTGATCCAAACAGGCACCCAGGTGCCGAAATTGCTTCAGCACCTTGTCGAGGCAGCCGGCCTGTCGGCGGCACCTCGACTGGACGCGCTTTAAATCGCGGTCTCGTCCTCTTCGCCGGTGCGAATGCGCACCACACGTTCCACGGCCGTGATGAAAATCTTGCCGTCGCCAATCTTGCCGGTGCGCGCCGCGCGCACAATCGCGTCCACGCAACGCTCGACGTCGGCCGATTTCACCACCACTTCCACCTTCACTTTGGGCAGGAAGTCGACCACATACTCGGCACCGCGGTACAACTCGGTATGGCCTTTTTGACGGCCAAAGCCTTTGACCTCGGTGACGGTCAAGCCGGTCACGCCGCACTCGGCCAGCGCTTCACGAACCTCTTCGAGCTTGAAAGGTTTGATGACAGCTGTGATTTGTTTCATGTGTGTTCCTTGGTGAAGCGCGCCGGGCTCAGGCCCGGAAACGGTTGGTAATAGGATAACGCCAATCTTTGCCGAAACTGCGGTGGGTCACGCGAATTCCCACCGGGGCCTGGCGGCGCTTGTACTCGTTGATGCGAATCAGCCGCGTGACTTTCTCCACGTCGGCCCGATCAAAGCCGGCGGCAATGATCTCTTCGCTGCTTTGGTCATTCTCCATGTAGCGCGAGACGATCTCGTCGAGCACCTCGTAGGGCGGCAAGCTGTCCTGGTCTTTCTGGTCTGGCCGCAGCTCAGCGCTGGGGGGGCGCGTGATGATGCGCTCGGGAATGGGCTGCAAGCCAGTCTCGAAGGGGTCATTGTGGTTGCGCCATTCGGCCAGACGGTAGACCAGGGTCTTGGCCACGTCCTTGATGACGGCGAAACCGCCCGCCATGTCGCCGTACAAGGTGCAGTAGCCGGTAGACATTTCGCTTTTGTTGCCAGTGGTGAGCACAATGGCGCCGAACTTGTTGGACAAGGCCATCAGCAAGGTACCGCGAATGCGGGCCTGAATGTTCTCTTCGGTGGCGTCCAGCGCAAGGCCTGCAAAGTCTTTGGCCAACGAAGCCTGAAACGCCTCGAATTCGGGCACGATGGAAATTTCGTCGTAGCGCACCTTGAGCCGCTCGGCCATGTCACGCGCGTCGATCCAGCTGATGTCCGCGGTGTAGGGCGAGGGCATCATGACGGCGCGCACACGGTCTGCGCCCAGGGCGTCCACGGCAATGGCCAGCACCAGGGCCGAGTCGATGCCGCCAGACAAGCCCAGCAAAGCCCCCGGAAAACCGTTTTTGCCGATGTAATCCTGCACGCCCAGCACCAGGGCATGCCAAAGGTCGGCTTCCAGCGAACCCTCGGGCGCAATGGGTGCGTCCAATTTCAAGCCAGAACCGGTAGAAGTCACCTCGACATCGAATTCGGCAGTCTTGAAACTGGGCGCGCGCGCTGCCAGCGTGGCATCGGCCTGCAAGGCAAAGGAGCGCCCTTCAAACACCACCTCGTCCTGCCCGCCCACCAAATGGGCATAAACCAGGGGCAAGCCGGTGGCCTGCACCCGCTGCGCCATGGTGCGCTCCCGCTCATTGCCCTTGCCCACATGGAAGGGCGAGGCATTGATGACGGCCAGCAACTGGGCACCGGCCGCCTTGGCCTCTTCGGCAGGCTGATCGAACCAAGCATCTTCACAAATCAGCAAGCCCACACGCACCCCCGCCACGTCGAACACACAGGGCGTGTGGCCGGGCACAAAATATCGGCGTTCGTCAAACACCTGGTAATTGGGTAATTCGCGCTTGGCATACGCTGCCACCACCTGCCCCCCACTGACCACACTGGCCATGTTGAAGCGTTCAGGCACAGAAACCGATCGGGTGCGGCGGTCGCCCCCTGCCGGATGACCCACCACCACATGCAGGTCTTTCAGGTCGGCCAGCGCCAGCGCGATGGAATTCAGGGCATCATCGCAAGCCGCGATGAAGGCAGGCCTTAAAAACAGGTCTTCCGCGGCGTAGCCGCAGAGCGACAATTCCGGCGTCAGGACCAAGCGCACGCCGCGCTGGTAGGCAGCGCGGGCGGCTTGAATGATTTTTTGCGCATTCCCCACCATGTCACCGACGACATAGTTCAGCTGAGCGATACAGAGTTTGAGAGTCATATACAGGCATGCAACAAGAGCCCACAGATTATGTCATTGAGGTGCATTCCACCTGGGAAGAAGTGTCAGAACCCGAGTGGGACGCCTTGTGGGCACAGCAAGCCCTGCCAACGCCTTTCATGCGCCATGCCTATCTGGCCTCATTGCAAGCCAGTGGCAGTGCCACGGCCGAGACCGGCTGGGACTTGCGCGTGCTGTGCTTGCGCCATCAAGGACAGTTGCTGGCGGCCTGTCCCCTGTATTTGAAAAACCACTCTTACGGCGAGTATGTGTTCGACTGGGCCTGGGCCGATGCCTACCAGCGCCACAGGCTGGCCTACTACCCCAAGGCGGTCATTGCCGTGCCTTTCACCCCCGTGCCTGGCACGCGGTTGATGGCCAAGACGCAAACGGCGCGTGAAGCCTTGTTGAGCGCCGCCGTGGACTTCTGCCAAGGTCAAGGGCTGTCTTCTTTGCACCTGCTGTTTGGCGCGCCTGAAGATTTGCAGGCCTCTCAAGCATTGGGGCTGTTACAGCGACAGACGGTGCAATTTCATTGGCAACACCCCGGCGTGTCGGACTTTGAGTCTTTTTTGCAAACCCTGAACCAGGAAAAGCGCAAGAAAATTCGCCAGGAGCGTCGTCGCGTCAATGATGCGGGCGTGCAATTTCGCCATGCCCACGGCCGGGCCATCACGCCTGAAGACTGGGATTTTTTCTACCGTTGCTATGAGCGCACCTACCTTGAGCACGGCAACGCGCCTTACCTGAGTCGCGACTTTTTCACTCGCATGGCCGAGCACATGCCCGAGCATTGGCTGCTGTTCATTGCGGAGCGCGCAGCCCAGCCCATGGCCTGCAGCCTGATTGGCCTGCAAGGACTGGGCACCAAAGATGCTGTGGCTTATGGCCGCTATTGGGGAGCTTTGGAGCGTGTGGATTGCCTGCACTTCGAGGCCTGCTATTACCAGCCGATCGCATGGTGCTTGGCCCAAGGCGTGCAGCGCTTTGAAGGCGGCGCCCAAGGCGAGCACAAAATGGCACGGGCTTTGTTGCCGGTGGAAACGGCCAGCGCGCATTGGCTCGCCCACCCCGGGTTCGCCCAGGCGGTGGCCGACTTTTTAGAGCGTGAGGGCCAAGGCGTGTCGAACTACCTGGCCCACCTCGAAAGCAGAAGCCCACTGCGCCGCCCCTGACGTGATTGCGAGGCCCCGCAGGGGCCGCGGCAATCTCCTATCGGAGAAAGATCGCCGCGCTGCGCTCAATGGGATGGACGCTCCCACCTCTAACCGGCATCTATGTGCCAAAGTGGAAGTGTTTATCACCACTTAAACGAGAAGGAGCGTCCACCATGAAGGTTACAACAATCGG
>JACCDG010088406.1_pt1 | contig 16220 bp, 23 predicted proteins | sample 7442471 | NCBI WGS metagenome assembly JACCDG01 (sample SAMN15323444, study PRJNA562643) | freshwater metagenome | isolation source: river surface water | place: USA:Blue River Watershed | collected 2017-08-17 | reverse complement strand
TTCCGTTTGGAATTTGTTGAATAGGTATTCATTGTGTATAAAATCTTGTGGGCGTTTCAAAAATAAAATTGAAACACTCACACGCACTAAGAGTTTTTCAATGTTTTTGTATAGTATCATATATCTATATAAATGTCAAAACCTCCTATTGTACGAGACAATAGGAGGTTTTCTTGTATGTAGATGAGCGTGCTTACGAAGAGCCTCGAGGGATTGATTCAGAGGGTGTTTTACCTCCTGGAAATGGTCCAACGTGAGGTTCTGATATTTCCCCTTTCAATAAGAAACCTTGTTTTGCAAGTGCAATGACAAGAGCTTTCCTTTCGTCCCAAAGAAATCTTTTTTTCTTGAGTTGTGATAATGTGTAATCACAGAGATCTTCAATAAAATAGATTTTTTCATCTTTGAGACGAGAAAGAAGATGACCTTCTACATCAAGGTTTGAGATTGATGTTTTATTTCTCATTTTTTGTACATTGAATAATACCTTGTCTTAAGTATGCATAGGTATAGACAATAATGCAAGAACACCCGCATACATGCGGGTGTTTGGAGAACTACTTTTTTGTGTTCCATAATTTACGATTTTTCATTGCGGTGTAGGTTTCTTTTCCTTGGGTAATACGTTTCTTGTTGTAGATTTTCTTTTTTGTACGTTTTTTATTGAGAAATGCTTGAGCTTTTGGTGGCATTCCTGTATCCCATGGGAGTGTATATACTTTACCATCTTCTTCATGGCGGTTTGTGTTTCCACATTTCCAATACCGACTCCGTACACCTCTTCCACGTACAATATCAAGAAAAGTATCTTTGCAATACAAACATCGTGGCCTATGGATAATACGATACTGTGCAATCCATGCCTTGATAAGCATGTTTTTGAAAAAGTTTTTTGTTCGTTTGAGGGGTTCACTAAAATACTTAGCACTATTCCCTTCGGTAATACATACCCACCCAGAATCCTCTTCGCGAGCTTCTTCTTTTTCATGTAGATACGTTGTCCATACATACACACAGAGTCCGTTACGAGAAAACTTAAAACCTACTTCCCTCCCCGTTCGTTTTCGTGGTTGATGTAGATTTTGCTCGCGTAATTTTTTTCTTGTTTCTTCGGTTCCTATTCTCATGAAACCTAGTGCTTCAATCTGAGTAGTAAAGTATTCAAAACTTTCCTTACTCGGCATTATTTTTTTAGGCACGATACCCTCCTTTTTTGTTTCTTTGTATTATGCAATTTTTATACAAAAATGCAAATAAAACAAAATCCCCATTGAGGGGATTTTGTGTGTGTACTATTTTGTAATCCAGAGAGTATTTTTCTTTTCACTGAGGGTGTCACACTGTATTTGAAGAAGTGGTGTACCTGAAGTAAGTGCTGTTTTGTCTTTGTATACGTAGGTTCCATCTCCTCTGTCATTCATTGTCCCGTAGTGTATCGTTGCGCTTACATCGGTAAATGAAAATGAGAGCTCTTCAGTGACTTGTGTTCCTTCACTGATTGCATCCCACCATACTGAGGCAGTGCGTTCACCTGTTGTTGGATCAGGAAGTGTCGCTGTTCCTTTAAACATACCAATTTTTGAATCTTTTGCTGCTGGATAATGAGAGAGTTCTCCATCGAGAATATCTCCTGTTACGGTGAGTTTGAGCATTGTCGTATTTATTAATCCAGTTTTTGTTTTCACGTCACTGTTGAAACACATTGTGATAGGAGTTTGTGGTGGAGTTGTTGTTTCCTCTGTTTGTTCTGGTAGTTCTGAGTTGTATGAAAGATTGTTTGAGTTCTTAATCTTATTACCACCCCAGAGTGCACCAAGAACAAGTATCACAAAAATAATAATACCAATAATTACTTTCTTATTTTTATTCTCTTCGTTTTCAAAATTTATATCATTTGGTTCATCCATATATGTATATGATACTACACTGTATAGATTGCACAATAGGAGTACTGTGCATATCCCCTATTCTTCACTAGGTATCTCTTCTTTCTTTGAAAAAAATTCAATACATCTTGAGATATATCCAGTACTTCGACGTGAAAGATTAAAGAGAATTGCAATCGTAAAGAGACTAAGTGCAATGTGGTTGTTTATAAATGATACGATAATAGCGACTATCGCTGCTCCGACAGGAAAAAGGATACGCATATTTGCGTGTTGGTTTTCAATACGTGTTACGCGTGTGTTTTTGATTTCTGAAGAATGAATAACGTATTTACGCATTGTATAGAGAATACATCCAATACAGATCACATTGAGTGCAAAAAATGTAATTGCAACTGGTGAGTAGCTATATTTTCCAAGGAGATGTGATGAAAATGGTATGAGGGCCACAAAGAACAAAAAGAGTGCACTGAGGTTTGAGAATCGGATATCAATATTTTTGGCGAGTACTGACGCAATAAAATGGTGACTTCTCCAATAGGTAAAGAGAAGAGAGAAACTCAAAAGATAACTCAAGAAAAGTGGTGTGAGTTTGATGAGTGACCATAGGAGTGTCCAATCATTGATACGTCCACTGTATTCAGGGATACGAATCTCAAACACGAGGAGCGTCATAACAATAGCAAAAACTCCGTCTGCAAGTGTATCTAACCGTTCTTGTTTCATTATCATCATAGAGTTTTAGTATATCATTATTTATGAGCAAAACGGAGTACAATAGATTTCTTGAGTTGGTACCATCGCCATGATATCTTGCATCTCATATTGCAAAATGCTGAACCATTTTTTTCAAGACAGTTCTTACAGCAGATGAAGTGGTCATGACACATGAGGTTTGCACAGTTTACGTACTGTTCACTCGGGGTGTCACATTTTTGACACCGTCCGATGATTTCATGAATATCTGGATCTTCAAAATGCATCGTGACACGTTTATCAAATACATACAGTGAACCCTTGAAATCTTTACCAGGGTATTTCTCCATGTAGCTCACAATTCCACCATCGAGTTGATATACATTTTCAAATCCTTCACGTACGAGTAAACCAGATGCTTTTTCACATCGTACACCACCAGTACAGACAGTGAGTACTGGTTTGTTTTTGAGGTGCCCTATTTTTGAGAGATTTTTCTTAAGGTCTCGAAAATTATTAAGTTCAGGGAAAATAGTTCCTTCAAATTTTCCTGAACGGAGTTCATAGTCATTGCGCATATCAACAATATGAAATTCTTTTCCCTCCTCGTACCACGCACGGAGTTCTTCTGGTGTAAGGTGTGTACCAGTTATTTCATTTGGGTTGATATCTTCTGAGTCATCAGCAAGGTGGAGTGAGACTATTTCCTTGCGAACTTTTACAGAGAGTCGTGGAAAGGCAGACCCGTCGGGTGTCCCGTCGCTTATTTTCCAATGGATATCAGTAAAACGTGGGTCAGCTTTCATGATTTCCATATATTCTTTGCAGGCACTGCGAGTACCCTCTATCGTGCCATTGATGCCTTCGTAGGCAACAATAATTCGCCCTTTCATTCCGAGTTTGGTACAAAGGGTTTTTTGTGAATGCATCAATGCCTGAGGGTCACTCACGTCTGTGTATTTATAATACAGTAATATTTGATATGGTGATGTCATAGATATAAAGAGTATAGCAATAGAAAACAATGTTTGACAAATATAAAAATAAGTGCTATTTTATGTAAAAAATATAGTTTTAATATGAAAAAAATTTTAATACTTGATTCAATCAATGATGCTGAAATCAAGAAAACCATTATGGGTTTTTTTAAGGAATCTGTTGTTGTATACACAGACAAAAAAGAAGTTCCTGCTGGAGAAGAGATTGATTGTGTTTTTGTGTCTCTCGGAGATGTCGAGTACATGGATACATATGGAGATCAATTTTTCCTGAAAAAAATACAGAGAGATTTTTGTTCCTCTGGTACCAAACTTTTTGGACTTTCAACACATCTTGATGAATTGTATGGTATGCATGATTACACAAATAATCCTGCCAAAGGATACATTGCCGTGCACAAAGGTTCATTTTTAGGTTTGCTTGATCCAATTGAGTCATCTCGATTTATCGGAAAATGTCTCGAAATTAAAGCACCTACAGAAACAAAACAAGCAACGTAAATGAAATACCCCCGTCAAAGACGGGGGTATTTTTATATCACTTTCTGTTTCTTTTTTGAGAAAAAATACAGTGATGCGATTAAAAGAAGTGAATAGTTGATAATCATAAACCACGATGTTCCCCACGATATTCCATCGAGGAATTTGTATTCAGAAATAGGAAAAAGAAATGGTGTTGGGTAAAATGTCCCAGAATGAGATGGAATATCAATAAGAATATGTAATGCCCAGCCCAAGAGTTCGAGTCGTGGGCGTTTGCTTATAATCCACACAACGATAAATACGAGAGCCCAGAGAACAAGACTGTGGCTGTATTGGTAGAGTGTTGCTGATAAACCAAAAGCATTTGGTCTTCCAAATACAAGTCCTTCACGGAGAAATGTTGGAATTGCTAAAAGCATAGGGATACCAAATGCAAAGAGATCAGGAAAAACACCCCACCATGTTATCTCAGGAAGAGAAATGGTTTTTTTACCTTTTTTACTAAGAGTTTTATTTGCTTGTCGAGCGCCGTAATTGGCCCACAGCATGTGTGCAAGAATATCCATATTTATTTTGCTCTTTTATTTTTAGGCTTTGTATCAGGCTGGTGCTTGATACCCCGTTCTGTTCGATTGTCCCCTTTTTGTGGAAGTGGAACAGATGCTTTTACATTTCTTTTTTGTGTGATAGGTTTCATTGAATAAAAAATTATTTATAATTCTTCTGTGTGGTGTTGTGGTTTGAAATCATGATGCTGTCCGTCGGTGCAAGTGCATACGACAAGCTCATGGTTGTGATTTATACAATCAGGTGATTGGCATACTCCAGGAAATTCACTAACTCCCTTGCATCCACCAAGACAGATATAATGTATATGTTGTGTTTCCATATCTCTAGTATCTCATATAGATTTTGTATGTACAGAGAATCCCGTGGATAACAAAATACCTCCGGTAGTCGGAGGTATTTTGGAGCTTATGCAGCTTCTTCTTCTGAAGAAGTTTCTTCGTTTTCGGCTTGGGCTACTTCGTTTGCTTCTACTGCTTCTTCAGCAGGAGTTACTACTTCGTTTTCGTCTTGCATAGTATGTGAGGGTATTATTATTGATAGTAGGTCGACTGGTTGAGTATATACGATATGATTAAAAAATCAAAGTATTTTTAGTGTGGATAGATATGGTATCTAAGAGAAATCATATCACCTTCTTTAATATTTTCTTTTGCTCGTATCTGTGCTTTGAGAGCAATAAGGTATCCTTGTGATGCCGTATGAGGAAGAAAAGACGTTTTCCATGTTGTCTTCTTGTGAGTTACTTCTATTGGAATGAGTCCTTTTCCGTAGGTCATTCGTATCTGTGCAGATGTTCTTTTGTCACAGGTGATAAAATACCACCCCATTGGTCCAGGCCATTTCCATACACGTGCACGTATATTTCCTTTTGCGTATTTTTCTTCTGGCATATTATGTCTCTATAAATAATCGAGCAAGACGAATCTCTTCAAATGAAAGCATGTGCCCATTTTTTTCAAGGTGCTGTTTGAGTGGTGTTAGCTTCCCTTTCTCTTCTTTTGAGAGTTTACTGTATGCTGTTGTCACGCATGTGATATGTTTCTCTGGTGGTTTGAGATATGAGATATCAAGAAACAAATCTTTTTCTTTTAAATATTCTATATGAGAAAGTATGGTTGTCTGTGTGAGGTTTCGAATAGTAGCAATCTCACCTAACGTACGTTTTTCCAGGAGATATTTTTTTGTGACCTCATAGGTCGATACCTTCTGTGCTGATTCTTTTTTTATTTTTTGTGCGGTGATTGTACCACCCATACGAAGAATAAAATCACGTTCGAGTGTGCGTTGCTCCTCGGGTGATAATTTAGAAAAGAGTATTTCATTTTCAATACTTTCTTTTTGGAGTGTGATATCAAATGAAAGTACACTCGGGTCAACTCGGAGTGCGTCAGGTGAAAAACCGATGAGCCGTATACCATCTAATGTTCGCACCCGAGAAAGCGCAACATATCCCATACCATAGGTAAAGGTGCGAGAAAGGTCTATTTCTGCATGATCAAGTGACATACCCTGACTTTTGTGGATTGTGAGTGCCCATGCAAGACGAAGTGGAATCTGACTGATAGAGGCTTTTATTTTATTATCTTCTTCGATTGCCCATGTGTCAGGTGTAAATGTCAGTATTTTTCCATTTGAAAGTTCCACGATAGGAAGCCTGTCTGTTGGTCGAAATCCGATGATAATTCCTCGTGTTCCGTTGACATACCCTTCTTCAAAATTATTCTTAATACACATAACTTCAGCTCCTATCTTTAGGTGTACGATTTCATGTGCAAGACAACTTTTTTTAAGAATTTCAACAAGAGTTTCTTTCCCTGTTGATGTCATACGGTATGATTCTTCGTCTGTTGTGAGGATGTCGAGTTCTCGGGTGTTTTCATCATCAACATTCATGTTGTGTGTGTACAGTTTTGTTGGTTTTCCTGTGTGTGAAATATCTGCATGTAGTCTTTTCTCGAGTTGTTCGTAATGATGTTCTTCGAGTGTGTTGGTGCGAATAGTATTCAATATCTCTGTGAGCGTATCGTCTTCTTGTCGGTGTTGTTCTGTGAGATAGCAAATAGCAGGATTCATGATTCTCCATGCTTCACTGGTATATATCATATCTTTTGACTGCGACTCTCTTTGTTTTGAAATAGGTGGAAGTTGAAAGAAATCACCTGAGAGAATAACCTGAAGTCCACCAAACGGTGCATCACTTCTTTTGAATCTTCGACAGATACGTTCGACCATATCAAGTCGGTGTGCGTGAAGCATAGAAACTTCATCAATAATAAGCACTCGCGCTTTTTCGAAACGCTTCCATAAGTATTGTCTTTCTTCTAAATCTTCCATGTCTTTCTCTGTTAAGAATTCTCTGATGCCGATTCCCGACCATCCATGTATTGTCATGCCATTCATGTGTGTCGCTGCAATACCTGTTGATGCTGTGATCGCAACAGGAATATCATGTTCTTTGAGATACTGAATATATTGATTGAGAAGATACGTTTTACCACTCCCTGCGCTTCCAGTGAGATAGATAGAAACACCTGTTTTCATAATAGTGAGTGCCTGTGCTTGGGTCATAGAATGGTTTTTAAAGTATATCAAAAAGAGCTCTTTTCAGTGTTTGACATATATTTTATTATGTTATACAATATAAAAAATATTTTTGAACCTTTAAATTATAACCCTGGTATCTTATGACTCAACAAAATCTTTCTACACGGATTGAGAAATCCTTGTTTTTATGTCAAGGCGTATTCGCATTTGGAGAAGCTATTTCAGGCGATTCTAAAATTGCAATGAATCATCTTCGTATGATTTCGCATGATCCACTCAGGAACACACCAGACCACCTTGCTCACACACTTATTGTGTATTTTACAATGTGTCGTATTACTCAAAGCAAACAACTCGAAAGACAAAAATCTGACGACCTCTCAAAAGAGGTTTTCTCACTTTTTATGTCATTGAGTGACACGTTTGAGGAGTATGTTTTTGGTGTAAAAAGCAAGACCGCTGCTGGTAATCAGGCCGTACTGATGTCACTTGATGCGCTTACAAAAAAACTTACCCCGTATCGATTGAATCCACAACGCTTGGTAACAAAATCAATCAAAGACATTCGTGCGTTGGTTGATGTGTGGAAGAACAATCCTAAAGAGGTAGAGAAAATCGTAGCAAATGATGCGTACAATGTGATCGTGTATTCACTCAATCATGTGTGTGATGAAATCGAACAATGGTTTATCTCTCACAATGAACGTGCGGTATCACCGGTTCCAATGCCTTCAAGTCATTAAAAGGTAAAAAATCCCGAACAAGTTGTTCGGGATTTTTTTTATAGTTTTCGGCTGTCATATGCCCAATGGAGGAGTGCTTGTCGTTGTTTTGGTCTGCAGTATATATCTCCAATCCTGCAGTTTTTTTGTATTTGTCCAATGTGACGACGAATTGCATTCCATCGCTTAATTTGACGATCGTCTTCATCTGGTATTCGTCGGCCCATGTAATACCTGCAATACCACTGGAACCATCCACGTGGATCATCTTTGTATATCCATCCTTTTTTCTTCCATTCTGAAAGTGACTGTGATGCATGTACTCGAAAAAGATTTCGTGTTGGGTTGGGTTCGTCACCATCTGCAAATTTTGCTTTTTCAAACCAATCATATGGGAATTCATCCACGCAATCTCTCATGTATTTACCTTCAAATACACCAAATGCGAGCATTTGTTTTGGGGTAAGGTCTGGTTTGAATTCGGGTGCAAAATTTTTACCCATGGGTTCCGTGAGTGTGTATGTGTATCCTTGTTGCATTTTATCGTGTACCGTAATTGTTTTCATATGTGTAGTATATCAAATATACGGCCACGAAGGGCCGTATATTATTTTCTGTATTTTTTAATTCGCCATTTATCAGCGATTTTGACGCGAGTGAGTGAACGTTCGAGTTCTGTTGCAAAGTGTTCGAAGTCAACGATTTCTTTATTCTGTGCCTGCTTTTTCAATTCCTCTGCTTTCGCTTTTGCTTTCTCAATTTCTTCATCAGAAATAGCACTCACGTGTTCGGCGAAATCTGCTAAGATTGCGACAGTGGTTATACCCTCTTCATTTTTCTTTACTTCGACAAATCCACCAACGACAGCCATGGGAATATCTTCCCCGCCTGTGTGTCCTACAACGTCACCTGAAGCAAGTCCGGCAATGAGAGGAATATGTTCAGGAAGTACCGTAATCTCCCCGTCTGTTGTGGGGATACTGACACCCTCAACCATCTCATCGAGGATGAGCCGTTCAGGTGTGATTATTTTGAGTTGTAGATGTTTGGTTGACATAATTTTTTAGAGTGCCCCTTGCCCAGCATATATTATTTTCTTTACGGAAAAAATAGTACGCTGGACGAGGTGCGTTTAGAGCGCACCTTTCATGTAAAACTCATTCTCTGGCTTGTCGTCATGCTTACCTTCCAAGATTTCGCGGAATGAACGGATTGTTTCTGCGAGTGGTACATACATACCAGATGCTCCAGTGAATTGTTCTGCTACGAAGAATGGCTGTGAAAGGAATTTCTGAATCTTACGAGCGCGAGTAACGAGTGCTCGGTCTTCTTCTGAAAGTTCTTCCATACCGAGGATGGCAATGATGTCTTGCAAATCCTTGTAACGCTGAAGCACACGCTGTACTTCACGAGCGACTTCGTAGTGTTCCTTACCTACGATGTTTGGATCAAGAATTGTTGATGATGAGTCGAGTGGATCAACGGCTGGGTAAATACCGATTTCTGAAAGTGAACGGTTGAGCACCACTGTAGAGTCCAAGTGTGAGAATGTTGTTGCTGGTGCTGGGTCAGTAAGGTCATCGGCTGGCACATACACCGCCTGCACTGATGTTACAGAACCTTTGTCTGTTGAAGTAATACGTTCCTGCAAATTTCCCATTTCTGATGCAAGTGTTGGCTGGTATCCCACCGCAGATGGAATACGTCCAAGGAGCGCTGATACCTCACTACCTGCTTGTGTAAAACGGAAGATGTTATCGATGAAGAAGAGCACATCCTTGTTCTCTTGGTCGCGGAAATATTCAGCCATTGTGAGTCCAGAGAGTGCTACACGGAGACGAGCACCAGGCGGTTCGTTCATTTGTCCGAAGACCATGGCAACTTTATCAAGCACGCCCGAGTCCTTCATTTCGTGATAGAGGTCGTTACCTTCACGAGTACGTTCACCCACACCAGCGAACACAGAGTATCCTCCGTGATTTGACGCGATATTGTGGATGAGCTCCTGAATGACAACTGTTTTACCCACACCCGCACCTCCAAAGAGACCAACCTTTCCTCCTTTGAGTACTGGACAGATGAGGTCGATAACTTTGATACCAGTTTCAAGGATTTCAACTTTTGTTGCTTGAGAGACGTATTCTGGGGCTTTGCGGTGGATTGGAGAAAGTGTCTTTGTCTTTACTTCTGCTCCATCATCAATCGCTTCACCCAAGACGTTGAAAATGCGTCCAAGCGTTTCCTTTCCGACAGGTACGGAAATAGGCGCGCCAGTACTCGTGACTTCCATTCCTCGAGCGAGTCCGTCTGTCGAGTCCATCGCCACAGCACGAACAGTGTTTCCACCGACGTGTTGTTCTGTTTCAAGGACGAGGGTCTTGTCACCGTTCTTAACTTCGAGTGCTGTATAAATATCTGGAACTCCTCCTTCGAATTCTACATCTACGACCGGACCGATTATTTTTTTGATTGTACCTGTTTTCATAATTTTTTTAATATTATTTATAATAATTTTATTTTTTACCCTGTCGCTCGCGAGCGACGGGGTTAACTTATGCTTGCCATTCCTGCTGAGATTTCACTAATTTCTCTTGTAATTCCCGCTTGTCGTGCCTTGTTGAATGCAAGCGTGAGGTCATCTATCATTTCTCCTGCGGCTTCTGAGGCATTCTTCATTGCCATCATTCGAGCGGATTGTTCACTGGCATTTGATTCGAGAATCATCTGGTAAATCTGCATTCGGGTTAATTTTTCCGCGAGCGATTCAATGAGTGTTGGAATGTCTCCGTCAAAGGTGTATGGTGTCTCCTCTGTGTCTGTTCGGGTTTCGACTTTTTGAGGAGCATCACCGACGCTCTCTATCATTTCTCGTATCTCTTCTTTTGATATTGGGAGTAATCGGCGAATCTGTGGTTTCTGCGTGAGTGCTGATACGAAGTCAGTGTATGCGACATAGATATGTTTGTATGTACCACTCTTGTATTCACTGATTGCGAGTTTTGATATAGGTGAGATGTCTGTGAGTGTTGCCGTGTCTGGAAGTTCGAGGAATGATGCGGTTACATTCTGCCCAATTCTTCGCAAAGCACTGTCACCTTTTTTACCGATAGTGATGAGTTCGATTTCTTCTGTTTTGTTTCCAGAGAGCATTGCCAGTGTTTTCTTTATCACTTGTGAATTGTATGCTCCGCAGAGACCGCGGTTTGAGGTGATGAGGAGGATAAGTGTTTTACCTGTTTCTTTTTCTACAAAAAATGGATGTGTGATCTCATCAAGCCGAGATGAAAGTGAGGTCAAAAGTTCCCACGAATACGAAGCATAGAGTCGTGATGCAAGCGCTCGAGAAACAGCACGCTTCATCTTCGAAGCCGCCACGAGTTCCATCGCTTTTGTTATCTTTTTCGTATTCTTCACCGATTTAATTCGGCGTTTGATTTCTTTTGTCCCGGGCATAAATTATTTAGATTTTCCGTAAATAATATAAATTATCAATTTATATATAATTGATTCCCAAAAAACAAACCAACAAAGTAGGCTAAAAATAAAAAGAAAGATATTTCCTAAAAATTCATTTCTAAGCTCTTTATTATTAAAGAAAGTTTGTTTTGTATAAGTATGGTCTTTTATACAAGACATTGATTCGGCGGGGATAAAAGAAGAGTTTGGATGATAATTGCTATTTCCTAGAAATGAAAATTGTGAACTCCGGAAACGTTCAATATCATTTTTTTGTTCTTCAATTGAGTTATAACGACAACCATAATTGTAACGATAATATGAATCATTTAAGTAAATTTGAGTTTTAAAATTATCCGAAAAATCAACAAGAAGTATTCCTCCAAAAATAATGGTACTTACACAGATTAAAACCTGTGCCATTCTATGCCACCACTTTTTTTCAAAACCTTCTCTATATACAATAAAAATTTTTTTTAATTTTTTCATATTTTTTATTTCAAAAACCCGACTTTAAAATCCTCAATTGCTTTCTTTAGTTCTATTTCACTTTCATCGGTCCACATCTTTTTCTCGATCACATCAGCGTAAAATGCTTTCGCATTTTGGCGAGTGTAATCAATCAATCCTATTTCGAATTCCTTAATCTTCTCGACTGGCACGGTATCAAGGTAGCCCTTCACGAGTGCATACAGAGTGACAACTTGGTCTTCTGTTTTGACTGGTGCGTATTGTGGTTGCTTGAGCATTTCGACTGCGCGCTTGCCTCTCTCGAGTTGACGCTTTGTTCCCTCGTCGAGGTCAGAGCCGAATTGTGCGAATGCTTCGAGTTCACGGAATTGTGCGAGGTCGAGTTTGAGTGTACCTGCAACTTTTTTCATCGCTTTAATTTGCGCTGATGAACCCACACGAGACACTGAGAGACCGACGTTTACCGCAGGGCGGATACCCTTGTAGAAGAGATCTGTTTCAAGGAAGATTTGTCCGTCAGTGATTGAGATAACGTTTGTTGGAATATACGCAGACACGTCACCGGCTTGTGTTTCGATGATTGGGAGCGCTGTAATAGATCCACCACCGTATTCTTTGTTACGACGGCAGGCACGCTCGAGAAGGCGTGAGTGCAAGTAGAAGACATCTCCAGGGAATGCTTCACGACCTGGTGGACGACGAAGGAGAAGTGAGATTTCGCGGTATGCGACAGCGTGCTTGGAAAGGTCATCGTAAATGATGAGTACATCCTGACCTTTGTCCATAAAGTATTCAGCGATAGATACACCAGCGTATGGTGCGATATATGAAAGGGCTGATGATTCAGATGATGAAGCAGAGACAATGACAGTGTAATCCATCGCACCACCTTCTTCGAGACGTGCTTGAATCTTGCGGAGCTTTGAATCTTTTTGTCCGATTGAGACATAGACACAAATCATATCCTGACCCTTTTGGTTGAGGATAGCGTCAATCGCGATGGCCGTCTTACCAGTTTGTCTGTCACCGATGATGAGCTCGCGTTGTCCGCGACCGATTGGAATAAGCGCATCGATAGCTTTGATACCTGTCTGCACTGGTTGGTCGACAGAGAGACGAGTCACAACTCCTGGAGCAACTTTTTCGATAGGATTTGTTTGATTTGCTTTGATAGCACCTTTACCATCAATCGGCTCACCGAGTGCGTTTAATACGCGACCAATCTGTGCGTCACCAACAGGGATTTCAAGAATACGTCCTGTCGCATGCACGGTGTCCCCTTCGCGAATCTTTGAGAAATCACCAAGGATAATAACACCAACTGAATCTTCTTCGAGGTTGAGTGTCACACCAACTTCACCATTTGGGAATGTCACCATTTCAGATGCTTTGATATTTGAAAGTCCTGAGATACGAGCAATACCGTCAAACACTTCAATAACATGTCCGACCTTTTCGGCCTTTGTGTCTGCTTGGAATTTCTCGATATGCTTTCTTAAATTTTCTACGATTGTGTTCTTGCTCATATAGTTAGTGTGCGATTAAATAATGTTCTAATTGGTTGAGGGTGTTCTTTAGGGTCAGGTCTATGATTTCTTCTCCGACAGTTATCTTGATTCCACCGATGTGATTCTTGTTTTCAGTATGCTCAATGATAATTTCTTTTGCGTTGTATCGTTTCTGTAATGTCTCAGTGATATCGTCGAGGGTCTTTTTACTGAGTGGGTGTGCGCTTTCGATGTGCGCGCGGATGGTGTGATTTTCTGTATCGATTATTCTCTCTAATTCCCTGAGGATGTCAGATGATTTCGACAAAAGATGACGCGATGCGAGAAATGTTGTTGCGTGCTCAAGTACCGCATCGAGTTCTTTCCCGTGTGTGTCTTTTGTGCTCTCGTAGAGTGCTCGTGCGATATGTTGTGCTCGAATCTGTGCCATATATTATGCTTTGGTAATTCGTTTGATTACTTTTTCATCAAACCCTTTTGTGTCCTCTTGTTCGAGAAGCTTTTCTGTGGCTCGAACGACGAGAGATACGATTTCTTTCTTTGCGTCTTCTACCATTTTATTCTTCTCGGCTTCGAGGATTTTCTTGCCGTTTGAAATCATGTGCTCAACGTCAGTGTTTGCCTGCGCGAGTAATTCTGCTCGTTTTGTTTCAGCTTCTTTCTTCCCTTCTTGAAAAAGAATGTGTGCCTCCTCGCGAGCTTTTGCGATCAGTGTGTCGTATTCTTTTTGTGTGCGAGTGAGGATTTCTTTATTTTTCTGTGCATCATTGAGACCTCCTTTGATTTCAGTGTTTCGTTCGTGCATAACCTTTTTGAGTGGTTTGTATGCAAGGAAATAGAAAACAAAAAGTACAATCAAAAAGTTGATTGCTTGTGCGGTGATAATATACCAGTCAATATGAAATGTAGAGATAAATGAATCCATAAGCTACGTTGTAAAGTAAAAAGTTATAAAGTTGAAAGTAAAAATTCTCATTTGTATTGGCACCTAGATTCTAACAACTAATGATGATAGAGAATCACTAATTGCTAGTGGCTAGTCGCTAATCGTTATTATTTGATTGAGAATGCGATAACGAGAGCGTAAATAGCAATCGCTTCAGCAAAGGCACACGCAATAAGCATTGGAACGAATACTTTGTTTCCTGCTTCTGGGTTGCGACCGATTGCTTCCATTGCTTTTGACGCAATAAGACCGATTGCAATCGCTGGACCGATTGATCCAATCGCGATTGTTGCAGCTTTTGCGATTTCAGGAATGTGTGTAACTGTTTCTGTCATAAAAATATATTATTAATTATTGATAATGTTTGACCGCTGTATTAATGAACCATTTCTGGTGTATGTTTCGTCTCTGTGTGATGTTCTTCATCATGATCATGGTCACTTGCCGCCATTGTATAGTAGACAAGTGTCAGGATTGCAAAGATGAATGCTTGGATAACTCCGACAAATACTTCGAGAATTAAAAACGGAGTTGGTACAACATACACCATAATTGCCGCCATTGAAGCAAGGAGAACCTCGCCCGCAAAGACGTTTCCAAAGAGACGAAACGAAAGTGAGGCGATTTTTGCACACTCACCGACAAGCTCGAGAAATCCAACTGCAAACATGATTGGAGCCGTGAGGAGTATCGCGGGATCCTTTTTTACTTTCGATGGAATCTCTCCGAGCGCTTTTAGATTAACATATTTATTGATTGTTTTCCATATGCCAATAGAGAGGATTCCAAAGAGGTTTGCTCCAAGAACTGAGAGAATAGCGAGTGGAAGTGTACCATTCACATCGGCTGTTCCACTACGAATGAGTGGAATAAATGCCATACCATGGTCTGTTGCGTGAATAAGCCCAAAACCTCCGAGTGGCATAATACCAAGCCAGTTATTGATAAGGACAAACATAAATACTGAGAATACAACAGGAAATGCACGTACTGTAATACGAGGATCACCTGTTACTTGGTTTCCGAGAGATTCTGCTCCTTCAAGAATGTATTCAAAAATGTTTTGAATCCCCCGAGGTATTTTTTTGAGAGAAAAACGAATTACACATGCAATTATTATGATAATAAAAACAGCAATCCAACTTGTAAAAAGTGCGTTTGTGACTGTCAGTGGTCCAATATGAAAAAGAGGCTCAGCGTAGAGTGTCGCTTCATGTGGAATAAGTGTGTCTTCTGTGTGGACTTCTCCTTCTGTTGAAAGGTTTTTTTCTATTGTGGTATCAATACTCATAGTGAGGATAATTATTTTTTCTGGGAATCAAGGTAACGGAGTATGTATTTTTTTGTTTTAAGATATGAGAGGACAAGCGCAAGTATAATACAGATACCAGTACCGTATGGAGTGATATGATATATCTTATCAATATACGCACCAAGATAGATACTTGCGATAATTGGCACTATAATAAGTGTCGATATCTGGAAAAAAAGAGTAATTCCTGGTTTCCACCATGCACCTCGAATATCTTTGTTTTGCATAAAAAGAAAAGGCCGAAGCCGTGGATACTGTACCAGAAAATTGCCATATTTCCAAGTTTTTGCTATATTGTTCTTATTGTTTTTAATAAAAGCAATACGCGTGTGTAGTTCAGTGGTAGAACGCTGTCCTGATAAGACAGAGGCCGAAAGTTCGATTCTTTCCACACGCACAGAGGACACTACTTATTTTATTTTCTAACTCACTACCGTTTAAAAGATAGAGGCCCAAAGCTCCCGATTTCTTACACAGTAATCTGTGTAAGAAATCGCAGTCCTATCAGGGTTTGATTCTTTCCACACTCACAATAACAAACAAAAATCCCTCGTCATTATGACGAGGGATTTTTGCGATAGAGTGAATCAACTAGGTAATCGTATTATCGATTTCCGCGGAAACCACC
>JACCDG010053422.1_pt1 | contig 16224 bp, 11 predicted proteins | sample 7442471 | NCBI WGS metagenome assembly JACCDG01 (sample SAMN15323444, study PRJNA562643) | freshwater metagenome | isolation source: river surface water | place: USA:Blue River Watershed | collected 2017-08-17 | reverse complement strand
GGCACCGCACCGATGGAGCCTGCGCCCATGCAGATCACCACATCACCGTCGCGGGCGTTGCTGAGCACGGCCTGAGGCATGTCGGTGATCGCATCGACGAACACCGGCTCGACCTTGCCCGCCACACGCAGCGCACGGGCCAACGAGCGGCCATCGGCGGCCACGATCGGGGCCTCGCCCGCGGCGTAGACCTCGGACAGCAGCACGCTGTCACAGCCCTGACCAATGACTTTCACGAAATCCTCAAAACAGTCGCGGGTGCGGCTGTAACGGTGCGGCTGGAAAGCCAGCACCAGGCGACGCCCCGGGAAAGCCCCGCGCGCAGCGGCCAGCGTGGCGGCCATCTCGACCGGGTGGTGGCCGTAGTCGTCGATCAGCGTGAAGCGGCCTGCGCCACCGGGCACGGCGACATCGCCATAGCGCTGGAAGCGCCGCCCCACGCCCTTGAAGCCGGCCAGGGCGCGCTGCACCGCAGCGTCGTCCACACCCAGCTCCACCGCCACGGCCACCGCCGCCAGCGCGTTGAGCACGTTGTGCAAGCCTGGCAGGTTCAGCACCAGGTCCAGATCGGGCAAGGTGATGCCGTTGCGGCGCTGCACGGTGAAATGCATCTGGCCGTTTTCAGCGCGCACATTCACGGCGCGCAGCTGCGCGCCCTCCTGAAGGCCATAGGTCGTCACCGGGCGGGCGATGTCGCCCACGATGGCCTGCACGCCGGGATCGTCGCTGCACACAATGGCCGTGCCATAGAAGGGCATGCGGTGCAGGAAGTCGACAAAGGCCGACTTCAGGCGACCAAAGTCGTGGCCATAAGTCTCCATGTGGTCAGCGTCGATGTTGGTCACCACCGCCATCACGGGCAAGAGGTTCAGGAAAGACGCGTCGGACTCGTCGGCTTCCACCACGATGTAGTCGCCTGTGCCCAGCTTGGCATTGGCACCTGCGCTGTTCAGGCGCCCGCCGATCACAAAGGTTGGGTCCAGCCCCGCCTCGGCCAGCACGCTGGCCACCAGGCTGGTGGTGGTGGTCTTGCCGTGCGTGCCGGCAATCGCCACGCCCTGCTTCATGCGCATCAGTTCGGCCAGCATCACGGCGCGCGGCACGATCGGGATGTGGCGTTCGCGCGCGGCCAGCACCTCGGGGTTGTCGGCCTTGACGGCGGTCGAGGTGACCACCGCATCGGCGTCCTTAACGTTGGCGTCGGCATGGCCCACATGGGTTTCAATGCCCAGTGCTGCCAAGCGGCGAAGTGTGGCGCTGTCGGCCAGGTCCGAGCCCGAAATCTGGTAGCCGAGGTTCAGCAGCACTTCGGCAATGCCGCTCATGCCTGCACCGCCAATGCCGATGAAATGGATTTTCCGGATGGCGTGTTTCATGCAGCCAACTCCTCGCAAGCCATCACGACCTCTCGTGTGGCGTTTGTTTTTCTTTGTGCGTACGCTTTTTCGGCGCAGGCCAGCAAGGCTTCGCGGCTCAAACCCGCGAGGCGCTCGGCCAACATCTGCGCTGTCAAGTCTGACTGAGGCACCAGCCAGGCACCACCCGCCTCCACCAAGAAGCGGGCGTTGGTGGTCTGGTGGTCGTCCACCGCGAAGGGGAAGGGCACGAACAAGGCAGCTGCGCCCACCGCAGAGATTTCGGTCACCGTGCTCGCGCCTGCGCGGGCGATGACCAGATCGGCTTGGGCAAAGGCCGTGGCCGTGTCGTCGATGAACGGGGTCAACTCGGCTTGCACACCGGCGGCCGCATAGCTGGCGCGCAGGGCGTCGATCTGTTTGGCACCGCTCTGGTGTGTGACGACGGGGCGCTGGGCTTCGGACATCAAAGCCAGGGCCTGCGGGACGGTGTCATTGAGCGCTTTGGCCCCCAGGCTGCCGCCCACCACCAGCAGGCGCAAGGGCCCCGTGCGGCCTGCAAACCGTTCGGCCGGTGTCGGCTGCGACAGAAAGGCGCTGCGCAAGGGGTTGCCCACCCACTGGGCACGTTTGAACACGCCGGGGAAAGCCGTGAAAACACGGTCTGCCAGACTGGCCAGCACTTTGTTGGCCAGTCCAGCCACCGAATTTTGCTCGTGCAGCACCAGAGGCTTGCCCAAGAGGCTGGCCATCAGCCCTCCAGGGAAGGTGATGTAGCCGCCCAGGCCCAACACCACATCGGGCTGCACCCGGCGCACCACCTGCAGGCTTTGCCAGAAAGCGCGCAGCAGTTTCAAAGGCAGCAGCGCCAGGGTCTGGAGGCCTTTGCCGCGCACGCCACCGAACTGCACCGACTCGAATGCAAAGCCACGCGGCGGCACGAGTTGCTGCTCCATGCTGTCCGGTGCGCCCAACCAATGCACACGCCAGCCGGCATTGCGCAGGGCTTCGGCCACGGCCAAACCTGGGAAGATGTGCCCGCCCGTGCCGCCCGCCATCACCAATGCGCACTTGGGTTTCATGACCGACCTCCGCGCATCATTTGTTTGTTCTCGGCGTCAATGCGCAAGACCACGGCAATGGCGATCAGGTTCATCATGATCGCGGACCCTCCGTAGCTCATCAACGGCAAAGTCAGACCCTTGGTGGGCAAAGCACCCAAGTTCACGCCCATGTTGATGAAGGCCTGAAAACCGATCCAGATGCCTACGCCCTGAGCCACCAGGCCCGCAAACACTTTGTCCAGCGCGATGGCTTGGCGCCCAATCACCATGATGCGACGGCTCAGCCACAAAAACAGAACAATCACCAAGGAAACGCCTACCAAACCAAACTCTTCCCCAATAACGGCCAACAAAAAGTCGGTGTGAGCCTCAGGTAACCAGTGCAGCTTTTCAACACTGCCCCCCAAGCCCACGCCCCAGACCTCTCCACGGCCAATGGCAATCAACGAGTGAGACAACTGGTAGCCCTTACCCAAAGCGTGCTCCGCGCTGAAAGGATCGAGGTACGCAAAAATTCGATCCCTGCGCCAGGGGGACGCAGCAATCATCACCACAAATGCACCGACCAGCACCGCAAAAATCAGGAAAAACATGCGGGCGTTGACACCCCCCAAAAACAGGATTCCCATCGCGATGATGGCAATCACCATGAAAGCCCCCATGTCTGGTTCGGCCAGCAAAAACACACCAGCCAGGCCCACAGCAGCACCCATGGGCAAAACCGCCCTGAAGAAGCGCTCTTTCACGTCCATCTTGCGCACCATGTAATCGGCTGCATAAATGATGGTGGCGAATTTCGCCAATTCCGAAGGCTGAAAATTCATGATGCCAAAGGAAATCCAACGACGTGCACCATTGACCCCCTTGCCGATGAAGGGAATCAACACCAGCACCAGCAAAACCAGTGAGACCACAAACAAAGGCCTGGCTATTTTTTCCCAGGTTTGCGTGGGCACCTGAAAAGCCAACAAGGCGATGACGCTGCCCATCACCATGGAAATCACATGCCGTGTGAGGAAATGGGTTTGCGAATACCGCGCAAATCGCGGGTTATCCGGCATCGCGATCGACGCCGAATACACCATGACCATGCCCCACATGAGCAGTGCAACGACCACCCAGACGAGTGCCTGGTCCACGCTTTGCAGACGGGTGCCTGGGCCAGCCGCATTGCGGGCAAAGTCATAACTGCCCAGATTCACCGGCAAACCCTGAGCACCCTCTGCAGCCTGACGCGATGCTCGCCCCGTCAGGACATGGCCCCAATGAGCCAGTCCGGCTTGCAAGCGCTGCGGGAACGACATGACTTCGCTCACAGCCCCCCCTCCATGGAGACACCTGCAGCTTCGGCCACGCAGGCCACCGCCTGACAAAAGACCTCTGCCCGGTGGCCATAGTTATCAAACATGTCAAAGCTGGCACAGGCTGGCGACATCAAAACAGCATCTCCACTGCGAGCCAGCGTGGCAGCCTGTGCAACGGCCGCATGCATGTCGGCAGCATCGTGCAGCGGCACAGACGTGTCCTGCAGTGCATCACGAATGGCTGACGCGTCACGGCCAATCAGCACCACCGCGCGAGCAAACCGCGCCACGGGGTCAGCCAGAGGCCTGAAGTCCTGGCCTTTGCCATCGCCCCCAAGGATCACCACGATGCGACGTTCAGCACCCAAGCCTTGCAAGGCGGCTACCGTAGCGCCCACATTGGTGCCCTTGCTGTCGTCAAAATATTCCACCTCGCCCACCATGGCTACAGGCTCTACCCGGTGCGGCTCACCCCGGTATTCACGCAGACCGTACAACATCGGGCCCAAGGCGCAACCTGCACTGCTGGCCAATGCCAGGGCAGCCAAAGCATTGACGGCGTTGTGGCGCCCCCGGATGCGCAAGGCATCGGCAGGCATGAGCCGCTGAATGTGGAGCTCATCGGCTTCGTCTTTTCGGCGACGGCGTGTTTCATCAGCCTCCATGGCGCGCACCAACCAGGTCATGCCATGGGTCACCTCGATGCCGAAGTCTCCCGGGCGTTGGGGCATGTCTCCACCAAACAGAACACAGGTTCGCTCCAGCGGCTTTTGCAGTTTCACGCGCACCGGTTCCGGACGCATGGCCATGACCTGCGGATCTTCACGATTGAGCACCATCAAGCCCTGCGCACCAAAAACTCGGGCTTTGGCCTCAGCATAGGCGACCATGCTGCCGTGCCAGTCCAGATGATCTTGAGAAATGTTCAGCACCGTAGCGGCAGTGGGCTCAAAACCCTCGCTGCTGTCGAGCTGAAAGCTCGACAGTTCCAGCACCCACACCTGTGGCAAAGCCTGCGCCATGGGATCGAGCGCCACCGGGGCAACTGGGATGATCGGCAAAGGCTCGGCCTCATCGTCTGGTGTTGAACCTGGTTTGTCTTGCGGGTCTGTGGGTTCAGGGTGGGCAGCCAGTTCGACGGGAGCAAGCAGCGGCTGTTGTGCCGTTCCCTGTTCAGCCTCGTGCTCTTTTCGTTCGTTTTCCTCCCGTTCGGCAGCTTCACGTACCACCTGCTCTTGGGCTTGAATCACGGCTTCGCTCAGAGTGTCGAGCAACGTCGGGCCGATGTTGCCAGCCACTTTCACGGTTTTGCCCGCACGCGCGACCAATTGACCGGTGAGCGAGGTCACCGTGGTCTTGCCGTTGGTGCCGGTGATCGCCAGCACCTGCGGTGCGTAGCCAAAACGCTCTTTCAAATCCTGCAAGCCTGCTGCAAACAGGCTCAGCTCACCGCCTTGCCACAGACCCATGGCGCGAGCCGCCTCCACCACCGGGGCCACCACCTCAGGGGCCAGGCCAGGGCTGCGGAACACCGCGCGCACCGAGCTGCCTTCGACGAGGCTGGCTGCAAAGGGCCCCGCAACAAAATTCACACCCGGCCATTCGGCCTGCAAAGTGGCCAACTGGGGCGGCGTTTCACGCGTATCGGCCACCGTCACTTCTGCACCGGCGTGCGCGCACCAACGGGCCATCGCCAGGCCCGAAGCACCCAAACCGAGAATCAGAACGTGTTGCCCCTGGAGCTGCATGACTTACCTCAGCTTCAGGGTCGACAAGCCGACCAGACACAGCAGCATGGTGATGATCCAGAAACGCACAACGACCTGCGTTTCCTTCCAGCCGCTCTTTTCAAAGTGGTGATGCAAAGGCGCCATCTTCAGGATGCGGCGACCTTCACCGTATTTTTTCTTGGTGTACTTGAAGTAAGTCACTTGGGCCATGACCGACAAGGCCTCAACCACAAAAATGCCACCCATGATGGCCAACACGATCTCGGCACGCACAATGACCGCGATGGTGCCCAGTGCCGCGCCCAGTGCCAGCGCCCCCACATCGCCCATGAAAACCTGTGCCGGATGGGTGTTGAACCACAAAAAAGCCAGTCCCGCCCCAGCCATGGCCGCGCAGAAAATCAGCAACTCGCCCGAACCTGGAATGTGCGGAAAGAACAGGTACTTGGCATACACCGAGCTGCCCGTCACATAGGCAAAAACGCCCAACGCCGAGCCCACCATGACCACGGGCATGATGGCCAGGCCGTCCAGGCCATCGGTCAGGTTGACGGCGTTGCTGGCACCGACGATGACCAGGTAAGTGAGCACCACAAAGCCCAACACCCCCAGGGGGTAGTTGACTTCCTTGAAGAACGGCACCTGCAAGCCCGCCTTGGGCGGCAGGTTCACGTCAAAACCGGACATGACCCACTGGCCAAACAGGTCCAACACGCGGGCATTGGAACTCTCGGAAATGCTGAACACCAGATACAGCGCGGCCAACAAACCGATCACCGACTGCCAAAAATACTTTTCGCGCGAGCGCATGCCCTCCGGGTCCTTGTTGACCACCTTGCGCCAGTCGTCCACCCAACCGATGGCACCAAAACCCAGCGTCACGATCAGCACGATCCAGACAAAGCGGTTGGACAAATCGAACCACAGCAGGGTTGAAATGGCGATCGACAGCAGGATCAACACCCCGCCCATGGTAGGCGTGCCGCTTTTGGACAGGTGCGACTCCATGCCATAGCCGCGAATGGGCTGACCGATCTTGAGCGAGGTCAGGCGGCGGATGACCCAAGGGCCCGCTGCCAGTCCGATCAACAAGGCGGTCATCGCGGCCATGACGGCGCGGAACGTGATGTACTGAAAAACACGCAAGAAGCCCCACTCCGGGGACAAGCTTTGCAACCATTGGGCCAGGCTAAGCAGCATGGGGCTCCTCTTTTTTAGGGTGGTGTTGAACGTTGTGCCCGCCCTCGCGATCCAGCAAAGCCTGCACCACGCGCTCCATCTTCATGAAGCGCGAGCCTTTGACCACCACGCTGCGAAACTCACCCACTTCGGACATCACAGTCGCGAGCAAGTTGTCCATGTCTTCAAAGTGGCGCGCTGCACCGAAGGCCTTTGCGCTGTGCGCGCACAAATCACCCAGGGTGTAAAGCGCATCAATGCTGCTATCCAGTGCGTAGGCGCCAACCTCCGCATGGAATTCAGGCCCCTGATTGCCCACTTCGCCCATGTCGCCCAACACCAGCAAACGTGGCGCAGGCAATTCGGCCAACACATCGATGGCCGCACGCACCGAGTCAGGGTTGGCGTTGTAGGTGTCGTCCACCAAGGTGATGTCACCCGCAGGGCCATGCACAACCAGTGCGCGTGAGCGGCCCTTGACCGGCTCGAAAGCCATCAGACCCTGGGCCACTGCGGTCAAGGGAACACCCGCAGCCAGGGCGCAAGCGCTGGCTGCCAATGCATTCTTGACGTTGTGACGCCCGGCGATGTGCAAGCGCACGGGGGCAGTGCCTTCGGGGGTTTTGAGCGTGAATTGCCAGGCACCGGCTTGCCAGCTCACCACCACCGCGCGCACGTCAGCCTGCGCATCGTTTGGAGTCATGGCAAATCGGCACTGCGTACGCGCCGCAGACAGGGTTTGCCAAATGGGTGTGAAGGCTTCGTCGGCCGGGTATACCGCCACACCGTCCTCGGGCAACGCCTGCAACACGGCGCCGTTTTCATGCGCCACGGCTTCCACCGTCCCCATGAATTCCTGATGTTCACGCTGCGCGTTGTTGACCAGCGCCACCGTGGGCTTGGCCAAATTGGCGAGGTAAGCGATTTCGCCGGGGTGGTTCATACCCAGCTCGACCACGGCGATGCGGTGGTGGGCACGCAAATTGAAAAGCGTGAGCGGCACACCGATGTCGTTGTTCAGGTTGCCCTGGGTGGACAAGGCATCTGGCCCTGCATGCGCACGCAAAATCGATGCGATCATCTGCGTCACCGTGGTTTTGCCATTGCTGCCCGTGACCGCGATCAGCGGCAAATTGAACTGTGCACGCCAGCCTGCGGCCAACTCACCCAAAGCGAGCCGCGCATCCGGCACCGCCAGGGCAGGCAAGTTGTGGGTCGCGGCGAGGGCCTCACCCGAGCCCTCGCACACCACGGCCACCGCGCCTTGCGCCTTGGCTTGCGCGATGAAGTCGTTGCCATCAAAGCGCTCACCGCGCAAAGCAATAAACAAATCGCCCGCTTGCAGGCTGCGGCTGTCGGTGTGGACACGGTCCACCACCACATCCCGCACATTCACACCGCGCGCCTGACTCAGCCACGACAGGGCCAGATCCAGTGACAAGCGCATGCTGGAGGGCAAGGCGTTCATGCGCTCACCCCTTGACGCTGTGCGCTGCGCTGCTGCAAAGCCGCCTGCACATGCAGCACATCCGAAAACGGGTGGCGCACACCTTGAACCTCTTGTTCGGTCTCATGGCCTTTGCCCGCCACCAGCACCACGTCTTGCGCAGCCGCCTGGGCCATCACCTCGGCGATGGCCTTAGCGCGGTCAAGCTGAATGCGCGCCGACTGCGGGCGACGCAAGCCTGTCGCCATCGCGGCCACAATGCCTTCGGGCGATTCACTTCGGGGGGTGTCGCTGGTGAGCACAATCTCGTCGGCTGCCATTTCGGCAGCCGCAGCCATCAAAGGACGCTTGGAAGCATCGCGATCACCGCCGCAACCCAACACGCACCACAAGCGACCACCGCGCAGCACCGCCTGCGAACGCAAAGCGCCCAGCGCGTGCGCGATGGCGTCGGGGGTGTGTGCGTAATCGACCACCACCAAGGGCAAGTCCTGATCGTTTGCGCCTGAAGGCACCCGCTGCATGCGTCCGGGCACTGCCGTCAGGTGCGCACAGGCCTGAACGGCATCGGCCAGGCTCACGCCCAATGCGCGCAAGCTGCCAATCACGCCCAGCAGGTTGTCGATGTTGTAGTCGCCCATGAGGCCGGTCTGCAAGGCGTGAACCTCTGTGCCTTCGATCACCTGGAACGCCAGGCCATCGCGGCTGTTCAAGGCTCGCGCCTGCAAACGGGCTGCACCTTGACGAGAACAAGTCCACACATCCAGCACGCCTGCGTTCAGATGCTCGGCCAGTGATGCGCCTTGCGCATCATCGACATTGATGACCGCAGCCTGCAAACCGGACCAAGCAAACAAGGCCTCCTTGGCCTCCCAATAGCTCGCCATGTCGCCGTGATAGTCGAGGTGGTCTTGTGTGAAATTGGTGAACACGGCCAAACGGATGTGGGTCCCGTCCAGACGGTGCTCAGCCAAACCGATCGAAGAAGCCTCGATGGCGCAATGGGTCACGCCGCCATCAGCAAACACGCGGAACTGGCGTTGCAGCAAAACCGGGTCGGGCGTGGTCATGCCCGTGGACACCAGATCCGGCACACGGCCCACACCCAAAGTACCGACCAAACCGCAGGCCTGTTGCAAGACCGGAGAAGACAAGGCCTGCGCCAGCCACCAAGCTGTAGAGGTCTTGCCATTGGTCCCGGTCACAGCCAACACACACATGGCCTGACTGGGGTGTTCGTAATAGGCATCGGCCACCCGACCTGTCTGCGCCTTGAGGTCGGTCATGCTGGCCAGCGCGGTCTGCGCGTCACTTGGCAAAGCCGTGACCCAGGGCTCGTGGCCTTGTGCCTCCATCAGGCAAGCTGTGGCCCCTTGATGCAAGGCTTGCACCAAATATTGCCGCCCATCGGTGGCCGCACCAGGCCATGCGATGAACGCATCGCCAGGTTGCACCAAGCGACTGTCGGTGCGCAATTCGCCGGTCACGTGTGAACGCAACCAGCGGGCGGCTTCAGGTGCACTGTGCAGGATCTGCATCAGAACGACTCCTCAACCGACTTGGCCACAATCTGCGGCTTCACAGCCATGTCAGGCTGCACCCCCATGATGCGCAGGGTTTGCTGGACCGTTTGACTGAACACAGGTGCGGCCACATCGCCGCCGTAATAACGACCGTTGCTCGGCTCATCGATCATGACCGCGACCACAATGCGTGGCGCCTCAATGGGGGCCATGCCCACAAAGAAGCCGCGGTACTTTTTGCCCGCGTAGCCTTTGCCTTCTTGCTTGTGTGCCGTGCCGGTCTTGCCACCGACAGAATAGCCCATGGTCTGGGCTTTCTGGGCTGTGCCGCCTGGGCCTGCCGCCATTTGCAACATCTTGCGCATGGCCTTGGCATTTTCTTCGCTGATGACACGTACACCCGCAACCTGTTGATCGGTCTTCATCAAGGTGGCTGGCACCACTTCGCCGTTGCGCGCAAACATGGTGTAGGCCCTGGCCACCTGGAAGAGGCTGCCAGATATACCGTAGCCATAACTCATGGTGGCCTGCTCAATCGGCCGCCAGGTTTTGTAGGGACGCAAACGACCGCTGACCACCCCCGGGAAAGGCAGCTGGGGCTTTTGGCCAAACCCGACCTGCGCAAACATTTCCCACATCTCTCGGGGCTGCATCTGCATGGCCATCTTCACAGTGCCCACGTTGCTCGACTTCTGAATCACCTCATTGACTGTCAACACGCCATGCGGATGCGCATCGGTGATGGTTGAGCCCGTGATGGTGATCCGTCCGGGGGCGGTCTGGATCGGCGTCTCGGGTTTGACCAGGCCTTTTTCCAGCGCCAACGCCACGGCAAATGGCTTCATGGTCGAACCAGGCTCGAAAGTGTCGGTCAGTGCCCGGTTACGCAGCTGCTCACCACTCAAATTGACCCGTTTGTCGGGCGAATAGCTGGGGTAATTGGCCAAGGCCAACACCTCGCCCGACTGGGCATCCAACACCACGACACTGCCGGCTTTGGCTTTGTGCTCCAACACCGCGTCGCGCAACTTTTGATAAGCAAAAAACTGAACTTTGCTGTCAATGCTCAGCTGCAGGTCTTCGCCATCCACCGGCGGCACGGTCTCACCCACATCCTCGACCACCCGACCCAGGCGATCCTTGATGACACGGCGGGAACCCGATTTACCCGCCAGCTGCTTTTGGAAAACCAGCTCCACACCTTCCTGCCCCTGGTCCTCCACATTGGTAAAGCCCACAATGTGGGCTGCCGCTTCACCCTCAGGGTACAAACGCTTGTACTCCTTGATGTCGTAGACGCCTTTGATGCCCAGCGCCAAAATTTGCTTGACCACCGGTTCATCGAGCTGCCTGCGCAACCAGACGAAGGTCTTTTCATCATCCTTGAGTTTCTTGTCCAACTCAGCAGGGCTCATGCCCAACAGGCGCGCCAGCTCACGGAGCTTGGCCGGATCGCGCTCAATGTCTTCGGGGTTGGCCCAGATGCTGGGGGCTGGCACGCTCGACGCCAACAGCATGCCATTGCGGTCCAGCACGCGTCCACGGTTGGCTGGCAATGTCAACGTGCGGGCAAATCGGACTTCACCCTGACGAATGAAAAAGTCATTGGCGAACACCTGGACATAGGCTGCGCGCGCGATCAAACCTGTGAAGCCCAAAGCAATGGCCGCCACAATGAACTTGCTGCGCCAAACTGGCGTTTTGCTGGCGAGCAGCGGGCTTGATGACAACTGGACACTGCGGCTCATGGACGCCCCCCCGGCCCGGCTGCTGCATCCTGGGTAGACACGTATTGGGTGATGGCAGGAGACGCCGGCCGCATCTGCAGCTGTTGACGCGCAATCTGCTCGACACGCAAAGGTGTGGCCTGAGCCCGACGTTCGACCTGCAGACGGTCATGATCCACCTCCAGCCGCTTGGCTTCTTTTTTGGCCGACTCTAGCGCCATGAACAAGCGGCGCGTTTCGTACTGGCTATGCACCAATACCAAGGCACTGGTCAAGACAGCCACCAGCAAAAAAATGCTCAAGCGCGTCATGCCGGCACCTCGGTACGCTCGGCCATGCGCATGATGGCGCTGCGCGAGCGGGGGTTGCCGCGCACCTCGGCCTCGCTCGGCCGCACACGGCCACAAGCCTTCAGGCGCATCTTGACTGGCTGGGCGAAAGGCACGCGGCGGTCCACCACTTCCTTGGCGTGTTTGGCAATGAACTGTTTGACGATGCGGTCTTCCAGCGAATGAAAACTGATCACCACCAAACGACCGCCGGGCGCCAAAACCTGCAAACAGGCCTCTAGCGCCTGTTCGAGCTCTTCAAGCTCGGCGTTGATGAAAATCCGAAAAGCCTGAAATGTCCGCGTTGCAGGGTTCTGACCCGGCTCGCGGGTTTTGACCGTGTCAGCCACGAGCTGGGCCAGATCGGTGGTGGTTGAAATTGGGCCCCGCTCTTGTCGGCGAGCCACAAGCGCCTTTGCAATCTGAAAAGCAAACCGTTCTTCGCCATAGTCACGTATCACCTCCGTGATTTGATCCACCGTGGCCGTTGCCAGCCAATCGGCCACGCTCTCGCCGCGCGTGGTGTCCATGCGCATGTCGAGCGGGCCCTCAAAACGAAAAGAAAAACCCCTCTCGGGGCTGTCAATCTGGGGGGAGCTGATGCCCAGGTCCATCAGCACACCATCGACGCTGCCGGGCGGCAGCTCACCCAGGTGCGAAAAGCCTTCGTGCCGGATCGAAAACCGGCTGTCTGCCATGCGCCCAGCTTCGGCAATGGCCTCCGGGTCTTTGTCAAAGGCCTGCAAACGGCCTTGGGCCGAGAGGCGGGAAAGAATCAAGCGCGAGTGCCCACCGCGGCCAAAGGTGGCGTCCACATAATTGCCGTCAGCACCTGCAGAGGCCTGGAGCAATTCGTCCACGGCCTCGTTCAGGAGCACGGTGGTGTGGGTCAGTGCAGCTTCGGTCATCGCGTTCAGAACGAAAAATCCTTGAACACATCGGGCATCTCGCCCTGCATGGCCTGCGCTTCCTGCGCGTCGTAAGTGGTTTTGTCCCACAGCTCGAAGTGGTTGCCCATGCCCAGCAGCATGGTGTCCTTGGAAATGCCCGCAGCTTGACGCAGCTCGGGCGAGATCAGCACGCGCCCGGTGCCGTCCATCTCCACATCCATGGCGTTGCCCAAAAAGATGCGTTTCCACCACTGGGCGGACATGGGGAGCTGGGCAATGCGCTCGCGGAACTTTTCCCACTCGGGACGGGGAAACACCATCAGGCAGCCGTGCGGGTGCTTGGTGATGGTCAGCTGGCCTTGGGCTGTCGCGCTCAGGACGTCACGGTGCCGGGTCGGTACAGACAACCGCCCTTTGGCATCCAGACTCAGCGATGAAGCCCCTTGAAACACGGCAACGACCTTTTCCAGTTGAAACGCGCCAGCGGAGACACTTTTCCCCACTTAATTGCACTTTTTTGCACTGTATCAGGAATTCGGTGCAACTCAACAGGTGTAGATCGATTTTTTTCAATGAAATCAATGGCTTAGCGCTGAATTTGAAGCCAGACGGAAGCAGAATTTCTTTGTAGATTAGGCACTTACAAGTGGCAATGAAAGTAACCTGTGAAGGATTTTAAAAAATCAAAAATAACAAATGCATGAAAACCCGATGAACGGTTTCCAGCACGGCCTGCGCCGCTGCAGACATGAAAAAGCCCCTGGTCAGGGGCTTTTTCGTGCCATGGACAGAGAACCTGTCGCTTCAGTCACCAAACATCTTTTGCTTCAATTCGCGCCGCTGCTGGGCTTCCAGCGACAAGGTGGCGGTCGGACGGGCCAACAGACGGCCCACACCGATGGGTTCACCCGTCTCATCGCAGTAGCCGTATTCGCCCGCATCGATCAAGCCAATCGACTGTTCGATTTTCTTGAGCAGCTTGCGCTCGCGGTCCCGGGTGCGCAGCTCCAAGGCGTGCTCTTCTTCGATCGTGGCACGGTCGGCCGGATCGGGCACCACCACGGTGTCTTCGCGCAAATGCTCGGTCGTGGCCCCGGCGCTGTTCAAGATGTCCTGCTTGAGGAGGGTCAGCTTGCGACGGAAATACGCCATCTGCACGCTGTTCATGTACTCGTCGTCGGGCATGGCCAGAATTTCGGCATCGCTCAAGGCTTCCACCGGTTTGCTCTGCCAGTTGTTGGCCAGCTTGGGGTCTTTCTTGATGGGGGCAAAAGGCGCAGCGACCGCTGCCACAGGGGCGCTGGGCATGAAACTGGCTTTGGCGGCCGTGGAGGCCACCGCCTGTGGCAAGGACGGCACCGTGATCTGCGCCAGACGGGCAGAAGGCCGGGTGGCACGCACCAATTGATCGGGGGCAGCAGCCGCTGCAGGCACAGCAGACGGTGCGGCAGCTTGGGCGACCTCAGGAGTCGGTGTCGCCACTTTTTTAACAGTCATAGGTTTCGCTTCAGGTACAGAAATCATCTTGGAGGGAGCCGGCTTCGCAGCCACTGGGGCCTTGGGGGCCGGACTTGGCTTGGAAGCTGCGGCGCGTGTGGGGGGAGCCGCTTTGGCAGGGGTCTTGGCTGCAGCCACTTTGGCCGTCGCAGCGGGTTTGGCCGCCTTCACAGTCTTGGCAGGTGCCGCCACCGTTTTGCCCTTCTGGGCCAGGGGCGCTACAGCTTTGGGTTTGGATTTCACAGGGCTGGCCGATTTGGCGGGGGCCGATTTTTTCACTGGCACCGTTTTTTTGTCGGGTGCGGCCTTTTTGGCCGGTGCTGCTTTTTTGGCGGGCGTGGTCTTCTTGGCGGGCACTGATTTTTTGGCCGGTGCCGCCTTGGCGGCGCTGGCGGTCACTCGGGTGGCCACTTTTTTATTCGCGGTCTTCACGTCTTGTCTCCTAGCCGTGTGAAAGGGCAGGCCCAAACCTCTTGCCACACTGCAGCAACCGATTGAAAAACCTGTTCATTTGCATTCCAAACCCTTGTTATAGACCTTATGGGGTTCACCAACCCGCCCGGAAAGGGGGGGCTTCAGGCGGGCGATTGTAGCGATAAGAACGATCAAAAAATGCAGCGCAGCCGATTAAAGACAAGTTCAAGTCTGTGGTCCATCAGACCGACCGGTGGCCACGAGCTGGCTCAGACCAAACACTGCTCCAGGCCCTGCAGCAAGATGTCCTTGGGCAAATCGATGCCAATGAATACCATCTTGCTCGTTTTGGCTTCGCCATCGGCCCACATCGGGCCCAAATCGCTGCCCATGAGCTGGTGCACGCCCTGGAAAATCACCTTGCGCTCGGTGCCGCGCATGTTCAACACGCCTTTGTAGCGCAGCATGCGCGGGCCATAAATGTTGACGATGGCCCCCAGAAAATCCTCCAGCTTGGCCGGATCAAAGGCTTTGTCCGAGCGGAACACAAAGCTTTTGACGTCATCGTCGTGGTGATGGTGGTGCCCGTGGCCGTGCGCATGGTCATGCTGGTGCGATGGGTGGTCGCAGTGTTCACCGTGTTCATGGTCATGTTCATGGTCGTGATCATGTTGGTGGGATGGGTGGTCGCAATGCTCACCATGCACATGGTCATGGACATCGTCTTTCAGGAAATCCGGGTCGATGTCCAGTTTGGCGTTCAGGTTGAAGCCCTTGAGGTCGAACACCTCGGACAAAGCCACCTCACCAAAATGCACCACTTTTTGTGGGGCGCGGGGGTTCATGTGTTTCAGGCGGTGCTGCAGGGCGTCCAGCTCCTGGGGCGAGACCAGATCGGCCTTGCTGATGAAGATCTGGTCCGCAAAGCCCACCTGACGGCGCGCTTCCTGGCGGTCGTTGAGCTGCTGGGCCGCGTGTTTGGCGTCCACCAGGGTCAAGATGGAGTCGAGCAAAAACGTCTCGGCGATCTCGTCGTCCATGAAAAAAGTCTGCGCCACCGGGCCGGGGTCGGCCAGGCCCGTGGTCTCGATGACGATGCGGTCAAAGCTGAGCAAGCCTTTGCGGCGCTTGGCGGCCAGCAGCTGCAGGGTCACGCGCAGGTCTTCGCGGATGGTGCAGCAAATGCAGCCGTTGCTCATCTGGATGATCTGCTCATCGGTGTTCGAGACCAGGATGTCGTTGTCGATGTTCTCTTCGCCAAACTCGTTCTCGATCACGGCAATCTTCTGGCCGTGGGCCTCGGTCAGCACGCGCTTGAGCAGGGTGGTTTTGCCCGAGCCCAAAAAGCCGGTCAGGATGGTGGTGGGGATCAGGGACATGGCGCGGTTCCACTTCAAGTCAAGAAAACAGGAGTTGGGGAGTGTAGCGACGAATTCAAGCGCCGCGCCTGCGCACCGGGCATGGCCTTACACCGCAGCTGAGCGGCCCGGGTGAGACTTCATTTGCGCTTGGCGCGGGGGTGGGCGGCGTCGTAGGTTTTGGCCAGGTGCTGAAAATCCAGCCGCGTGTAGACCTGGGTGGTGCTGATGTTGGCGTGGCCCAACAACTCTTGCACCGCCCGCAAGTCGCCGCTGGACTGCAGCACATGGCTGGCAAAAGAATGGCGCAGCATGTGCGGGTGCACCGGGGTGGCCAGGCCCGCCAGCAGGCTGCGGCGCTTGAGGCGCTGGGCCACGCCGCGTGGTGTCAGGCGCGTGCCGTGCCG
>JACCDG011377690.1_pt1 | contig 16229 bp, 16 predicted proteins | sample 7442471 | NCBI WGS metagenome assembly JACCDG01 (sample SAMN15323444, study PRJNA562643) | freshwater metagenome | isolation source: river surface water | place: USA:Blue River Watershed | collected 2017-08-17 | reverse complement strand
GTTCAACTTGGTTGGAACGATTGAAGATGCGGTTGTTAAAGGAGAGAAATTATTAGCTGAGGCTGCTAAATAAGAAAACGATGTTTGTAGAAATTATTACACCCGATCGTAAAGTATTCTCAGGAGAAGCTTCTGTCGTTACTTTACCAGGCGTGGATGGTTCTTTTCAAATTTTAAACGATCACGCGGCGCTTGTAAGTACCTTGGATAAAGGAACGCTTTCTGCTGACAAAGAGGTCTTTCAAATTGAAGGGGGCGTTGTGGAAGTTTTGAACAATAAGGTGTTAATTCTAGCGGAAGGCGTTAATTAATTCGATGAAAAAGCTCGCATTTTTATTCTTGAGTGTTGTTATGTTGAGCTCTTGCTCAGAGAAAACACAATTGACAGGTTCTTTGATGTCCCTTATTAAAGAAAATCAATTGCCTTTGGATAAAATTCAATTTTACAATGATAACGCATTGTTTTTAGAGCGTGAATTGAATGCTTCTGATGCGAATGTGAAATCAGGTAAAATTACGATTGTGAATGGGAAGTCCATTAACCGCGTAAATTTAGAGCAAGAAACACCTGGTGTTTTGGTGAAAGAAAACAAAGACCAATTGTTGATTTCATTCGAAGCAGGTGCTGGCGAAGAAAAAAGCTTGCATTTTGCACCTGTTTTGGGTGAGCGTGGCGAGTATTATTATCAATTAGTAGACGAAAATGGAAGTCCAAGCTTTTCTCGCTTGACGTATGATGGGAATAAATACCTGCTTTACAACAAAAAGAAGGTTCGTTTACTTATCATGAAGTCTTCTTTCTCTGGTTTGAAAGTTAGCAGCAAGCGAATGCGTGGGAATCGAATCAAATAATTGACTTTTAGTAGATTTAGAAAATAGGATGCTTGCATCCTATTTTTTTTTGTTTCAAATTTACAATGGTATGCAGGCATACTTCTATCCTTATGAAAGCAGAAAAGACCGTTGATTTTCAAATTAAATCGAGTTGGTATGCGATTAGTCGCATGTACAATACGTATTCCGCCCAGTTCGACATGACCATGGCCATTGGTTATGTCTTGTTACACATTGATAAGGAGGGCACTCCGGCGACGAAGATAGCACCTGCGTTGGGCTTGGAATCAAGAAGCTTAACGCGCATGTTGAAAACCTTGGAGGACAAGAAATGGATTCGTCGCGAGGCAAATTATGTGGATAAGCGGGTGGTTAAGATTTTTTTAACAGATTTAGGGAAGCAAAAGCGGGATCAGGCGCGACAAGGAGTTTTACTTTTTAATGAATTGGTTTATCAGCGGGTAGGAGAGCAAAAAATAGCGGAATTTTTTGAGACAATAGGTGTGATTAATCAAATATTGGAGACTGAATCGGAGACGATTTTTAATTCTTTTTCAACCAAATTAAATCCAAAGCCATGAGTAGTTTAAATGCCTTTAAAGGAGGCGAATTTTTAATTCGGCCCTTATTGCCTGAAGAAATGTTTATTCCGGAGGATTTTTCGGAGGAGCAGCGAATGATTGGTCAGACATGTCTTGATTTTATTCGTACGGAAGTCCATCCGATTTTGGATGAGATTGATTTTGCTAAGGATTCATCTGTAATGGTTGGATTACTCGATAAGGCTGGTGAATTAGGATTATTAGGTACATCAGTGCCAGAGGAATATGGTGGTTTTGGGATGGATTTCAATACCTCGATGCTGGTCGCAGAGGCCTGCGGTGGCGGTCATTCCTTTGCTGTTGCTTTGTCGGCGCACACCGGCATAGGCACGCTTCCGATTGTCTATTATGGAACGGAGGAACAAAAGAAGGCTTATTTGCCCAAACTTGCTTCGGGGGAATGGAAAGCTGCTTATTGTTTAACGGAACCGGATTCGGGTTCGGATGCGAATGCGGCAAAGACGAAAGCGAAATTAAATGCGTCAGGAACGCATTATGTTTTGAATGGCCAGAAGATGTGGATTACGAATGGGGGATTTGCGGATCTTTTTATTGTGTTTGCTAAAATAGATGATGATAAACATTTAACGGCTTTCTTGGTGGAGCGTTCTTTTCCGGGGATTTCGATGAACGAGGAGGAACATAAGATGGGGATTAAGGGAAGTTCTACTCGTCAAATCTTTTTTACAGATTGTGAGGTTCCCGTAGAAAACTTGTTGTTTAAGCGGGAAGGGGGATTTAAGATTGCTGTGAATATTTTAAATATTGGTCGGATAAAATTGGCCGCGGCTGTTTTGGGTGGATCGAAAGGTGTCATTAATTTAGCTGTTAATTATTCGAATGAGCGTAAGCAATTTGGAAGATCTATCCATTCCTTTGGCGCGATTCAGGCAAAATTAGCCACTATGATTAGTCGGACTTTTGCCTCAGAATCCGCTTGTTTCCGTGCTGGGCAGAATATTGATGAGTCGATTGCCAGTTTACGTGCTTCGGGCATGTCGGATGCAGACGCGAAGTTGAAGGGGGTAGAGCAATTTGCCATTGAGTGTGCGATATTGAAAGTGCATGCCTCGGAGGTATTGGATTATGTGGTGGATGAGGGTGTTCAAATTTATGGCGGTATGGGTTTCTCGGCCGAAGCACCGATGGAACGTTCTTACCGTGATTCACGCATTAATCGGATATTTGAAGGAACCAATGAAATTAATCGTTTGTTGGCCGTAGGCACCGTGCTCAAGCGTGCCATGAAGGGGGAAATTGAATTGATGTCGGCCGCGATGGCGGTTGGGAAAGAAATTTTGGGAGTACCTGATTTTTCAATGTCGGTGCCAGAAGGAGTTTTCGGCAAGGAATATCAAGTGATTGCGAATGTGAAAAAGGCGATTTTGATGGCTGCTGGTGCTGCTTTGCAGAAATTTACGACGGAAATCGAACAGCAACAGGAAATATTGATGGGTTTGGCTGATATGATGATCGAAGTGTATGTGGCAGAATCAGCCTTGGTACGTGTGGATAAATTGGCGCGGCGGGATGGCGTTGAGAAACATGAAATAGCCAAAGAATGTGCTGTCGTATACTTACATGAGTCGATTGAAAAGCTAGCTCACGCAGGAAGAGAGGTCATTATGGGTTTTGCCAAAGGGGATGAATTGAATGTATTACTCATGGGCTTGAAACGTTTTACGAAGATAGATCCGACGAACTTAATTGAATCAAGGCGGAAAATTGCAGAGGCGGCAATTAGAAAAAATGGCTATATTTTTTAAATTTTTCGTTAATCAGGACAAAATATCTATTTTTGATTTTTATTTTTGTTAAAATACTTATTTACCATATTCCTTTAACGATACGTTTATGAAAAAATTAATTTGGGCGTTGGCGATATTGCCATTTTTGTTCACCTCTTGTGCGAGCAAGAAGAAGATGACAGAATTGCAATCGCGTTTAACTGAATTGCAAGCGAGCAGTGAACAATCGATTGCACGTGCTAAATCTGACTTAGCGGATTGTCAATCATTGACGGCAAGTCTACAAGGTGAAGTTAAAAAGCGTGATGCGGATTTAGATGCAAAAAATAGCCAATTGAAATCGCTACAAGAGCAATTGGATTACATGAAGAAGACCAATACGAATTTATTAGATCGTTTGTCGGATTTGTCAGTGATCAATAAGTCAGGCGCAGAAAGTATTCGCAAGTCATTGGATGCTTTGAATGAGCAAGGGAAGTACATCAAGGATTTGAATACGTCAATCCAAAAAAAGGATTCGGTGAATTTATCTTTAGTGATGAATTTGAAGCGTTCATTGGCTGATGTGAATGATGAAGATGTATCGATTGAGGTAAAGAAGGGTGTGGTTTACATCTCTATATCAGATAAATTGATGTTTGCATCGGGTTCAGCAAATGTGAGTACGAAAGCTGAGGCTGTCTTGGCGAAAGTTGCGAAAGTTGTTAATGATCACAAAGGGTTAGATATTTTGGTAGAAGGACATACGGATGCTGTGCCAATTTCTACCCCGGAATTCAAGGATAACTGGGATTTAAGTGCGAAGCGTGCTACCTCTGTAGTTCGTTTATTGCAAACTAAATTTGGCGTTGATCCTTCTCGTATGACTGCAGGTGGTCGTGGAGAGTATGAGCCACAATCGGGAAACAACAGTCGTGCTGGTCGTAAGCAAAACCGTCGTACAGAGATTATCGTTACGCCAAAGATGGATCAATTCTTTGAATTGCTTACTGCGCCATCTGGGAAGTAAGAAATCTTTGTCGTATCCAAAAAAGGGCTTCCAATTCGGAAGCCCTTTTTTTATAAGTACCTTTTAATGATGTCTCGTTTTCGTCTTGATACAGGCAATTGAGTGCCGTCTACTAAACAAATTTGATTCTCGCCGTTTATTTCTTTGTTGGCCAAATGTCCCTTGTTCACCAGGTAGGATTTGTGGATACGCAAGAAAGGATGGAGACGCAATTGAGATTCGAATTTTTTTAGCGTTTTCGCCATGGTAATGGGTTCAGCCCCTTGCAAGTAGATGATGCTGTAATTACTTTTACCTTCTATGTACAAGATATCGGTAATCGGGCAATTCAGTAATCCCGGAATTTTAATGGTCGTTTTCATGTAGCAAGGAATATTCCATTCGCCGCAAACCTATGAAATGAAAGGGTTTTCTTAAAGAAAGAATTATTTAGCGGTCAGATTATTTCGTAAGGAATAGGAATTGGATTTGAACGATAGGCCTTTCGGGGTTGTTCATAAAATGCAAAAAGACAAGCCTTTCGACTTGTCTTTTCTTTGTAGCGGGGGCCAGACTCGAACTGACGACCTTTGGGTTATGAGCCCAACGAGCTACCAACTGCTCCACCCCGCGATATATTGGAGTGCAAATATGCAGGGTTTTTTCGTAAAAAACAAGTATCTTTGTGAAATATTCATCACGAATCCCAATCGGGCAAATTTTTTTAACATGGCCCAGCAGCACAAAGCAGGTTTTATTAGTATCATAGGGAAGCCCAATGTGGGGAAAAGTACCTTAATGAATGCGTTGGTGGGAGAGCGATTGTCCATTGTTAGTTCAAAGGCTCAAACAACACGTCATCGTATCTTAGGGATGCTTAATGGGGAATACGAAGGGGATGCATATCAAATTATTTATTCGGATACCCCGGGTGTATTACTGCCCAAATACGAATTGCATAAGTCCATGATGGCTTTTGTGAAGAATTCCTTGGAGGATGCTGATGTTGTTTTGTATGTGACGGATGTTTTTGATACCTATGAAGATTTGGAATTTTTAACAAATTGGAAGGATCATACTGCAACGCCGATTATCGTATTGTTGAATAAAATTGATTTGGTTACGACTGAGAAGTTGCAGACTTGTGTCGCATATTGGCAAGGAATTTTCCCTGGAAAACCCATCCTCCCCATTTCGGCGCAAGAGCACGTTCATTTAGATCAAATTTTCAAACATATTGTGGAGAAATTGCCTGTGCATCCTCCCTTTTTTGATAAAGATGAACTAACCGACAAATCGGAGCGGTTTTTTGCTGCTGAAATTATTCGGGAAAAGATATTTTTGAATTACAAAAAGGAGATTCCTTATTCTTGTGAGGTCGTGGTGACATCATTTAAAGATGAACCAAGCATCTTGCGTATTGCATCTGAGATTTATGTGGAACGGGTATCACAACGGGCTATATTGATTGGGCATAAAGGAGAGAGTATTAAAAAAGTAGGTATCCAGGCGCGCGCGGATTTGGAGGCCTTCTTTGGTAAAAAGGTTTTTTTAGAGCAGTTTGTGAAGGTGGAGCCTGATTGGCGAGCAAAAGCTGATAAATTGCGATCATTCGGGTATTCGCCCGATTAATTTTAGGACAGATGTCAAATATAGTAGCCATTGTAGGCCGTCCCAATGTGGGCAAATCAACGTTGTTCAACCGTTTAATTGAACAGAAAAAAGCGATCATGGATAACATGTCGGGCGTGACACGCGACCGTCATTATGGCTATGGTCAATGGTCCGGTAAATTCTTCTCGTTAATTGATACGGGTGGTTATGTTCATGGGTCTGAAGATATTTTTGAGGGAGCCATTCGCGAACAAGTTGAATTAGCCATCGAAGAGTCCGCCGTTCTTTTATTTGTGGTGGATTGTACAACCGGTTTAACCGATTTGGATAAGGACTTCGCTAATGTACTTCGTCGTTCTAAGAAGCCGGTTATTTTGGTTGCCAATAAAGCCGATACGAATGAGAAGGCGATGGCAGCTGCGGAGTTTTATGAATTAGGCTTAGGCGAACCTTTCCCTATTGCCGCAGAAAGTGGTAGTGGAACCGGCGATATGTTGGATGAAATGATTTCGCATTTCAAAGACGAGGGCGTTGAAAATCCAGAAGCTGGCGTTCCGCGTGTGGCGATTTTAGGCCGACCGAATGTTGGGAAATCCTCTTTTTTAAATGCCTTGCTCGGTCGTGATCGTTCTATTGTAACTGATATGGCTGGCACCACGCGCGATGCAATTCAGAATCGCTACACCTTATACGGTAAAGATTTTATCATTACGGATACCGCAGGTATTCGTCGGAAAGCCCGTATCGACGATAATATCGAATATTATTCCGTTTTACGATCGATTAAGGCCATGGAGGAATGTGATATCGCCATTATTTTGATTGATGCCACTACGATCGATCCTTTGACGGGACTAGAAGCACAGGATATGAACATTATCAGTATGGCGGACAAAGCCAAGAAAGGGATTGTTCTGATGGTTAATAAGTGGGATTTGGTGGCTAAAGATACCAATACAGCGAATCAATTGGAGAAAGCAATCAAGGAGCGTATGGCTCCCTTGAATTACATGCCCGTGATTTTTACTTCGGTCATGGAAAAGAAGCGTATTTTCCAAGTACTCGAGACGATGTTGGAAGTGTACGAAAATCGTTCGCAGAAAATTTCTACTTCGAAATTGAATGATGTGATGTTGGAGGTTATTCAAAATTATCCTCCTCCCGCATGGAAAGGAAAGTACATTAAAATTAAGTATTGTACACAGGTTTCGACCCCATACCCTACCTTCATATTCTTCTGTAATTTGCCTCAATACATCAAGGAGAGCTATGAGCGCTATTTGGAGAATCAAATGCGTAAAAACTTCAAATTAGACGGGACACCTATTTCCTTATTTTTCCGTAAGAAATAAATGGTCAATGGACGAAAGGCTGATATATCCTAATTGGCCTTTCGCTCCAACTCCCCAGATGACATTGCCTACCTGGATGATGTTATGATACGAAGAGTTACCCAGGCTCCTCCATCTTTTTGTTGGCTCATGATAGGCCGCACTTTGACTTGGGCCACTCACGATCCAATAGGGTTTCGCCCAAATGACTTTTTCCATGTAAAATGTGGGGGTATTTGATATGGCTAACCAATGATTACCTCCGTCCTTACTTTGGATGATGGGAATGCTGGATTCATTTAATTTGCGGTAATCGCCGCCCACGGCCCACAGGTGCTTCTTGTTTTTAGCGCCAACGGAAAAGTACCCCTTCGCTTCCCCACCTTGTATTTGAAGCGGAGAAATTGTCCAAGTGCCTTTTGGTATATTATATTGGAAAATACGCAACGAATCGGCGCCACCTCCCACCATGATGAGTTGATGATTAATCGATTGCATGCTGGATCCACTTGCGGCAAAAAAGGCTTCATGCGCTTGTAAAGTTGGCGATGAATTTATACCTACTTGGAGGATGGTGTCCTTGGAAAATTCGAATAGGGTAAGCGATTGCTTGATAGGGTCTGAAAGTAGCCATCCTTTTTGCTTTTGGGAATCCCATTGGATACAGTCGAAGAAATAGCCAGGATTGGCGACTTGAAATCGAACCGACCAATTTTTCCCGGCATCGATTGTTTGGAATAATAGGGCTTTCCCTTCTTCGGAAAGTCCAGCACTCATTAAAATAATCTCCTGTTCGCTTAGAATGGCCAAGTCTCTAAAATCGATTTTCGTGGCTTGGGGGACTTGTGTGATTTTCCAGTTTATCCCACCATCAGCAGAGTGTCCGACTGTACCTTGCGTTCCACTAATCCAGATGTGTTTCCCTAGCGAACGAATAGCCCTGAATGAGGCATTTGTGGGGATGTCTACTTTTGTCCATTGGCTGATGGCCTGGAAGCTTACAAAGAAGAATACGATGCTGAGGAAATTTTTCATCATAAAAAAAGCCGATCGTTTCGGATCGGCTTTAATTTTTGGGTTACGTTATTATTTATTAACAATCACTTTGCTAACAAATGATTTACCACCGTCTGCTTTAATTTGAAGGATGTAGATACCGTTGGCTAATCCACTTACCTCAACGATAGATGTTCCGTCTGTATTGGCAATTTTGCCACTGTATACTGGGCGACCTACCATATCAAACAAGGTGATTTCTCCGTTAACCCAATCTTCTAAGATTTGAATTTGAACCTTAGCACTTAGGTCTGTACTCGAAGTGGCTGTAATTGGATTTGGATAAACAGCAACACCTGAGTAATCTGGATCTACCACATATGTGTATTTTACGGCATCTGTGATACATGTCAACGGCGTACCGTCGATCGTATAAAGATATTTACGAGCTACTGTATAATCCCCAGCGGTCTTAACTTTCGTGATATACGTTTTAGGATTCAAAAGTGTCGAACCGAACTTCCAAACATATTCACCTGCACCTGTCGCGTTAACTGTTGCTGCAGATGGGAAGTTTGTTGCTTTTAACGTATAAACGCCTTCCTTCAAGATCTTCGTATCTGAAGCCAATGCTGGATTAGGTTGAGCAACCACTTTAATAACATTTGAATTAAGTGAAATACAGCCGTTTAAGTCACGTGCCGTTGCAGTATAATTACCACTTGTTTTCACATCAGCTAAAATCTTGCCTTCGAACTTCGTGCTCCAAATAACATCGTTTGTTGTCGTTGCAATTAAACTAACTGAATTCAATGTACCACTTTCCGATTTTACGCAGAAGAATGGTGATGCCGCATTTACGGTAGCAATGCTTGGCGCAGCTGGTAATGGAAGAATGGTAATGCTTACAGGTGCTGATGCTAATGAGTAACAACCGTCTGTATTAATAACACGTACAGTATAATCCCCTGCCTTATCTATCGTTACGGTTTTCGTTGCTAAAAGGTTGCTCCATTCATATTTGGTCGCAGCTCCTTCGATGTCAGATGATTCCAAAATAGCTTCAATTGGAGTGCCATAGCACCATCCTAATTTCGTTTTAGCTGTAATGCTTGGTGTAGCTGGGCGATCGTAATTTGATACGACTAATGTGTCTGATAATCCAGAAACACATCCGTAATTCGTCGTATAGGATACTTGAACAGATACATTTGTGTTTGTCTTAATGCTAGAAAGTGTACCCAAGTTCGCTTGTGCGATACCGTTATAGTACCAAGTAAAGCTTGTTGGAGCCGTTGGTTTCGATGGCATTAAGTATCCTTCATTTTTCACTAAAGAAAGGGAATCGACACTTAATTTAGTGACATCATCTAAGCAATATTTGCTATTACCTAGGATGACAGGCTTATTCAATACAATTTTATTGATTGAGAAATTGTTTGAATCAGTAAATCCGCAATAACCTGGACCGCCTTTCGACGAAACACGAACGAAATAACTACCTGTGCCGCCTACTTTTAAAACACCAGTTCTGTTGCCATCGATAGGCGCGTTGTTGAAGAACCACTGGTAGTTTAGTTTGTCATTGTATGCAGAGGCTAAATTAACATTTAAGTTAATTGAAGTACCATCACAAATTTCAGTCCATGAACCATCTCCTAATCCTGCTGGTGAAGTAAGACGGACAGTACTTGGTGGATAGTATTCTTTATTGATTAATTGACTTCCCACTTGCGTTACCGGGAATGTAGTTACTGGCGTATAACTCGCATCCGTTGAGATACGATTAAACTTACATTTCGCTGTGTAGTAACCATCTTGATAATCACCTGATAAGGTAAGAATTCCATCAAATTCTTGATAAACGGTTTCTGTTGAACCATCTGGTTTCGTCCATTGTACTTCATCGTAACAGCCTACTGCTTGAAGTCTCAAAAAGCCACCTGTTCCGTTTTCTACAGAAGCACATTCTCTGCTCAATGTTCTGATGGTCGGTACCAATTCATTCACTGGCTGAGGCAGGACATAAATGTCGATTTTTGCCTTAGGGTCATTAGCGCCCGTGTGGCCAACACATTGTACCGAATATTGATACGTTGATTTAGGGTCTTGAAGCCATAATCCGCCCGGAATGTTTCCCAAAGGAACGGTTGTAATTGAAGTCGTAGAACTTGGTCCATAAGCGACATCCCAGTCGGCCGACAAATCGAATGTTTGACCTTGAGCATTGGTCGCTGTCCAGTCGTATCCCGTTGCACAACCAGATACATTAAACTGCACGGTATGCCCATTGACACCGTTAATATTCACATTTGATTGCCCATCGATCAGAGGGGTTGTTTGAGCAAATACATTCGAAACAAACAATGTAATGACAAACGTGAGCGCGAGATTGAAAAATTTATTCATTATGATATGGAATAATTGAGTAGATAATCAAATTAAAATGCGATGCTAAATTTTCAAATGCTAAGATAAAAATTATTTTTAACATTCGACAGAAAAATTATTATTTGGTAGCCAATGGCCATTTTTCATCTAACGTGATATCTTGAAAATTAGTGTACATGCTAGCTAAAATATGTTTATTTTTGTAGCTACTTACATTTGATCTAGCCCCCAAAAGCGATGACGGAAGAATCCAAATCCAAACCCTTAAATTTTCTGGAAGAAATAGTTCAAGCGGATATAGCCGCTGGGAAATACCCGCAAGGGATTTTTACGCGTTTCCCGCCGGAACCCAATGGCTATTTGCACATTGGACATGCGAAAAGTATTTGTTTGAATTTTGGACTCGCACAAAAATTTGGTGGCAAAACAAATTTGCGTTTTGATGACACCAATCCCATGACCGAGGAAACGGAATACGTTGAATCGATCAAGTCGGACGTTGCCTGGTTAGGTTTCCAATGGGAAAATGAATTATACGCCTCGAATTACTTTGAACAGATCTATCAATTTGCCGTTTCGTTAATCGAAAAAGGACTCGCCTATGTTGACGATTCCTCGGCCGAAGAGATTGCTGCTCAAAAAGGTACTCCCACTTCACCCGGAACCAATAGCCCTTTTCGAAATCGTAGCGTTGAAGAAAATTTAGCCCTTTTCGCCGCCATGCGGCAAGGCGAATTTCCTGACGGGGCCAAGGTGCTTCGCGCGAAGATTGATATGGCGCATCCCAACATGCACATGCGTGATCCCTTGATGTATCGCATCCGCCACGTGCCTCACCATCGGACAGGTACCAAATGGTGTATTTACCCCATGTATGATTTTGCCCATGGGCAAAGTGATTCCATGGAAGGAATTACGCATTCGATTTGCACCTTGGAATTTGATGTACACCGACCACTTTATGATTGGTTTATCAATAAGTTGGAAATTTTTCCTTCCCATCAATATGAGTTTGCGCGCCTAAACTTGTCACATACGGTGATGAGTAAACGCAAGTTGCTTCAAATGGTCAACGAGAAGCTTGTGTCTGGCTGGGATGACCCCCGCATGCCTACGATCTCAGCGCTTCGCCGTCGTGGATTTACTGCTGTCTCCATTCGGAATTTTTGTGAACGAATCGGAGTTGCCAAACGCGATAACTTAATCGATATCAGTCTGTTGGAGTTTTGTATACGCGAGGATTTGAATAAGCTGGCTGATCGCGTCATGGCTGTGTTAGACCCTGTCAAATTAGTTATAACGAATTACCCCGAAGGGCAAACGGAAGAGCTATTGATTGAAAATAACCCAGAGGATCCCGAAGGCGGTAAGCGTGTGGTTCCTTTCTCGCGTGAATTGTATATCGAACGCGAGGATTTTATGGTTGAGCCCCCGAAAAAGTTTTTCCGACTGGGTCCTGGCTTACAGGTGCGCCTGAAAGGTGCCTACATTGTAACATGTGATCACTTTGAGTTGAATCCCGATGGCTCGGTCAAAGAAATTCATGCCTCTTATATTCCAGCAAGTAAATCTGGGCAAGATACATCTGGAATCCATGTAAAAGGTACAATCCATTGGGTTTCTATTTCGCATGCCGTGAACGCCGAGGTTCGTTTGTTTGATCGTTTGTTGATCGTGGAAGATGCCTCCGAATTAGGGGATGACTTTGCAAAATTCATCAATCCAGAATCACTCCATGTGATTGAGAATGCTTTTGTAGAACCGAGTTTAGCCCAAGCGAAAGTCGGGGAGGCCATGCAGTTTATTCGCAAAGGTTATTACTGCTTGGATCGAGATTCCAAGCCTGGTAATTTGGTGTTTAATCGGACCGTAACGTTGAAAGATACGTGGGCCAAAGAGCAAAAGAAATAATTATTTTTTGGCGAAAAGGGAATCGACAAAAGTTGTTTTGTTAAACAATTGCAAGTCGGAAACTTTTTCGCCAACTCCAATATATTTAACTGGAATCTTAAACTGATCGGAGATTCCGATGACTACACCGCCCTTAGCCGTTCCGTCTAATTTGGTAATCGCCAATGCTGTTACTTCCGTTGCTTTGGTAAATTCTTGTGCTTGAATAAATGCATTTTGGCCTGTTGATCCATCTAAGACCAAAAGTACCTCATGCGGAGCTTCAGGGATGAATTTTTGAACAACTCGTTTCATCTTAGCTAACTCTGTCATCAGATTGACCTTCGTGTGTAATCGGCCTGCCGTATCGATGATGACGATATCTGCCTGCATATCCACCGCTTTTTTCACCGTATCAAAGGCAACCGATGCCGGATCTGTATTCATGCCATGGTCAATAACGGGTATCCCTACGCGCTCCCCCCATAGCTTGAGCTGGTCCACAGCTGCCGCCCGAAACGTATCCGCTGCGCCTAAAACTACCTTTAAACCATTTTGGTGAAACTGGGATGCGAGCTTTCCGATGGTGGTCGTCTTACCTACGCCGTTGACACCCACGACCATAATGACGTACGGTTTCTGCGTAGGTTCTGCAAAGGCATTTTCAACATCGTAGGATTTGTTTTCATCCAATAATGCGGCTACTTCTTCGCGCAATACCTGATCCAACTCTTCCGTGGAAACAAATTTGTCTCTTTCGACACGCTTTTCAATGCGCTCGATGATTTTCAGTGTGGTAGCTACACCCACATCCGATGTCAAAAGAATTTCTTCCAATTCATCGAGCACATCGTCATCCACCTTGGATTTTCCTAAAACCGCACGACCCATTTTGGAAATAAACCCTTCTTTGGTTTTTTCCAAACCCTTATCTAAGGCCTCTTCGAGGTTGGCTTGCTCTTCCGGAGCCGGTTTTTTCTTGAGAAAATCAAATAATCCCATGGGAATTAAAATCTAGTGTTTGGGGAAGGTAAACAAAAAAAAGTCCCCGAAAAAGGGACTTCAATATGCTAGCGATAAATTGCCGACGAAAAACTAGTTTTTCAACGCAGCATTAACTTCGTCTTGAAGAATGATTTCTTCTTTGAAGGTATATGCTCCTGTCGCTGGGTTTTTAACCGCCTTGATGATTTTAGCGTACTTAACGCCTCCTTCTTTCTTTAGTGTTGCAACTACTTTCTTAGCCATGATTCGTGGGTATTAAAACCTTATTTAATTTCTTTGTGTAACGTAACTTTCTTCAATACTGGGTTGTATTTTTTCAACTCAATACGAGCAGTTGTGTTTTTACGATTCTTAGTCGTGATGTAACGAGACATCCCTGGTAGACCAGACTCTTTGTGCTCTGTACATTCCAAAATAACTTGGATGCGATTTCCTTTCTTTGCCATAATTGTAAAATCAGTTTACGCCTCGAATCGAAACGGAATGCAAAGGTATAAGAAATATTTTTTTTGCCAAACACTTTGCTGAAAATATCTGATAATTTATTGATAAACTTCCGTAGTCGGCGTCTGCTAGCTTTTAATTGTGAGATACTTTTGGCATTTTTGTTTAATGAATGCCATTCAATACGAATTTTCACCGCAAAATTTTCAGGATTCCGATCCCAATCAGTATCAATTAGCTGATTTGAAATCGGAAGAAATGTTGATTTCCCTCGGGCCTCAGCATCCTTCTACCCATGGAGTATTGCGCTTAGAGGTTATTTCGGATGGCGAATTGGTAGTGGATGTCGTTCCACATCTCGGTTATTTGCATCGTTGTTTTGAAAAACATGCGGAGGCTTTACCCTATAATCAGATTATCCCGTACGTCGACCGGCTTGATTACATGGCTGCGATGAATTCCGAACACGCCTATGTGATGGGTGTCGAGCGGATGTTGGGTTTGGAAGGTAAACTCCCCAAACGTATTGAATACATTCGCGTATTAGTGGCCGAATTAAATCGAATTGCATCGCATTTTGTGGCGATTGGAACCTATGGATTAGACATTGGAGCTTATACCCCATTTTTATGGCTTATGCGCGATCGGGAGCATATTCAGCGCTTATTGGAATGGCTTTCGGGTGCGCGCATGCTCTACAATTACGTGTGGGTGGGCGGTCTCTTTTATGATTTGCCCATTGGATTTGAGGAGCGTTGCGCTGAATTGATTCCCGTTTTGGAAAATACGATTTCCGAGGTTCAAAAGATTGTGGAGGAAAATACCATTTTTATCAAGCGTACGGCCAATATTGGAGTCTTGCCTTTGAATCTAGCTATTAATTATGGCTGCACGGGGCCTGTTTTGCGAGGTTCGGGTTTGGCTTTTGATCTGCGAAAAGTAGATGCTTATTCCGTTTATCCGGAAATAGATTTTGATATCCCCGTGGGAGAAGGTTTAAAAGGGCAAACTGGTGATTGCTGGGATCGAAATCATGTTCGGGTCTTGGAATGCATTGAATCGATTCGGATCATTGAACAATGTATTTCGGCGCTTACGAATGAGCATGCCCGAACGCCCTCTTTTGATCCGCAAGAATTTGTTCCAAAGAAAATTAGACCTGTCGCACAAGATTTGTATGTGCGAGCTGAAAACCCGAAGGGCGAATTAGGGTTTTACATACGTGCCGATGGAAAATCAGATGTTCCGAGCCGCGTCAAAGTGCGTGCATGTTCGTTTCATCACCTATCCATCATCCCTGATTTAGCCAAGGGAGCCTATTTGGCAGATTTAGTGGCTATCATCGGTTCCATGGATTTAGTCATGGGCGAAGTAGATCGATAATTATGAACCAAGCCTTTATAGCAGCGTTGGAAGCTGAGATTCACCAACAATCCTTAGGTGAAACGCCGCAGGAATTGTATGACCCCATTCGCTATTTGATGCAATTGGGTGGAAAGCGGATTCGTCCTGTTTTGTGTCTATTAAGTTATTCGCTCTTTAAGGCCGACTGGCAGAAAGTGGTCAATCCGGCTCTAGCCATTGAGATTTTTCACAATTTCACGCTGATGCATGATGATATCATGGACAAGGCTCCCTTGCGTCGAGGTAAGCAAACTGTGCATGAAAAATGGAATGATAACATTGCCATTCTCTCTGGAGATGTTATGCTCGTAAATGCTTATCAATACCTAAATCAATGTCAGCATTTGACATTGGCTGAATATCAGCATGTAGTTTTGCGATTTAATCGTACGGCTGCGGAGGTTTGTGAAGGCCAACAAATGGATATGAATTTCGAGTCGCGCGATCAAGTTCGCGTCGATGAATATATTGAAATGATTCGTTTGAAGACTTCTGTTTTAATCGGGCTTTCGATGGAAATGGGAGGGCTTTTAGCGGGAGTTGATGCCGCGAAAGCGAGGATCTTGTATGAAATAGGCGAGTGTATTGGTCTTGGATTTCAGCTGAAGGATGATTTGTTGGATGTCTATGGGGATCCTGAGAAATTCGGCAAACAAGTAGGAGGGGATATTTTGGCCAATAAGAAAACCTATTTATTGATTCGCGCGCTAGAAACGGCTCGAGGGGAGTCTGCGCTATCATTGCAACATTGGTTAACTGCGGTTCAGCCAGATCCTGTAGAAAAGGTTCGTGCCATTACAGCGTTGTATTCTGAACTTGGCATACGCGCTGAGGCAGAAGAAAAAATAAACGAGTATTTTGATCAGGCCTTTCAATCGATTGATCGATTAAACTTGAATTCAGGCCAAAAAGAGGCCTTAGGCAAATTCTTGTCCGGGTTGGTTGATCGGGAAGTTTAATGTAGTTTTGTAGGCTAAATTTT
>JACCDG010617528.1_pt1 | contig 16232 bp, 33 predicted proteins | sample 7442471 | NCBI WGS metagenome assembly JACCDG01 (sample SAMN15323444, study PRJNA562643) | freshwater metagenome | isolation source: river surface water | place: USA:Blue River Watershed | collected 2017-08-17 | reverse complement strand
TTCATCCATTCTGTAGTCAGGTACATATTCATTAGTTAAGAATACCTTATGTACCTCGCATTCCGCAACTGCTTCTAGGTCTGCCTCGCCTAAATAGTGACAAGAATCACATATCTCGCCACATTCATTTTCACAGTACTCTAAGGTGTTCTCTTCATCACAGTCACGACATTTGTTTTCGTAATTAGAATCTTGAATAACAACACCAGCAAGGTAGTCTGTTTCTCCACCCCAGCCTGTTTCTTCTTCATAAGATAAACTAATATTAAGGGTTGGATAATCAAAAGATAGTCTTTGGATAATTGGGTGTGGTGGTGACCATGCTGTATTAAACTTATATGCTAAAGAGTTTTCGCTCTCATCATATAACTCAGTATCAGGATACTTATCTTCATCACCTACGCCTACATCCCACTTAGTACCCCAGTTACGAACATTCCAGTCATACCAACAGTTACCCTTGAACTGTAGTTGCTCTGCCATTGGCAGGGTATGGTCAGGTTGTTGAATATAAACCTCATCAGGCACATTGTCTTGAATATGGTTATAGATGTTATGGAAAGCAAACACAGGATTGCTATATGTGTAATCCCTTACTTCCATTTGATGTGTTGCAGGATTCCACTGGTCATGCTTCTTGACATATGGTTTATTGAGTTGCTTCTTGACATCTGCAATGAGTGCAGGCTCGCCTGAAATAATTAGGCTGTTATATACCCAGTTGGGCATTGTGGGTCCTTTCTGTTGTTTCGTAATTAAATTTTAGCAAAAATGTGGGGGAATGTCAAATATCCCAATACCTCATGATAGTATTCATAGTATTATGTAGAGCACAATCACAGTCCCCGCCATTCATGTTTTCCATAAACTCAAAGTGCGATAGGTTGTCCTCATAGATCTCTGTAACTAGTTCGTCTATGGTGTATGGTTTGTATTTTGTTTGGGTCATAAATTTATAATACCAAAATTTGGGGAAAAGGTCAAGTCCTTCGTAATTAAATTTTGATAAAAATATCATGTCCGATATGTCCGAATTTACCGTCAAATTTTTTGCAATTTTTATTTCACGATCTAAAAAATTTTTAGCAAAAAAATTGAGCAGTTTATACTCTTGCTCAGGAGTTGAAATTACTTATGCAGCAATTTCTAGAACATTGCGAACAACATTTAGCAAACGATTTTTTTCTGCTGTAATAGCAGGGTCAAAACCAGAAGCAGCAGCAAGCATTGCCTCAGTGTTACCACCACGAGCAGAGCGATGCCAATCTAAACGCTCAGTTAGAGCATTGAGTGCGCCCCAAGCATTGCCAGCAATCATGCCATTGAATTCACCAGTGTAAATATCATTGATGGTATCAATTTTATTTGTCCATTTAGTGAGTGCGATTTTCTTATCGCTATCAGGCTTTGGATAAGCAGCGAGAACAATATCATTGAACTGTTGCGCTGTGATTTCCTTAGCAATCATGGCATGAGCCATCTTATCGAATTCGTCCATGTAGGCATTGGCAAGACCTAGTGCTGTGCGAGCAATCTGAACTTTACCATTGGCTGTCTGTGTGTGACGAATTTTGAAAGATTGCTTGACGCCATCTTTCTTCTTGATACGACCAAGAGCCATATTTAGAGTGTTAGCGCATACAACACGAACAGGCGTGATTGATGCTTGAATAGCGATTGAGCCATCATGTGATGTGTTGATTAGAAGATAAGTTTTGATTTTATCTGCTACACCATTTGGGTCTAGGATAGTTTCACGCTCAAGAGCAAGAGAGCCGAATACAACACGACCTCCACGAATAGAGCCAGCAGTTTCCCAACGACCTCCGCCATCTAGCAATGTGTCACCGAATGAAAACAAATCTTCATTCTGTAAAACATGGTAACGCTCACCGACGACACCGAGAATATCGGTCTGATTATTGTCTGTAGGGTTAGTACGAACAACATATTGATAATTCTTATCTGATGATAAGTGAGATGGAATAGTTACATCTTCAAGACGAACATTCCAATTGTTTAGGTTAGCAGCAACAAGCATTTCTGCTGTATTTTTTTCTTCTGTGAAAACTGTGCCTAAGCCATGCCAAGCAGGTTCTCTGAAAGATGCGAAAGAAGCAACGCCATTTTGCGTTTCTAATTCATGAGCCATTTTTTGTCCTTTCTGTGGTCATTTATAACAATCTTAGCACAACCCACTGACAAAAGCAAATCCTGTTTAGAGAAATGGGATAAATCGGACATAATCGTAACTTGACAAAACAGAAAAATTTTGCCGTTAAAATTTTGCAGCAGTTGAAGTGGAGCAGTTTACATGGACGTGCTCAGGTCCCTTGCGGTCCTATTAAAGAAAGGATGAAAGATAGGATCCGCTTACATTGCAGGGCCTTTCATGAACCCTGCAAATTCTTTAGATATCGATACTGTCTACACTGGATGAGACATATGTAACTTTGTCAACATCATATGTGATTGCGTCGAAATCAATATCATTGATTATATCTTCTGCCTCTTCTCCAACTGGCACCTGCAGAGTAATGTAATAAGTTACAGATACTTGTGCTTCAACTTCAGTAGTAAGTTCAAAACCACAAATGTCTGCAATCTGTTCTGCCTGCTCCTGTGTAATAAGGTCACACTCTAGTTGTGTTGTGGTCCATTCGTGCATGTTATCACGCATTGACTGCAATGTTGAGGCTGTTGTGTAGTCTCGTTGTGTAATACGCTGAATGTGCTCCTCCAATTGCTGGATTCGCTCTGTATTTTGTGCAAGAGTAGTTTCTAGATACTCTCTTGTCATATAGTGTGTATCAGTTGTCATTTGTGATATCCTTTCCTAGGTCTTCAAATTCTCTAATAGTATCAACCATATCATTTATTTGTGACTCTGTCAAGAGTACATGGGTAACTAATGTTGTAGTCATAGCAGATAAGGCTGCTGAGTATTGGAACATAGCCATAGCAAATTCGTTGCTTGACATATTGTCTTTGTTCTGGTAAATAGCACGAGCCATTTCCATTATTATTTCATCATGTACTGCTTCTTGTGTTGCGTTTTGTAGTTCTAGCATTGTTGCTATCATTTAAGTATCCTTTCTTAAGATAATACAATAATATCATGGGGGGCTGACAAAATACAAATCCATCTTAATTTGTCTCATATATTGGACTGTGATTTAGGTCACATTTTAACGGCAAAATTTTTGGAGGTGGAGCAGTTTTACATCATGCTCAGGATGATCTTTCCAGGAATACCCGCAAGGACTTTCGCCACTTCATTTTTTAGCGGGGCTTATCAGGAAAGAAGATTAGTATGTTCTTACCATAGCAAATCTAGTTTGGTTATTAGCCAATCGCAACATAACACGAGTTACATTTTTTGATTGTGGAACAAACTTTTCAATTCGTCCTGTAACGCCTGTCTTGCTTGTAGTGAATAGGTCACCGATTTGGTAAGTGTATCCGCCTAGTGTCATTTTATTCTTGCCTTTCTGTTTATTGGGTCTTGTATTTATTTTATCAAGTTTGGCGGGTGTTGTCAATAACCCACGCACCCGCCACCTTGATTATAGGTATCTTGCGATAGCGTTGTAAGTAGAAGTGCTTACAACTTCCTCATCTGTCATCTTGAGAATACGAATAGCGTTCTCAAGTTCCTCTTTCATTTCATTGTAAGAGTGACGATGGATTTGCTCAAACTCTCGCTGTGGTTCAGCAGGAAAATCCTTTTCATCACATTGTAAATCAAAATCTACATTGAGAGTCTTGTTCCAAGAACGATAGTTTGTGCGGAAGTTTTCTGCTTTTGCTACATTAGCAATAGCAAACTTACCAAGTTCCTTTTTCCACTTCTCATAGGACTTTTGATACTTTGCTTCGTTTTCCTCTTGTGTAGCATAGTCTTTTTCTAGTTTTGCTAGACGAGTTTCTAGTGCCTTGATTACCTTAGTTGTTGCGATTTTTACATTTATCGCTTTGCCTCTTGCCATTTTCTTTTTCCTTTCTTATGGGTTTTGGGTTATTTATAGTCTAGCATTTTTATTGCTAGAAATCAAGTTGAGCAGTTTTAGTAGTCATGCTCAGGACTTTTCCTGTTATTGAGGAATTACTTTGCTGTCCAAGTTGTCCAGCGTGGTGTGCCATTGACATCAAGTTTTACACGAACAGAAGTTCCATCTTGATTTGGCTTGATTTCGGTGATAGTGCCTGTGACCTTTGACTTCTGTGAAGTGTAGAGGTCGCCCACCTTGTAAGTGCTTGTTGATACTGCCATTTGTTTTTCTCCTTTGTTGTTGGTTATGTTATTATTATGACATTTATTTTTTGGGTTGTCAAGTCCAAAATCTAAAAATCTCATTATTTGAGATTTATAGCCCATTACTCCCCCACACAGATAGCAGGATAAGTAATAAACCTAGTATTATCCAAAATGTGTCCATTTTGTCCTATTTCTTCTTAGCCGAAAACACGATATTTGACTTATTGTCAATACATAGAGAACATTTTACACAAGCAGACCCGTCTTTGTCAATTAGGGGAATAGCCTTTTTATTCTCAGGGCACTTAGCACCTACCTTATTTATCATTGCCTTTAGATCTGCCTGCCCAATTGCGAAGGTATCGGCAAGGTATGCTAATTTAATACCCTTATCTTTATTTAGTTTAATAGCAACATCTTTATTCTCGCTATCGGTTGAAAAATATAAAGATAGGTTATCTATATCTTTAAGCATGTCTGCAGCAAAACTTACTCTAGTATAAACCCAAAACTTAACATCAGGATTATTTAGAATAACATGCTTCCATGCGAATGCGTACTCCTTGTTAAAGAAATCGCCATCCCAGTGAATGCGAAATAGCATAGGCGCTTCTTTCTTTTCACAGTCTTTTTTGAAATCATTAATCATGTCTTGCAGCAGGTCTTCCATAGTGTCATGGTCTGCGTCTTTTAATAATTCCCAGTTATGAAGTAATACAGCCTTTACGCCTTTATAGACTCTTTCGAGTTTTCCTGCATAGCAAACGCTCTCACAAACACTAGTGGCACCAGGACACGAGAAATCTTTTCCAGCAGGGAGTCCAAATGTATTGGCGATTGTTGGGGTCTTTCCATTTCTTGATACTGCATTAGTCACCTTCCTATCCATTGAACGCTTTAGTTTCATTGGGGTCCTTTCTTTTTTATAATTCTATCATTTATTTTCTGTAAGGTCAAATTTTTTGTGCTTAATCTTTCGGGAATATTGTTTTTTATTCCTTAATGGAGTGGCAGCATTAGATCTACGCAACTCCATAAGTCTGCGTAATTCCTCAGTGCTTTTCTTAAACATAAATTAATCTTATCATAAAAATATTAAAAATGCAAATGGGGAGATTCTGGACAAATCGGACATTTTAACGGCAACTTTATTCAATTACAAATAATTTAAATTGAGCATAATCATCAGTTTCGATTAACTCTCTTTCGCCAAAATCATTTTGATAAGTAATTGCATAGCCATCAGACAAAGATGCAATGTCCATTACCTGGACAATCTCGCCCTCAATTTCAACCAAATCATTTATCATGAGTTGATCTACATTGAGGACATCGACAAATAAGTATTCCATGTCTTTTATTGTAGCAGACATTTAGCGAATGCTTACCTCTCCATTTCGATAAAAAGTTTTGCTATACATTTTACCTGTTGGGTCTGATAGATTATAGGTTGCGTATTCTTTAGCATCGCCAAAATCTACGCACTTAGTCCAAGCATCAACCGCCTCCATCATGTCTGAAACTCGCAGGGTATTCACAAGTTCCCCATCATAGGCAGTAGTAAGTGAGTAAGTGTATTCCATCTTAGTATTCCTCTCTTTCAATAATCCACGCATCTAGGTGGTGTTGTTCAATAATAGCCCATGCTGGAGCAGTAGTCAAACCCTTATAGGTCACGCCTTCAGGCATAGGTATTTCTAAATCCCATAGCCCAGCATCATTTACAGCATCTATGGCTTCAACACAAGGAGAAACCATAAACTCAGGAACAGGCGGGTAGTGATTAGACTTTAGGTGTATGCCTATCTGTGTTTCAATATCAAGATTATCCATTACTGATAAATCATTAGCAAAATTACTTCCCATTATCGTGCTTCTCCGCTCATTAGTAGTTCAGGCTCACTTAGCATACCATTATCCCAAAGAACAGAGCCATCTTCATCTAGGATTAGTTCATAGGTATTACAAGCGCATACCTCAAAGTCATAGTCCTCTCCACTTCCATAGTAGAGATTACCTGTACCGCCACAAAAATCACAGTTTCTAATCTGCCTTAGTGCGTATTCTAATTTATCCATTTTTATTTCCTTTCTTTCAATAATCTAAACTTACCATAGTGGGCTGACAAAATCAAATCCAAATCGTAAGTTTCGGGTGTGTTTTTAATCACATCTTAACAGCCTGTGGATAAACCTGTGGACGACACGCCGTTAAATCTAACGGAAAATTTTTTCCCAGAAAATTCCAGGAAAAAACTTTTTTATTACTTAATTATTTTTTGCGCCTCTTAGTATAAAATAAATTGATAACAGCAAAAATAATTGCGTGAGTGTTGTTAGAAATCTGCTCATACTGGGATCAATCCAATCTCATCAACACCGCAAGCCTTTTCAAATTTTGCTTTATCAAATCTTTCATTGTCGCTTGCGAAGTATTGAGCAAATTCCTCCACTAAATCTTCAAAGACTGCGGGATGAATTTCATCCGCAAATCCTTTTAGAATGTTTGAGGTTTGAACATAGTCTTTTCGTGTCATCATTAGAGAGTTCCCCCTAATAGAATGAATGCATGGCTTCCACCTTCATTTATTCTTTCTAGTTCTCTGATTAGTTCATCAGTAGAAAGTTTGGATGGGTCACCAATTATGTCACGCACCGCATCCTCATTTAGTTTTTCAAATACGCCTGCTGGCAAGTTTTGAATTTGTGGTAGAAATTCTGAGTTAGAATAAACTCGTGAAATAAAATTTACACCCTGAGCGGTGAATGGGAAATCTGTGTAAGTTGTTGTAGTCATTTAGTTATTACCTTTCTTTGGGTTTGTTGTTTCTACAATTTTAGCGATTTTCTCTAAGTTTGTCAATTCTTGCGCTTTGCGTTGCGCTTTGATTAATTCTTGAAATTCGTGTAATTTCATTAGTCATTAGTCCTAACTGCTAGTGTGCGGTAAGCATAACCGCCATTTTGATTTCTAACTTCTACAAGATACGCCTCAGCGTTTTCATACCATACACAAGCGGGGTGTTTTTCTGCTGAGATAATTTCTCCAGTTAGAGTTTTTGAGCGATAAGTTTTGCCAATAAGTAGGCTTTCGATAGTATAGACATTTGCTGACATAGTGTCACCTTTCTTTAGTTTCTAATAATTCTATTATTTCATTTTTTGGTCAAAAAGTCAAATTTGACACACGCTTAGGCGGTGTGATTATGCTCACACTTAGCCTCAATTTCGTGTCCGAATTCTTCCACGAGTTCCTCGTAGATTTCGTCCATATAGTCTAAATAGTCCATGAGTTGAACCAACCTTTCTTTAGTAGTTTTAGGGTCTTATTTGCTAGGCTCACCCTTTCGGTTTATTTGCTAGGCTCATACCCTTATTTAATTGTTATAGTAGAATACTAGCAGAAAAATCTCAAAAAGTCAAATTTTACATCGGCGTGTCGTGTGTGATTTAGCCCACATCCCAAAAAGTACAATTCGGACATTTGCCGTTAAATTTAACGGAAAATTTTGCGGGATTTCCGCAAAACTTTTTATTTATTCAACAACATCTAAAACTTCAAATGCGTCAAATTTTTCTAAATCACTTTCAGGAAGTTTTTGCATTATTTTATTTAGTGCAAAAACTGCATCGAGATCAGTATTAGCATCAGTTACAAAACTGATTAAAACATTTTTTTTACTCAAAGTAAATCGCTCCTTTCACATCTTTATGATTTACACAAACATTACCACGAGGGATAACTACATGACACTTGAAGCAGTGCATAGTCACTTGATTAGTTAGTATTCCTAATTCAATGTCTAGTTTTTCTGAAGCGGTAGCCTCAGATAGGGGTACCCAACCAGCACCCTCATTATTTATTCTAAAGATTTCCATAGTAGCCATTACTTACGACCACATTTCTTAGTAGTGCGACAATACTTAGCGTATTTCACAAATAATTTTCTATAACCGCAAGTATCGCAGTATCTATTGAAGTATGGTTGCTTAGTAGCAATACCTTGAACATCTGTCCAAGACTCATGCTTACAACTAGGGTCATTACCCTTTACATTGTAGTCACAGTAGAATGTTGCTACATGACCCCAAGCGGTGTAGCCACCAGCAATTTTCGCATCTAGTGCGTTTGTTATTTCAGTGTAGTTCATTTTGAACCCCTTTCTTTTTATCTAATACAAGTATCCTAACATAGGGGTCTGACAAATTGGAGGGTATAAATGGGGTAAATCGGACATTGTGATGTACCTCACATGTGACCTATACCACATTTTGCCGTTAAATTCGGACATTTTGGACATGTGATGTGATTCACAAAAATAGTTTTGCGACACGCCCGAAAAAGGGGTCAAAATGTCAGTGGTAGGTGTTAGAATACTAGTATTAGAAAGTTAAAGAAAGGGTTAAAAATGACTACTAAAGAAATGATTATCCAAGTAAATGAGTATTACTACACTAAGTTTGAGCCTATGTTCTGCTGTGATGAACTCTCAAATGTCGTTTATTGCTACAAGCACAATGAGCGCCAAGAGTGCGGTTTCTGCTCATCAGACCACTACTCCCCTTGTGAGTGTGAGTAAGATCACAGGCGACACGCCGAGATAAAACTTGACTTTTCGGGGTAGCCATGATAGGATACTCCTACAAAATTAAATAAGATTATTACTACTAAAAGAAAGGTGGTCTAAAATGACTACACTAACAATAACAAAGTGCTATGAGCACAACCCTATGAAATCTGCTATCTCTGAGGTATCAGATACACAATACACTTTCTGCCAAGATTGTGAAGAAAACATTGAGCGTTGGTATGATGATACTGACCCTGAACGACTACCTATGTGGTCAGATTGGAAGGTGTCTAAATGATACAGGCACTAACTAGAATTGAGTGTTCCGATTGTCATGGTTATGGTGTTATCTTTTGGGGTAACAATAACGAGGACTATGATGTTGAGCCTTGCGAGTGTGTGTTATAGTGGCAGGGTATAGCGAGGAGCAACTAAGGAGAAAGGCTCACTTAGATAGCGGAGGCACACTAGCCAATTATGACCGCTCACATTACAACAAAATAAATACTAAATTAGAATTAGGAGAAAATAACAATGATACAAGTAAAACTAACAACAACTAATGGAGAAACTAAGACAATTCCATTTTACAACAGAGAGCATGTTGAGAAGTTTGTCGCTTACTTTCCTGCTCAATTACCTCAAGGCTATGCGGTATGTATTGACGCACCACTAGTAGGAATACATAGTGGGTGGGTAGTCGGTACAAAGTCTAAACAATAAATAAATAACAAAGAAAGTGGTGAGCCTAAAAATGTGCTCACTATTTTTTTTGATCTATTTGTTTATTTCTTGTATCATACACTTTAGCAAAAAATTCAGATTTTTGGTATAATGGTTCTATGCCTTGTCTACATGTTTACCAAGAAATGGAATCAGAGATCTGTGATCTTTGTGGCGGGGACACACATAAAACTGACTGGCTTTATCAGCACCAACTACATAGAGATTGGATAGCATCAGGTAAAGCAGAATCACAAGGATGGACATCAATATGACAGAATCAGAAAAATTTTCAGAAATTGACAATATGGGTCGTGAAAAGTTTTGGGAAGATTTAGGCAGGCCAGACAATGATGGTTTGGCATTAAAGATCTTCAAAGAAGAATGCTGTGAAAACTGCTCCTGCAAGGATAACAAATAGGTGCTATAATTAGGGCTATGACTGAACTACCATTAGAAATGAAGTGCTGCGCTGGATGCACATGCACAGACCCTCACAGATCAACACCTCCAGATACTTCTGTAGACCCTGTTGTAAATGTTGAAGAGTCTTAAAATATTAAAAATATGCATTATAATTTAACTGCAGGAGGTCACAACAATGACACTAAAATCTATATATGATATTGACTTGAACTCAGCAGAAGGTAATGCTGGGTTTTTAAATCAATACAAGGGTAAGGTAACCCTAATCGCTAACACAACTGTTGGCTGCGGTAACGCAAATCAAATGGAAGTTTTACAAATGCTTCAGGACAAGTACGGTGACAAAGGATTCCAAGTAATTGCTATTCCTACAAACGACTATTGTGGTCCTGGAATTACAAAGGGTAAGTGGTCACAAGGTATTACATGTGGTGCTGACTCACAAGCATACGGAAAAGATGTATACGGAACAACATTCGGATTTTCAGAAATGGTAGGATCTGTTCCTCATGACAAGGTAAGCGAGACTCCTGGAATTAATGGACTAGGAAAAGAAAATCTTCCTCCTCATGAACTATATTTAACAATTCAAGAACATCAAAGAGCATATAAGTCAAAGAACATTGCCGAAAAAACACCTACAGAGTCTCAGGACTACTACTCATATTGGCTAAACTATGGTTTTGACAATGGTGAGTGGATGGGTGGAAACTTTGAAAAATATCTTGTTGACAAGGATGGCTTCGTTGCAAAGCACTATCAGTGCACAACACTCAATTATGATGTTGAAGCAACACTAAAGGAAAACGAGCCTACTGCAGGTCTTGGACTTGGAAGATCTCAAAAGATTTTCGAAGAAGAGTTTGCAGTTATTTGCCAACACATCGAAGAACTACTTGCTGGCGGAACTGCTTCAATCAATCCAGCAGTTGATGAAGAGTTAGCAAAACTTTCTTCACAATCAATCTCATTAGCATAAATAAAATAATACTCCAGTAGCATATAACTATTGGAGTATTTTTTATTTTTAAAAACTATGCAAGAACGTTGTTGCTCTTTAGTTTATCGTATATATTGCCTAGCATAAAGACTAAACTTGGCTGACTCTGCTCAATTTGAGTTTCAGTATCTTCCTTACTCATTCCCATCTTAGAGCATAGTTCTCTGTTGTCAGCATTAAGGCTATCTAGCATAATCTTAATAACTTCTTCTTTATTCATGTTTCACCACTTTCCTATAGGACATTTTGCTTGCTTTAAAGTTGTCTTAAGTTTCATAAAACAACCACACTTCTTACATTTTACCATACGACGATTAAAGTGTTCGCACGTATTGCAAATTTCAAGGCGGGACTCAATTAAATCTCTATCGCTTCTCGGTTGAGAAGGATCAAATAAATCAGAAAATTTAACATCATCACCCACTATTACATTCTATCACAAAACATCCCAACATGCTATACTGAATAAATGAAAGACACAATTACCATATACTGGTCATCTTCCTTAAGGGATCCATCTCCACCAGATCAATGGTATTTAAAAGAGCCAGAGCCAGTTAAAAACTATTTTATTAACAGTATTCCAGAAAACAAGGATAATGCTGATATGGGGTTTTTCGGTTGTCCTGCTGCAGGTGCTTTCTTAAAAAATCTATTTACATTTAAGGCAAATAAAAGTGATAAGGCTGTTTGGCCTGCAGGGTATTTAAAATCGGTAGCCAACCAAAGCATAGGCTCAATAGGAGAATTTGGTAATAAGGTAACACTAAGACAATCTCGTAAATCTGCAATAGACGGATACATAGACTTAATCTATGATGTTAATTATGTCATGTTTGCAGATAAGCCATTAACCATCAGATGGTCGACACCTAATTATCCACCATCTGCTCCATCTCCAGGAGCAATGCTTATTAGTGGAGAATTCGACATTGGTAGATGGTATAGGCCTGCTGTGTTAAATTGGTTTGTGCCTATAGATAATACTGAGTTTGAAGTTAAAGAAGGCGATGACCTATTTTATTTTCAAGCACTGACAGATAGTAAGATAGTTTTCCAAAAATTTATGATGACAGATGAGATACGAGAACTTGCTCAGTCTTTTCTAAGATCTATAAAGCGAGATGGTACAGGATTAACCCTAGAAGAAAGATACCAAATAGCCGAGGGTAGACAAAGTCAAGAATCTATTCTTGCTGAAATAAAAAAGAACTTAATACCCTAATTACCAATCCATCTTATCGTAATAGGTAACAGAGTACTCTCCTCCAAACACTTCAGCATATGAGAAAATATCACACATATACTTCTTGGTAGTGGTCAAACCAACTTTATCGGTTTGGTACTTATAACCCCTATTGAGAATATCATGAGATAACCCCTCTTGGACAAATGCCTCATTAAGGGTTTGTATATACCGCTCCTTGCCATATCTCTTGGACGAAAATGATTGGTTTGGATATTTGATTCGTATACCGTCGTCGATTTGTCTGGCATACTCGGTTTCGTAAATAACATACTCCACTGCAGGACAATTCATCCTATCAGACCATGTTCGCATGTTGTCGCTGTAATTATCCATATTGCGTAGGGTAGAGTCAGCGTAGGCCATGCGTATCATCTCTGTCGCCGATGTTTTAATTCCTGTTGCAAACGCAATTAAATATGCGGTTGCGAATGGAAACTTGTCGCTGTACTTAGTTATGCCGAAATGAATATTGGGGTTAAAACTTTTCGACGACATATTATCATTTTGTAAACGCATATGGTTGCCGATTGAAACATAATCTGGATGATTCATATCGCAATCAACAAACAAGCAATCTCTAGGACTTACGCCCTCTGAAAGACATAGAATATTCTTGTCATATGTGCCGACGACTTTAGAACCGTTATAGCGATTTAATAACTGCGCCGAAACGAAACCATCCATATCGGGGGATATTATTAAATTTGTCGAGTACTCTAGTGTTCGTAGTATCTCAGTTTTCATTTTTATAAAATTCCCCTTATAATATATCTTATCATGTCAATTGAATCCTGGGCAGCGCTAATTGTTTCGATATGTACCATTGTAGCATTTGCTGCAGGAAGTATCAAGTGGATGGTAAAACATTATTTAGACGAACTTAAGCCAAATTCTGGATCTTCAATAAAAGATCAAATTACACGTTTAGAACAAACATCAAAAATTGCTGAAGAAGACAGGAAAGAACTTCACAGAAAGATAGATAAGATGTTTGATGTTTTATTAGATCATATATCCAAAACCACTAGATAATTAATCTTTTATTTATTTCTTGTTAGTTCCCTAACTTCTTGTTCGTTTAAATTAAGAATATTCTTAAGGTAATTACTATAGTACATTTTTTCTCCATAATAATCTATCTCTGTATCCAAAAATTTAGATTTAAAACTTTGACTATGCGCTCCAGCAGTAAAATTAGTATTTTTATTTTTTAATGCTTGTGTTGAAAAAATAGAATGAATATCTACTTTTACTGGAAAATTTCCTTTAGTTTTATATTCTAACTCGACTAGATTAATTATTTGCTTTAATACATGACAATTTTTAGGGGCTGCAAACATCGCATTATTTATGTCTGAACCATTCTTGTTTTCTTCTGTTATAAGTATTTCAGAGTTACAGTTTTTTAGCATATAGTCTAATGGCTTTATGCCTACTGAGTCCATGTCTGCATATACACCACCAAATTCATATACTACCAATACCCTCCAAAGGTCTGACTGATATATTGGTGGTAAATCTTTATAGAGATCGTAAAAAACATGATATTTTTCTTTGACAAATTTTTCTCTATCTTCGTGGTTCACATACCTATGCTTCCATCCTGGATTTAATAATTCCCAGGTTTTCATACATAGATTAAAGTTATTAGGCACTTCATTTTCCATAAAATTATGTGTTTGCCATATAATCTTGGTTATCATATACTACTTATTATATATTATATATGAGAGTTTATCTTTTAGGGAAAGCCCCCCCTCCCCCCATAGATTTTTTGTTACATCTAGTGGTGGAAGTAAGATTGCATCTCTCAGTGCAAAGCCCCCTACAAACCCTATAAACACTATACCATAAACTTTTTTGTCATGCAAACACCACAAACAAACAATGTCCGTTTTGTGCCTATATGATATACTTTTAATTGCTTGCCCCTTTGGTCTGTCTCTCATACCCACCGACCTTGGGGCAAGTCTATATTTCATGGTATAATCTTTCTATTATGGCAAATCTCTGTGCTCCCGAAAAATTTGGCGCTGATCCAGCGAATATACAATGGCGAGTTGTACGTGGAGATACTGCAACGCTACGAGTAGAATTTTATGAAGATGACGAAGTTACTTATTACGACACTGAGGGATGGATATATAGAGCAACAGCATATGATCAGTCTGGAGACTTACTGGACGCCCTAGATTGCGTTCCAGAACCTGGTTATGTTGATATTACTGCTTATCCCTCAGTAACTAAAAATTGGGGATTGAAGTATGCAGCAAATGTTGCAGAACTTCCTTTTGATTTACAAGTTATTATTCCAAATGAAATTGAAGACACAGTGTGGACTCCAGTTATTGGAACTATTTATGTATTAGGCGATGTTACACCAGGGGGTACTTTGTAATGGCAGTAATTAAGATTGTTCCTATGCCAGGCGCAGAAGGACAAAAAGGCGAAGACGGTTTAGTAGGACCACAAGGACCTCAAGGAGAAACTGGAGCACAAGGTCCAGCAGGCAATGATGCACTCTGGTCTTATAATGGAACCTGGCAATCTAATGCTACCTATGCAGAAGGTGATTTAGTAACATACGAAGGACAACTTTATTATGCAACTGGAATTACAACTTTAGGAGTTACTCCAGACATAGAAACTAATTTTGATTTAATTGCAGCAAAAGGTATGGATGGTGCCGATGGACCTAAAGGTGCAGATGGACAGTCGGCAAGAGTATCTTTTCATTCTGAAACATTATTAGACTTATCAACCTATAATCTTGGTAATGTAATAGAAATATATAAGCATCCAGATTATATTCCCGTCGCACAAACTCCATTTTTAATTAGAGCACTTTCAGTAGATGGGGTTAACCCAGCATTAGGAGGTGCATACTTATATGGAATTATAACTAGCACAACTGGTAATTATGAATCAATGAATGTAGTTATTAATAAAATAACTGGTGTTTTTGGATCTCAAAACTTTAATTATTGGGATTATACAATTATTGGTGATACTGGTTTACAAGGAGAAGCAGGTCCTCAAGGTGAGCAAGGTTTACAAGGTATTCAAGGACCAAAAGGCGATAAAGGTGACAAAGGCGACACTGGAGAACAAGGCTTGCAAGGAGTCCAAGGTGAACAAGGAATTCAAGGACCACAAGGTGAACAGGGTATACAAGGAGAACAGGGGCCAGCAGGAAGCGCAGGAACTTCTGTAGTATTAAAAGGATCTGTAAACAATACTTCTGAACTACCACTATCTGGTAATAATTTTGGTGACTCTTATATAAATCAAGAAGACGGAGATCTTTATGTTTGGGATGGACTATCTTGGTTTAGTGCTGGTCAAATTGTAGGACCACAAGGATTACAAGGAGTTCAAGGCCCACAAGGTATTCAGGGAGAGCAGGGCATTCAGGGAGTTCAAGGAGAACAAGGAATTCAGGGTCCTGCAGGAATAGACGCACTTTGGAATTTTGTAGGTGAATACAATAATGGTGCAGATTACTATCCAGGAGATGTTGTAACTTTTGCTGGCGGAACATATTACAGAATAGGCGAACCTAATCCAGGATACTTTCCAACAGACCCAACATATTGGACAACAATTGCTTTGCCAGGTGCTACTGGGCCACAAGGAGAGCAAGGACCACAGGGTATTCAGGGCGAGCAAGGACCGCAGGGTATTCAGGGAGAGCCTGGAGTGTCTGGAGCAGCAGCAGTTATCTCTCATCAAGTTAAGGCTGGAGAAGTATTACTAAAGGGACAGGCGGTATATATAAGTTCTGCTGATGGAACAAACATGATTGTTTCAAAGGCTTCTAATGCATCAGAAGCAACATCGTCAAAAACTATTGGATTGATTTCAACAAATCTTAATCATAATGAAATTGGATCTGTTATTACTGAAGGACTTTTAACTAACCTAGATACTTCTTTAGCAAATGCAGGAGATCCAGTATGGCTTGGAACAAACGGTAACTTAATTTATGGATTAGCCAACAAACCAT
>JACCDG010314725.1_pt1 | contig 16232 bp, 14 predicted proteins | sample 7442471 | NCBI WGS metagenome assembly JACCDG01 (sample SAMN15323444, study PRJNA562643) | freshwater metagenome | isolation source: river surface water | place: USA:Blue River Watershed | collected 2017-08-17 | reverse complement strand
TCTTTTCCTCGAAGATCCGCGTCGCGGCCATTGGCGCACCTGAAATAAGAAAGACGCCCAAGATGCGGCTCAATGTCTTCGTCCGCCACGCATTGGATATTGTTGCCGGTGAAAGACATGCGTTCCAATTTCATTTCGCGTAGTTGAACGGGGATCCGTTGCAGATTCATGTGATAAAAGGAGGCTTCCTTGGCTTTGGTGAATTGGGACAAGATCGACATGTCCATCTCGATATTCGTAATCTGCAATTCGTCTGCACCGGCAAAACACTGGGGCACACTCTGCCAAACCACGGGAACCCTTTCGTCGCCATTGGCGCTGATAGCCAGACTAGATAAGTGCACCGACGCGGTGTTGAGTTGATCGATGTTGAGCAGTCCAATGTTGTACCAATACGAGACGCTGCGATACCGCACATATATCCATGGATTCAGTGCGTCATTGCCAATGCGAGTGGCATCGCCATCGGGCAAAAGTTCATCGGTGATTGCGTACAAACTGAATGCCTGCATCGCAATGGCGACCACTTCCAACCAGTACCCCACATCCACTTGTCCCTTGAGCAGTAACGACGACTGGAGCTGCAACGGACAAACCGACCGTGCTTCGGGATGACATATCCCCACACAAAGATTGCATTTGGGACGCTCGATCTTCACGCAGACGTAACCTTGTTTGATTTCGAACGGCAAGTGAATGTCTCCGAAGCCCAAATGCATATACTCGGCGACCCCTTCTTCGAGCAATATCTTCTTCCTCGCACGTGTCTCGGATCGAGTGACAGGGACATTCGGTCCATGTACCCTCTTTGCCACTGTCTTCTTCTCCTCTGTGCTCATTGATTTTTGAGTTTTGAGCTTTTAGTCAGTCGATGAATAAAAACCAACGACAAGAAGCATCGAAAAAGACAGAAATGGCTTTGTTTGAGCATTGACTATTGCTCTTTAGTCAGGAGAGGCAAGTTCCGATCCTTGGCCGATGAGTACCCAGGCAAAGTCAAGAGACGGTGACCCACGTACAACATCCGTTGCAATCGAGTCGGAGTATCAAAGTGGCACCACTCAGATTCGTTAGCGTTGACATTGACTCGGATAAACACCGCAAACTGATGCACCACGTCAATGTGAACGTGTATCGTCTCGAACTTGATCAAGGCTTGTTCTTCGCTGAGTACTTTGATCTCTAGCGGCGGTTTGGGCGACTTGAGCTCGGCGACGAGGGTTTGACACACGCTCTCCATTTGTAACGTTGACGATGAAGTTATGACGAATCGAAAAAGACAGAAATGGCTTTACTTGGCGTTTCCTTGTCGCAGCCCATCAAGCCTCGACTTGAGTTCTTCGGCGACTTCTTTCTCGGTCATAATCGCCTTGTAGTCGGTCGATGTTTGATCCGCGAAGCTGCACACGATGAAGACGGTCATGCGTAGCGATGACACGTGTCGGTACACCGTCAGTCGCACGCCGCTTTGAGTCGTCGCTAACCACCCGAAATGCACCGTCAAAGCCTGTATCGCGGAGTCGGGCGGATACACGCGAGTCGATACGGGTGCTTCGTTGACGATGGGCATCAGCGCCTTGCCGATGAGTTCGGAGCGTAGAGTCTTTTGGAATGCATCCGAGACTTTGTGCTCGTTGCATTGGGCAGACAGGGATTCAAGGATCGGTTCCCACTTGTCGTCTTTGGCCATTTCTGTCGAAACGGTGGATTGTGCGTTGACTTTTTGAATTCAAGCTCAAAACTCAAAGTCGCTGACGTATGGCTTCGTCTCCAAGTAACGATGACGCCAAACGATGGAATGAGATCCGCGAAACAATCAGCGGCTTGACGAGTTATTACAATAGCGACGACGAAGAAGCCGAGCGGAAAGAGGCGGAGGTGTATCGCTCGCAGAACATTTTGCTGGCGCTGGATGCCGCGAATTTGATGGAAAAGGCCAAGTTAAGACCGCCGAATGCTGTACTCACATGTTTCACTGGATCCGTGGATTTTTCCTGGAGCAGCCGTCACGGAGGAGTGACCTGCGACTTTGGGATCGATCCCGAAGACGCCGATGGCGAAGTGACCATCTTCAAGAATATCGGTGGACTGGCTCCACGATTCGTGAGTCTTCCGTTTTCGATCGGAAACAAGGAGCAATGGGGAGAGATACTGCGTTTCCTGTCTTTGTTCTTGGATGAATTGTATCCTTCTGCTACCATCGTAGCATAAACCTCACAACTCAAAGTCATTGTCTGATACATGGCTTCTCCTTCTTCTTCAAGCAGCGATGCCAAAACGCAGAGACAACGCATCGAATCAGAGACCTTTACCTTTCGCGTCGATGATTTGGTTCGATTCTGGATCGACGATGCAGAACCTTTACACACTGCATCTGAGCCTATCCGACGAATGTGGCGTCGTCTTTTGAGTATCGGGGACGAATGCGACGACGGCACTTGCAAAGAACTCGAGGCGTTGGTCAAGACCACGGAGCTGCAAGTGACGCTGACGCATGGCCAGAAATACAAGTCGGTGCGCCGCTCCTTGGTCCTCGTCGATGTGAATACCCATGCGTCGATCTTTTCGTGTTACAGCAGTACCCCGTTGACGGATATCTTGCCGCCTTTATTGCGTGTATTGGTTCACTGCAAACTGTGTGTACACAGTGTTAAATACATTGCCAAGTAGACTTGGTCTCAGAATCGCCATTTCTGTCTTTTTCGATGCTTTACTCGTTGATTTTGAAACATCGAGTAAACAAAACTCAAACCCAAATGAACGATCTCCTGACCAGCGGACTGAAGCACATCGATGCCGTGTATTACTTGGCGGAGAAACTAGTCGACGCCAAGATGGCTCCGCACCGGATCGGCATGGGGTGTTTCGTCTACGACAAGGACGACATGTACGTTATCGTCTGTGATTCTGGCAAGAAGATCGTCGTTCAGGCCAACCAAACACCCACGTACTTTGACCTGATCTCCGTGGACGAGATCGTGGCAGAGTGCGTGAAACACGGCTTTACATCGGGCTCTGTGACCAAGGACTATGTTGTGAAGCACCGAGAGGCCGTCGAAAAGGCTTGGCGCGACTTGTGTCGATCGCTTTCGACGCTAAAGGCCGACTTCGCGTACAAACCCAACGGTTTCCTCTTTGTGAAATACGAGGCTGGGTTTCAGCGCGACCTGAATCTGTGTCTCGATCCCAACGACAGGATGCGTGTCCTTGTTCAAATCGCCGGACGGTATCAGTATCACCACAAGCCTCCCAACGAAGCGGCCTCTGTGTTGCGATTGTTGCACGACTTTGCTGTGAAAGAAGAAGGCGAATAGCGGATACGATGATCTAGTGTGTATATTGATTGACACAAACGAGTAAAAAGCGACTAGTCATCGGGTATCATCGACTTTTGTTTCTTCTTCGTCTGCTTCTTCTCCATTTCCTCCAACTTGCGTTTCTTCTCCGCGTCAATCACTAGGCGTCGTTTCTCGAATCGTCGTCGCTCAATCTCCGCGGCGATGTCACTGACTCGGTTCTGAATGGTCTTCAATGCCGAACAGAACGCATCGTTGACAACAGGTGTAGATGCGTGCTCGTTGACCGAATGGTGCAGCATGGCCAAGCGTTGAATCTCTAGGAACAACTGGTACGTCGTCTTGGTTCGTAGGTCATCGTAATCATCATCATCGCCATTGTCATTGGTGTCGTTGGGCACCGACTTGACTTCTTCTTCTTGTTTGGAGGACATGTGTGGCGACTTTTGAGTTTTGTTTACTCGATGCTTCAAAATCAACGAGTAAAGCATCGAAAAAGACAAAAATGGCTTTTATGCGTCGACTAAACCACACAACTCAAATGGCAAAGCCTGGAGTCGAAACCAAGCAGGCTCGAGAAGCAAGCATCGCCGATTTGGTCAAGATCGCGGGCATGAACGAGGCGTTTACCAAGAAGCCTCGTAACGTGGTGTATGCTGACAGCTCGCAGGTCACGCTCAGGCTGCAAAAGAAGCAAAACGCCTTGTTCGTGTTCCTGAAGAAGACGAGGACGGAGCCCAAGACGCCTCTCCATAGCGTCCTCTTCGCGGCATCGCCCCCGGAGCTCAGAGCCGTGACCGAGATCTTCGAGGGCGAGTTGCGGTACTGCCACAAATCGAGACCCGGCGAGATACTGCGTCTGCCGATGGAAGTGATGCGGGATCCCTTTCATCTCAACTGGTGTTTGGACGACACGAAACACGCCGAAACAGCAACGACGCAGCCCATGCCCAACATGACGCGCGAATTGGTGGTCTTGTGGACGGAAAACATTCGATCCGATACACTGGCGTTCAAGGCCAAGACTCCCAATGGCGACGAGATCACCGCGTACCACACGACGCTGAACAAGCCCGACGGGTCAAAGGAGCAAACCGTGTCCATGTCGATCAAACCGGCCGCGTCGAATTTGCCGAATTAGGCGTGTCGCTTTCTTCTTCTTCTTTCCGGCAATGTATTTTTTATTATTCCTTTTCATCATCCTCGTTATTGTCTTCGTCGTCGCTGTGTAAACGTGTCCACTGACTTGGATTCGACGGCTTTGGCTTGGGTTCAACGCTTCGCCAGTGTTTCGAGGCAGTTACATTGACCGTGGGCTGCGTAAGCATCGTTGGCAGAGGATCCCGAATGCACTTGACGTAGATGATCCAGCCCGAGATTCCCAGCGTCACCACGAGAAACGTAGCCGCGGCAATCGCAATCATCGCGTTCCTGCTGAGGACCGGGTCGTCGCTCGCGTCGTCGGCGGTCGTCGAAGTAAAAGAAGAGCACCTGGGGCCACTCCAGCCCTCTTCGCAGATGCACGGAATGTGGTTGCTGACATTGTTCCAGCCCACGGTGCCCAGGTAGTTGCAGTAGTGAGGGTCGGGGACGCACTGCAGAGTGCCCGAGGCGTCGACGTCGTTGCTCAAGACATAGCCGGTGGGACATACACATCTCTGCGTCGTGGCGTTGTATCCGATCGAAGCAGAATTGCAATAGTCTTCGTCGCAGGAAGGCGGCGCGTAGGATCCCGCCGGACACATGCAATACGGCCCCTGCAACGGCGAAACGCAACGAGGTATAGAACAGTTGAGGCCAATATAGTCCGAATCGCAAATGCAGGCTTGGGTTCCGTCGCTGCGATTGAAGACGGTGCCGTGGTCTGGATCACAGTAGAAATCGTCGACACTTGGTAATAAACACGCGGTGAGATTCGACGCCAAGACCCAGTCCTGATTGCACTGGCACTGGCCGTTGAGCAGCGACAAGGATCCGCCCGGCGAGCAGGGATCCACCTGGCACGAGTCGCCCGAAAACGACCACGCGCACACACACGTCGAAACCCCGGTTCTGTTTCTGCGATTCGCCACGATGCAAAGGTCTTGGTCGCAGAGGATGCCGGCGTAGAAGCTGTCGGCGCACACGCAGCCCGTGTCGTTGACGTTGGATTTGGGCACACCACTGTTAAAGCAATTGGAGATGTTGCACGAAACGCCCCGCCACTGCGGATTGCAGCCTCGCTGCTTCTCACACAAGACGCCGTAGTAAGGCTCAATGCAATTACACCGTTGCTTGTCGCTGCTGATCACACCGCCGTTGAGACACGCCGAGGTGCAGTTGCGATTGGCTATGTGTCCATTGGAAGAGTCGAGGCGCAGAACGTTAGACGTTGAGCTGCAATCGCAGTCAGAGAATCCGGTTTGGCAAACGCCGCCGGAGGGGGCACAGAGATCGACGTCGCAGTTGGTCCCGACTCGGCACCACGTGTGGCACTGACACTGGCCGCCGCCGGTGTGATGCGAATGGTCTTGGTCGCACTTGATTTGCTCGCAACGGTCGCCCTGGTACACCGGCGAACAGTGGCACTCAAACGGAAAGGCGAAACCTACGGGCGATCCCGACGGCAAGCAGTCGTCGCCTTTGCACACCCCGTCGGGATTGCACTTGGGCTCGCACATCCCTGCTGTCGCGTTGATGAAGTAGTTGAGCTGGCCTTTGTGGTCTAGCCCCAAGAAATCGCAGATGCATGTCGGCGCGGGCCTTGCATCGTCGCCGAAAATGGGATCTTTCACAGGGTACAAATCCGAGCATCTCGACACTGTGTTGGAAGGATACATGTACGCGCCGCACTCAATCCCATCGAAAGTCGATACAGGACATCTCTTGCGACACCCCAACGCCACGTGGTTCAGGTCGGTGCGCGAAAGAGGCGGGTCGGAGTAAATCGCGGTGTTATAAGGACACGTGCACTCTCCATCCGAGTCGATGAGCCCACCCGTGGAAACGCAACGCTCCAAGGTGCAGTTGCGATCGGGGTCTCTGAAGTAGCTCGAATTGCACGCACATATCGCAGCGTTGTTGTGGCCCAGGTCGTGGCTACAGCTGCGGGTTGAGCCGACGCAGGGTGCGCCGGTGACGGGAGTAACGCACGCAGGAGCCACGGAGCAGTTCGCGCCGCTGTACCCGGCATCGCACTTGCAGAAATGAGAGTCGCTGGTCACGTTGTAGGCGCAGTCGCCGTGTCCATTGCAGGGACTGTGCACCGTCGCGGGCGTGTAGCACACAGGCGCAGGATCTACGCACGGAGCCGTGGCATCGGGGTCGTCGTGCTTGTGGTAGTAAAACGTGCCGTTGAAGACTTGGCAGTCGCAGGTAGGACTCAATGTCAGGTTGCCGGCTAAAACAGCGGTAGTGGTGCACGTGGTCTCGGCTTGCGGGACGCCGTTCTTGGAGCAACTGGGATTGCACTTGCCCTTGGGAAAGCCGCAGTATTCAGGGCCGCACACCGACTTGCGACAGTAGGTGTTTTGAGCCACGGCAAACTCCAGTGTGCAGTGACAGTAAGGCGTGCACTCTTCGCCGCCCAATTGCTTCGTCAAGCACGTCTCGTTGTAACAACCAGCGTATCCGGCGACGAGAGAACCATCAAAGTTGCCATTGGCTTGGATCGGCTGGCCACACCACGTCCCGTCCTGGGGATCGCGACACGCCCGGCCGAACATCTTTTCGCAGGCCACGCCGTAGCGACCATTGACGAAAGGCGTCAAGTCTGTGCCGATCCACCCCGACACGACGCTGCTCGGATTGAATGCAATGGTGCGGAAACACTCGCACTTTTGCGTCGCGCGGTTGCACACCGATTGTCCATTGTCGGCTCGGACTGCGCCTGCGCACTCAAGATTCGTGTTGGGGTCGAAAGGACACGCCGGCGTATCGCACGCATTGCCGGTCCAGCCCACGTTGCATTCGCACTTGCCGGCCTCGTCGTTGCAGGTTCCGTTGCCGCACTGGGTTCCGTCGATGGAAGAGAAGAAAGGACAAGTGGGCGTCGAGCAGTCCACGCCGGTATAGCCAGGATCGCACTTGCAGACGCCGCCGTACTGCCCGGGTTGCAGGTTTTCGCAATTGGTAGCAGGGTTGATAGTACACGTGCCATTGCCACAGATCTTGCCCGACGCCGCAACGGGACACATGGGGACGTCGCAGGTAGGCCCGCAGAAGTTCTCGTCGCACTTGCAGACATTGGGCCCGGGCGTGGTGCAGGTCTTGTGGTAGGTAGTCGTCGTCTTGACACAGCCACGAATCCCAAACGGGGGCAAGGCTTTGAAGGTACAGTCTGATGGACATACAGGCGAACAGGTGCGACATCTGGCCGGGGTGATGGCAGTGCATATCGTCTCTGAGGTCTGCGTAATGGTACACGTCTCTGTCGCCGGATTGCAGTCACACGTGTACGTCGTGGGATCGCCTTCCGCACACACACTATTACTGCGGTTGCAATCGGGGCACGGGGTGCAGAAGGGGCCACCGTAGAGTGTCGCTTTGGGGACCACTGGCAATCCGTCGGCTTGCACCGTAGTGGGCCAAAACGCATCGTTGGTCTGTAACCATTGGACGTAACGAGCCACAACTGCGAACATGGTCCCGCCGACTGCCGGGTCGATGAGTCTAGCCCAGTCAAACTCCTTGTAGTCCATGCATCGAATCCCTTGCCGACCATCCGCATCGGTGTTGTTTCGGCCATTAAACGTGGCGTTGCGTCGAGTCGTGGAAATGGCTGGCCAAGGGAATCCGAAATGAAATGTTTCGTAAGGATGCGTCGTTATGTCGCCCCGCGTGGTAGAAATGAACGGAGCCGAGTGATAGTCCCACCATAGGTTCTGTGGCGGCCGATCGCGTGGCCCCGTGTACACCAAACACTGATGATACATCACGTACTTGAACCAATCGTACTTGAGTCCGCGAGGCTGGTCAGGCAAGGACGTGGGTGGCGGGTCGTCCACGGTCTGGAGATTATGGGCAGCATCAAAGTCGGGGCCGGTGTAGAGCGTGAACCAACTGTTAAAGTCAAAATATTCGGAATCGGCGTCCGGATGATTTGAAACGTAGGTTCGGACCAAATTATGATGAAACAAAGATGCATAGGCTTCGATCGACGAGACCCAATCAGTCGGTGAACCCTGAAATCCATCCATGCAGCGACACACGGGTACGTTGGTCTTGGTCGTGTCCGTGGTAAGGGTGAGCGGGACACGAAACGTCGCTGTGGTAGATAATGTCCCTGCCGTCGAGCAAATCTCGAATGGATCAGTGGGGTCACTGACCAATTGCTCGTAGGTGTATCCACTGGGGATAGGGATGTCGCATGCAATGCCGGCCCAGTTAAAGTCGCAGAAACAGCGTGATACTTTTGGCTCGCAAAAGTTTAGATTCGATGGATGAGCGTTGCATCTCGACGTCATAACTACACCGGGATTGTTATGCGTGGGTATAGGGCATGCCATGAAGAAGGCGTTTTGGGGTGACGTTCTGCCCAAGTTGAGTCGGTAATTGGTCCAGTCATCGCCAAACTTTTCCAGTGTCTCGAAGACGGGGTAAATAGATTCCAAATCCGTACCGGTGTTAGTAGACGTAACATGACTCCACGGTATAGACCAAATCTGAGCAGTGCGACTGGTCTCGAATGGAACTCGTTGTCGGTTGGCTTGCGCCAATAGCATACCAGGCATAAAGTTGACATGATCAAACAACCTTTTCAGATCGATGAGATTTGACGACCAAGACTGGTAAGGCACATAGTTCATCGTAACGGGCATGAGATTGAACGCGGTATCAGGCTCTGCATCGATGGACGCGCGTTTCATGAACGGGTCGTCTTCATTCGACTGGTTCAAAAGAGGGTATAGCTTCAGTCTGTGTTTCGAAAAGTCGAAGTCGTCTGGCTTCGATGGGTCGACGCAAAACACTGACGCTCGATCGGTGTGCAGTCCGCATATGAACTGGACATGGGCGTAGATGGATTGAAGATAAAAGCAATCGGCATCGCCTTCGCATTCTCCGTCGAGTCCTTTCGGGGAATCGGTGGCTGCCATATCGACAAGCGTACCTTGTCCCCAATTGTCCGTGTTTGGATGATCTGGGGGGTTGTCTTTTACACTGCTGTATCCAGTCCATCCCGTTCCCTCTGATATACAATCCTGTTCAAGAGTGAACTGAGCCGTTGCTAGATTGTCCACAGATGAAATGTCTGTCGGCGTGGCATCCGAATCCTTGATGACATAGATCTTACAGTAATCAATGTTCGATGCCAATGCAGGTTCAAAGGGCCCCAACGTAGGACCTTCTCGGATACAGAACATGCTCTTTGGTTCGCAGATGCTCGACATCTGTGTGACCCGTGGCCACATCATCTCTGCGACTGGTATCGGCGTAGCGAGATTGTTGCTATTTGACTCCACTACATGAGATTGAACTTTTGGCAAATACTTGACAATGTTCATATCGCCGCGATCGTTGTTGACGATCAATGAATTGGTTTGCATGGCATGGTTGTTGTTGATGAACGTTGCAAATGGTATGTTCTTATACACTCCATTTGCGTAGTTCTTCAGTCCTTGGAAACACAGATACAAATCCGAGAAGCGCACGTATTGATACGGCACCTTTAGAATATCAGTGGGGGACTTTCTCACTTGTTTGGTTGCCGGCAATGAGCTTCCCCACGGTGACATCGACTCGGGAAAGGCGCGATATCTGCCCCCGATGGTCCGCAGGCAGTTGCTAATGGCACCCGACGCTGGATCGCGCCAAAAGTAGTAATTGACCATTCCGTGTGTAGGAAACAGGCCATCGAGTTCGTGATTCCAGTCCGTCGACGACGTGGGCTCGGGAGTAAAATACTCTCGGTTATCAGGGGCCGGGTACATGTAGTGCCCGATGTGAGCAAAGTCGTCGCATACTGACAGTGCCACAAAGCACATTGTTATCGCCCATACTATCACTGGTTTCATTCTTGATACACTTCTAAAGCTGTTTGGATTATAATCATACACACGAAGTCACAGACATTCTTCTAACAACTTATATGAAGGCAGATATTCTGCACTTGAAGATCAAGACCATTGATTGCGGCCCTGATGGAGCCGATTTCATATTGCAGGTTGCTGATTGCGGCATTGATTTTATCGATATTATCGTCGTGGGCCTTCAGACTAGCGACGTCGGAATGCATATCCGACACCACAACGCCGAGGTAGATCAGGAACCCCAAGCTCGCCAATAGTACCAGAGCTATCGTCGCCGAAACAATAGCGCCTTTCTCGGCTTCGCTGTACGGACAACTCGGCGTCCCGTTGCTCTGCGATGTTCTGCTATCCAACAGTCCTTTCTCCAAATCCCCTTTGCTGTTCAACGACGTCTCCATCCTCTCTCCTTCGTCCTTCTTTCTACCAGTCAGCGAAGAAAAAAGTCGACATTTTCCTCTGGCGGCGTCGATGGTTGGTGTCGTTAACCCTCTCAGTCAAATTACCTTTATTACCCGTGAAAATGCTGCACACTCGATAAAAAATGCCCCAAAACCTGAAAGGATAGTTAAAATATACATAATTCCGTTCGAATTTTTACCTCCATACCTTTCGTCTCAGAACTTGTTTGAAGTCGGACCACCTCCGATCCGCCGATGAAACATTTTTCAGTCGGTCCGCCGACGATGCACCACCGACGAGGGGTCCACCGCCGATGCTCCGCCGATGAAAAATGTTTCAGTCGGTCCGCCACCGATGCTCCGCCAACACTCGACCCACCGCCGACGAGGGGCCAACTTGTGAAGCGTTAGGTATGGGCGTCGGGTGAAAAATTTTTTCATCGGCGGTGGGTCGAGTGTCGGCGGAGCATCGGTGGCGGACCGACCGAAATTTTTTTCATCGACGGACCATCGGCCGACCCTTCGTCGGCGGAGCATGGGCGGTGGGTCGACTGAAAAAAATTTTTCATCGGCGGTGGCGATGGTCCGACTTCAAGCAAGTTCTGAAGCGAAAGGTATGGAGGTAAAAATTCGAACGGAATTATGTATATTTTAACTATCCTTTCAGGTTTTGGGGCATTTTTTATCGAGTGTGCAGCATTTTCACGGATAATAAAGGTAATCTGACTGGAGACATTAACGACACCAACCACTGCGTGATGACAGAAGTGGCGATAGGAAAAAAAGTTAAAGTCTAAATGTATTGAACAAAGAGGTGTTTGCGCCACGTGAGTCCGCAGCGAGACAAGTCGTACCATTGCCCCGGCGCATCGGGCAGAGGCTTGGTCGACGAGTACACGGGAATACGCGTCGAAGCCGAAGCAGAGACTCGGGGCAAAGGCTCGGTGGCATTGGAAAAAGGCTTAAAGTCGCCGAGACAAGGCACCCGGCTCCTGAAAAAGGCCTTGGCGTCGTCGAGTTGGGCGGCGGAGACGGGTTGACGCGGAACCAATGAAACGCCATAGGCTTGGACGAGTTGCTCGAGCGACACACCCAGTGTCTGGGACTTGCGTTGCACCAGCTGCCAAGCACCCACTCCGGTGAAGGCCAAGAGTTGGGGCGAGTACGCAAAGAGAAACTGCTTAAAGTAGCCTTGTTCTTGGTAGCTCACGTCGGGGAACGGGTAGGAGAACTGGTCCTCGGTAAACCGCTCTTTCTGCCACACATCTTCGTGGATCCTTTTCTTCAACGAGCTCTTGTTGTCGTCGTCGCATCGGAGCGTGAACTCGGTGAGGGTCATGTCCGTGGACTCAACGACGAGGACGGGCAAGTCGTACACATTCTTCACTGCCTTCGAGTCTGAGTCGACGTCAACAGGCAACGATTTGGCAATGTCAACGGAAAGCCATTCGGAGCGTAGGATCGACCACGGCACCAAGACACTGCAGCTGTGTAACGTGCCCGAGGAAATGACCGTGTCCACGTTGAAGAAACAGTAACGAGACTTGATGGGACACAACGACACGGGGACTTGCTCGAAACAGGTATTGTGCAAGATCGCAATGTCCTCGCAATCGCCTTTGATGCTATGACTCCGAGTCATCGCCACGCCAATTTGGGCCAATGGATGGTCAAACTCGTCGGCTGCGATCCAATATCCGCTGATCTTGGCCATTGACTCTGCATCTTTGCTTTTGAGTTTCGGTGACAAAGCATCGGCGGTAGAAGCAACGAACGAGTGGTCTCTCTGGTAATCGACTTGCCATCCCAGCCACCCGACGACTTGGCCCAGGATCTCCGCCTCGCTGCTAGTCCACCGTTTGGCCAACTCGGCGACTCGGGCAAAGACTTTGGGATCGATCGTCGCAGCATGATTCTGCAACCCAGCGAAGAAGTACCAACGAGGTATGCTCCAGCCGTAGTACTCGACAATGGGGCACAGGTACGGTGCTAGTGACCGCGGAATCTTCACTTCGACTTGAGGATTGACAATGTTTACGTCAAGACACATGGCCGATGCTTTATCATCATCATCGTCGCTACTAGCATCGGCTTCAACGTCGTTGGCACAGGTGAGTGTGACCCATCCCGTCGACTCTGCTCCGTTGAAACAAGCAAACTTCACTTGCTGCATATCCACATCGAGCAAGAACACCGCGGTCTTGTCCTCGGACACTAACTCAACGTACTCTGGTCGACTCATTTCGCAGCGATGGTGGTGACGAATGAAGAATGAGTAAACACATATTCAATGACTCTCTTTCTTTACTTGTCATACTTGTTGCCAGATCCATCGACTCCTTTCAAGAACGGGGCCAAGCGATCGTCCATCTCCTTCACGTGGTCATTGCGACGACTAGGGCCCATCACAGCCCGCATGATCTTGGCCAACAAGTCGCGCATCGTCTCCAGCAAGGATCCGTACATGAACTGATCGACTAAATCAGTGAAGCTGGGACGCTTGTCCAGGTCAATCATATCGGCGAAGCTGCGACCCTTGTTTTGGTCGATAAAGGCTTTGAGACAGTCCATCTTCTTGCGAAGGTCTTCGAACCATTCGTGGACGTGAATGGCCAGTCCGCCGTACAGCACTGGCTTGCCGTCCTTGTCAAACAAACGGCACCCCTTCTTCATCGTCCTTGTCCTTGCTTTTCTTCGTGTCGTCGGCTGACATTCCGGCTCTGATTTTGGATTGTGGCACCCTTCATCGATTCGACAGAAATGGTTCCGTCGATCAAAACCTTTAGCACCGAAAACGTCGAAGATGGATGAAGTAGCAAAGAGTCGTGGTTCATTGTTCAAAGCTATTTCTTAGACAATCGTTTACTGCGATGATCGAACTCTTGATTAGATTCTTCAGAGAATCGAGTTGGTTTCGAATCATCCGAGTACTCATAGCTGTTGTGCTCATTGACTTGGCCATAATCTTTCACATTCTAGGACATATGGACATGTTTTCCGGGCCTGTCATGTTCCAATTGTTTATGATTGTCTCTCTGATCGTCCGCCTCGAGTTTGCTGACGAGAATGCACCAGCCGAAGATGAAGATGGCGCCGAAGATGGAGAAGAAGGAGACGATGACAGAGAAGAAGGAGACGACGGAGAAGAAGGAGACGATGACGGAGAAGAAGGAGACGATGACGGAGAAGAAGGAGAAGAAGGAAATGATACACCTGGCACCAAGAAATCGAAAACTGAGTAAATCATCTGTACGTCTCGACAGAAATGGCTACACCACAATTCAACTCGATGGATCGAAAACAAGAACTTGCCAAGATCATGGAGGAGAACCTCGACGTTGAGCCCTCTTCTTTCAGTTATCAATCGTCGATGTTGGATGCAATGTAAAGAGGATGATCGAGTGTGTATGAAACAGACGAGGCGCTGATACCAGAGGGGCGCGGTCGCTCAGGTGGATCAAAGAGCGTATTGAAGCCTATTTGCACACGGAACGACCTGTCACCGCTGTGCTCCAGGTGACCGCGGTGCTGGACAAGCCGGCGGGTGCCACAGATCGAGACCGCGTCAGTGTGCACAACGCCATCAAGGCATATATCGCCGGCAACCTGGAGCGACCGACGGAGGTGGCCGCCGGTGTGGTGATTCAGATGGCGTTCGAGCAAGACAAGGTCGGACTCGTCCACTACGTCACCCGGAGCGGGTTCGTCGACAATCTCAAGTCCACGTACATGAAGCGCCGACTGGGTCGAATCCAGGCCGAGTTGAGACAGCAGTATCCGATGTGGAACGTCAAGCTAAACTTCCTCGTGACCAAACCACTGGGATACATCTCGGCGGATATGGCCCAGTTCGAAGAGAAGACGCGGAAAGAGAAAGAGGCATCGATGAAGCAGCAGACTCAGCGCCAGTTCGACGAGTACGACGACCTTGATGTTGTATTGGATCCAGTTGTGTCGGTCGCCTTCACACGCGAGTCGTCTAGTGACGTGTCCATGAACATCAAGTGAAAGAGTCGATGCACCAATACACTCGTCATTCCCGTCATCGATAAAGACTTGATCATCGTCGTGTCTCTTATCCTCGGATGCCAACTCGATGTATTCTTGACGATGGTGACGATTCGACAGAAATGGCTACAGTCACCATCGACTTTACCACAATTCAACTCGATGGATCGAAAACAAGAACTCGCCAAGATCATGGAGGAGAACCTCGACGTTGAGCCTGCCGAGCGTCTGCCCAAATCAATCAAGCTAGACATCCGACTCATTGCCGAAGCTCCTGAAGCCAAAAGCAACGACAAGATATCATCAGTGATAATCTGCAACGAAGACACGGCCATGACAGCGTATCGATTGCACGACCAAGGACTGAACCCTTTGATACTCAACTTTGCGTCGGACAAGCGACCCGGTGGTGGATGCTACAACGGGGCACAGGCGCAAGAAGAGTGCTTGTTTTATCGCTCGTTGTACCATTTGACATTGACCGAGAACTTGTATCCCCTCAAACCCTACGACGCTGTTTACTCACCGAGCGTGCCCTTTTTCAGAGACGCCGACTTTCGCAAGATTGACAAGGTGCGCAAGTTGGCGTGTCTGGCCGTCGCTGCAGTCCGCCACCCCGATCTCACCGAAGACAAGACCATGTATCTTCTTCCCCACGACAAGGAGCTGATGCGACTCAAGATCGAGTCTGTCTTCCACGTGGCCGCCAAGTACAAACACAACGCCTTGGTTCTAGGGGCCTTTGGCTGTGGCGCGTTCGGCAACCCCCCGGAACAAGTCGCTCGAATGTTCCAAGACGCCATCGCCAAGTATGGCCACTCCTTCTCCCACCTCGTCTTTGCGATCCTGGACACTAGCGACGACAAACACACCATCGAACCGTTCCAACGAGTCTTGGGGACTCTTGAAAAAAAGTAAAGTCAATGACCAATTTCGCAGCGGTTGGTGTCGTAAACCCCTCCAGTCAGATTACCTGGATTAACCGTGAAAATGCTGCACACTCGATAAAAAATGCCCCAAAACCTGAAAGGATAGTTAAAATATACATAATTCCGTTCGAATTTTTACCTCCATACCTTTCGCTTCAGAACTTGTTTGAAGTAGACCCATCGATGCTCCGCCGATGAAAATTTTTTAGGTCGGTCCGCCGATGATGGTCCTCCGACGATGGGTCGGCCGATGGTCCACCGCCGATGAAAAAAATTTTCGGTCGACCCACCACTGCCACCAAGGGCCCAACTTGTGAAGCGTTAGGTATGAGCGGAAAAAATTTTCATCGGTGGTGCATCGGCCGACCCATCGTTGGTGGAGCCTTCGTCGGCGGAGCCTTCGTCGGCGGAGCCTTCGTCGGCGGAGCCTTCGTCGGCGGAGCCTTCGTCGGCGGACCGACTGAAAAATTTTTCATCGGTGGTGCATCGGCCGACCCATCGTCGGTGGACCATCATCGGCGGACCGACTGAAAAATTTTTCATCGGTGGTGCACCGGCCGACCCATCGTCGGTGGACCATCATCGGCGGACCGA
>JACCDG010284490.1_pt1 | contig 16234 bp, 19 predicted proteins | sample 7442471 | NCBI WGS metagenome assembly JACCDG01 (sample SAMN15323444, study PRJNA562643) | freshwater metagenome | isolation source: river surface water | place: USA:Blue River Watershed | collected 2017-08-17 | reverse complement strand
TCCTGTCGCGCATCTTCGACAAGCCGCTGGCCATCATGTCTACCAGCTCGTACCGCGCCGAAGCCGGTACGGTGCAGGGCCATCTGGACATCGCCCGCTACATCACCACGCCCAAGGGCGAGATCGCTGGCAAGGTGCTGCTGGTCGACGACCTGGCCGACACTGGTCACACCCTGCGTGCCGTGGTGGACCAGCTCAAGAACAACTACGCCCCCATCACCGAACTGCGCTCGGCCGTGATCTGGACCAAGGGCGTGTCGACCTTCCAGCCCGACTACTCTGTGGACTTCCTGCCCACCAACCCCTGGATCCACCAGCCCTTCGAGCCGTACGACAACATGCGTCCCGCCAAGCTGATGGAGAAGTGGAAGATCTGATCTTTCCTTCTGCTTTGTGCAATGCCCGGCCTGTGTGTCGGGCATTTTCGTTTTTGGGTTCTACAGGGGATCGCTTGGGTGTGCACCGGGCCAGCTCGACGCCGCTGCGCGTCTGAAGTCGCCGGCCCGGCACACACCCAAGCGATCTGCGAGCGATAGCGGTGAGCGCTTCCTTGGACTTGACGTACGGAAGGCTCGCTGCGGTATGAGGGGCGCCCTGAGGGCCCGACTTCAGGCGCGCAGCGGCGTCGAGGCCCGTCAGGGCACCCCTCATACCGCCCCTTCGGCACTCGCCAACCCCAAAAACAGGTCAGCCTGCAAAGCCCATTCACCGTTAGCATGCAAGCCATGCAGCCAGACCACCCTGACACCACCCACCTGATCCACCACCCCTACACGCCACCGCCCGACTTCGAGGCACCACAACCGGGCGTGTTCAAGGCCTCTACCGTCTACTTTCCCAGCGTGGCCGCCATGCGCACACGCGAGTGGAAGAACAAGACCGCCTACACCTACGGCTTGCACGGCACTCCCACCACCTACCTGCTCGAAGAGCGCCTGTGCGCGTTGGAAGGGGGGCAGCAGTGCGTGCTGGTGCCCAGCGGGTTGGCGGCGATTGCCAACACGGCGCTGGCTTTGCTCAAGGCGGGCGACGAGGTGTTGATCCCCGACAACGCCTACGGTCCCAACAAGGCCTTGGCCGAAGGGGAATTGCGGCACTGGGGCATCACGCACCGGTATTACGACCCCATGAACCCTGCCGACCTGGCGGGCATGCTCAGCGAACGTACACGCCTGGTTTGGCTGGAGGCGCCGGGCTCGGTCACCATGGAATTTCCGGACCTGGTGGCTTTGGTGCGTCTGTGCAAAGCCCGTGGCGTGACCTGCGCACTCGACAACACCTGGGGCGCAGGGCTGGCCTTCGCTCCATTTGACTTGCTGGGCGACGGGCAGCAAGGGCAGGGCTCGCTGGGCGTGGACATCAGCGTCCATGCCCTGACCAAGTACCCCAGTGGCGGCGGGGATGTGCTCATGGGCAGCATCGTCACGCGCGACGAAGCCCTTCACCTGAAAATCAAGCTGTGCCACATGCGCCTGGGGCTGGGTGTGGGTGCCAACGATGTGGAAGCCGTGCTGCGCTCGCTGCCCAGCATCGGCCTGCGCTACGCCGCACAAGACCGCACGGCCCGTGTGCTGGCCCGCTGGTGGCAGCAGCAGGCGCCCTGCGTGCAACTGCTGCACCCGGCTTTTGCCGGCGCACCGGGGCATGGGCATTGGCGGGCGCTTTGTGCCCCCAATGGGGATGAAGGTTTGGCAGCCGGTTTGTTCAGCGTGGTGTTGGACAACCGTTACAGCCAGGCCCAGGTCGATGCTTTCTGCGATGGCTTGAAACTTTTTCGCCTGGGCTACAGCTGGGGTGGTCCGGTCAGCCTCGTCGTGCCTTATGCGCTGGCGAGCATGCGCTCGCGTGAACACCCGCAGCTTCACAATGGCCACCTGGTGCGCTTTTCGGTCGGGCTGGAGTCGGCCGAAGCGTTGGTACAGGATCTGGCGCAGGCCATGCGCCTGCATTTGCCAGCCTGAACACCGCGGGTGCACTTTGCCTGGCTCGGTGTTTTCCTGAGTGTGCAAACAGGGCAGGGCGGTTTAGGCTGGTGGCGTTGTTGCAGTACCCAACCCTCTCATGCCTTCTCCCACCCCAGAGCCGAACGCTGAGCTGCCCGTCATGGCGCAGCCCTATGTGCCGCCGCCGCCCGAAGGCCCCAAGGCCCAACTGAAACTGTTGCCTTTGTCGGCGCCGCTGCGCTGGCTGGTGCTGGGTTTTCAGGATCTGCGCGCCAGTCCCGGCATTGCGCTGTTTTACGGCGTGGCGTTTTGGGCCATGGCCCTGGTCTTGGCGGCAGTGTTTCGTCGCAGCCCGGAGTACACCCTGTCCATGGTCTCGGGCTGCCTGTTGATTGGCCCGTTTTTGGCCATGGGTCTTTACGAAGTCAGCCGCCGTCGCGAGCTGGGCCTGTCGCCTGACCTGGCTGCTTCGCTCACTTGCTGGGACGGCCACGTCAAGAGCATGTCCATGTTGGTGCTGGTGCTGCTGGTGCTGGAATTGCTGTGGGGCAGGGCGTCGCTGGTGGTGTTTGCGGTGTTTTTCAACACAGGCATGCCATCCACCACCGGAGTGGTTGAAGCCATCTTCAACCCCGAAAACATCGACTTCGTGGCCGTCTACCTGTTCGTGGGCGGGACCTTTGCCACGCTGGTCTACGCCATTTCAGCGGTGTCCATTCCCATGATCCTGGACCGCGACACCGACGCCATCAGCGCGGGCATCACCAGCGTCCGCGTGTTTCTGGGCGAGCTGGCCGTCATGCTGCTGTGGGGTCTGATCTTGAGCACGCTGGTGGTGCTGTGTTTCTTGGGGCCCTGGTCATTGGGTCTGCTGGTGGTGGGGCCGTGGCTGGGGCATGCCAGCTGGCATGCCTACCGGGGCACGGTGGCCTGGACGGAGCCCAACGCGCTCAGTCCAGACGCGCCTCAGGGGTGACTCAGCAAGGTTGTGGCCGCTTGCGCCATGGCGTCGGCACTGGGGCCTGGCAAGGGCAAGGCCAGGGCCTGCGCATACTGAGCGAAATTGCGCGCGGTGGAGGTCTCGTAGCCGGGGTCGTAGTGTTTTTCCAGCAGTTCGGCCACCACTTCAGCGGTCAGGCCGGCATGCACACGGGTTTTCCAGTCGTCCACCACAGCGCGCCCTTTGAGGTCGGCCAGGCGATCCAGGCGTTCGCAGAAGTAGGCGGCGTCCTTCACAAAGTAGTCGTAGTCCTCCAGCAGCAACTGCACGCGGTTGGCCAGTGACAGCTCCAGGCGCACACAAGGGCTGGCGCGCATGGCGTCCATCAGGCTGGTGGGGATGGTGACGTTGCCGACCTTTTTGCTTTCGGCCTCGACAAACACCGGCCGAGCCGGATCGAAGCGGCGAAGTGCGCTCCACAACAAGCTCTCGAACGCCTTTTGCGTCGGTTGGGGCTGGCCTGGAATCACGCCCAGCACCGAGGCGCGGTGGCTGGCAATCGCTTCGAGGTCGAGCACTTGTGCGCCTTGAGCGGCCAGCGCCTGCAGCAACCGGGTTTTGCCCGAGCCGGTCGGACCGCACAGCACTCTGAACTGCAATGGCGCGACACGCCGCGGTGTGTCATCGACCACGGCTTTGCGAAAGGCTTTGTAGCCGCCTTCGATCAGATGCACCTTGAACCCGATCTGCCCCAGGATGAGTGCCAGCGAATTGCTGCGTTTGCCGCCACGCCAGCAGTAGATCAGCGGCTGCCAGTGTTTGGACTTGTCCAGCACATGGGTCAGGATGTGGCGCGAGACGTTGGCGGCCACCAGCGCGGCACCGATCTTTTGCGCCTCGAAGGGACTGACCTGTTTGTACAGCGTGCCCACCTGAATGCGTTCCTCGTTGTTGAGCGAGGGCCAGTTGAGGGCGCCGGGCAGGTGGTCTTCTGCGTATTCGCCTTCCGAGCGGGCATCAATGATCGCGTCGAAAGTGTCGTACCGGGCCATGGCCTCGTCGGCCGTGATGATGTGGACGCTCATTTCAGTTGTTTCTTCAGTTCGGGCCAGACGTTGGCCAACAGGCGCGGTTGGGCAGCCTCGTTGGGGTGAATGCGGTCGCTTTGGAACCAGCGCAGCGGATCGGCATCGTCGCCCACGCCTTTGAGGAAAAAGGGCACCAATGATGCCCCGGTCTTGCGGGCCGTGGCAGGGTAGAGCGCCGCAAATTGGCGGGTGAGATCGGCCCCGTAATTGGGTGGCATTTGCATGCCCAGCAGCAGCACGCGGGCGCCGCTGGACTGGGCGGCGCGGGCCATGGCCTCCAGGTTGTCGGCCGTCATGGCCAGCGACAAGCCCCGCAAGGCATCGTTGCCCCCCAGCTCGATCACCACATGGCTGGGCTGGTGCTGTTGCAGCAGGGCCGGCAGCCGTGTGCGCCCGCCCGAGGTGGTCTCGCCGCTGATGCTGGCGTTGACCACCACCGCGCCCGGCAGGCTTTGCTGCAACTGCTTTTGCAGCAGGGCCACCCAGCCGCTGCCGCGCGGCAGGCCATATTCGGCGCTCAAGGAGTCGCCGAGCACCAAAATCTTGCGCTCCTGGCGGGCCGCGTGCGAGTGGGGCACAAAGCCGGACGCGGCCAGGGCCAGTGCGCTCGCGGTAAAGTGGCGACGGTTGAACAAGGGAGATGTCATGCCTGATTCCATTTTGTCCGTTCGAGGCCTGTGCAAAGAGGTGCAGGACCCGAGCGGCAAGCTCGCCATTTTGCGCGATATCTCATTCACGCTTGAAGCCGGGCAGACCGCCGCCATTGTGGGCGCGTCCGGCTCGGGCAAAAGCACGCTGCTGGGCATCCTGGCCGGTCTGGACACGCCCACCGCCGGCAGCGTGTATCTGGCCGGGCAAGATCTGTTTGCGCTGGACGAGGACCAGCGCGCCGCCTTGCGGGCGCGCCATGTGGGTTTTGTGTTTCAGAGCTTTCAGTTGCTGCCCAACCTGAGCGCGCTGGAAAATGTGATGCTGCCCATGGAGCTGCTGGGCATGCCCAACGCCCGTGTGCAGGCCACAGCCATGCTGCAACGCGTGGGTCTGGGCGAGCGGCTGCAACATCGGCCCAAGGTGCTGTCGGGGGGGGAGCAGCAACGGGTGGCGCTGGCGCGGGCCTTTGTGGTCCAGCCCGAGTTGCTGCTGGCCGACGAACCCACTGGCAGTCTGGACCATGCCACGGGCCAGGCCATCATGGACCTGATGTTTGCGCTCAACCGTGAGCAGGGCACCACCCTGGTGCTGGTGACACACGATCCAGGGTTGGCCGCCCACTGCATGCGGCGCCTGCACATCGATGCGGGCCGTTTGAACGAGTCGCAGGCGCCAGCGCAAGCCGCTTGAGCCGGCGAGGGCGCAAGCCTCAACGCCGACCGTTGACGAACCAGGTCTTCATCTGGCCACGGTTCTTGATGTCGATGGTGCCGCGCTCTTCCAGCAGGTAGTCCTGCGCCAGTGCGTGGCGCAGATCGTCTGAAATGTGCAGCCGTCCTGCTGCGCCATGGCTTTCCATGCGGGAGGCAATGTTCACACTGTCGCCCCAGATGTCGTAGAAGGGTTTGATCTCGCCGATCACCCCTGCGATCAGGGGGCCGCAGTGGATGCCGATCCGTACCTGCAAATCGGCCTGCAGCCGCTCGCGCACGATCTGCATGTTCTCGATGATGGTCAATCCTGCCTGCACCGCGCGGTCGGCGTGGTCGCTCTGCGCATCGGGCAGGCCGGCGGCGGCCATGTAGCAATCGCCAATGGTTTTGATCTTTTCAAGGCCGTAGCGGCGCGAGATGTGGTCGAACTCGCCAAAGATGATGTCGAGGTATTCGATGAGGTGGGCGGCGTTGAGTTGCGCAGCCCATTTGGTGAAACCGACGATGTCCACAAAGACCACCGAAGCCACGTGCCGGTCGGCGATGGTTTCACCGTTTTTGAGGCGCTTGGCAATGCTGGCGGGCAGCATGTTTTGCAGCAGGCGCTCGGATTTCTCACGCTCGATATTGAGTTCCCATGTGCGTTCTTGCACCTGGCGCTCCAGGTCATGCAGCAGTTCTTCACGGCTCAGACGCGTCAGCACATCGCGCATTTGCTGTGACACCTCGAATTCAAGTGGCGAGCGCAACGCCAACCGCTGGTAGCGTCCGCCCAGGACGGAGGGCAACAGCAGCAATTCACCGGTGATGGGGTCCAGGCTGAGCGTGATTTCCAGGGGCAGTTGATCGCGAATGCTTTCCGACAGATGGCTGACAAGTTGCGCGGCGGCCACGCGGGAAATGCCCGCAAGCACCAGCGCTGCACGCAACTTTTCGCGCGCAAATGGCAAGGCCTCGGGCGTGGGAATGCGCAATATGCCAATGATCATGGTCAGACCTTTTCTTGCCAGCGCACCATCAGCGCGGAGGCGTCGTCGGTGTTGGAGCCGTGCGTTTTGACCAACATCCGAACGATGGTTTGCGCGTGACCGGGTGGAATGGCCTCGGGGGTGGACACGCCATCTGTGTGCATGAGCAGGCAGCTGCCCGCGGTAAAAGGCAGGGTGTGAAGCTCAGGTTGGCGCATACGCCAGCCCAAGATGCCCAGCTTGGAATGCAGTGCCTGGCCATCGACGCGCCCAGCCACATTGCCGATGCTCGAGTACATGAGCGTTTGGTGCTCAATGCGCGCAATCATGGCTGCTGCGCCATCGGTGCCCGTCAAGGCATGGTTGAGCAACAACAGCAATTTGTCCGGCTGTTTGTCCTCGTGCTGCTGGATGACGGTACGGGCCTTCTGCGCGATGGCGTAGGCCCCCAGGCCATGCCCCGTGGCGTCGATCAGTGCGACCAACGCGCCGTGCTCATTCGGCAGGATGAGTCCCAAATCTCCCCCGCGGGGTGAACCGGGGTAAGAGCGCGTGTGAACGGCATGGTCGAGCTCGAGCGTCAGTCCCATACCACGATCCTGATTTGGGTTCCTTGGCCTGGTGTGCTGGTCAGCTCGAAGTCATCCACCATGCGTTGGGTGCCCGGTAGTCCCAGACCCAAGGTGCCACTGGTCGAGACATGGTCCTTCATGGCCATTTCCAGATCTGCGATGCCAGGTCCCTTGTCTTCCACCAGCACTTCGATGCCTTTGCGATGGCGTTGCTCGCGAAGCTGCGCTGTGACCGTGCCATGCTCGGCATACTTAACGATGTTGGTGGTCAGTTCGCTCACCGCGGTGCACAGCACAGCGGTCTTGATCGGACGAAAACCGGATTTCTGGGCCAAATCCCGCACCATGAACACGGCCAAAGAAGTGTCTTTGTCGCCGGTGATGCGCATCCTTTGCACGGGGTGGCTCAGCACAACTTCTCCATGGCCAGCTCCACCGACAGGGCCGATTGAACCCAGTCATCCTTGACGCCCAGAGTCACAAGTGCCGCCGATACGCCAGGTTTCAGACCCGCGAGCACCAGCATTGCGCCCAGCAGGCGCGTGGTTTGCCAGATGCGGTGCAACTGTGTGAAGTCGGTGGCATCGAGCAATTCCACCCCCGACATGTCGAGGATCACACCTTTGGCCAAGCTCTGGTGCAGCGTTTGCAGCAAGTTGAGGTTGAGTTCATTGAAGAATTCCATGCTCAAAGGATCTGGCATGGGCACCACCAGTACGTCCTGCAGTTGTTGCAGGACGACGCGTGCATCACTTCGACTTGGAGGCACCAGGAAGCTCCCCGCCCAGGCGTTCAAACGCGATACGCAGAGCATCCTGCAAATTGCCCGTGGTGCGCAACTCGCCCACTTCGATGCCCAGCTCAACAATCGTTTGCGCTACCGAGGGTGACAAACCAGAGACGATGGTGTAGCTGCCCATCAGGCGGGCGGCCTTGGTCATGCGGATGAGGTGGTTGGCCACGGCGGTGTCGACCACAGCCACCCCTGAAATGTCGAGGATGAAGACCGTGGCGCGCTTTTCAGAGATCTGCTCGAGCATGCGCTGCATGATGTCCTGCGCGCGGCGGCTGTCCAAAATGCCCACCACCGGCAGCATCAGGATGCCGTCCCAGATCGCCGTGATCGGCGTGCTCATGTCGGTCAGCGCGCGGCTTTGCTTGGAAATGATCTCGGTGGTGCGTGCCGAATAGATATCGACCACCATCGCCCCCTCCATGTGGGCCACACGGCGCACCGAGTCAGCGGTTTCAATCAGCTGCTCGGCTGGCATGGCGCCTTTGGCCACGCCAAGCAACAAGTCGATGACTTTTTCCATGGTCGCGAGGTAGTGGCGAGGCTCGATCTGCAGTTGTGCATGCACTTCACCGATGCGAGCGCGGCTCTTGATGTAGGTCTCGTCCCAGGTGATGCTGAGAAACTCGGTCCAGGCCCGACGCGAAAGCGATTTGGCTCTGGCCAGCGCTTTTTCGTCCGGAAAGTGTATGTCGAAATCAGGGCCCAAGACATCGCGCAGGTACACGTAGACCTGTTCAATCACTTCGTCCAGATGCGGCTCCACCACTTTTCGCAGGGCATGGATCTGTGCGAAATGCTCAGGAGTGACACAAAACAGTTTCAAGAAATCTTTGTTGTCCACGAGTTTTCTCCTAATCGGATGGTTTTTTTAAGCATTTAATCTCAAAAAATTCTATAATAACAAAATTGATAAGTGAATTACAAAAAAAGCTAAATCTATATAACTGACCACTTTTATCGCCTGTGTGTTCCGGCAGGCCGATGGTTCGTCAACGGTGGGGAGAAATGCGGCCGATAATCAAAGCATGTCTTCCCCCAAAGTGCTGTTCGGCTTTCATGCCGTGGGCGTGCGCCTCAAAGTCGCGCCCGAATCCATCGTCGAGGTCTATTTCGAGACCACACGCCGCGATGCCCGCATGCGCCAATTCATCGATCGGGCCAAAGAGGCCGGCGTGCGCCTGATCGAGGCCGACGGCCTGCGCCTGGCCAAGCTGGCCGGTAGCCACGGCCACCAGGGCGTTGCGGCGCTGGTCAAGCCCATGGAGCAGGCGCATTCGCTGGACGACCTGCTCGACAGCCTGAAGGAGCCGCCGTTGCTGCTGGTACTCGACGGGGTGACCGACCCGCACAACCTGGGTGCTTGTCTGCGCGTGGCCGATGGTGCTGGCGCGCATGCCGTGATCGCACCCAAGGACCACGCTGCTGGGCTGAACGCCACGGTGGCCAAGGTGGCCAGTGGGGCGGCTGAAACGGTGCCGTACTTCATGGTCACCAACCTGGCCCGCACGTTGAACGAGCTCAAGGAGCGCAACATTTGGGTGATCGGCACCAGCGGCGACGCCGACAAGACGGTCTACCAGGTGGACTTGAAGGGCCCCACGGCCCTGGTGCTGGGCGCCGAAGGCCCCGGCATGCGCCAGCTCACGCGCAAGACCTGCGACGAACTGGTCAGCATCCCGATGAAGGGGGCGGTCGAAAGCCTGAACGTGTCGGTGGCCAGCGGCGTGTGTCTCTACGAGGCGCTGCGCCAGCGCGGCTGATGCCCTGAAGCCGCGCTCTGGCTTGGCAGCCTTGTAGGCTGCAGCTCAGTGGACGGCTTAAATCCAGCCCCAAGCCCCCAGCACAGCCCCGGCGCCAATGAGCCACAGCATGTGGATCTTGGTGCGCCACACCAGCAGCATGGTCGCACCAGTAAGCGCATAAAGCGGCCAGTCGCGTGCGGGTTGGTTGTGCGAGGCTGTGAGCAGCCATGCGGTGGCCAGCAGCAGCGCGATCACGATGGGCGCCATGCCCGCTTTGAAGGCGCGGATGCCGATCTTTTCGCGGTGCTGGTGCGCCCAGCGCGTGGCGGTGTAGGTCAGCGCCGAAGAAGCCAGCATGATGCCCAGCATCGCCACCAATACACCGACCGCCGCCAGGCCGGTACTGGCCCAGCCGCCGCCTTGGCCCAGGCCGGCATTCAGGCCCACGTTCCAGCCCATGAGGGCCACAAACAAAATATTGGGGCCGGGCGCTGCTTGCGCCAGCGCGATCGACGAGGTGAACTGCTCGTCGCTCAACCAATGTGTTTCGTCCACCAGGTAGCGGTGCATGTCGGGCGCGGTGGTGATGGCGCCGCCTACGGCCAGCAGCGACAGCGAGGCGAAATGCTGGAACATGCCCAGCCAGTCGGCCGGGGACAGGTGCAGCACGGGGCTCATGCGGCATCTCCCGTGTTGGTGGTCTGGCGCGCAGTTTGTCTTGCCAGTTGCAGCCAGGCCCATCCATACCCGAGCAGCCCGGTGCCCAGCAGCACCCAGGCCAGTGGAAGGCGCAGCAAGGCCACGCCCACAAAGCTCATGGCGGCCAGTGCGATGCACACGGGCATGCGCATGGGGTTGGTCTGGAGGGCGGAGATCAGCTTGATGCCGGTGCCCGCGATCAGCCCCGCGGACACCGCACCCATGCCGCGCAGCGCGCCTTGGGCCCAAGGAGCATCGGACACCGTGCCAAAGGCTGCAGCCAGCAGCAGGGCGACGATCAGGGGGGCTGTCAGCATGCCCGCCAGACCGGCCAGTGCCCCGGGTAGGCCAAAGTAGCGCCCACCGATCATGAGTGAGAGGTTGACCACATTCGGGCCGGGCATGATCTGCGCTACGGCCCATTCCTCAATGAATTGTTCGCGCGTGAGCCAGCGTTTTTTCTCAACCAACTCACGCTGCACCACAGCCAATACACCGCCAAAACCTTGCAAGGCCAGGATGGTGAAGGACACAAAAAGGTCGGTCTTGGACCGGGGCTGGTTCGGTGGCTCGCGCTCAGACATGGGCCAGATTATCCGTGTCCAGCCACACCAGTTGCCCTCGTCCGCTGTCGCCCAGGCGCTGCACCAGGGTCGGGGCCTTGGGCTCGGGCAAGGCGAATTGCAGCGTGACCACACTGCCATGTGCCACATGCAGCAACTCCGCCTGGACCAGTTCGAGCTCGCGGCGCACCAGCCCTTCGAGCGCGTAAGGCACGTTGCACGTCAGCTGCGCGCGCTTGACCACCGGAATTTTTTCGGCGCTCAATAGGGCTTGGGCCACAGCGTCGGTGTAGGCACGCACCAGTCCACCGGCGCCCAGTTTGATTCCGCCAAAATAACGCACCACCGTGGCCAGCACACCCTGCAGGTCCTGGTGGCGCAGCACATCGAGCATGGGGCGACCTGCAGTGCCGCCGGGCTCGCCGTCGTCATTGGCGGCCGACTGGCCGCCAGCCAGCAGCGCCCAGCACACATGCCTCGCATCGGGGTGCTGGGCCTTGAGCTGTGCCACGCGGGCCTGGGCTGCTTCGCGTCCCGAGACCGGCTCGACACAAGCGATGAAACGGCTTTTCTTGACGATCAGCTCGTGCTGAGCGGGAGCGGCTAACGAGAAGGGCATGGGTTGAGAATAACCGAGGGCAGGAGCAGGTTTTTTTCGGCCGGGTGCGCAAGTCGTGAACGACAGTTGTTTGCCGTACTGAGCCCATTGACCCACCACGACAGCGCCGGCGGGTTGGATTCCTTCAGCTATGATGTGCATCATGCGAAATTCAGTTGCCAACGCCAGAGCCGCTGCCAAAGATGCCACGCACGAGCGCATCGTGTCGGTTGCCGCGCGAGCGATCCGTCGCAGCGGTTACGAAGGCACCGGTGTGGCCGACATCATGAAGGAAGCCGGGCTGACACACGGCGCCTTCTACGCCCACTTCGCGTCACGCGAGGCCATGCTGACCGAGGCGATCGGCAAGGCCTGTGCAGAGTCTGCTGCGGCGGCGTCTGATGTTGTGGCCGACACGCCATCTGACATGGCCATGTCCGCCATGCTGAACGCCTACCTTTCACGAGCGCATGTCCGCCATGCCGAGCGGGGCTGTCCGTTGGCCGCTTTGGGTTCCGAGACCGCGCGCCAGGCGCCCGACGTGCGTCGGGTGGCGACCCGTCACATCAAGGAAATGGTCGATCTCATCGCCCGTCAGTCGCCCCAATGGGGACAACCCAGCGCCCATCAACAGGCGCTGGTCACGCTTTCCACCATGGTGGGGGCTTTGCTGCTGGCACGCGCCGTCGATGACGATGGCCTGTCCGACAGCCTGCGCGAAGCCGCGCTCCAACACTTACTGTCCACCCCACACTGACCCGCTGCCATGGATCGGTCTATTTTTCAACTTTTCACATGACATTCATCATGCCAATTAAGGCGGCGAAGATGCCATGTGCCCCACTGTGCCGATGGGCGACAGACCTTGTGCGGGATGCGGGTGTTCGTAAGGACCTGCATCTGCCTGAATGAACCTCTAACAGGAAACCCCATGAAAGCATTTGTTCTTGAGCGCTACGGCAAAAAGCGCGAACTGAAACGGGCAGACATGCCCGTGCCCACCCTGCGCGATGACGAAGTCATGGTCGAGGTCCATGCCGCCAGTGTGAACCTGCTGGATGTCAAGATCAGGAACGGCGAGTTCAAGCTCATCCTGCCCTATCGCCTGCCCGTCGTCCTCGGGCACGACGTCGCAGGTGTCGTGGTGAAAACGGGACCGTCGGCACGTGGGTTCAAGGTGGGTGACGAGGTGTATGCGCGCGTCGATGATTTCCGGATCGGCACCTTTGCCGAATTCGTCCCGGTCAAGGCGTCGTCGCTGGCGCTCAAACCCTCCAGCCTTTCGATGGTGGAAGCCGCCTCCATTCCTCTGGTCGGCTTGACCGCGTGGCAGGCACTGGTCGAAAAAGCCCAACTGAGGGCCGGACAAAAGGTCTTCATCCAGGCCGGCTCTGGCGGTGTGGGCACTTTCGCCATCCAGCTGGCCAAACATCTGGGTGCCAGTGTCGCCACCACGACGAGTGCGGCCAATGTCGCGCTGGTCAAGAGTCTGGGCGCTGATGTGGTGGTTGACTACACCAGCCAGGATTTTGAAGAGGTCTTGCACGACTACGACGTGGTGTTGAACAGCCAAGATGGCGTGTCCTTGAACAAGTCACTGCGCGTGCTCCAGGGCGGCGGGCAAGTCATCTCCATCTCCGGGCCGCCCGACCCCGAATTTGGCCAGGAGATCGCCGCACCCGCAATCGTGAAGCTGGTCATGCGCTGGTTGAGCGCCGGGGTCAGGCGAAAGGCGCGTGGCCTGGGCCTGCGGTATGCATTCCTGTTCATGAAGGCCCATGGCGCGCAGCTACAAGAGATCACTGGCCTGATCGAGGGCGGTGCGATCCGCCCCGTCATCGACAAGGTGTTCCCTTTCGATGCCACCAACGAGGCCTTGGCCTATGTCGAGGCCGGTCGCACCAAAGGCAAAGTGGTCATCCAGGTCAAATGAAATCGCCACCTGCTCTTCGCCGCACTGTCCAGGACGCTCTTGGCACGGCAGCCAATGTGTCCTGGACATGCCCAGCGCTGGGCGCGCACAAGCTTGATCTGCCCCTGGCGCAGGTGAGCGCGCTGTTTGAAAAACTCGGCCTGTCGGATCGCCACGCCGTGGCCGAGGAGGTGCTGCGCTTGCTGGGGGCCTGGGTGCCGCTGGCGCAATGCACCATTTTTTCGTTCGAAGGCACAGGCCGTCCGCGCACCGTGGCGGTGGGCGACCGCTCGCGCACCAGTGAGCTGCCTGACATTTCACAAGCCTATGTGCAGCGCTTTTACCGACTCGACGGCGCACAGCAGGCCATGCAGGCCCACGAAGCCGCGGCCCGAATGGCGCCGCCGCAGCGCCCGCACATTGTGCTGCACCGCCAGGCCTCCACCGAAGTGCTGCACCCGGACTACCGCCAGATTTGCTATGAACTGCCCCAGGTGGCCGAAAGGCTGGCAATCTTGTCGCTGCACGAAGGCCGGCGCTGGATTTCTGTCAACCTGTACCGGGGGCAGGAGCACGGCCTGTTCAGCGCCGAGGACATCGCCACGGTCGAGGCCTTGGCACCGCTCATCGTGCAGGCCGTGCGTTTGCACCACACCGGCCAGGTGCTCAGCACCGACCTGATGGCGCTGATGATGGACCGGCTGGCACAGCGTGGCCCGGCGTTGACGGCGCGCGACGAGGACGTGGTGCGCGGCCTGTTGCAAGGGCTGTCCACGGCCGAGTTGGCCGAGCGCCTGGGCCTGACCCCTGCCAGCGCGCAGACCTACACCAAGCGCCTTTACCGCAAGCTGGGCGTGCCCGGTCACAAGGCCCTGGTGGCCTGGCTGATGGCCTCGCAGGCTTGAGGTGGGTTGTCCCCTTTTGGGGACGCTGCCACGCACCGCGTCTGCCTACACTGCGCGCAGCAGCCCCAACCGAACAGGAGACCCGCGTGCACCAGCCCACCACCGAACCGCGCCGTTCGATTTATTACGACTACCAGGTCCACCAGCCTTGGTTGGCCTCGCAGCATGGCCCGCAGCCACGCCACCGCGTGGTGATCGCGGGCGGCGGCCCGGTGGGCATGACGGCGGCGCTCGAATTGGCCCGACACGGCGTGCCCTGCGTTCTGCTCGAATCTGAACTGCAAGTCAGCGAGGGCAGCCGCGCCATTGTGTTCACCCGCCGCTCGATGGAGATCCTGCAGCAAGTCGGGGTGGCCGAGCGCGTCACGCAGCACGGGCTGCCGTGGCGCTTTGGCAACTCCTACTACCGGGGTCAGCGCGTTTTCCGCATGGAAGCGCCGCACGATGACAACGACCGCTTCTGGCCCATGATCAACCTGCAGCAGCAGTACCTGGAGGAATTCCTGGTCGATGCCTGCGAAGCCCACCCGCTGGTCGAGCTGCGCTGGGGCAACCGCGTCACGGGCCTGGTGCAGCACGCCGATCACGCCGTGTTCGAGGTGGACACCCCCGAAGGACCCTACACGCTGGAAACCGAATGGCTGGTGGCGGCCGACGGCGCGCGCTCGGGCATCCGCACGCTGCTGGACCTCAAGCTAGAGGGTGCGTCCTACGAGGGCAAGTTTGTCATTGCTGACATCCGTATCGACCTGCCGCTGCCGACCGAGCGACTGGCCTTTTTCGACCCCGAATGGAACCCGCGCAACACGGTGCTGATGCACCGCGAGCCGCAGGGCATCTGGCGCGTGGATTACCAGCTGCCCGAAGGCGAAACGCCGGAGCACGCGCTGGCACCCGAGTCGCTCAAGACCCGCATCAATGCCCAGTTGGAACTGATTGGCCACGGCGGCAAGTCCTGGGAAATGGATTGGTGCTCGGTCTACTCGGCCCGCACGCTCACGCTGCCCGACTACCGCGCCGGCCGCACCCTGTTCATTGGCGATGCGGCGCACCTGCTGCCGATCTTTGGCGTGCGCGGGGCCAACACCGGCTTTCAGGATGCACAGGCCCTGGGTTGGCGTCTGGGCTTGGTGTGCAGCGGCCAGGCCCCCGAAAGCTTGCTCGCCAGCTACTCGCAAGAGCGCGTCGGCGCGGCCCGCGAAATCATCGACGAGGCCGGCAAGAGCAGCCGCTTCATGACGCCGCCCAGCCGAGGCTTCCGGCTGCTGCGCGACGCGGTGCTGTCGCTCTCGCTGACCGAGGCGTTTGTGCGCCCGCTCTACCACTGGCGCACCTCGCGACCGCACGAGTACACCCGCTCGGCGCTCAACAGCGCGGGCGACGACAACGCGCTGTTCCACAGCGGCCCGGCCCATGGCGCGCCGCCCGCCAACGTGCGCCTGGGGGCAGACGATTTCCTGCTCGACCACCTGGGCGGCGGCTTTGACCTGCTGGTGTTTGGCGACAGCGTTCCAGACGATGTGCAGGCCACCGTGAAGGACTGGCAGGCCCAAAGCCTGAAGCTGCGTGTGCTGCTGATCGGGCAGGGGGCTTGTGCCCCTGGCGCCGACGTTTGTCTGCCCGACACCGAGGGCCGTGTGCGCACCCGATACGGTGTGCGTACCGACGGCGGTGCTTACCTGCTGCGCCCCGACCAGCATGTGTGCGCCCGCTGGATGACGCTGGACGCCCACCGCCTGAACGCTGCCTTGAAACAAGCCACCACAGGAGTTGCCGCATGAGCACGACCCAAGGACTTTCCATCGGCGGTCTGGAGACCGCCTACGACCAGCTCGCCACTGCCATCGACGCGGTGGGTCAAGACAAGAGCGAACTGTTCCTGGTGAAGCTGGCGCTGCTGGCGGCCCAGCAGATCGGGGATGAGACGGTGTTTGCCGATTTGATTGGGCGCGCACAACAAGACCTGTGACCCAGCCGCCTTCAGGCACAACAGCGGTCTGGCTGGGGCGGGCGCCGGCTGACGATTTCTGCGTACCCGCAGCATGAGGAAGCCGGCGCCCACCCTGGCCTGAACGGCCCCCACAGAGGCCCAAAGGGCCAATACCCGCGCCCAACACAGGCCCACCCCCAAACCCCTACACTAC
>JACCDG010529093.1_pt1 | contig 16240 bp, 22 predicted proteins | sample 7442471 | NCBI WGS metagenome assembly JACCDG01 (sample SAMN15323444, study PRJNA562643) | freshwater metagenome | isolation source: river surface water | place: USA:Blue River Watershed | collected 2017-08-17 | reverse complement strand
GCGAAGCCCATCTTCTCCGTGAATTAAATGAGCAGAGATGGCCCAGCCTTCTAAAGCTTTTTGTTTATCAGTACTGGATGGAATACCTAGGCAGTTTGGTGGATGAGAATGGTAGTAAGCCATGACGTCTACGAAACGGGATCCGCCACCAAATTTGGTGCCTTGAATTATGTTAAGCTGCTGTTGCGGATGCATCAGAAACTGACCAGAGTCGCTTAGGTTTTGGATAGGACAGATGTTGTCGACTACCCTAGTGCTGCCCCTCTCTCTTCCCAAAAGAATCGCGCAGCACTCATTAGGGCTATAACCAGCTTTTTGTAGTTTCAGCTGATCATAGCCCCAAGGAGTTAGCACTATCTTCATGCAGCAGCCCCACCAGCAAGCTGATTAGTCAAGGTGATGTCTTCTGCGTTTTCTACCATGGAGGCCGTGAAGGAATCACTATCCATTACAGGAACGCCATCGATATAGGCCCACTTGCCTTGAGTATCACAAGCCTTCTTTAAGTACGCGATAGCCGCATCAATTCCCAGGATCTGAGATTCGTGTCCCTTGATGCTGATGATCTTAATTTCGACTTGCTTTCCGGTGTTACCAAACGTTGCTTTCTTGTTCATTGTCTATATTCCTAAAGTTGATATATGTTTTGCTACGAGTTTATCATTTTTCAATGCAAATAGTCTATTTACCAGCGCGTCTTTTCCCACCTGGCTTAAACTACTAGCTTTATCTACTATACACAGAGCCTGTCCGGAAGGAAGGGCATAAACTGGATAGTGCCCACCATGTGCTCCTGTCGAAGTATCGGAGCTATCCACAAAGTATTCTTTACCAGATATGCCAACTATCAGATAACCTTTTACGGTTCTTCCATTAATGACCTTGTTAGATTCCTGCAGTTTCAATACTTTTTCGGTATTACGTAACAGCTCTTCAGATTTCTTAACGGCGTCTTCTTGTCGTACTTTACCACTAACCAATAGCTTCATAGCTATGTCTCTATCCGTAAGTGTAGTTATCTTTGGATCAGTTAAGAGATTAAGTGCCTCAATTAGTGAAACTCTGTCTTTCCTAATAAGGCTATTAATGTTAGAGATCTGAAATTTAGACTTTTCATCTAATACTAGGAAGTGCTTATTTTTATCCCGCTCAACCTGTAGATTAATAACCGTAGACGTAGATGCGTATCTTGAAGATGAAACAACGAGATCTATACCATTATTAAGCAAATTGGTGATCTTAAGGGAGCACTGGCTTACTCTTTTAAGAAATTTTTCATAGTCCTCCTCTTTTTCGAAACACAGGGCTTGCCGTAAAACTTGCTCTACATCCGGCTTTGAGATTTTATACCCATTTATGTAAGACAGGTTCGTTTTACCGGTATTTCTAATTTCAAAATTTACATCTATTGCTCCTATAGTAGCTTTACAACTAGGATTTAACTGTATTCTTTTTAAGAACTGATTAAGATACATATCAAAGTTGAGATCAACTATGGATTTAGTTGCAGCCATATATGTTAGGAACGGCTCCGTTGATTTGATAGTATCCGCTTTGAATATTTCTCCATCGTATTCAACTCTATCCTTGTAGACCTTCATGCCATTGATAATGGTAAAACCATCTTTAGGGCCAGAGCTTACTTCCTTAAGACTGCCTTTAATGGCTTCCAAAGCTTTTCCAAGCTTCTCTTCTTTAGCTTTGACCGCTACTGCAGCCCTCATCTTTGTCAGTATGAGGTTTGATATATCCGCTTCGGTTACTAAATGGCCAGCAACATTTCCAGCGAATTCTTGCTGAAGTGCGGTAAGTAAGTCTTGAGCTTGCAAACTATACTTAGTTTTTGATACTTCAGTATAGGCTAGTTCTCTAGTAAGATCTCGGGGAACATTATATCTGTTTATAGCACGTTTGAGAAATACATTTCTTCCCGCATCTAATACGTTGTAAATCGGATCCGTATTAACACTAGTAATGTACTTTTCAAATTGCTCTTTACCATAATGTCCTAAAAACCATACAACTTTAGCTATTGCTACTCTGCGAATAAGCCCTTCTAGTACACAGTTAATCGTACCGAATTGCCAATTATCTCCAGGTGTTGGATTGGTTGTGAATTTTGCCCCTAGATAGTCAGCACACTCTTTCAGAATTTTTTCATTACATGCAGCATTTTCTAGGAAGAAGACCATACTAGTTTTTGGATCATTAAACAGTTTGACAATAGTTTTGCGAATACCTGCTGCATTAGCTGGTAAAGTAGCCTGTGCGTTATGCAGCAGGTATGTTAATGGTCCAGCGGCGGCTAGTTCTTGAATAACTTCTTCCAGCTCTTCGGGTTTCGCCGTATCCGGAAATATAAGTGGACCGATACCACTGCTTATTGTCATAGCAATTTGGCCAGAACCGAGTTTAGGTCCAGGACCTGGTACTAATTCAACATTGGCTTCACTATAAGTTATACTTTGAGTGCCGTAATGAAAATATCTCATTTTAGGAAACGCTACATGGATAACGCGATCTAACTTACCATTAAGCGTTACATTTACATTTACGCCTGGTATTTCTATCTGAGTTTCAGCTCTAGTCCTTGTTTTTTCCCACATATTGCAGATGTTTATGTACTTAGCAATAGCGGCTTTAAGATTTGCTAAACTTGTTTTATCTATTTCCTTTCCTTCAAACGCTTCAGTTAAAATCAGCTCTTCTAATGTCATCTCATATCCCTTTCTCTCATTTATAAACTTGTGTCTCTGAATAATCTTCTAATAACAGGGCCAGGTATCCGTTAGGCTTTAGCACGCCTAATAATGTTGCCCCTTCTAATTCGGACAAAGCCTGCATTTTGTTAAACATAAGTAGTCTACTTACTGTACAGCTAGCCATTAATCGATTATTGCTATCTGTTTCGAATTGAAGCCACAACCCCTTGTTAACGAAGACGTCGCCCCGTTTTACCCAGCACTCATCTATCTTTTTAAATTTAGGATTGTCTTCTTCCGCACTCAATACCAGTTTTTGTCCATCCGCTTTATTAGCTAAAGAAAGACGCTTAATTTCTATAGATTGTATCTTAACCGATACCAACCTATTTCCAACCCAGATCTCAGTAGTGTCCATATTAATCTCCTGAATTGCACTATGCTCTTATTCCAGAAAAAGAAACAGTTTCTCATTTTGGAAGTACTATCAACGTGTGATCACATTCTTTCAGTTCTTCATCAATAATGTCTGCGATTATGTTCCAATCACCGCCAGCTAATCCAGCACCTATCTTTGGATACGCAATGCGTGAGTTACCATAGATACTTGCTATTCCACTAAAGCATGCCCTTAAAGCCTCGTAGTTAATAACGATTTCGCCTGGATAACTAGCATACCTATATTGGGTATACGCGTTAACTACTCGGAAGTAATCCTTGTCCTTATATACGCATTTAGCTACGGAAAACTTTCCCAAGCGGCCAGCAGGATCGATAGGTACAAAGCGAGTATCCGCTTCGTAGACCTGTGGATATCTAGCTCTAATCTCTTTAGCAAGCCCGGAATTCATCCTACAAAAGCAGTTACAGCCCTGGACTACTACGTCATACTGAGCTCCTTCCGCCAAATCTATAAGATTTCCCTCTTCCACCTTCATATGAGTTTCCTTATAAATAAAAAACGGGGGCCGAGGCCCCCTTTGTTGTTAATACCCCTACAAACTGGGTGGTTGGCTATACTTTTGTATTCTTCTATGGATAGTACTTTCTGTACATTTTAATTCTTTGGCTATTTGTACAATAGTTTTACCTTTAGCGCGCATAGCTTGTATGTCTTCATCTACGATGTCAGATCTGTAACTTGGATTGTTTTTACCAGCAGCATGCTCTGCTGCTTTTCTTGATCTCATTTGCCTAAATTCTGGGTCTTCCCACTGTTTAATAGCTTTTTCAGACATTTTTTGTTTATATTTTGGGTCTTTCCAACGTAGTTTACAGGCCTCTAGTTTGCGTTGTTTGAATTCTGGATCTTTCCAGTTTCTTTTTATAACATCAATCATCTTTTCTCTATATTCAGGATCGCTCCATCTTAACTTGGCCGCTTCAGAAGAATACTTAGATACCGATTTCCTAAATTCTGGGTCTTCCCACATTTTTTTTGCATTGTCGGTCATCATTTGTCTATACCCCGGATTTTCCCAGCGTAACTTATTCTCTTCTAATTTGCGTTCCCTAAATATTGGATCTTCCCATAATTTTTTTGTTGTTTTAGAAAATTCCTCTGACTTCTTTTCTCTGTATTTCTTATTTTTCCACAACGCTACCGCAGTGTTTGACATAGTACTAGATATGGTCTCTCGAAACTTTGGATTTTTCCATAATTCAGAGTTATTGAATTTTTCGGATAGCTGATTTACCAAATTGTAATAGGTGTCATCAGATTTAACGTCATATAATGCATGCAACTCAATTTCTTTAGCATAGGCAGCCTCTTCTGATTCGAAGATTTCTAAAACTTCTTTTTTAAAGTGTTCTGATCCCACCTTTTCCATATCAGCATTAAGTACTTTGCTACTGCCCATATAGAGATCTTCCTCTATTGGGCAGCGGCATGTACGTTTGCCAATATAGTACATCTCCGGCATATCAGGATGTACCCTAGTTATTTTGTATACGTAGTGAAATTCCATTGACTCGTTGCCTAAATTGGACAAGCACCGCTGCTGCATTGAAGGTGAGAGAAATCTACGTCTTCTTCTTCTTCAGGATCGTCAATAGCGGCTTTAAGCTCATTATAACGCTCTTCTGAGATTTTCTCTTCTGGTTGATATTCGTAAACTGTGACTTCTATCTGTGGCATCACAGAGCAACACTTAACATTACCTTGATTCATAAGAATGGTTTTGTGGTACTTTGCAAACCTGGTATGGTAAGGATCGTACTTTAATGTATAGCTAATTTGGTTTCCCTGTATCTCTGACTTACGCACTTTAGCACGAATCCAGTATTCTTCCAGCAATTGGAGATACCTGTACTGGTTCTCCATGGATGCTTCTCCAGCAACGGTGATCTTATCGGCTGGCATCACTTTATTGATTAGTGGCTTCGTTGGGAATCCCACAATCGTAGTGTTTTCATATATTTTCAAGTCCCTTGTTGGGTAACCTTTATCCCTGTATTGCTCAACTAGCGGACTTCCTGTAGGGAATTGTACCCAACGAAGATAATACTTCATGCTAGGTAGATGGCACCCCTCCGTTAAGTCAAACAACTTACTTACCGATCCAGCAGGTTTAATAGTTTCTAAGGTGTGCGGAACTTCTAGTCCTAACTCTTTAGAGTACGCTTTCGCTTCTTCTCGGCACTCCTCGCTTAACTCTGTAAGGAAGTTCCAAAATAATTCCACGTTTTCACTCATAGGTGTGCGTACCATATCACTGAAAGACACTCCGAAGAACTTCCAAGCGAATTCGTGAATACCAGTTAGCGAAATTCCAATACGGTTAGTCCTCTTTACTTCCATATGATACACGCTATCCATCGTATTAACCCGAATCAAGGCTCGAACCAATAGGCGTCCGGCTTCCTTGATATCCGAGAGGGAGTCAGCATGGAATGGTGCAAGATCTCCAATAACACAGAAAGCTCCGCCGATAAATAATGGAATTTCTGAGCAAGGATTTGTGATCATATAATAGGGAACTTTTTTGGTCGCTGCTATGATATCTTTGTATAATGCAGAAGCTTCCGCCGAAGGCTGATATTTTTTTGATCCAATGCTGAAATTTTTATGTAATTCAGCCTTTCCTTTAGCATTGTGATCAAGCCTATCCACGTTAATGTAGCCAGGCTCTCCACTTTTATTATAGTATTGAGCCATACTAACTTGGACCGCTAAACGACTTTGATCGCTTAAGTTTTCCATGCTAGCGTTCTTCCAGAAATCGCGATCCACCAGCACTGACATATTAGCGGTCCACAATCCACCGTTTTTCTTGATAGCAATGAATTCTTCAATGTCCGGGTCTTTGTACCACTTGGTAGCCATTCTCGCAGAACGTCTTGCACCACCAACCAGCACGTTTTCGGCTAGGTAGTGATCAATGTAAAGGGCTTGCTTCCAAGGTGCATAATTAAGATGCTTTACCGAAAATACTTTAAGGTACGTATCCATAGTATCCACAGGACCAGAAGCTGGTCGGTTCTGCATACCACCGATTGGGGAACCCTCTCGTCTTACATTACTAAAGTCAAAGATTACTCGATGTCCTTTGAACACTTTTTGATAGGCCATGCATTCAAGTAATTCTATACCCTTTGCCCAGCCTTCTCTAGAATCCTCAATTACATGCACAATGTCCTTTTCAGGATTGAATTGTATTTCGTCCAGGCTTCTGAACTTCGGCATATAGTTAGGATGTGCCTTACTCAATACCGTAACTACGTCTGGCATATATGACCAGTCTACTAGGCATGTGTGATCAGAATAGTCTCTTCCTACCCCGCTTCCGTTAAGCAGCAATAGGTATTTCATAAAGCTAGTTGGACTAGTACTACAGTTAGTAAATAGTTCCATTGTGCGGGAAGGCTGATTAGCATCTCCATGTTGAAGATGTCGTCCCGACATAAGGATTAAGCCTTTACCAATGTACTCTTCCAAAAATAGCTTATCTTGTGCACCACTAGGATGCAAAAGTGTATTACCTAGGGCGACGCGTTCAGCCACATCGCCCCAGGTTTCAAGTGTTCCATCTTCTTTTGTTCTAAGGATTGTACGTTTAGCAACAGCCTCGCCCATTCCTTTTGCGAAATTACGAGGATTTGCTAGCTTCTCCAAAGCCTTTCTCTCCTCTAATAGTGGTGCTTAATTCTTCTACAATTTCAATTTTGCCCATCCAGCAAGGAATGACAAGTAGTTGAGCTATGGCGTCACCCTTCTCTACTCTTAAAGGTGTATCACTGGTATTTGCGATGGCGACTTTAAGTGGTCCACGATAATCGCAGTCAATAACTCCAGCATTTTCCGTTACGTTGAACTCCTTGGCATATCCGCTTTTGATCTTGATAATGCCTACATATCCCTCGGGTATTGCAACGGCAAGACCGGTCTCTACCAGCCCTGTAGTTCCAGTAGAGATAATAAGTCTTTTGTCGCAAACTAAATCTAGTCCTGCACTTCCTGGAGTAACACGCTTAGGAATTACTGCCGTGGAGGTAAGCTTCTTTATCTGTAACTCTTTCATTGTTTCATTTGTCCTAGTATTTTATTAAGTTTTTCTTGATCCAAAGCCATTACGTATGCATCTGAGTTAACTAACGTAATAATAGCGTCTCTCATAGAGAACGATGTGATTCCATCCACTCCAGGATCAATACCTTGAATAGAAAGAGGATTTCCTTCTCCGTCATTACCTAGTGGCCCTATCATTACATCTTCTTCTCCATAACCAAGCAGTCTCCCAAAAAATAATACCTTAGCCATTGCATTAGGCATTACTCTAACAATATCCCCCACCTTCATGGGGCTTAGATTTCTCATACTGTTTCCTTATCCATTAATTGTAAGTAGTCATCTATATCACGTAACCAAGACCGTTCGAACGCTTCTAGCTTTATACTCTTAGGACCATCTTCGTTACTCCAATAACTATCAATGAACTTAATTGGAGTGAGGAAGGCCTGATCCGGATGCACTTCCATAAAGTGTATAAGAAAGTAGGCTTCCCCGCCTATCATGGTTACGTATCGTAAGTACTCTAGCTGGTGTGCCTCTATATTTTTAAGAGGAAAGCTAGTCTTACTCTTTGTTTCTTTAGCATCAAACGCTATACCGGTCGCTCGACCGTTTGCCTGCTTCACCATACCCTTGTAATCAACCGTACTCAATAGAGGGATATTTCCCCTATTCGTAATTTTGAATTCCAGCTCTATTTTTTCAATGAGAGCGAGTTTCTTTTTGCGATAAAGGAGGTTACACTTGTTCACTCGTGACTCAAGTGCCATGCCTCTAGGAGGAGTACGTTTCTTTTTCATAGGTTCATATAGTATAGGATATCATAACCAACCGTGCAAGCTTTTTGCAAGATTTTTTAGCTCTTCATACTTTTTATCGCTAGTAGGATCCTTAAACAAAAATTGGTACGCTAAAACGCCGAACTGTGCCATTCTACGATTCTTTAACTCTGCATTTGCATCGCGTTTATTGCTCTTGCCAATGCTGTCAAGCATCAATTCAAGCTTGGCTATCTTTTCCTTTAAAGCCCTTATCTCGTCATCTTTCTTGCACACTTGCCACTCCTTACATGAAAAACGGAGTTATATATCCTTCATCGGCGTGAGTAGATAATCCTGGAATTGAGCTTGCTATTGTTCTCCACTGTCTAAGTGCTAAAAACATTTCAAAGTCTCTTGGCAAAGACCCTGTTAAAAATTGCTGAATAGTTGTATAGTCCTCCACCAATGTCCTAACCTTGCAGGCAAAAGTCATGGTAGTGCTATTTGTTAGTTTCCAGTGGCTTGAATCCGTCAGAAAAACTCTTGTTTCTTCAGCACCATGGCCAGTTTGCTTTAACGCATTGACTAGATGATTTGGGCTTGGAACCCAGTACTTATCTGGATGGTCATACAAGGTTACGTACTCAAAAACTTTCAAGCCTTCCAGTAATACCTTATTGCTTCCGTTCTTATGGAGATAATCGTCTTCCACCAAATATACGTACTCATCTAATGGTAGCGTCTTCACTAACTTGAACGTAGCTTCACATGACTGTGTAGAACTTTTACAAGGTGCCTTAACTACTTGAATACTGTCTTTATTTGAGTAGTAAGGCTCAGAAATACGTAGCAAAAGATCGATGTGTTCTTTTGGTAAATCATGATCTACCACGAAATATAAAGGATTTTCGTCACCAAAGAACTGCTCAGCAAAATCTACTAGGCATTGTTCTTTAGTAACTATTTTCTTTTTACCGTTTGAACCAGCGTCACTATATCTATATACTAAAATCATACGGGCCTCAAATCTAAGATATACGGGGATTGCTTATTAAAATACTCGGCAAATTCTGCAGGATAAATGGTTGTAGTTTGTGTATTTGAGAAGTTACTTCTATTCTCGTAATGCCATATGTAGTTACACACGACATCGTCTATATTAATGAAGTTTCCTAGTTTAAACACAGCTTTAGCCACTTCCCAATCACAGGCTCTTCTAGCAAACACTAGTGGAATTTTAGTATAAACAGAAGCTCTATACATTATTTGTCCACCATCGATTCCTGGACCATTAGTAGGATTCCATAGCCCAGTTTGTATTAACTGTGATTTATGGGTTCTGATGTCAATATTAACTCTGTTTCCATGAACTAATACAGCATCTGGATTACCATCTAAGGCTTTCGATAATAATTCTAGCTTGTGTGGGTACTGTTCTACATCGTCATCTATATGTGCTATGTAATCTCCTGTAGCGTAGGATATTCCTATATTTCTAGGTATAGTAACTGATTTTGAGTTAGTCTTTAATTTAATATACCTTATCCTACTATCCGAATCTATGACATTTTGTATTTCTGTGGGTAATTCAGAATCTCCTCCATCATCTACTACTATAAGTTCCCAATCCGGCATAGTTTGCAGTTGCATATCCGTTAGTCTTGCTCCTAGCCAAGCATGTCTATTATATGTTGGTAGAATACAGGATACTTTCATAGTAATTCCTCCGGAAATTTATGTGTCACTTTATTTAGAGATAGGAATAATACTAATCTATGAAATATTTCTTCAAAGCCGTTCCCACAAACATTATGCGTATGTCCATGACCATAAAGTACATCTATATTTTCAGGCTCGTCTTTTAGATTCCAATTGTATATAACTATAGGTAAGTTAGTTTCTTTATGCAGTTGCGTATAGTCTTCATGGCTAAAAACACACGTATATTTAAGTTCCTCTAGTGCTTCTAAAGTACCCTTACCTAATCCCCAATGAGGGCCCTTAAATACCTTTACATATGGTAAATTGGCTTCCTCAAATATTTGGTGTGCAACTAGTAACTTATCTATCGCTTGCTCTTTTGACAAGTACCTGAATTCCTCAGGACTGTGATCGAGTCCATGAACACCTAGCTGAATTGTACCAGAATTTATTAAGTTTCTAACATCATTACACCATTCTTGATTATCCTTTAGCGGAATATTCCTTAATCTAGGTATGGTAAACAGTAGAATTTTTACAGATGGAAATAGCTTAGCTATATTTTTTACTTGACCTATGCAATTTTCAGGAGATAGATGATGAAAATCATCAAAGTCTAATACTAAAGTTTTTGTATTAAGCATGAAGTGTTATTGCTCCTTGATTGTATTTCTATTATCCGAAATTGGTCTTTGAACAGTGACTCAAATCCGTCCTTGGTAATTCTCCAGCAGTCCTTAAAACTTGGTGGCTCCGCATGATAAGGATAGTCCCATGGGCAATCCACTATTAGGTATCCGCCAGGACTAAGGATTCTATGTATCTCTTTTGGCAATTCCCAAATAGTTTCTATATGTTCAGCTACCTGAACGCAGACTATTACGTCCCAGCTATTATCATTGAAATCGCTATTAGTGATATCTCCTACAATATCTGGTCCCCATTTAGGATCCAAATCAAAGGTCTTAATTTGAAAGTCTGGGAACATTGGGGAGTATTCTCCACCTATAGGATCTCCAGCAATCCCTACATAGAGAAGCCTATTATCTAGTGGCTTGTGCGCATTGATATAATCAGCAAAGTCTCGTACAGAGTCTTCGCATTGTTGTCTTGTTGTTGATTTCATACTAATTACCCATTATTTATAAGAAAGTCGTTTAAAAAATACCTGCGATTATCTTGCATAAACGCCCTATTCCCGTAGTAAATCCTTTCTATATCCGCAATATTTTTGATAGCCTCTATGAATAGCTGCTTTACTATTCCATTTTTGATATGGTCTTTATGCGCTAGCGTTGAATGAACCACTAAATACGTGCCAACCTTTAGTAATTCTAAATAACCAACCATCTTATCGTCTAGAAAACATCCCCACATTCTAAGATTATGGCTTGAGCATGGAAATTCCTCAGAATAATTTTTGTAAGACCAACCATTTCTTAGATCATTTAGCTTTCCATCTATTTGATTATAGTTAAAGTTAATGGGCCTATTTTGTTTATGGTCCCAACTTGACCAAAGTTCTACCATATCAGTAGCATTTACTGAATCCACTAAACGGACTTCGTAACCAAGCCGTTTCGCCTTTCTGCAGTCTGTTCTCACTGCCCCACTAATGTTTTTCCAGTATTGCTCAAAATTTTCTGGAAAGCTTGCGTAATATAGGCTTTGTCCATTCTGCCTAAACCAATTTTTTATAGTCTCACAGGTTTGACTGCATTTTGATTTTTTGCATAAAATGGTTAAGTTACCCATTAACTTTAATGGTATTGGACAAGATAGTCTCTCATAGCACATGTCTAAATCATCATGGTTTGGAAGCCCTGTTGAAATATCAAACCTATAATCTACCACAATAAATAGTCCATTGGGCTTTAGCGCTTTACTTACCTCTTTAGCTACTAAAACTCTTTCTTCCGGCTTTATAAACTGCAACACACAGTGGGCTATTACACAGTCTAGACTGTTTGGTAAAAAATGTTGCGAAAGCTCACGAGCATCTCCAGGATACACTTTTGGTAAGTCATACTTAGTGCGTGCATATTTTACTTCTCCAACGTGAATAGTGTTGCCATAGAGATAATTTTTATCAAATCCCAAGACTTTTAAGTTGTTAAGACATTCTCCTGCTCCACAGCCTATATCTAAAACACTTGAAAAGTTAAATGATCTTATAAATTTACAAAGATCAGTAAAAACCTCTCCGTGTGTTTCACTGGTAACATATGGAGGAATTAATCTAGAACTTACTGCTACTAATTCCTTATGATAGTCTACTATTAAACTATTATATTCATCAATACCAAGAGGTTCTATATTCTTTGTATAGTTTTCTAGATTAACTTTAAGCAAGTCCTTAAGACTTTCAGTTTCTATATTCACACGTATTATCCTATTGTTTGATGTAAATAAAGTCTTCTTGCGTTTGACCACATCTACTATAGCTAAAACCTTTTAAATACTGATCTACTATATCAATATTTTGTCCCATATGAATAAACTCAAACTGAATTTTTTGTATGTTATACTTGGAAAAATCCGTAGCTAAAATAATTTTATGATCAAAACCTTCTGTATCTATAATTAACCAAGCTAAATCGGTTACAGCATACTTATCTAAAAGAGATCCTAATGTGGTGCTTTGACATACAACGGAAGCTAAGGTATGCTGCGGATGATCCAATCTATTGACAATAACTTCTAAATCACACGAGGCGTGCTGTGAAGTTCCCTCACCTTTTCCATTATTGTCAATGTCATAATTATCAACATATAACTCTATTTCACCATTTACATCAGATACAGCCACGTTTTCAAAATATAAATTAGGGCAGTCTTTATAGCATTTAACCAGTTCTTTGAACGCTTTTGGATTTGGTTCCACCAAAATTCCTACCCAGTTTGGATTTTTCATAACGATAGAGTAAAGAGGATCATTATCGGTATTACCAACATTTGCTCCTATTTGTATAAAGTTTACTTCCATTAAAATCTTCCTTTAAAATAGGAGTCATCATACCTAGCATGTTGTCCCATTGTACTTTCTTGGTGCTCCACTATTAAAGCATTCTCAAGATAGGCCATCTTAATGCCTAGTTGTTGACATTTATTTGAACATTGTGCGTCTTCATTTCCACTAGCCCCATGCATTAAATCCTTCTCTAGAACCCAATCTTTGATTATGTGTGCTGGAGCAATGCGGGCAAAACCACCCACGTGATTAACAAATCTAAAGGTGTAGTACGTATCGTTAGATTCGCTGTATTTAACCGATCTATTGGTGCTTAGTACGCCACCAGGATTATTAATAAGTCCTACTGGATATGGAGAAAAAACTAAGTTTGAATCAATATCATTGATAGCTCTAGTATGATCAAAGAAATCTGGTGATCTAAGTATGCAATCATCGTCAAATTTACAAATGATCTCTCCCTCTAACTCTGGGACAACGCGGTTTATTCCCTCTGCAATACCACAGTTTTCTTTCCACTGAACGATTCTCATATATGGACGACTCTCCTGCATTTTTAAAGTTTCAACAGAAGGTTTTGTGCCCTGATAGCAAATAACATGCTCTAAAGGATATTTATTTCCGCCTAGCTCATTAATTGAATTAATAAGCCTTTGAAGATAAAGCTCCCTTCCCATCGTAAAAGTATAAATACTAATCATTTTCATATTGTTAGTAGCTCCTTTTTTTATTCTTTACGTTATTTTCATAAAAGTCTGCATTACTGCTTTCGTGCTCATTGTGGTAAAGTTTAATGGGAGCACAAGCATTCACTAATCCAGCCTTCTTAGCATCTACACATAGTAGAAAATCACTTCCATACTTTCCATCGCATCTATGATATCCTACCTTCTCTAGAACGGATTTACTAGTTAGCTGCCACGCACCGGTATTCCAGTCCACAACTCTTAGAACATGATCAAACTGGCCTTGGTCAGGCATAAATCTACCTATGTGGTTAGGAACGCCATTTGGGAGAATCTCGCCACCAGCATGATCAATAGTATCGTCATGATGAAACAAAATAGCACCTAACACTCCGATATCGGGCTCGTTCTCAATATAGATTTCCATTGCGGTTTTTAACCAACCAGGCTCTTTATCTCCAAAGCAATCAGGATTTATAAGAAGAATGTGTGGTCCGCTAACCAGCTTTAATCCTACATTTACCGACTCGTGGTATGCAGGAATGTTGTTTATAGCCCTAGTATGGAAATAGTTCTCCGGTAGTGGGATCCAGGCAAACTCTTTTTTGGTAGATTTCAGTAGACTCAAAGTCTTCTCTTGTTCTGAGTCTGAAGAGCAGCCATCTATTACTGTAAGTCTATATGGATAATTTCCGTTGTCAAGGCCCTCCAAAAATCTTGGAAGGCAATGGCTACTATTGTAAGTTAAAGTTACGATATCTATCATGATGACAAATGATCTCCCTTTATCTCTTTGATATCACCAGTAAGAGCATTTAACATGTTCTTAGTTTCTACACGTTTTGCGTTTATGCTGCGAATAGACTCTGCCCTTTTTCCCATCTCAATGTATAGGGCCTCTCCTACAAAGAGCTTATCCACTGTGCACTTACGAATGTCTGATTCCAAATTCCATATAGCAGTATTAGCTAGCAGGAGATCCGCTATAAGCTTGTCTGCATATTCTCTTTGGGATTCTGGAAGATCACCTATCTGCGCCGCTATCTCTCGTAGTAGAGCATCTTGCCTGTGTTCCTTGATATTCAGGCGTTCCAACTTTAATACATTGATAGTGTACTCATCGCACACCTCTCCAAATGTTTTTGCTATCATAGTTTTTCCAATATGTTAATCAGTTTAATCGCAGCTATATCCCAGGTATAATTTTCCTTTAGATATCTGGAACATTCCATAGCCTTGGTTTTCCAAAACGTGTAATTTTTACGCATTTCTAAACAAGCTTCGGCTATCCCGTCTGCTGTAGGATAGTACTTAGTTCCCCACTCCGTGTTAGCTAGGCCGTCTGGAACCCAAGGCTCAAACTTAAATGGCTTTTCTTCATATCCAGGTGTTTCTAGAAGATCGCCAGGCTTAGTATATTCTGTTATTCCATTTTTCCTGTTGGCTATAACAGGGATACCACGAGCTAGCGACTCCGATATCGGTAAGGCCCATCCTGCTCCCTCTACCGGATGTAGTAAGCAATGAGAAGAATAATGCATAGCATCTATTTGGTAGCTAGGAATAAAGTCCTGTGACATAACTTTTATATTAGACGGTAATGCGCGGTCTTTATTGAAGTAGCATGTGTTCTTCCTAATCTTTACGATTAGTCTAACTGTTATATCTTCTCCAAAGGCTTTCAAAAATCCATCTATACACGTGTCTGCCACTTTATCAAGCACTAGAAATGTGAATATGTTGTCGTTGGGCTCATGAAATTCAGGATCAGAATCAGAGCTAACCCCATGTGGCAATACATACATAGGTTTAGTGATTGCACCCTGCTTCTCCATAGATCTCTTTAGCCAGTCTGTATTCAGTATTACAGCCCTAGCTTGGTTCGCTCTATTTGCCCAAATCGTAGGCATCGCTTCTGTTTCATGCGTAGTTAACACTATTCCCCTATTTCCAAAACTATAGCCACCAGGATATGTATGATGTATAACGTGCACTGCAGGATCTTTAAGTAATGGATCTAGCTCTTCCTGCCCGATAAATCTCTTGGCTACTACCGGATCTATGAACTGTGTATTAGCCGGTAAAGCGGTAGCTAGTATTTTTAGGTCTACTCCTCGTTTTATAAGGGAGCGAGACAGTTCATGAGTGGTAGTACCGTAACCTCCATCTCCAACTGGTCCTACTATAACAACTCTCATTTCTTCTCTCCAGTCTTAGGATCAAGTCCATGAAATGCATAGACATCATAGAAGAAAGCATCCATCGGCTTGTCAGATGCATAACCATTCAAAGCGTCAATAATGACATCAGCAGGTGTTTTCTGCTTTTTGTCGGGATCTAGCTCTTTTATAAGCTCATTATATAGGTCTTCGTCAGTAGGATCCTTTAGAAACATCCTTACTAAGATCTTAAAGTCATCCAACTCATTGTTACCGCCAAGCATAGCCTTTTCAGCAGCTCTCTTATATTTCTTACTTCTTGTGCTGTCTGAGTTTACTTTCTTTACCGCTTCTGCTATTTTATCTGTAAAGTCTTTGTTTGCAAGAAGCATATTCTCAAGATAGTCATCATCATATACGTCGTCATTCAATTGTTTTTTTCCCCTATTATTAATTTACTAGACACAGGAATTGTCATAAAATATCCATCTACACGTGTAGCAGTGTCTACAGTAAAAACCATTTCTTGCATATTTCTAAGAGCTTGGTATGTAGCATCATTTTTAGGATTGTCTGCTAAGATGGCTACTAAGTATTCTTCATTACTTATAAACCTGAACATGATTCCACTAGGATTTGGTGGAATCTCCTCTACTCCTTTTGCTATATAGTTTTCCACTAATTCGAAAAGTTTGTCATCTGTCATATCTATGTGCCGTTGCTAATCCTTTTACTAACTCAAGGAGG
>JACCDG010868298.1_pt1 | contig 16241 bp, 14 predicted proteins | sample 7442471 | NCBI WGS metagenome assembly JACCDG01 (sample SAMN15323444, study PRJNA562643) | freshwater metagenome | isolation source: river surface water | place: USA:Blue River Watershed | collected 2017-08-17 | reverse complement strand
GTGGCCGGCTGTATGGTCACCCACGGCATGGTCACGCGTTCATCGCGCTTCCGGCTGCTGCGCGACAACGTGGTCGTCTACACCGGCGAACTCGAATCGCTCAAGCGCCTCAAGGACGATGTGCGCGAGGTCAAGGAAGGCTTCGAGTGCGGTATCAAGCTCAAGAACTACAACGACATCAAAGAGGGCGACCAGCTCGAGTTCTTTGAGGTCAAGGAAATCGCGAGAACGCTGTAATGCCCCGCAAGGCTTCTTCCGTCCCCAACCGCGGCTACCGCGTTGCCGACCAGATCCAGCGCGATCTGTCGGAGCTGATCGCGCGCGAGCTCAAGGACCCGCGGGTGGGCATGGTCACCGTGAATGCCGTCGAGGTGACGCCGGACTATGCCCACGCCAAGGTGTACTTCAGCCTGCTCACGGGCGACCCGGAAGAGACCACACATGGGCTGAACGCCGCCGCCGGTTTTCTGCGCAACGGCCTGTTCAAGCGCCTGCACATCCACACCGTGCCGACGCTGCATTTCATTTTTGACCGCACCACCGAGCGTGCGGCGGACATGAATGCCCTGATCGCCAAGGCGGTCGCTTCGCGCAGCAAGGACAGCGACTGACATGACAGCTGCTCCTCGTGCACGGGTGCAGCGTCGCCCTGTGCATGGGGTGGTGCTGCTCGACAAACCCCTCGGACTTTCCAGCAACCAGGCCTTGCAGAGGGTCAAGTGGCTTCTGCGCGCCGAAAAAGCCGGCCACACCGGCACGCTCGATCCGCTGGCCTCCGGTGTGCTGCCACTGTGTTTTGGTGCGGCCACCAAGTTCAGCCAGCTGCACCTGGAAGCCGACAAGGTCTACGTGACCACCGTGCGTCTGGGGCGCAAGACCAGCACCGCCGATGCCGAAGGCGAAGTGATCGAAGATCGCCCCGTCAGCTGCAGCGTGGGCCAGGTGGTCGAGGTCCTCGACCGCTTCATGGGCCCGATCCGCCAGGTGCCGCCGATGCACAGCGCACTCAAGAAAGACGGCAAGGCCCTGTACGAATACGCCCGCGAGGGCGAGACCGTCGAGCGCGAAGCGCGCGACGTGGTCATTCATGACCTGGAGCTGCTGGACATGCAACTGCAGGGCGACAATCCCCACCTGCGCCTGCGCGTGGCCTGCAGCAAGGGCACCTACATCCGCACGCTGGGCGAAGACATTGGGGAAGCCCTGGGCTGCGGCGGCCACCTCACGGCCCTGCGCCGGGTGCAGACCGGCCCGTTCACGGCCAGCCAGTGCATCACGATCGAGCAGCTCGAAGAGATGGAGGAGGGCGAGCGTCTGCAGGCCCTGCAGCCCATCGACTGCCTGCTGCCCAGCCACACGCCGGTCACACTCGACGCCGACCATGCCGGCAGGTTCCTCAGTGGCCTGCGCCGCCGGGGGCCGTGGCCGGACATGCCGCATGTACGTGTGTATGGCGACCACCCCCGAACCTTGCTGGGCACGGCCCACACCGTGGCCGGCGAGCTGATCCCGACCCGGCTGCTCAGCCCTCTCGATATTCAACAGATTCTGGAAAGTTCGCCGGCCCCTGCGCTGGCCTGATATTGGAAAGCACCATGAGTAAACAAATCCGCAACATCGCCATCATCGCCCACGTTGACCACGGCAAAACCACCATGGTGGACCAGCTGCTGCGTCAGTCGGGCACCTTCGCCGAGCACGAAAAAGTCGTCGACACCGTGATGGACAACAATGCCATCGAACGCGAGCGCGGCATCACCATCCTGGCCAAGAACTGCGCCGTGAGCTGGGAAGGCACCCACATCAACATCGTCGACACCCCCGGCCACGCCGACTTCGGTGGTGAAGTCGAGCGCGCCCTGTCCATGGTGGACGGCGTGGTGCTGCTGATCGACGCCCAGGAAGGCCCGATGCCGCAGACCCGCTTTGTGACCAAGAAAGCCCTGGCCCTGGGCCTCAAGCCCATTGTGGTGGTCAACAAGGTGGACAAGCCCGGCGCCAACTGCGACAAGGTGGTCAATGCCGCCTTCGACCTCTTCGACAAACTCGGCGCGACCGACGAGCAGCTGGATTTCCCGGTGGTGTACGCCTCGGGCATCAACGGCTGGACCTCGCTGGAGGAAGGCGCCCCTGGTGAGCAGTGGGGCCCCGACATGTCGGCCCTGTTCAACACCGTGCTCAAGCATGTGCCGCCCAACGAGGGCAACCCGGACGCCCCCCTGCAGCTGCAGATCTCTGCGCTGGACTTCTCCACCTTCGTCGGCCGCATCGGTGTGGGTCGCGTCAGCCAGGGCAAGATCAAGCCCGGCATGGACGTGGTGGTGATGGAAGGCCCGGACGGCAACAGCATCAAGGGCCGCATCAACCAGGTGCTGACCTTCCAGGGTCTGGACCGTGTCCAGGTGACCGAAGCCGGCCCGGGCGACATCGTGCTGATCAACGGCATTGCCGACATCGGCATTGGCGTGACCGTGACCGATCCGCTCAACCCCGCGCCGCTGCCCATGCTCAAGGTGGACGAGCCCACCCTGACCATGAACTTCTGCGTGAACACCTCGCCGCTGGCCGGCCGTGAAGGCAAGTACGTCACCAGCCGCCAGATCTGGGACCGCCTGCAAAAGGAGCTGCAGCACAACGTGGCCCTGCGCGTGAAGGAAACCGGTGAAGACGGCGTTTTCGAAGTCGCCGGTCGCGGTGAACTGCACCTGACCATCCTGCTGGAGAACATGCGCCGCGAAGGCTACGAGCTGGCGGTGTCCAAGCCGCGCGTGCTGTTCCGAGACATAGACGGTGTCAAGCACGAGCCGATCGAGCTGGTGACTGCCGACATCGAAGAAACCCACCAGGGTGGCGTGATGCAGGCGCTGGGCGAGCGCAAGGGTGAACTGGTCAACATGGAGCCGGACGGCCGTGGTCGTGTGCGTCTCGAATACCGCATCCCGGCCCGCGGCCTGATCGGCTTCTCCAACGAATTCCTGAACCTGACCCGCGGTTCGGGCCTGATCTCCAACATCTTCGACAGCTACGAGCCGCACAAGGGCGACATCGGTGGCCGCAAGAACGGTGTGCTGATTTCCATGGACGACGGTGAAATCTTCACCTACGCCCTGGGCAAGCTCGACGACCGTGGCCGCATGTTCGTCAAGCCCAACGATCCGGTCTACGAAGGCATGATCGTCGGCATCCACAGCCGCGACAACGATCTGGTGGTCAACGCCACCCGCACCAAGCAGCTGACCAACTTCCGCGTGTCGGGCAAGGAAGATGCGATCAAGATCACCCCCCCGATCGAACTCACGCTCGAGTACGGCGTCGAATTCATCGAGGACGACGAGTTGGTCGAAATCACGCCCAAGAGCGTGCGTCTGCGCAAGCGCTTCCTCAAGGAACATGACCGCAAGCGCGCTTCGCGCGAAGCCGCCTGATCGGGCACTGAGCCGATGAAGCTGCGACACGGTCAGGCCGTTGCGCTGATGGTGCTGTGCACCGCGATGTGGTCCATCGCCGGTGTGGTCACGCGCCAGCTCGAAGCCGCCCGCAGCTTTGAAGTCACCTTCTGGCGCAGCCTGTTCACCCTGCTGTCGTTGCTGGTCATTCTGCCGCTGTGGCAGGGCAGGGGGGCGTTTGCCCGCATGCCCTGGCGCAGCCGCTACTTCTGGCTCTCGGGCGTGTGCTGGAGCGTGATGTTCACCGCCTTCATGGTGGCGCTCACGCTCACGGCTGTGGCCAATGTGCTGATCACCATGGCCGTGGGTCCCCTGATCACGGCCCTGTTCACCCGGGTGGTCTTGCGCCACCCCTTGCCCTGGCGCACATGGGGTGCCATTGTGGTGGCTGGCTGCGGCATCGCCTGGATGTATGGCAGCCAGCTGAGCGTGGGCGCACCGAACTTTGTGTTGGGCTCGATGGTGGCCCTGTGCGTGCCGATCGCCGGCGCGGTGCAATGGACCCTGGTGCAAAAAAGCCATGCCGAAGGGCTCGATCTGGACCTGGTGCCTTCCGTGATGGTCGGAGCCGCCATCTCCACCGCCTTCACACTGCCGCTGGCCTTGCCTTTGCAGGCCTCGGCCCACGATGTCGGCTGGCTGGCCATGCTGGGCCTGTTCCAGCTGGCAATCCCCTGCGCCTTGTCGGTGGTGTGTGCCCGTGTGCTGAAGGCGCCCGAAGTGTCCCTGCTGGCCCTGCTCGAAATCGTCTTTGGCATCCTGCTGGCCTGGCTGGGTGCCCATGAAGCCCCTCAAGCGAGCGTGCTGGCAGGCGGTTCGCTGGTGCTGGGGGCGCTGGTCCTCAATGAATGGTTGGGTTGGAGAAACAAACGTGTCTGAAGTCATCGCTGAAGTTCAAGGCCGCATCGGCTGCATCACGCTCAACCGGCCCAAGGCGCTCAACGCGCTGTCGCTGCCCATGATCCGGGAGCTCACAGACGCACTGCAGCGCTGGCGGGAGGATCCGCAGGTGCTTGCGGTCGCTGTGCGCGGCACCGGCAAGGAAGGTCCGTTTGGCGCCTTTTGCGCGGGCGGTGACATCCGCTTTTTCCATCAGGCCGCGCATGCCGGTGATGCTGCGCTGGGCGACTTCTTCACCGAGGAATACGCCCTCAACCACCTGATCCACACCTACAGCAAGCCCTACATCGCCTTCATGGACGGCATCGTCATGGGCGGCGGCATGGGCATCAGCCAGGGCGCCAGCGTGCGCGTGGTGACCGAGCGCACCAAGATGGCCATGCCCGAGACGAACATCGGCCTGTTCCCGGACGTGGGTGGGGGCTACTTTCTGAGCCGCTGCCCGGGCAAGCTGGGCGAATACCTCGGCCTGACCGGTCTGATGCTCAGCGGCCCGCAGGCCGTGGCCGCCAAACTGGCCGACATCGCCTTGCCCTCGTCCATGCTCGAAGCCATCTGGACCAAGCTGGTCAGCAGCCCCTTTGAAAACAGCGAAGCGGTCGAGCGCTGGGTGCTGGCCCAGCCCGGCAGCATGCAACCGGAAAAGCTCGCGCCCCAGCCGCAGATCGACGCCATCTTTGGCCTGCCCAACGTTCAGGCCATGGTTGACGCACTCGAAGCCGCCAGCGACGAATGGAGCCAGCACACGGCCAAAACGCTGCGCGCCCGCTCCCCGCTCATGCTCAATGTGGTGCTCGAACAGATCAGCCGCGCCCGCGGCATGGGCCTGGCCGATGACCTGCGCATGGAGCGCGACATGGTGCACCACTGCTTCCATTTGCGGCCGGTGGCCGACAGCGACACGGTCGAAGGCATCCGCGCCCTGGCGGTGGACAAGGACCATTCGCCAAAGTGGAAACCGGCCCGGGTGGAAGAGGTGGATGCGACCGAAGTGGCGCGCTTTTTTGTGAGTCCCTGGTCCTCAGACCACCATCCGCTGCGGCATCTGGCCTGATGCGCTGTGGATCCTCGGGTCAAGCCCGAGGATGACAGGTTACTGCCTGAGAATGACAAACGGGCGGTCATGGCCAACCCATTTTCATGTCATGGTCCGGCTTGACCGGGCCATCCAAGGCCCTCAGCGGTTGCGCGACTTCATCGCGCGTTCCACTTCGCGCTTGCCTTCACGGTCCTTGATCACATCGCGCTTGTCGTGCTCCGCCTTGCCCTTGGCCAGCGCCACTTCGCACTTGACCCGGCCGTTTTTCCAGTGCAGGTTGATCGGCACCAGCGTGTAGCCCTTTTGTTCGACCTTGCCGGTCAGGCGACGGATTTCGTCCTTGTGCAGCAGCAGCTTGCGGATGCGGGCGGATTCGGGGTTGACGTGGGTGGACGCGGTCTTGAGCGCGTGGATCAGCAGGCCGATGATGAACATTTCGCCGTTCTTGATGACGACGTAGCCGTCGGTCAGCTGCACCTTGCCATCGCGGATTGCCTTGACTTCCCAGCCTTCGAGCACCATGCCGGCCTCGTGGCGTTCCTCGAAGAAATAATTGAACGCCGCCTTCTTGTTTTCGGCGATCAGGGCGGACTTGGCGGCGGGAGAGGGCTTTTTGGTGGCCATGGGCAGAAGGTGAGGTCGGCCGCGAAACTTACAATCCCGGGCAAGCATCTGATTGTATGAAGAATATCCACAAGTCCGTCCTCATCTGGTACAGCCCGGAAGAAATGTTCCGGCTCGTCACCGACGTGGCCCGTTACCCCGAATTCCTGCCCTGGTGCGACCACGCCAGCGTCAAGGAAGTCACGACCGATGGCATGGTGGCCGAAGTCGGCATCGCCATGGCCGGCCTCAAGCAGGCCTTCACCACCCGCAACACCCACACCGAAGGCCGCTCGGTGCAGATGCAGCTGGTCGATGGGCCGTTCTCGAACCTCAGCGGGGGCTGGACCTTCAGCCCCGTGGGCGACGGCCAGCAGCGCGCCTGCAAGGTTGAGCTGGACCTGCATTACGGATTTTCGAGTGGCGCCCTGTCGGCCATCGTCGGCCCGGTGTTCGACAAGATCGCCGGCAGCCTGGTGGACGCTTTCATCCAACGCGCCGAGCAGGTCTATGGCTGAGCCGATGCACATCACCGTCTGCTTCAGTCCGGCGCCGCGCGTGGTGTGCGAGCTCGCACTGGAATTGCCCTCAGGCAGCACGCTGCAGCAGGCGGTGGCGCTGGCCACCCGAGAGGCCTCATGGCCCGCAGATTGGCCCGAGGCGGCATGCCAGACACTCACCTCTGGCCTGTGGGGGCGCAAGGTCGGCTGGGACACGGCATTGCGTGAGGGTGACCGCGTGGAGCTGTACCGACCCCTGCAGGTGGACCCGAAGGTGGCCCGCCGCCAGCGCTTCAACCAGCAGGGCGCACGGCGTGCCGGCCTGTTTGCCAAAAAGCGGCCTGGCGCTGCAGCTGGCTACTGATGCAGGCGCTGTTCGAAGCGATCGCCCGGGCGGAGCCCGGCCAGGACGCCTGTCGCATCTTTCATGGCCGCGGCGGCCTGCACCCAGGTTGTGAACACATCAGTCTGGACTGGTATGCCCCGGTCTGGGTGCTGACCAGCTTTACCCCTTTGAGCGATGCCGACCTGCAGGCTGTGCATGCGGCCCTGGCCCGTCGGCCAGAGCCACTGCACTGGGTCTACCAATGCCGCCAGTCGGGCGAAGCACGTATCGACACCCGGCTGATGGCCGGCAGCGTGCCCGAGCCGCATGTGGTCACCGAGCAAGGCGCCCGCTGCCGGGTGCATGTGCTCAAGGGCCAGAACCACGGCCTGTTTCTGGACATGGCCCATGGCCGCCAGTGGCTGCGGGAGCAAGCCAGGGACCAACGTGTGCTCAACCTGTTCGCCTACAGCTGCGCGTTTTCAGTGGCGGCGCTGCAGGGCGGGGCGGCCGAGGTGGTGAATGTGGACATGTCCGCCGGCGCCCTGGCCATTGGGCAGCAGAACCATCAGCTCAATGATTTGGTTGGCGCACGCTTTCTGGCCCATGACCTCTTCAAGTCCTGGGGCAAGGTCAAGCGCATGGGGCCTTACGACATCGTCGTGGCCGATCCGCCCAGCTACCAGAAGGGCAGCTTTGTGGCCACCAAGGACTACGCCCGCGTGGTGCGGCGCCTGCCCGAGCTGCTGGCGCCCGGCGGCCAGGCCTTGCTGTGCCTGAACGCGCCGGAAATACCCAGCCAGTTTCTGCTCGATCTGGTGGCCGCGGAGGCACCTGGTCTGCGTTTTGTGCAGCGCCTGGACAACCCGGCCGTGTTTGCCGACGTGGATACCGAGCGCGCGCTGAAAGTGATGCTGTTCCAGAGGGCCGAATGACCGGGTAAACCCTTGTCGGCAGGTACAATCCATTTTTTGGAGCCTAGCTTATGCGCCTACTCGGTAAAGCCCTTACCTTTGACGACGTCCTCCTCGTCCCCGCCTATTCGCAAGTCCTGCCCAAGGACACATCCCTGGCGACCCAGTTCACCCGCAACATCCGTCTGAACCTGCCCCTGGTGTCCGCCGCCATGGACACGGTGACCGAAGCGCGTCTGGCCATTGCCATTGCGCAAGAAGGCGGCATCGGCATCGTGCACAAGAACCTCACGGCCCAGGAGCAGGCGGCCCAGGTCGCCAAAGTCAAGCGCTACGAATCGGGCGTGCTGCGCGACCCGGTGGTCATTACCCCCGACACCACGGTGCGCCAGGTCATGGCACTGTCGGATGAACTGGGCGTCTCGGGCTTTCCGGTGTGCGACGGCGGCAAGGTGGTCGGCATCGTCACCGGCCGTGACCTGCGCTTTGAGACCCGCTATGACCAGAAGGTCAGCGAGATCATGACGCCGCGCGAGCGGCTGGTCACCGTGCCCGAAGGCACCACCCCCGAGCAGGCCAAGGCCCTGCTCAACAAACACAAGCTCGAACGCCTGCTGGTGGTCAACGAAGCCTTTGAACTCAAGGGCCTGATCACCGTCAAGGACATCACCAAGCAGCTCAACTTCCCGAACGCCGCCCGTGACGAGAACGGTCGCCTGCGCGTGGGCGCGGCGGTGGGCGTGGGCGAGGGCACCGAAGAGCGTGTCGAAGCCCTGGTCCGGGCCGGTGTGGACGCCATCGTGGTGGACACCGCCCACGGCCACAGCAAGGGGGTGATCGAGCGCGTGCGCTGGGTCAAGCAGAACTACCCGCAGGTCGAAGTCATTGGCGGCAACATCGCCACTGGCGCGGCTGCGCTGGCTTTGGTGGAGGCTGGCGCCGACGCGGTCAAGGTCGGCATCGGCCCGGGCTCGATCTGCACCACCCGCATCGTGGCCGGTGTGGGCGTGCCCCAGATCATGGCGGTGGACAACGTGGCCACCGCTCTCAAAGGCACCGGCGTGCCGCTGATCGCCGATGGCGGCATCCGCTACAGCGGCGACATCGCCAAGGCGATTGCCGCAGGCGCGGGCACCGTGATGATGGGCGGCATGTTCGCCGGCACCGAAGAAGCCCCGGGCGAGATCGTGCTGTTCCAGGGCCGCAGTTACAAGAGCTACCGCGGCATGGGCAGCATTGGCGCCATGCAGCAGGGCAGCGCCGACCGCTACTTCCAGGAGTCCAGCACCGGCAACCCCAATGCCGACAAGCTGGTGCCCGAAGGCATCGAAGGCCGCGTGCCCTATAAGGGCTCGGTCGTGTCCATCATCTACCAGATGGCGGGCGGCCTGCGCGCCTCCATGGGCTACTGCGGTTGCGGCACCATCGCCGAGATGCACGAGCGGGCCGAGTTCGTCGAGATCACCGCCGCCGGCATCCGCGAAAGCCATGTGCACGACGTGCAGATCACCAAGGAAGCCCCCAATTACCGTGCCGATTAAAATCTCGGCATCCTGAACCAAGGCGTCTGGACTCCCCAGACGCCTTTTCAATTTTGAGACAACGCCTGCCATGCAGCATTCCAAGATCCTGATCCTCGACTTCGGCTCGCAAGTCACCCAGCTCATCGCCCGCCGCGTGCGTGAAGCCCATGTGTTCTGCGAGGTCCACCCCTGCGATGTGAGCAGCGATTGGGTGCGAGACTATGCCGCCGACGGCAACCTCAAGGGCATCATCCTCTCGGGTTCGCACGCCAGCGTGTACGAGGTGGACGACCGGGCGCCTGACGCCGTGTTCGAGCTGGGCGTGCCGGTGCTTGGCATTTGCTACGGCATGCAGACCATGGCCACCCAGCTGGGCGGCAAGGTCGAAGGGTCCAACACCCGCGAATTCGGCTACGCCGAAGTCCGCGCCCACGGCCACACCGAACTGTTCAAGGGCATCGAAGACTTCTCCACCACCGAGGGCCACGGCATGCTCAAGGTCTGGATGAGCCACGGCGACAAGGTCACCGCACTGCCGCCGGGCTTCAAAGTCATGGCCAGCACCCCCAGCTGCCCCATCGCCGGCATGGCCGATGAGGCCCGTTGCTTCTACGCCGTGCAGTTCCACCCCGAGGTGACCCACACGGTGCAGGGCAGGGCGATCCTGGAGCGCTTTGTGCTGGGCATCTGCGGTGCTTCGCCCGACTGGATCATGGGCAACTACATCGAAGAAGCCGTGGCGAGGATCCGCGAGCAGGTCGGCGACGAAGAAGTCATTCTCGGTCTGTCGGGCGGCGTCGATTCGTCTGTGGCCGCTGCGCTGATCCACCGCGCCATTGGCGACCAGCTGACCTGCGTGTTCGTCGACCACGGCCTGCTGCGCCTCAATGAAGGCGACATGGTCATGGAGATGTTCGAGGGCCGGCTGCACGCCAAGGTCGTGCGTGTCGATGCCAGCGACCTGTTCCTGGGCAAACTGGCCGGCGTGAGCGAGCCCGAGCAAAAACGCAAGATCATCGGCGGCCTGTTCGTCGATGTGTTCAAGGCCGAAGCGGCCAAACTCAAGGCTGCAGGCAATGGGACGAAGGGCGCGACCTTCCTCGCCCAAGGCACCATCTACCCCGACGTGATCGAGTCCGGTGGCGCCAAGAGCAAGAAGGCCGTGACCATCAAGAGCCACCACAACGTGGGCGGCTTGCCCGAGCAGCTGGGCCTGAAATTGCTGGAGCCCCTGCGCGACCTGTTCAAGGACGAAGTGCGCGAACTCGGCGTAGCCCTGGGCCTGCCGCGCGACATGGTCTACCGCCACCCCTTCCCGGGGCCGGGCCTGGGCGTGCGCATCCTGGGCGAAGTGAAGAAGGAATACGCCGACCTGCTGCGCCGCGCCGACGCCATCTTCATCGAAGAACTGCGCAACACCATCGACAGCCACAGCGGCAAGAGCTGGTACGACCTGACCAGCCAGGCCTTCACCGTCTTCCTGCCGGTCAAAAGCGTGGGCGTGATGGGCGACGGCCGCACCTACGACTACGTCGTGGCCCTGCGCGCCGTGCAGACCAGCGACTTCATGACCGCCGATTGGGCCGAGCTGCCCTATGCGCTGCTCAAGAAGGTGTCAGGCCGCATCATCAACGAGGTGCGCGGCATCAACCGCGTGACGTACGATGTGAGCTCGAAGCCGCCGGCCACCATTGAGTGGGAATAAGACAAAGGCACCTTCGGGTGCCTTTTTTGTACATTCGAGCCCATGTACCTGCCCAAGCAATTCAACCACCCCGAGCACGCCGCCACGATCATGCGGGCGCATCCGCTGGCGAGTCTGGTGACGACGGACGACAGCGGCTTTCCGTTCATGGCGCACCTGCCGCTCAAGCTGCAGGAGGAGGGCGGTCAGCCCGCCTTGCTGCTGGGCCATTGCGCCCGGGGCAATCCGTTGTGGGGCCACCTGCAAAAGCGACCGCTGGCCCTGGCCAGCTTCATGGGGCCGCAGGCTTACATGTCGCCTCAGGTCTACCCCGACCTGCAGCGGGTGCCGACCTGGCTGTACCTGGCCGTGCAGGCGAAGGTTGAGGCGCGGCTGCTGGAAGGCGAAGAGGCCAAGGACGCGCTGCTCAAGCAGCTCATTGGTGACCACGAGCCGCCTTATGCCGAGCAGTGGCGCGGCCTGCCCGAGGACTACACCGGCAAGATGCTGAACGGCATCGTGGCCTTCGAGCTGCGCATTGTTGACCTGCAGTGCGCCGTCAAGCTCAACCAGCACCGGCCCGAAGCGCATGCCGCGATGCATGCGGCCTACAACGCAGGCACTGCTCAGGAACAGGCGATTGCCGCCTGGATGAAGAAGCTGGGGATGGCGTGAGCGAAGTTCAGACTCCCAGCGACGAACACTGGATGCGCCTGGCCCTGGCCCAGGCGCAAGCGGCGGCGGCTGCGGGCGAGGTGCCGGTGGGCGCGGTGGTCGTCAAGGACGGGCAGCTGATCGCCACCGGACGCAACGCCCCGATTGCGGGCCACGACCCGACCGCCCACGCCGAGGTGATGGCGTTGCGCGAAGCGGCCCGTGTGCTGGGCAATTACCGGCTGGACGGCTGCACGCTGTACGTGACGCTGGAGCCCTGCGCCATGTGCAGCGGGGCCATGCTGCATGCGCGGCTGGCGCGCGTGGTGTTTGGCGCGGCCGACCCGCGCACCGGCGTGGCCGGTTCGGTGCTCGACCTGTTTGCCCAGCCACTGCTCAACCACCAGACGCTAGTCACGGGCGGCGTTCTTGCCGACGACTGTGCGAAGGTGCTCAAGGACTTTTTCAGGCCCAAACGCATGAACCTCGACCCTGTACGCGAAGACGCCCTGCGCACCCCCGATGCCGCTTTTGCCGCGCTGCCCGATTACCCCTGGCCGCCGCGCTACATCCACGACCTGCCCAGCGCGAAGGGGCTGCGCCTGCATCACCTGGACGAAGGCCCGCAGGACGCACCGATCACCTGGCTGTGCCTGCACGGCAACCCGGCCTGGAGCTACCTGTACCGCAAGATGATTCCGGTCTTTCTGGCCGCAGGGCACCGCGTGGTGGCGCCCGACCTGATCGGTTTTGGCAAGAGCGACAAGCCCAAAAAGGACAGCTTTCACCAGTTTGAAACCCACCGCCAGGTCCTGCTGGACTTCATCGAGCGGCTCGACCTGCGGCGCGTGGTGCTGGTGGTGCAGGACTGGGGCGGCATCCTGGGCCTGACCTTGCCGATGGCCGCGCCCGAGCGCTACCAGGGCCTGCTTGTGATGAACACCTCGCTGACCACCGGCGAGATGCCGCTGAGCCAGGGCTTCATGGCCTGGCGCGACTGGTGCAAGAGCCAGCCGCAGTTCGACGTGGGCAAGCTCTTTTTGCGCGGCAACCGCCAGATGACGCCCGCAGAAGCCGCCGCCTACAACGCGCCTTTCCCGGACAAGGGCTACCGCGCCGCGCTGCGGGCCTTTCCGCCCATCGTCCCTGAGTATCCAGACTCCCCGGGCGCGGCCATCTCGCGCCAGGCCAAGGCCTTCTGGCAAAACGACTGGCAGGGGCAGAGCCTGATGGCCATTGGCCAGCAGGACCCGGTGCTGGGCGAGCCGGTCATGCGAGCGCTTCAGGGCCTGATCCGCGGTTGCCCCGAGCCTTTGCTGTTGCCTGAAGCAGGCCATTTTGTGCAGGAGCACGGCCAGCAGATTGCACAGGCCGCTGTGCGACACTTCAGGCCCTGAAAAAGAACGCTGTCCATGGCCCACATCTACATTTTTTCCCCTTCCAGCGCGGTGCGCGACAAAGCCGCATTTCGCCGGGGCGTCAAGCGTCTTCAGTCCCTGGGTCATGAGGTGGAGGTCGATGAAGCCGCATTGGCCAGCCAGATGCGCTTTGCCGGTGACGACGCCACCCGTATCGCCGCCATCGCTCGTGCCGCCGCAAGTGGCGCCGATGTAGCGCTGATCTCGCGCGGGGGCTACGGCCTCACGCGCATCCTGCCGGGCCTGCCCTACAAAGCCATTGCCAAGGCGATTGATGGCGGCACGCAGTTTGCGGGCCTGAGCGACTTCACCGCCTTCAACCAGGCGGTGCTGGCCAAAACCGGGCGCATCACCTGGCAAGGACCGGCATTGGGCGAAGACCTGGGCACCGAAGCCGAGCCCGACGACATCATGCTCGCCTGTTTTGACGATCTGCTGGCCGAGCAAGGGGAGGGCGCTGGCTGGCAGCGCCCCCTGGCCGAAACCGAGCTGCAGGCCCGCGTCAAGGACGGCGTGCTCTGGGGCGGCAACCTGTCGGTGCTGGTGTCTTTGCTGGGCACGCCTTTCTTTCCGCAGGTCAACAAAGGCGTGCTCTTTCTGGAAGACGTGGGCGAGCACCCTTACCGCATCGAGCGCATGCTCACCCAGCTGCTGCACGCGGGCGTGCTGGCAAAGCAAAAGGCGGTGGTGCTGGGGCAGTTCACCAACTTCAAGCTGGTGCGCACGCATGACAAGGGCTTCAAGCTGGCCACGGTGGTCGACTGGCTGCGCAGCCAGATCAAGGCGCCGGTGCTGACCGGCCTGCCTTTTGGCCATGTGCCGACCAAGGTGCTGCTGCCGGTCGGCGCCAAGGTCGACCTTGTCACCGAAGGGCGTGACGCGCTGATGGTCTGGGGCCATATTTGAGCCCAGGCCGGGCGCAGACCCGGCCAGCCCTTTTGGAGGAGACCTGGATGAAGTGGATCGCGCGTCTGGCGCTCGCCTTGCTGGTGAGCGCCTTGGCCCTGGGTGGCGTGGTGATGGTGCAGACCATCCACAGCCTGCCGCGCCTGGACGGCGCTCTGGCGCTGGGCGGTCTGTCGCAGCCGGTGCAGGTGCGCCGTGACGCGTCGGACGTGACCCACATCGAGGGCGCCACCGCGCTCGACGTCTGGCGGGCGCTGGGCTTTGTGCATGCGCAGGAGCGCGGCTGGCAGCTCGAATTCAACCGCCGCCTGATGCACGGCGAGTTGTCCGAAATCCTGGGCCCGTCCACCCTTGACACCGACAAGCTCATGCGCACGCTGGGCATCATGCAGATGGCCAAGGTTCAGCTGCAAAGGCTCTCACCGCAAACCCGCGCGGCACTGCAAGCCTACAGCGAGGGCATTGCCCAGGCGCACGCCAGCGGCGCTGCCGGCCAGTCCCCCGAATTCCGTCTGCTGGGCACCCGTGCGGGCGGTGCCAGCGGCCAGGCATGGACACCCGAAGACAGCGTGGGCTGGTCGCTGATGATGGCGCTGGACCTGGGCGGCAACTGGGGCAACGAGTTTGCAAGGTTTTCGGCGCTGCAGGTGCTGCCCACCGAACGCCTGTGGCAGTTCATGCCGCCTTACCCGGGCGAACCTCCCGCCACCGGCGTGGATCTGGCGGCGCTCTACAAGGAACTCGGCGCCTATGCCAGCGCCACCCCGACCGCCGGGGCAGCACAGCCCGAAACGTCTGCGCTGGCCCAATGGTCGGCCGACTGGGTGCGCGATCTGGGCACGCTCGACGGCAAAGGCAGCAACAACTGGGTGGTTCACGGCAGCCGCACCGCCAGTGGCAAACCGCTGCTGGCCAATGACCCCCATTTGGCCCTGAGCAGCCCGGCCATCTGGTACTTTGCCCGCCTCAAGGCGCCGGCCGGTCAGCTGGCAGGGCAAGATCACCCCGCGCTCGATGTGGTGGGCGCCACGCTGCCCGGTATGCCGTTTGTGGTGCTCGGCCGTACCCGCGGTGTGGCCTGGGGCTTCACCAACACCGGGCCGGACGTGCAGGACCTCTACCTGGAGCAGCTTGACCCCTCAGACGCCGGGCGCTACCGCACCCCTGAGGGCTGGTCGGCATTTGCCATGCGCGACGAGAACATCCGCGTCAAAGGGCAGGGCGATCTGAAGCTCACGGTGCGCAGCAGTCGGCATGGGCCGGTCATCAGCGATGTACAGCCGCAATATCGGGGGCTGCTCAACACCGAGCGCTATGCCATGGCCCTGCGCTGGTCTGCACTCGAGCCCGACAACCGAACGCTCGACGCCGCACTTGCGGCCAATTGGGCTCAGAACGTCGGCGAACTGACAGCCGCCTATGCCCCGCACCATTCGCCCATGCAAAACGTAGTGATGGCCGACACAGCCGGGCAGGTGGCTTACAAGGCGATTGGCATGGTGCCGCTTCGCTCGCCCGCCAACGACCTGCGCGGTGTGGCCCCGGCCCCGGGCTGGCTGGCTGCCTACGACTGGACCGGCTGGCTGCCCTACGAGCAGACGCCTGCGGTGGGCCATGCGGCCATTGCACAGCGCGGCTGGCACGCCACCGCCAACCAGAACATCCTGCCACCAGGCTATACCCACTACCTGGGCTCCGACTGGACCGGCCCCGAGCGCTACGACCGGATTGCGACCTTGCTGGCCCAAACGCCGACGCACGACCTGGGCAGCATGCAGAAGGTGCAGCAGGACGTTCTGTCGCTGGGGGCGATGGCCTTACTGCCACATGCACAAAAGGGGCAGACCACGCATCCGCTCAATGCGCAGGTCCAAGCGTTGCTGGCCCGATTCGATGGGCGGATGGACGCCGACTCATCGGCTGGCCTGGTGCTCAACGTTTGGGCGCATGAGCTCACGCGCGACCTGATCGGCACCAGGCTGGGCGATGCCCGTTTCATGGCGCTGTACGGTAAGCGCCACCTCCGCAGTGCCCTGGTGGGCATTCTGGAACGGCAGGACGCTTTCTGGTGCGGCGAGCAGGGCTGCGACGCACGCGCCGCAAAGGCCATGCATCGCACGCTCGAGCAGCTCAGCCGGCAGCTCGGGTCGCGGCCGGATGAATGGCGCTGGGCGCGCCTGCATGTGGCCATCAGCAGCCACAAGCCCTTTGGCAAGGTGGCTGGTCTGAGCCGGATCTTTGATGAACGCATCGAAAGTGCCGGCGATCTGTTCACCGTGAATGTGGGTCAGTACTGGGCCAACGACCCCAAGGAGCCGTTTGCCAACCG
>JACCDG010041070.1_pt1 | contig 16243 bp, 8 predicted proteins | sample 7442471 | NCBI WGS metagenome assembly JACCDG01 (sample SAMN15323444, study PRJNA562643) | freshwater metagenome | isolation source: river surface water | place: USA:Blue River Watershed | collected 2017-08-17 | reverse complement strand
CAAGTTCTAACGTTTTTGCAATAGCACTTCCAGAAAAAGATAACGGGAAATCATAAGGATTTAATTTTACCACCGCTAATACAGAAAGCCCTGATTGCGTAATTTTGGTAACGAGCGCCCATTGATGACTAGAAGAAAAAAAATCTTGTATCGCATCATCATCAAAAGAAACATTTTGTACTAGCAAACGTTTTGCTGTTTTGTATTGTTTAGAAAAACCAGAAAAAGCATTGACCGTAAAGAGAGCTGCACTTTTTGTATCAAACGAAAGCGCAACAGTCATTGGATTTTTTTGAGTGATCGTATCTTTTTTAATATTTTTTGCAGAAGAAAAACAAAAAGTTATTTTTGAATTTTTTGCTGGCACAAAAAAGACCGGCGCGCATTGTTTAGGATTTTTTAATACTTTAAAAGTCTCTTTATTTTGTACGTGCACCAAAGAATCTGTAACTTCATTAATAACAATATATCCTAAAAAAGTATCCTGAAGCGTTAAAGATGACTGCAAAACACCATCTTTTTTTTTATACAAAATTCTTGTATACCGAGCTTGCACATACATTTTTTGTGCTTCAAAAATAAAATTCTTGATCATCAAAGACTCTCTTGCATCACCCTGCTGATCACTGTGCGCTAGCAATCCATTAGCATGTTGCAGCCGTGAATCAACAAACAGCGAAGCTCCAAAGATTGCTCTTCCTATAAAATTTTCTATTAACGCTGCAGCATAGTACACGATATTGTGCGCATTCCCTTTTTGTAAAAACTCTTTCTGCGCATCGATCGCATATGAACCTAATGAATGATACCATCCTGTGCCATATCCAGAAACTGCTGGCTTCCCTTTTTTGTCAGGCTCTTCGAATATCGTTGACCCTTGATAACGTAAAAATTGTTTTGGTAAAAAGGTTGTTCCTGTCGTTAACGAGCGATACGGCGCAAGATCATCAGATTGGCCATTGTATGATGGCTTCGCGCTTGTAAGCTCTGGTTGCCATGATTGAACCGATTGCAAAAATGAATGCAATTCTGTATCGGGTAATACATTTCTGCGTTGATAAAACCAGGTTGTTAAGCCTGAATGCGTATAGTTTTGCAATACCGGTAAAAGATCATCCTGCCAATCTATTAAGCTTAATTCATAATTTTGAACGCTGAAAATATGCGCTACAAAAAAAAATATGCTTATAAAAAAAACCATGCTTATTATTTCCTATTTTTTTAAAAGATAACGATCAGCCTAATAAGAGAATAATAAGCGTTGCAAGAATTTACCTGTTTATACAAATCGCTCAAACAATCGAAGCTTAATCGTGCATATATCTGTTAAAATAATTTCTGATTGCAATTATACATAAAACTGCTATACTGACTTATAGAAATATAAAAAATCAAAAAAATAAGAGGTCGTAATGAATAGATATAATGTTATTATTTTTGCCTTAATAAGCATAGTAAACAATGGCTCATTATATTCTGCAGCAGCAGCTGCCGCCGCCGATGCTGCGCCCGAACCCGCACTTGCATCTGTAATCGCAGAATCAAAATCAGAAACAAATTTTGAATGTACACAGCAAACTGAAAAAGATGCTTTAAAACCTCTTAAAGGCATACTCAAAACTCGCAAACTACATTCTTCTCAAAGAGTTACTTTTAATGAAGAATCTTTATCTAGTAAAACAACTTTTAAAAAACTCAAAGATACAGGTATGAAAATAATGCGATGTCCCTCTATGAAGGAAATAGAAATGCGCATTGAAGCAAGGAAAAAAAATATGTTTGACTACTTTTTAAACAATGTTGATATTTTTGCTTTAAAATTACAACGAATACCTTCTGCAGAAAATATTCCAGCACATTACAGTCTTTTTTTTGCATCAACTCCTGATGGCATAACAACGCGAAATCTCTATCACGATTACATGGATGAAACTTTTAAAATATTAGAACAATTATTTAATAATATAGGGAAACAAGCAAATGAATCTGATAAAATGAAGATTAATCCTATGGAAACTGACTCTATGAGACCTAGGAACAAATTTCAACAATCAGATTATTATAAAACCTTAAGCCCTTTAGGATGGAAAATACATGCATTATTAAAAACCATAAAAACAACTACAAATTCTCATGAAAAACTAAAACTTCAATGTAAATTATATGGAGAGATAACAAAGATTATATTAAGTCGCCTAAAAGCATTAAACATTGATCAAACAGAACTATCTGATCATGCAAAATTATCTCATCATGCAGACAAACTTTTCTCTAAAAATACAAAAAAACAAAATCAATCTATAGCTTCTGAAGCGCCTACTGCTACATCAATAGCAATAGCAGAACCTGTTTACGGCAAATCATTAGCACTTAAAAAAAATCCATTCACGATGAATCCTACGCCAATAACAAGAAACCCAATTACACCATCTTCTACAAAACAACCATACGGTATTCAAATATTCAATTGGGCTAAACGATTATTATGGTAAATATCAATAAAAAAGGGCTGCTATGAATAGATATCATGTTATTATTTTTGCTTTGATAAGCATGCTGAGCCATGGCTCATTATATTCTGCAGCAGCAGTTGATGCTGCACCTGAACCCGCACCTGCACCTGTGATTAAAAAATCACACGAAGAATCAAGTCCTGCGCCTAGTGAAGAAGCCGTACTTTCGCAAGAAGAAGAATCAAGTCCTACGCCTAGCGAAGAAGCCGTACTTTCGCAAGAAGAATTAAAAAAATTATGTACAAAGCGATATGCTGAAAAAATAATTCTAGAGCATCAAGCGCGCAAAGAACGTGCATTAGCAGCTTTAAAACTAAAGCCTACAAAATCATCTATTTTAAAAATCCCAAAACCACGATCAAAACGAATTACATTTGTAGAAGACCTTCCCGACAAGCAAAGCATACTTGCAGAATATCAAAAAATTGAAGAACATATAGCGCCACAAGATAAAACAACTCTTACCATAACTCAACAAACACAAATGACTGGTCAAGCAGAAAGAATTTTATGTTGCGTTAAAGTTTTAACAGATCAAGAATATAATTCTCGAGAATTTTTATGCTATCTGGAAGATGAACTATTTCCTGACAGACGTGCTCATTTACAAGAAATTTATCAACAAAATCTTATCATAAATACTATTATCAATGATATTATAACTTGGGGTCTAGATCCTGAATGGAATTTTGCCAATAAATCCTCTTTAAAGCTTTTTTTCAAAGATATTAAACAACGTCTTGAAACATTTCAGCACCAAGGCGTTCCATATAAAAAAATTCTCGAAAGTATTTTTAAAGCATCAAATTTAAATATAACAAATGCTATAGCAACATTAGATCTAGATAATATTTCGCTAGAGGATGGTTTTATTGCTCATAAAATTCAAAATGCTTTTAGATTCCATCATAAATTATCTCAAGAAATCCCAGCTCCAACTTTTGCAGAAAAACAGCTCATGATACAAAAACACTCTAGAAATAATATTTTTGGTTACTTGGCAAACAATGTTATGGCTTTTGATCTTGATAAAGATCAAGCATTATGTGCTACATTTTTATCTTTAACTCAAAATGGAATAATGCTCAGAAACACTTATCATCCGGATATGCATGCAGGTTTTTTAGAACTGACAGAATTAATAAACACGATCAATAGCATTGATTACAAAAATACCACATTAGGTTGCAAAATAAAGCAAGTGTTAAAAAAATTAACAACAGTTACAAATTTTGAACGCAAACTAGCGCTTCAAAAACAACTTTACGGACAATTAACACAAGAATTATTACTCCTGCTTAAAGCACAAAATATCTCTCCAGCAGAATGGCGTGACCATTTAGCCGAAATACATGCATTTCTCAACACTCAAAAACCCTCATCAATTATAGCACCTGCTTATTCCAGGCCAACATTAATGCAAAAAAATCAATTCAAAATGCATACTTTGCAAAATCCTACGCCAATTACACCATCTTCTACAAAACAACCATACGGCGTTCAAATATTCAATTGGGCTAAACGATTATTTAGTACTTTATAATTCAGCTTATTTTTCATAAAAAATCATTATAAAATGTTTTCTTATTGAATTTAAAGAGATAAAAATGCTATAGTAATCTTAATAAGTATTTTTATAGCAATAAGGACGATTATGAAAAAATTCTTTTTTTTATGTATAGCTATTTTTAATTATAGCTTGTTATGTTCTATGGATATTGATGATATGGTTTCAGAGCTTAATGAAATGGCTGAAGAAGATGATGAATTAGCTGCTGATCTTGCCAAAATAATTCCCGCAGAAGAAGCTGATTTAGATTTAACTTTAGACCAACAAAAAAACATTAAAGAACTTTATGCTCTACAGCAAAAAAGAAAAGAAAAAATAGCTATGATCCAAAATCGATTCGAACAAAGTAAAGCTCAAGAAACAAAAAGTAAACGATCTGTCACTTTTAATGAAGCTTTACCTAAAGTAGCAGATTATGCTGACCAAAGAGCTGAAGTGCTTTCTACGAAAACAGATTTCAAATCTCCAGAAGCATTTATTTATTTAGATGATTATGCAACAGATACAGAAGGACACAAAAGACAAGGTCCTGATTTAGGTAAAAATATGCAAATCCATATACAAGAACTTCCCGCAATAAAAAGACTTACCGATTGGGCTTTAGATCAAAAATGGAACTTTCAAGATGGAGCTTCGTTAGAACAATTTTATAAAGAATTAAAAGAAAAAATTGATCCTAGAAGACAATATGTAGGAGTTTTTTATAGACCAATAATTGAAGACATTTTTGCATTATCTAATCTAAATTTATCAGAATTTAAATTAGAAACATTAAATTTAGACAAGCTTTCATTAACCCATAAATTTATGGCAGAATATATCCAAAAAGCTTTTCAAGCCTATGCAGATGTGCATAGTTTTAATGTAAATAAAGAAAAAAATCGAAAAGAACTTTTTGTTCTAAAAAAATTAGCCGAAATACAAGCCAAAGAAGAACATGAAAGCGAAGTCGCAAGGCAAGCTATAGAAATTGTTACTTTCTAACCAACATAATCTTGCGAGTTCACAACCATATTTTGTTGTTCCGCTTTAATAGCTGCCGAAACATCATTTGCCAATTGTTCTGGATTATTTTGATCACTGGCAGGTAAGAAGAGCCAACTATACACAGACTGCAACACATCATATAATTGCGAAGCAAAATTATTCAATGATGCCACATTTGCAGCATAAGCAAGATTGCTAAATGGCTGGCTCCCTTGCGATGATCCCATCAATGTGGTCACGCAATAATCAACTAAAGCTGGAAACGTATTTGCGTACACAAGCTGCTGCGTATCTGATTGACCTAAAGAAGATAACGAAACTTCCGATGCCGGTAATGCGATCACTGGTGTTTCAACTTCAACCGTTTCTGTCTGATTTTCTCCTGTTGTTCCTGATTCGTATGCCTGACCAATGGCTTGTTTTTGTGCTGCAAGCATTTGCAATCCTGGCATATAATAACCTATTCCACATTTTAAAACTTGCCCTAGCTGATCATTCGTTTTTGCATTTGATGAATTTGTTTGTGATGCTGTCGAAGTTTGCTGTTGCGCTGATGATGCATAAATTAATGCATCAAGAATCATTTTTTTCATAACGGCATACTGCTCTTGCTGATTCGTTGCACCTGAAGCAACTAACGCTCCTCCTTGCAATGCTGAAAACCCTTGCGCTGCACTTATTGCACCATTACTTTGTCCTTGCGCTACCATCGAAAGGAATGCTGGAGACACCGTCATATTAATTTCCTCTGATCCATTTGCTGCTGGCGTTACTGTTGCCTGAAATGCATTGCGAGCAAGTAAAGAAATTCTTTGCGCAATAGATCGCGTTAAGTATAAGAATGCATAACCCCAAGCTGTCTTTGTTTTTTGATCTTTTTCTAACGCATTCGTAGCTCCTGGAGAACTTAGTTGATATGCTTGCTGATATTTACTCAAAGCCTGTGCATAAAATTCAGATCCTCCGTAATACTGATTCCATGTTATCGTAAAATTTTGATTATTTTGTATGCCATTTGCTTCTGGTGCTTGGCATCCTGCAAATGATTTTTTTAATTGCAAAGATTGTGATGGCAATAATGATGGTCCTGGATTTGGATAACCATCAACTGCTGGCAATGGTTCATTGTACGTCGCTGTTAACATTCCTGCTTGCGCATAACAATCTCCTAATGATTGTAATAACCCTGCTTGCTCTGAAATTGACTGCGTAGACTGCGTTGCCATATACACAAGTGACGCTATATCTTTTAAGACCTGTTTATAGGAAATATCTAAAGGATATCCTACTAGAAAACGCGCTCGAGCACTCATAAAATTTTTATACGTTGTTACTTGTGTCGTCGTTAACTTTGCTTCAGAAACCCAATAAATACCTTCACTTTTTTGCACATCATCAAGAGCGCTTAATGCAGAAAAGATCCAAGAATAAGCACTTGTAAGCAATGCATACAAAGGTGCATACGAAGAAAAATTATAATTTTTTAATTGATCTAAAGGCATTTGAGCAGGAGCTAATGTTAAAAGCTTAGAAACAATCTTTTGATACGATAAAAACTGCGTCCAGTAAGTTCCTACTATATTTTTAAACGCTTGCGCTGTTTGTGTATTTTGAGGATCAGCAATTTGATTATACGTTACTCCTCCGATTTGCACGGTCGTTGGATTTTGAGCAAAAAATTGTGCATATTGCGTATAAAAAAAGAGCGCCGTAGTATACTCTCCAGAAAACCTTGGTATCCCTTGCAGTGGCCCATTATACGTAATCAAGATTATATGCGTTGTTCCGTCCGGTTGTAATCGTTTTTCTAACGTATATTCCGTCATAATCGTTTTACCAGCAATTTGCATGCCACCAGAAACTAATTGTGTTACTTGCTTTGTATAACGAGCAACTTCTTGCGCTTGCGTACTGAATTGACTCGTATAACTATTATCCGTTAAAAATCGTTCATACAAAGGAACAACAATAGTAGCAACAAGCGATGTATCTGCAGGAGTCGTACTTTTACTGTTTACTGTTTTTAAAAAAGACTGAGCTATAACTTCTAATTGTTGATACGTTGCTACAGGAGCAGCACTAGAGACAGAAGATGAACTTGTCGCTGTGCTTATTGTCCGTTGAGATGCTTTTGTTGCGTTCGCTACTTGCGCTTCTTGAACCGCTAGTGTAGTTAAATCTTGTTCATTATAACGCAATAGATATGATGGCTGCTCATCGGGAACTAAAGGATTCTGCAAAGGATTAATCACTGATGCAGCAGTTCCTGGCAAAGTAGTATTTGTTGAAGATTTTTTTTGACTGCTACTTTGAGCCTCTGTATGAAATAAAATAGAAAAATTATACGGTTTTGATGATGCTTGTGATGCTACTGGTTGCGAAACTTTAAATTGAAATCCTTTTTGTTTCTGACCAGAAGTTTGCTGCTGATTTTGTACAAACGTTTCTGTAAACGAAGGGCTCGTAGACATGACACTTTGCAAAGCTTGCGTTGTCTGATCAGATGGTATTACCAAAGACATATAAGAAAATGCAGCTGCTTGCGTAATGAGTTGCTGTACGGTTAAAACTTTATCAAAATATCCAGCAGTACTAAAATAGCGAGAAGCCTTACTAAAGGCATCATTCAACTGCTGATACGATGCCTGTAACGAATTTGTGTATACTCCTGATGCAAAGTTTTGCTGCAACGTTTTATAGTACGATTGCCCCTGTTGAACATAACATTCAGCGGTCATATAAGAAGGATCAATAAAAACAGGAAACGTCACTTGCGGACATAATGGTGAAGTATATAAAAAAGTTGGTTCTCCCGATGGCAAAGTTCCTGTAGTTACCGAAAACAGATCTGGTGCGTTTGTATATAAAAGCTGTTCCCTTTTTTGCCGAATCAACATTCCTTGCAAAAGCGTTTGGAGCGTATTTAATTGTTGCGCTGCAAGCAGCCCCTGATCAGCATTACCTTGACTATACAAATTTTTAATAGTGCTTACCAATGCTCCAAGCTCTTGCGCTCCAGCTTTTAAATTTGATTCGATGAGATTGAGATAATTTGATGATGATTGCCATCCTTTTTTTTGCGCCAAATATGCTGCATAATAAATCATAGCAGCTTGCAAAGATGGACAGACTATCGTGGTATTTTTAGCCAATGATTCTGTATACAAAGAAATTGTTGAAAAAAAAGATGCTTGCGCATCAACATCACCTTGCAAACCTGCAGCCATAAAACATGCAAGCGCAGAATCAAAATCTAATGATTCTGATTGCTCTGCTATTAGCTGCTTTCCTTCTTGCTTTACCATACTCAAGGCAGAATCCGAAGCATATGTTTGCTGCAAAATCTCATCTATTTTATTTTGAATATACGTAAAAAATGTTGCTGAAAGACAATTTTTTAAGGATGGATCTTTTGCTAATGCTTGCGCATACGTTGCTAAAACTAACGCTGCACTTACTAACGTATTTTGATATTTTGGATACTGTTTTGCTGTTGCAAGAGCTGGATCAATATTCATGATCATCCAATACATTTGCGATAACAGACTAAAATCAGAAAATCCAGAAAGCTGCGTTCCTGAAAAAATTCCAGCAAAGGGCAATGTGCTTATAATTTGTATGGTCGTTGCTGATCCTTTTGTTGCAGCTGATGCTGTTTGCTCTAAAGCAGTATCAGCTTTTTTAAAGGCTTGATATATTGCATTATATTGCAAAAACGATTCTACTGTTCCTTTTACTGTTAACGATCCACTATTTGCATTCGCAGCATTTTGCAAAAATGGTGTTTGTGTATTCGATACAACATCATTATAAAACATGCTCGAAGAACCATTTACAATATTTTGCAAGATAGTTATTGATTGCGTTAAATACTCTTTTATTTGATTTCCTAAAACTGAAGTGTCGCATTGATACGTCGTTAGCATAGTATTACAGATTGGTAACGCTTGCTGACATAACCATCCTATGCCCTGAAACGTTGGCGTCCCGTTAGTTTTTGCAGTACCAGGATCATAATAAAAAAGTTGTATAAACCCATCAGGATAAGCAGTGTGCCATGCTTTTGCTTGCGCAACTGTTATCGTTTCCGATGGCGGCGTGCTCATTTGTGTGATAGATTGTGCAATTTCTTGCTGATAATACTGAAGATACATTTTTAATAACACTTGATAATAGAGCAGAGAAACCATATCCGAACGTTTTGTCAATAAAGAAGCAAGTTGAAACATGCCTGTTTTTTTAAACATACTTGCAGCAGATTGATACGCATTAATAGAGGCGGCAAATGATCCTTTTGATAATAAACTTTCGGCTTTTTTCCATTGCGCCATTCCGCCAGAAAGTAGTGAACTAATCTGCGCATAAGCAGAACTTTGCACGATATCTGATTGATAAGCATAATATTGTGCGGTATTTTGATAAAAATTTTGAGTCGTCATAATTACATTTTCTATCGTTGCAAGAAAAGTAGATCCTGTTGCCATAGTTCCATTTTGATAAGCTTGTCCATCTGCACTAACTGCTAATTGCTCACTATTATTCTTTCCAATCAATGCTGCGTAAAGATATAACGAAGCGAGCCAGCCACTTAATGCTTGCAATGCAGCTTGTGGCGTCTGATACGTACCTATTTGCTGAGCAGAATTATTCATCGTCTGGAAGCTTTTGGACAATATCGTATAATAATTTTGCAAAGCACTAAAAAGCGTTGTTATCGAATTCGAAGAAAAATCAAGACCCATAATCGTCGTAGAAAGACCACTTAATGCCACATTCGGTGAATACGAAGTACTCAAAGATTGTAATAATTTTATGACAAAATCTGCAAACAATAAGCCTTTTTGTTGCGTATAAGCATTTTGCAAATCGGTATAATTTTGTTTAAGTTGAGCGCTTTGCGTTCCTGATTCTTTGGCAATATCAGGATATCCATCACCTGAACTTCCCGAAAAATGCGTATCAAAGATCGTATACATTTTTGCAACAGTAGCATCTAATGCTGGTAATTCAGTCGTTAAAAAATAAAGCGCATCTGATGATGCAAAATTTGTTAATGATAATTGCCCGATTTTAATTTTTATAAAAGTTATAATTTGTGCAATTAATTGCGTATACATAGATAATGCTGTAGATCCTTTTTGAAAAGGTTGTTGAGCTACAGCAATTTGTGATGCTTGATCTTTTAAAGACTGGATGTACTGCACATAAAGCGGCCATAGCTCATTCAAAAAAGCTGTGTACGAACCTGTGCTGCCAGAAAGATATGTTTGAAATTCAGCAAATGTTGTTTTTTCAAAATCACTTACCGCCGTTGTATTAAAAGAAAGCACTGGAGCTGATTTCGCTGCAGTAACAAGACTAAAAGAAAAGAGCGGCGTACCAGTAGTATGTTTTTGTTGATACGTTTCGAATAGATTTCCAATAGAAAAACCTAACGAAAATGATTGCATTGAAATTGTATAATTTTTTTTAAAAAAAACTTGCTCTGCTGGATCATCTTGATTAATTACAGGGGCTGTAAAATGAAAGGAAAATCCTGTTGATTTTTGCACTGGAGCCTGTGTTGGTGCAAGATGAAAAGAAAATCCTGTTTTTTGTGGTACTGGTGCTGACGATGGTAATGAAAAATGAAATGAAAAAGCAGAAAGATTCGATTGGATTATAAAAATATATAAAAAAAATTTTTTTACGTTAAAAAAATAAAAACTCTTTTTTTTCATGAAAATAATCCAACCTTTCTTTACATTTCACTCAGCAACACGTTGTATTTTTAATATTTTAAAAGATAAAACTTCAATATATTAAAAATAATCGTTACTTGTTTTGTAAAAAAAGATGATTATTGTTCTTCTACAGCATCAACAAAATACTCACGCTTACCTGTTTCCTGATCTACTCGAGAACAAAGTCCTGTATATTGACGAGGTGGAACATAACCTTGAACCGCCTGCGGAACTAATACTTCATCTCGAGCTGCTCCAACTGGAAATATAACTTTTGCCCAAACATCTTCTATAGATTTTTCTTTATACACAGCAATAAAAATCGAAATATATGAAGGGTATTGCGCAAAAAAAGCTATTAATCGTGATTTAGAAAATGTTAAAAAAGCCTTTCGCGCCTTTGCATATACATCTTCTTTATCATCTATGTACGATTGCAAATCATGATTAAGTGTAGAAACAATAGATCGACCTTGAGCATCTTTTATTAACGATATATCATTAATAATAAAATTAAAATGTTGTAAATATTCACAATACAAACGAACATATTCATCTGTAGATTTATCAGCTTTTTTCAATTGTCTTCCTAAAGTTATTTCTATTTTTTTACAACAATCAAAATATTCTTTATATAAACTTTCTAATAATTTAGTATTTATTGGCGTTGATTGTTTAGTTTCTTCTATTTTTGCCTCAAGAGATCTTTTTAATCCCATATGCTCGTCTAGATAAGAAACTACAGTACTGCTTTTCACCGTACCTGTTTTTTGTATTTCTTGAGTTGCTGCTTCAGTAATAGTACGACAATCTTTTTTAGCCTGATTTACATACTTTAATGAAAAATATTGATATCCCTTATACGCAGCAATAGCTCCAAAAACAGCTGCTGTTGGCACAGGACCACACAATACAAATAATGACAAACCAGCAATAGAAGAAAAAATTGGTTTAGGATATTTTTTTAAAACATCAAAACTAAGTGAAACTTTTGAAATAGTAGTTTGCTCTAAAGCTTCTGGCTTTTGGCAATACAATGGCCCAATCAATAAAAGAAAAAATGATATAATACGCTTATTCATAATAACCACACATTTATATTTAATAAAACACACATAAGACAGATTATATGAATTAAAAAAACTCACAAAAGCCTTTTAGATAAGCTTATTCAAAAGCTTTGAACGTCATAATATTATTTTTTTTGAAAACTTTTAAGCTCATTAACCGATGTTGTTTGGTCAAAAGATTTATCAAACCTAAACTGTATAAATCGAGGGAATCGCAAAGCCAAGCCTAAATGCTCTTTTGTCTGTCCAGCAGTATGCAAAGGAGAGACCGTAACTTCATCAGCCAACACCTCACAAACTATAACAGGATCAATCCATATCATTGGTTCAAGTTGCTCAGCACAGAGAACATTTTTTGGTTTTTGCAAAAGTTTATGCGTATCACATAACGCTTTCAGCTCTATCCATTTTTTATCAGTCAAGCCTGTGCCAACTTTAGCTACTGTTTCAAACTGATCATTTGTATCATTATAAATGCCAACTAAAAACGCTCCTATTCCAAATTCAGCGCGTTTGCCTCGTCCTGCATAATATCCTAAAATCACCACATCAATGGTATCTTCTAATTTTTTTGTTGCATGATATTTAAGTTTAATCCAATTAAAATTTCGCTTACCCGCTTGATAAAAAGAATCTGGTTTTTTTACCACGATACCCTCAAGACCTTCTGAAATTTCTTGCATAAAATAATCTTCTAATGCTTTTGGTGTGCTTACATGAACTTCTTGAATAATTTGCAAAGTCTCTATTGCATCAGGTAATAACTCAGAAACAAAAAGACTCATCTGGCCATTTGATTTAGTTGATTCTTTTTTTGATGTTTTTAATGTTTTATAATTTTTATATATTGCTTGCAATAAGGCAAAACGCTTCGATTGCGGTTCATGCAATAAACTGCGTCCATCGAGATACATAATATCAAACATATTAAATTGTAAGGGATATTCAGAAACAAGCTCTTGAATATCATGCTTGCGTCGACGTTTTACTGTTTCCTGAAAATTCATATATCGATGTGTATCAGGGTCATACACAATAGCTTCACCATCAATAATAGCTTGTGTGACCGGTACATTTTCACACACTTTAATAAGTTCAGGGAACATAGCTGACATATCTAATAAATTACGAGAAAAAAAACGTATTTTAACAACACCTGCAGATTTATCTATATGCGCTTGCAATCTAAATCCATCCAATTTAGGTTGCGCAACACAGGGCCCTATTTTTTCAATAATCGCTGCTGGCGAAGCTAATCGTTCTGCTGCAGCAGGCCTTATCGGAACACCAAGATGAATCTTTATTTTCTTGATGCCCTCAATCCCTTCTGTGACAAGTATTTCAGCTAACAAACCTGTATCTGCGCACATATTATAAGCATGCTCCAGAACATCTTTTAATGATTTATTGCCAACGCACATCCACGAAAGCGCATCAATAATCGTCATATCAGAAAACCCTAGTCGTAATGTCCCTAAAACAATACGTACGATATATTTTGCTTCTAACGGATCAACTTTTTTTAATAGAGCAGCTAAAGCATTTTGTTTAAGTTCTTGCGAACCTTTTCCGGAAATTTTTTCAAGCAAACAGAGTTTTTCATATACTTCAAGAATCGTATAATCTTCTGTTTTGCTCCATACAAATTGCTCTATCACAAGGCCTAAATCGCCACATTCTTTCATTACATTTGTAATGTTTTCTTCTGTAGTATCTACTGTTTGCGCAATAATTTTTATCATTATTTTTTGTGCTATAGAAAATTGAGTTGCATGATACAGTGGATACAGAGAACCACTGACCAGATACACAACTTTTCGAATAGTGTGCACGTCAGTTTTTTTGAACAATGCTGCAAGTTCTTGAGTCATTGCTGTTCGAGAACTTATTTTTTCTAATGTTTCAAAAATTATAACAAGATCTTTAAATTTCATAAGCCTAGCTTTTTTTACAGATACTAACGAAATAAAATCTTACAAAAAGATACTACTTAATGATAGATTTTATCTCATTAAATAAAGGATTTTTTTATGAAAAAATATTTTTTAGCTTTCTTTTTAATAGCTCATATAACTTTAAAAAGTAGCACGCTTATTATTGACAGCACAACACAAATAAACGCTCTTCTTTCGCAACTTCCTAATCAGAATGGAAAGCTGCAACAAACATTTGGCAACAAAGGTAATGGAACTAATTTTTTATCACCACAGATTATTCCAGACAGCCGAGATCATTTAACTGCGATTATCATAGATTCTGAAAATAATATTGTTTGCGGTGGATATTCTCACACTACATCTATGTATTTTTCTATTGCTCGCTTTTTACCTTCAGGGCTCCTTGATACTTCTTTTGGAAATAGTGGTTCAAATTATGTTAATTTTCCTATCGGTACTTCAGGACAAACTAATGAAGCTAATGCACTTCTAGAAACCGAATCTGGTTACGTTCTTGGAGGAAAAGTAACCAATGGACCAAACTATCATTTTGGGATTGCACAATACACAAAAAAAGGATTTCTTGATACTTCATTTGGCGGACGAGGAAATGGAACAAATTTTATTAATACCTTTATTGCTGGCGGAGGGAATAATGACCTCATTACCAATTTATTACTACAAACACAAACGCAAAATATTATAGCTACAGGATCTAGCAATGGTTACTTTGCTCTTGCTCAATTTTTACCAAACGGCCAATTAAATACTACATTTGGCGGTAATGGAACTGGATATAATTATTTAAATGTACGAATCGCTGGCGGAAGTACTGATTTTTGCGCTACATCAGGATTACAATCTACCGGAAAAATAATATTAGCAGGGTATAGCAATGGTGCAGGGGGCGGCTATAAATTCGCACTAGTTCGATATACGTCTACAGGCATCTTAGATACTTCTTTTGCAAGTATTGGATATACTTTTCTACCTTTTACCATTACTGGTGGAACGATTGATATATGCAAAGCATTAGCTATTCAATCAGATGATAAAATCATACTAGCTGGATCAAGTCGCGATAGTAATGCTATAAAACATTTTGCTTTAGCAAGATTTAATGCAAATGGAACACTTGATACAAGTTTTGGAAATAATGGCACAACGTATTTGCCCATTATAATACCAGGTGGCATAGATAACGAAATACATGCCATTGCACTGCAAGCTGATGGGAAAATTATAGCTGGAGGAATAGGTGATGATAATCTTGCAAATCCTTGTTTTACTTTTGCACGATTTAATCAAGATGGATCTCTTGATCTAACATTTGGAAATAATGGAACATTATATTTTACTTACACAAATATCCTTAATTGCAAATCTATTGCGTTAACAAATAACTCTATCATTGGTGCCGGCAACGATACAACAGGAGATTTTTTTGGCATATGCCAACTTAATAATATACCTTCTTCGCAAGCCTTTAAACAAATATATGCAGGAAAAGCTGGACTAGTTGCTTGAATGTAAAAAATCTTCTATTTCACGAAATGATTTTAAAATAAAAATCTGTTTTGCTTGTTTATATTGATCAAGAATAGCCATGATTTGCGGCTTTTGTTCTTTTTTAAAATTCCAAATTGATGCTAAAAATTTAAACTTAAAAATTGAATACCGACATTTTTTGGAACCACCTGGAATAGTTTTTCCAAAATACATTATTTCTCTTTTAAAAACATTCCATAAACAATACCAACGAGGCATATCAAGAAAAAGAACAACATCTGCATGATGTATTCTGTAAAAAAAATTTTTTATATAAACACCTTCAATAATCCATTCTTTTTTTTGACATAAATTATTATGAATTTCTGTAAATCTTTCGATCTCTTTTTTTTGACATACAACAACATCACTTTGTTCTTGATCATCTAATGGCTTGTTTTCACAATTTGGTTCCCAACGATATTGATCTAAATGAAAAAGAGGAAGATTATATTTTTTTGAAAGTTCGCAAGACAACATTGTTTTTCCTGATCCAGGACAACCAATAATAGCTATTTTTTTACATAAACTTTTCATACTATTAATTTTTTAATTTCTTCGATTGTTAAACCGGTAACTTTAGAAATCAATTCAATATTTAATTTTTCTTTAAGCATTGATTTGGCGATATTGATTTTGCCTTCTAATAATCCTTCTTCTTTACCTTCTGCTTTACCTTTTTGAATTCCTTTTGCTTCACCTTCATCAAAGCCTTCTTCTCGCGCTGTTTTTAGCTGACTTATACGCGATCTTTGCGCATCTAAATAACGATCGTAAGCTTCTAGTTCAGCTTTTGTCCAATTACTTTCTGCAAGCACATCAAACGCTTTATTAAAACTAGGCTTATCAAAATTATCCGGAACTGATTGAAATGTTTTTGCATATTTAAAAAAGT
>JACCDG010432769.1_pt1 | contig 16244 bp, 25 predicted proteins | sample 7442471 | NCBI WGS metagenome assembly JACCDG01 (sample SAMN15323444, study PRJNA562643) | freshwater metagenome | isolation source: river surface water | place: USA:Blue River Watershed | collected 2017-08-17 | reverse complement strand
TAGCTATCCATATCTGGAACAGACCACATCTGATAACTGTCGTAGAAGGGCGCTGAGGCTTCTATACAAGGTGTCAGACTGTGCCTAACGTTTATAGAATTCTGATCGTTTAGGTAATCACTATGTGCTAAGAATCTAGTAGTAACGATCAATTTTTCTAATGCCATAGCTTGCATCAAAGGTAGATCAAATCCTTCTCCTTTAGAAACTGTAGTGTACACGTCGCAGTATCTTATCAAACCAATTATTTGACTCTCTTCTAATACATCACTTATCACGCTTATCTTAGGTTTATTATGAAGGCCTGTGGCCTTTCCATATATGTGTCTTACTGCGTCTCCAATGTGCTTCTTTCCATTGGCGTCATTACCTGCTGCCCAAGTCTTGATTATTAAAGATACATCTTCATATCCATCAAATGCGACGGCGAAACCTAATAGTAATTGTTCAAGATTCTTTCTTGGTATAAAATTGCCTATGAATAGAAACTTAACATGATTTTCAGGTATCTCATTAATACTTAACTTAGGACCAATAGGAGACCATTCCTTAGTATCTAAAGTAGCATTAATAGGTATGATAGGACACTTAACACCCGCTTTACTTGCAGACTTTACTAAGCTATCACATCCTGCAAAGAAATACTGTGCATTGGTATTGATAATATTAACCCACTCTTTAGGGTATTGATCAGTCTCCCACATAGCATACATAATATTTGTTTTATTAGGAGCTATCTTCGCGCGGTGAGGTAAACAATAAGAGATTCTAATATCGTTATCAGGTTTTTGCTTACTAGATTCTATCTGATGAGTCCAATAGGGATCACTAATCTTATTGAAAGCAGGAAGATAATCTTCATCTGGTATAATTTTAACATTCGCCCCGCCCTCTATAAGAGGTTTAAGAATTCTTCTAGATTGCAATCCATATCCCATTTTAGATGAGATCTCAGAAAACCAATCAAACTTTAGATCACTATATTTTCCCATTATATCACCGTTGTAAAGATTTTATTGCTGTTAATAGGTAGTGGTTTTGTGACTAATTCGGATAAGATCTTATCCCAAACATCTACCATATGAATAGCTCCATATTGTGTCATGAATTCTTTACCTCTAGCTCCTATAACCCTACCTAATTCAGGGTTTCTTCTTAGTGAAAGAAGTTGCTGTATAGCATGATTAGTATCAATTACCGCACGTTGGATACCATGTATAATTTCTGGTTGGTAAGTACATCTTATAGGTAATCCACCAAATTGACAGAACTCAGAATGGCTAGAGTAATCAGAATATACTACAGGCGTACCAGCAGCCATGGCTTCAGCAGCAGGATTACCAAATCCTTCACCACCCGAAGGATAGAACATACAATCCCAAGAAGACAAAAGTAAGGCAACATCTGTTGCTTTGATACCATTAAGTCCTTTTAAGTTCTCAGTATATATACAATTATTTGATACTTTCCACATCCGCTCTTGAAGATCAGGATTATAACCTGGATCATCCTTAGTCATGTGAAACCACATATAGAAATTAGGATCAGGAGTACCAGGAGTTATATTACTTGATCGACAGTGCCAGCAATAATTATATCTATAGCTATGGTCATACATAGTAAGTTTATCTAACTCTCCAGGATATCTATCCGGATCTTTAGACTCTCTAGTACTATGGTTCCATTCCTTTATAGTAATTTTTTTACAATCTTTACATTCAATATAATCTCCATATACCATGTAGTGTAATACTTCCCATAGCTTATGGTTCTGTTTTCTGAACTGATTCTTACCTAGCCAGCCAGCAACAAAAGCATTCCTAGATATATGCTTAGGTAATACTTTATCCCTTAGTTGTATTCTTTGTTCACTGGTAAGTCTAGGATATCTACTTAAATCTAATGGATGATACATTACTTTGATATCTTTATCAGCTAATTCCTTATTTCCTCTTTCTAATACCTCTTTACCAAAATGTGATAATACAACTATCTCATCTGCCTTAAGTAATTTCTTACCCCAATCAGTACTATCATCCTTATTTAAGTGACCAAAATATGGCTGACCATCTATAGTATAATAACATAACATTCTATAAGAATTTCTGACTGGAGAATTAAGCATGTGCTCAAAATGCCACATATCACCATACCCAAAAACAATATCCGGTCTTATATTAGTAACTACCTCATCAAAAGATAATTGACCATACCGATCATCCATATTAGGTTGTAAACCTTGAGGAGTATTGTGCATCTTGGTTTGGTATATTGGCCAAGGAACTTGTTCCATCATAGGACCAAAATGAAAATAACCTAATTGATGTATATCATATTTGTCTTTGTATTTACTAACAAGTGGTATAAAAATATGACGGGCGGTCTCGGATAGCTATAGACCGCTGTGCAAAGCTGCACTGTGAGTGCAGATTAGAATTTTTATCTTTGCGTTAGCGGTCATATAGCCTCCTTTTTATTTAAATTAGTGATCATAGATTTATCTATTCGTTGTTGTTTTGATAAACTTCTAATTTTTTTCTTAGCGTTTATTTTTGGTAATGGACCTAGACAAGTCCATGATCTGTTATACTTTATATCTGCTATACAAGCAATAGAAGTATTAAAATATTCAGCTATATCAGAAAGATATAGTATATTTTCTAATAATAGTGATCTAATTAATACTACATCAGACTCAGATAGATGTGCAAGAGGATGATTTTCTCCTTTCTGATTACTAAATAACTTTTTTGTATTTTCTATTACTTTTTTTAGTCCATCAGGACTATATATTCTTTTATTCTTGTGTGCTTTACCCTTTTTAGCTAAAGACATTTTTTGTCTTTTTTCTATAGTCCAATAAACTATGGGTGCTCGTCCTGCTATTAAATTACAATTTAAAGAAGGTTTTAAAGTATCAATATAAAATTGTTCTTTTTCGATTAATAAATCTTCAGTACATTCTTCAATAACATTAAATTTAAATTCCTTGTATTTATTATACTTATTCTGAAGTATAGGATTAGGGTGATTTCCTAATCGTAATCTATATAAATGTCCAGCTTTCCTAGAAGAAATATTATTACTACTTCCTATATAGAACTCAGAAGTCTCTACGCAAGTAATGCAGTATATACCTATCATTACTAGATCTCGGATAAACCGCTGTGCAAAGCTGCACTATGTGTACAGATAAGTATCTTTATCTTACTCATGCTTTATTACTTAAACTCCAGTTACAAGTTTTCCTATGCTTACAACTATTACATGTTATGTAATCATTTCTAGGAAAGTATATTTTATTCTCTATTCCTAATACGATATTTGACAAGATGTTATGCGTTTCTTTTTTTGACATCCATACTTGTTCATATATATCTCCAGTATCTACTCTAAATAGATAGACTTGATGTCTACCTTTATTGAACCCTAAGTTCCAATATACAGCATTACATATGAGTCTGACAATAGCCGTGCTGTTTTGTATATTCATTTGAGTAGTAAAAAACTGAACATATGTATATAATTCTCCAGAACGGTACACAGTATTAAACTCATATAAAATATCAGTAGATCCTATAGTAATCTTATTAATCAGTTTATAGTATTTAACAGAACTTATTGTATTAAAAATAGATTCTATATGATCAAGCTTATTATATATAGATAACTTTTCTGCTATAGTAGGTGTGTATAGTAATTCATTTTTTATAGAACTCCATATAATATTTAATCGTTCTCTTAGTTTACCTTTTGTAACAATTTGATCTGTTGATTTAGTATACATACAGTAATCAAATAACTTACTATATATTTTACATCTTATAGTATAGAACGAATCTAACTTCATATCCGTATTAGGGAATGAAAGTCTGAGCGGGCAAATAGCATAGTCCGCTAAATCGTTTATATCAATAGTTAGCATAAAAAACTATACGTAAAGAAATGACAACACTACAAGACCTTATATATAAAGTAAAACCCTACTTACGACAGTATCTTACCGAACATGGAGTTCAAATTGTTACTAAAGGTAACACTGAATTCTTCCGGTGTATTAATCCAGACCACCCAGATAAAAACCCTTCTTCGGGCTTCGTCAGAGAAACAGGAGAACAACAATTTCACTGTTTTTCCTGCTTATCATCAGGAGATATATTTACTGCATGTAATATGTTAGAAGGAAAGCCATTACATGGTATTGGATTTATTAAAGAGAACCTAGAATACTTAATGCAAAAGTATGAAATAGAAGGAACATTAGAGTATACTGAAGAACAACTAGCTTCTCTAAAGATAGATACTATTTATGAACAAGCTATGTCATTACTAACAAGTATAGATAAGAATACTGGTACATTTAAGTTTATAACTACCGAACATGCGGAGAAGCGTGGGTGGTCTAAAGAGATCTGCAAGAAAATTGGTATAGGTACTGTTCAAGATTTTAACAGTTACCTAGAAACTCTATCTAAGGCAACAAAAATAAGCATAGATGAGTTACAAAAAGCCGGAATAAAGGATACATACTTTGGACGAGACTACATTACAATATCTATCAGAGACCATAAGGGAAGAGCTAGAGGATTTGTCTCAAGATACTTAGGATGGACTAGAGGATCGGATAGACCAAAATACTGCAATACTTCAGCAACTGATAATCCATCTTATCAAAAAGATAAGATTCTGTTTTGTCTAGATCTAGCTAAGAATTGCACTAACTTAAGATTAGATATATTTGAAGGATATGGAAGTGCTATTGTAGCACATCAAAATTCTTATCACAATTCATGTGCTATTGGTAGCACTGCTTTTACAGAGCTACATATGCAGATTATTAAAGACATGGGATTCCAGCATATTAACTTTGTATTAGACCAAGACAATACTGGTTCTACTATGATGGAAAAGTATATTGAGAAATTTGGTGGGTATCCAGGCCTACAAGTTACTATCACTAATTTACCATTTACGGAAGAAGATAAGAAAGTTGATGGTCAGAATGACCCAGATTACTTTATTAGAAAGTATGGCTTAGATAAGTATCGTAAGCTCAAGCCAGAAGGCATATTTGAGCATATGATAAAGAAGAATAAGGACTATTTAGATATACAAAATAACCCAGTATTTACTAAAAACTTTGCAAAGCAAATATTACCACTGGTTATTAACCAACCAGATCTGATTGAAAGATCTATGATGATCTCTAAAGTATCAGAGCTGACTGGTCTAGATAAAGATGATATAAGAAATGAAATTGCCAGGCTAGAAAAAACTGACGTTAGATTACTAAAAGAAGAAATATCTAGAAAGATCAGAAATATTAACAATCCAGATGATCTTAAAGACTTACTATCTAAGTCTATGGATAATATTATAGATAGTGGATCATCTAAAAATGATAAATATCTAGGATCTATTACTGAATCTATAGAAATATTTGATAGTATCTTTACAGATATGAATACCCAACCAGAGGGTATACACGGATGGAAGACTGGATTTGAAGCTATGGATAGTATGTTAGACGGTATTCCTAAACCAATTAAGGGAGGAACTGCCATTGGCTTTGCTAGCGCACCACAGCACGGTAAGTCTGCTGTCATGTTAAATCTAGCTGCTAGATTAGCTAGTAACAACGACGATATAGCAGTATGTTACTGGGCTATTGATGATCATAGAAAAGCAATTGCATATAGATTAGTTAGCATGCTTAGTGGTGTTAGTATGAAAAAGGTTAGAAACACCATAAAAAGAAATTCAGAAGATGAAAGAGCTATTAGAGAAGCACAGGATCTAATCAGAGAATTGACCAGTAGCAGACGACTTGTGTTTAAGGATGACCGCTATGGACGTAGCAAGACTAAGGCAGAAACATGGCTAAAAGAAACACAAGACGCTACAGGTAAACATATATTGTTCTGTGTTGATTCACTACATAACGTACAGGGTGATTCTGGTGCTGAGACACGTGTCAAGATTTTGACTACTTCGACATGGCTAAAGAGTCTATGTGCATCCCTTCCAGCTACAGTTCTTACAAGTATTGAATTAGTTAAGAATAAAGCCAAGGGAGAAAAACCTACATTAATGTCTATTAGTGAATCTGGTAAAGTAGAATTTGATTTTGATACTTTAGCAATAGTATGGAATGAGGCCCAAGGTAATTATGTTTCTGTAGAGCAAGTTAGGGCTAAATGGGGTATACCCGGTAACTATAAACCCATTATAGAATTAGACTTCCAGAAGAATAAGGCTGGTGCTGGAGAAAAAGGATCACTATTCCTAAAATATGATACAGAAACAACTGGTATAGTAGATTGTATGACTTATAATAACTGGATGATGCTTACTAAGGGAACATCAGAGATTAAGGGAACAACTGGTAACTATAAGTTCGGTAATGAACCACAGTTACCTCCTACACCACCGGATTCTGATTGGTAAGTATTTGACGTATACAGATTTATGAACTATCTATCTTCAAAACTAGCTAAAGCTCTAAACAATCCATCCTTTGTAAATATAAAAAAATCTACATCCTTAACTCCAAGTGCTGCCAGTACCAAGCTATCTGATGGCTCCATAGTCGGAGCCTGTACTCGTCAACAATACTATAAGATAAAAGGATACGAACCAGATGCGGGTATTAAAAATGTTGACTGGACCTTAGCTGCTATTATGGGCGATAATATGCATGAAATGTTAAGTAACATTATTGATACCTATGGATTTGAAATGGGTATACAAAAACTAACTAAAGAACACTCTATCTATAATCCTTTAATTAGATTGTCTGGTAGATGTGACTTAATAGTCTGGGATCATACACATAAAGAACCTGTTGGTATAGAAATAAAGTCTATAGGTGAGTATAAGTGCAAGAAAGCTATTGAACAACCTATAGAAGAACACGTCTTACAGGCCGTTGTTTATCTAGATCACTATAATAAGTCTATTCCAAATGATCAGATTAAAATTAATAAATGGTATTTATGGTATATATCTAGAACAGAAAATTGGTCAATAAAAAGTAAATCCCACCATAGTCCTTTTTCTATGCTGTGGGATTACTGTATTACATTAGAAAATGACATACCTATTATTACACTTACTGATGGTACTAAGCAAAAATGGACCGATTACTCAGTACAAAATATATATCAAAGATATGATATACTAAATAACGCTTTGATGGCAAATACTGTACCTCCTAGAGATTATGAATTGCAGTACTCAGAAGAGAAAATTACTGAATTACATAAACTAAATAAAATAGCTACTAAAACAAATAAAGAAATTATAGATAAGTGGCTAGCTAAGGGAGCACCGCCAGGTAAGCTAAAACTTACTATGGGAGATTCAGAATGTATGTTCTGTGAGTATGCAAAATTGTGTTGGGAAAACACACTAAATACTACTCCAAAACAAATAAGTAATTTGCCTTCTACTGTGGAAGAAGTAAAGAAGAAAAAAACTACACCTTTCTTGCTGTGAAAAATAAACGAAATAGTTATCAAAAATATAAAAGCCCAGAAGCAAAATCTGATACTGTTATATACAGAAAAATGTTTATCATATTAGATCTTAAGAAGAAACCATTAGTACATAAAGATGGACATCTTTTGATTTTCTATAGATCTAGAGATGCTAAATCTTTTGTTTTTAACAACAAGGCTCAAGACTTATGGCGAGTAAAAATAGTACAATTAGATATTACAACGCTATAATTTGGTTAATGATAACAAGCTATGAACAAGATAAAGGATATACTCCAAGCAAATTTCTTTTGGATAGTCTTGGACCACAGGTCGAGGCTGCTGCTGGCGACGTTCCTATTAAATTGTATGATACTACTATATTTGATTTCACTCTTGTTTCAAAAGTAAATGACTTCTTTAATTTTTTCTTTGATACTATAAGAAAATTTGAAACAGGATTAGTAGTAATACCATATATTCATGAAAAGTATATAGTTAGAGATTTCTATTTAGCTAATATTGCTAAAGAATATACCTGCTGGGATACTGTATATATTAACTGCAGTAATCCTCAGAAAGTTACTACTAAAGTTTTTGATTGGGTTCTAACTCCACAAGAACTTCCCCACAAGCTAGCAGAGATAATTCAGAAAAATGATCAATCTAGGTGAAGCACAGCTTACTATAACACAAGAAGCTCTTCAACAAATAATACAACATTATCTAGTAACTCAATTGTTACAAGTTAATTGTACTGTTACTGATATAGATGTTAATCTAGATTATGATAAAAACATAGATGAAATAGTTGTATATTTTAAACAAGAAGATGGAGTAACAGTACAGGTATGACTACTGAACGTTCTAAGAAAGCCAAAGCGCTAGCAAATAAAGCAAATAATTTTGTCATGCTAGCACATAAGTATAATCCTAATAAGCATGTAGTAGGAGAAGATTCTTCTGCTCATCAAGTAAATATTGAAGGTTGGCACATATATGAAAAAATTGATGGCGTAAGAGCTGTGTTTAAAGATGGTAAATTTTATTCTAGGTATGGCAACGTCTACTACGCTCCTCAAGAATTTGCTGATATGGCCCGCACTAAAGATAACTTAATACTTGATGGTGAACTTGTTTCTATAACAGACGGCTTTCAGAAAACAGTATCTATTGTAAGAGATCAAACTAATAAAGTAACAATGGATTACTGGAAAGATATTAGGTTCTTAGTTTTTGATCATATACCTAATAGAGTAGTTCCTTTTGAATATAGACTAAGTACTATCAAGACACAGGTAGTTCAGAATAATAATATACAGATTCTACCACTATTAACTACGGTTAAGACAGATAATACTATACCATTTCAACTCACAAAAGTTGAGAGGCGCGGTGGAGAAGGCTTAATATTGAGAAACCCCGATAGTAAATATACCTTAGGTAGAAGTTGGGATCTACTTAAGGTTAAGTCTTTTACAGATTTAGAAGCTACTGTTATTAAACATATAAAGGGGGAAGGAAAGCATGCTAAGCGCCTAGGTAAATTAGTATGTAAACTTGATGATGGAACTATATGTGAAGTAGGCACGGGATTTACAGATGAGGAAAGAGAAAATCCTCCTAAGATAGGATCAACTATAACTATTAAGTATTTTGAGAAAACTGATTCGGGCGTACCAAGATTTCCTATTTACATCTCAAAGAGAGACTATGAGTAAAACAATTTTTTGTGACATAGACGGCTGTATACTGTATCAATATGATCAGTTTTTAGATGGCTTAGATAAAAGTAAGGTAGTACCTACTACTAATGCAGCCCGTAAATTACTTGACTGGCATATACAAGGACATACTATCATCCTCATCACAGGCCGTCCAGAAAGCCTACGACAGCAAACCGTAGACGCACTTGCTCAGTGTGACATTCTATATGATATGCTTATTATGGGCGTAGGCGCTGGTCCTAGAGTCCTTATAAACGATATAGATCCACAACATCCAGACGTCTTTAAAGCAACAAGCATCAACCTGACTAGAAACAAAGGAATAGAACAGATAGATATATGATCAAGAAAAAGCCATCTGTTGGTGATTCCAAGAAGACACCTCAAGGTGTTCTCTTAATAGAAGAACTATTTACTGCAGATAATACTAGATGGATTAGATGTTCTAAGTTCAGAAAAATGATTAAAGTTACGTACTATAACACAAGATATACAGAGTATGTTAATGATAATGTGTATATGTCGGAACTAGAATGGATTCGACTAAAGTAGTAAAATATCAAATATTAGAAATGCCATATAGGTGTATGTATAATAACTGCTATTCTGCCAAATTTATAAGAATTCATGAAGATATAGAAATGTGTATTTCATGTTCAACATCACATCGAACATCAATACTTTATAAGGATATTAAACAGTATCTTACGACTAAGTATGTAATACTTTTTGACTTATGAATACAAATACAGTATACACAAAAACCAAACTTTATTCAGTGTCTAATAGTTGTCGTAGGTGCTTTTCTAGATTATGTATTATAAAACGAAATGATACTCTTAAAGTCGTAGATGTATGTATTCAGTGCAATAAAGAATCTGTATTCTTAAATCAATTAACATATAAGAAAATTGGATTTGTAATATTTTATGAAATCTAAGACAAAGAAAAAGACAACAAAAAAGAAAATATCTAAAATAGTAGAATCGCCTAGCTATACCAAGCTACCTGTTTATATAGCACACAATGAGTGTGGATGTAATGGTATTTTATGTATTATGTATACAGAAAAGCTTAAATCCAATTTTAACTCTAGAAGTAAAATTTATGAAAAATGTCTTAATTGTAATGAAACTGACGTTATTAGCTATGCATCTTATAAAGAAGACTATACTATATCCGATCACGATTTTTTAATTTTGTACTTAATATAATGAATTCTCAAATAGACATACCTACTTATACTAAACTAACTGTGTACATGGCGCATAACGAATGCCAATGTGATGAATATCGTTGTATTATATACACAAACGAGTATGATCCTATAATTGATCCCGATAGACATATATATGACATGTGTTTATTGTGTAGCCGTATATCAAACATAGACTATAGTACTTTTGAAGATAATTATGATATAACTAATGATAAAGCTATTGTATATTTAATATGATAAGTACATATACAATACATGATCTTTATATAGCTAGACATAGATGTGCTTGTGGTTCAGCACAAGCTATAGTTAAAACTAATTATAGTATAGGATCATTTCTTAATCCACTAATTGATGTATGTCTTTCTTGTTTTAAAGAAAGAATAATAGATTATACAAGACTATCGGATTGTTTTACCAAAACAAATGATAAAGTAGTAATATATGTTTTATAGATTACGACTAAATAATAACCAAGATCCATATTATACTTGCTATAACTGTCTTAATAATCAAGTATTTAGAAGTAAGGGTAAACAATCGAAGGGAATACTAAGATTATCTTGTACCAAATGTGGTTACTTTAGAATTTTTTACTTAGATTTTATTACCCCGGAGCCCTGCACAGTGATTGAATTATGAAAAGAATCGGAATAACAATTGTGTTTAATGGATTACATCATCTACATAATCAAAATTTAGATGAGTATCCTTTTGATGAATGGTACTTTGTAGAAGGTGCTAGCGCCAGTACCTTCTGTACATCCTGGTGTAAACAGATGCCATCGGAATACCATAAGGATGGCCATAGTGTAGATGGCACTTTAGAGTATCTCCAAGGTAAATGCGCTGCTAACCCATCTAAGTATAAGCTAATAACTACAGATGGACTATGGGATGGTAAGAAAAATATGTTTAACGCCGCGCTCAAGCATATTTCTGATCCATGTTGGCTATGGGAAGTAGATATAGATGAATACTGGAAACCAGAACAAATGCTTAATGCTGAAAAAATTGTTACTAATATGAACGCCAATGCTGCTTCCTTTGCATGTAACTATATGCTTACGCCTGACATCATCGTCCGTGGTGAATGGGGCGAATCTCCCGGGCACGGTTACCGCCGACTATGGAAGTATGTTCCAGGATCTAAGTTTATAGCCCATGAGCCTCCTATACTTGAGAATGCTATGAGCATGGTACCGCCGTACCTATTACCTAGGTTTAAGCACTTATCCTATTACTTTGAACAAGATGTAATTTTTAAGACTAAGTGGTATTCTAATCATCAAAATATTTATGATAATTGGCTAAAGATAAAATCCGGTGAGACTAAATTACCTGTAAGAATCTCAGCACTATTTGGAGATGTACCAATGTCTACAGACTGGAATAATAGTTTTATAACGTACTTCTGATGATATCTAATAAGTCAATAACAATATTTGCTTGTGCGTGGGGAAACCTACTGGAACCTACTAAGAAAGTAGTAGAGCACTGCAAGAATATATTCCCTTTTTTTGATCAGACGGTAATAGTAACACATATATCCTCTGTACTAGAATATAATCAATTTATGGTAGAGAAGCTGGATAGTGTTATTGACACAGATTTCGTTCTTACTGTCCAGCCGGATGGGTACATACTTCATCCCGACCGTTGGTCGGATGACTTCCTTAACTTCGATTATGTCGGCGCTCCCTGGCCCTGGCATGGTGTCTGTGGTAACGGAGGCTTCTCCCTAAGAAGTAAGAAGTTTATACATACAGCTAGTAAGCTACACTACCAACCTTACCATCCAGAATATTCATCTTGTCCAGAAGATTTCTACATGTGTATAATGGCTAAGAACCATTTCACGTATAACAAATGTCTAATTTCTGATAATGAAACAGGGATAAGGTTTTCTTTTGAACACCCAATACCTGAACTAGAACAGTATACAATAAAGACCTCTTTTGGATTTCATGGGAAACACAATCAAGTAGTATGAAAAAAACTTACCTACCTAAAGATATACATAATTTATTTACTAAGCATGTTCCATTAAATAAAAACTACTATGAAAAATACAATAAAGTACCTCTGCATTTAGAAGATCATTTCTGGAAGTGGGACGGACATGATTATGCTAGAATACCATGTCTATTAGATTTTAGAGAATGGATATCAAAATATAATATAAAAGTAAATAAATTACTATACACATCTAATGATGATCCAGAAGTATTATATTTAACTTGTAATTCTAAGACATATATAGAATATGATATGAATACTAATCAAAATGATCTACATCTTCTAGATTTAAAAGATAAAGATTTTGATTTTGTATTATTTTCACAGACATTAGAACATCTATATGATCCTAGACGCTCCCTGCAGAATCTAAAAGATCACATGACACCTGGAGGATATATTTTTACTTCTGTACCTATTATAAATATAGCGCACATGACTCCAATACATTTCGGAAGTATTACTCAGATAGGTCTTATAACATTATTTGATTCTTTAGATTTTGAGATTCTTGAATTAGGACAATGGGGAAATAAGCAATATTTAAACTATATATTTGAGAAGCAGTGGTGGCCAGACTATAGAAATTTGATTGATCGCCACGGGGTTATTGTAAATGAATTTCAGAACGCGGCACAAACTTGGATATTGGCTAAGAAAAAATGATCTATGTAATAAATAGACAATGTGAACTATCTTCAATCTCTATAAATAAGAAAAGACCTTCTTTCTTTTCTAGAGAGAAATGCTATAATAACTTATTGAAAACACTAGAATCTTCTTCTGAAGATTATGAGCTTCATATAGTATTTGATGGTAAACAAGTACCTACTTACTTAAATAGGTATCATAAGCTGATAAAGATAGAGGCAGGTACTGGATCTAGATCTTTTAAAAAAGCAATACAGTATGCTTTATCATTAGGTAATGATCAAGATATTATCTATCTTCTAGAAGACGATTACTTGCATAGGCCCGGATGGAAAACAGTATTAACAGAAGGTATAGAAATGACCTCTACAGTAAGTCAAGAAGGATATATATCCTTATATGATCACAAGGATAAATACTTTTTACCAGAGTATAATAAATTAACTTCTCAGTTATTTATTACTAATTCAAGTCACTGGAGAACAACTCCTTCTACTACAGATACTCTAGCTATCAAAAAAATAACACTAGATAGATATAAAGAACAATTTTATTTGTTCTCATCTGATAAGTTACCCATGAGCGAAGATCACCTTAGATCTATCCAGTTATGGAAGCTTGGCCTTCCATTATTTACACCAATACCTGGATGGGCAACGCACTGTGAACCAGACTATATGTCTCCTTTAGTAAACTGGGAGTTAATATGACATTGATTAGTATATACACTGTATCTATGGGAGGAAGACCTAGATACTTACAAAAATTATATAAAAAAATTTTAGATCTATATCAGGATAATCTAGAATGGCATATTGGTATTCAAGGAAATTGCGATATAGGTATTGATAATACAGAATATCCTATATTACCTTGGATTACACTACATAAATGGGATCAAAATTGTGGAGCAGGAGAAGCAAATAATAGGCTTATTAAGCACTGCGAGGGCGAGCTTATATGCAAGCTAGATGATGATGCCTTACCTTACGGTGATTATATCAATCATGCTATAGAAATTAATAATGTATTAGAACATAAATCTATTTTTAGCCCATATCCGGTAGGACTTATAAACAACCCAGGTGGAGTCCTATCTAAAGATCATAGTGTCTTATTTAGTAATAAAACTGATACTTTTTATACACTAAGAAAAGTACATCATATTGGTGGTTTCGCAAGAATTATGCCTAGTAAAATTGCAAAATCCTACACGTGGCCATATGATTATTGCCCAGGTAGTAGTGGTAAAGAAGATGTAAATTTTTCTGCTTACTGTAACTCTACTAAAATTAGTATGTTTTATTTAGAAAACAGTCTAATAGTAGAACATCAAGAATCTACTCTTGGACAGCATGCTAGATATGGAGAAACTTACTTTAATGGAAGATTCTAGTATGAATAAGATACAAATACCGGATAATGCTATAGTCGTTAATGCTATTATAAATGCATTTAAATTAACTAAAGGAGCAGAATTAGGAGTACGAAGAGGTGAGTTCAGCGCAAGCCTATTGCAACATAACCCTAATTTATACATGATTTGTGTAGATATATGGGAAGATCATCCTTACTTAAACGAGAAAGGACAACCCCATAATAATAACTATCATACATTCTTATCCAATATAGAATCAGTTAAATATAGATGTAGTCAATTTAAACTTCTAACTATAGAAGCACATAAACTAGTTGAAGATAAATCTTTAGATTTTATTTTTATAGATGCTACCCATACTTATGATAGTTTAGAAAAAGATATATTTTTATGGAAAGATAAACTCAAACCAGGTGGAATATTAATGGGACACGACTATCATCCAGAATTTGATAATTCTGGTATGATTCATTGTATTGACAAGTATGCTAATATACAACAAAAAGTACATGCTGTACCAAATAATATAAATCAAATTATAGAACATCTAGAAAGTAATAAGCCAGGTGGAATAGTAGACTTATCTACTACTTGCTGGTATTGTAAAAAAGAAGAAATGAATATAAATGATTTCCCGTACTAGACAAGACTGTACCTTAGCTGTAGAACAATTCTCTAAAACTATAAATAATGATCCAGGAGATCTATTATATGTAGGAATTGCTGGCGATCCACCAGGAGGAGAATATGCTAAGCTATTTAATACTAAGTCTATTACGTTTGACTATGATCCAAAATGGAAACCGGATATAGTTGGAGATATAACCAAGACAACTTTTTCTGATGAATCTTGGAACAAAATTATTATTGTTCAGGTAATAGAACATATTCCAAACATATGGGATCTGCCAAAAGAATTATATAGAATTTTAAAACCAAAAGGAAAGCTTATTATAGATTGTCCATGGAACTATCCATATCACGCTGAGCCGCCTTCATTTGGAGATTACTGGAGAATAACTTTAGATGGATTTCATGCTCTATTCAAAGAACCACAATTTTCTTTTCTTGAAACAGTATCTACAGACAACAATACATCATGTCTAATACAAAAAAACTAATCTTAGAATTTGATGATCTACATTTTGATCATCCAGAAAATTGTATAGATGATATTAGATATCTTATTACTAAGATACCAAACATTAAGCTTTCTTTTTTTACTGTCCCATTCTTAAGACATAAAGCAATATATGAAAACATGGAGTTCTGTAAAGAACTAAAAAAATATGTAGATTCTGAAAATATAAGAATCTATCATCATGGACTAACCCATTCCATGGAAGAGTTTAAACACGTATCCTATGATAATGCTATAAACGCAATCAATTATTCTTTGGATATATTTAGACGCGCGGAACTACCTTGTGGTAAAGTATTTAGGGGGCCTAATTGGGGCTTAAATGAAAACACAGTACAGGCTCTAATAGACTTGAATTATACCCATATTTATAATCATACTTCTTATAAAAACTTAGAAATAGATGGTATAAAATTTTGTTATTACAACTATAATCTTAAGGATGAATATGTAGATATATCAGATAATATAATTATAGCACATGGACATACCCATGATGTATGTAGCAATGGAATTAAACAATCTTTAAATAAAATAGAAAATCTAATAATAAAATTAGATCCTATTTTTTGTTTTGCTGAAGATGTATGAAAAAAATCTCCTGTATTCTTCCGACCTATAATAGACCACT
>JACCDG011507942.1_pt1 | contig 16246 bp, 32 predicted proteins | sample 7442471 | NCBI WGS metagenome assembly JACCDG01 (sample SAMN15323444, study PRJNA562643) | freshwater metagenome | isolation source: river surface water | place: USA:Blue River Watershed | collected 2017-08-17 | reverse complement strand
AGATACAGATCAATATCCCGAATTGATGATTGCCGGGGATTAACGTTTGATCGTTTGATGATTATATAACAACGGATAGAATTGAGGACATATTATCAAGTGTTTTCGATGACACCATAGACCATATTAGACAATTAATTGTTGAGGTTAACTTACACACAAGAGATGAAAGACTTTAAACTACTAAGGGGATATAATAAACCAAGAACCCCAATCGTATTTGAAGATTGGGATCGGAACAATATCCAAACGGCCAGGGATAGAGCAGAAAGAAGAAGACAGGCCATGAGAGAACAATTCAATAGATACAGTGAAAGTTTGGATATATACGAAAGACGTTTGGAAAACCAAATGAATGAACTAAGACCCATATTCAGGGTTGATAAGAGTAATATAAGTCTAAACCCCAATCTAAGAACAAGGATTAAAATGAAGTTTCAGGGGTTAACACTATGGTATAAATGTCTGTCCTTAGAAGATAAAATAAACTTTAAAGTGGCCATAATAGTATACCCACTATTCATTTCTGTACTGATCTATATGGTTTGGGATATAATAAGTAAGGGATAATATATAAACTTCACACTAACATAAATTTTGTTACCGAGCACATAAATGTTAGTGTCCCCTGAAGGTCCGAACGTAGTGAGGACCGATAAATCCCCTACCCTTTTAGACCCCTAATTTTTCCCGTCTAATTACCCTAAAAACCCATATAAATTCGACACCTTTTTGTCGGAATATTTTTATATACGTATATTCCCTACTATTTTGTTAAAATTCCCGATCTAATATACACCAGCAACAATTTGGGGACAAAGTGGGGAAAAGTGGTAAATAGTGGGGGATTGACCCTTGCGTGAATTAAGGACACATTACAAAAATTTCTATGCATAACTAACATTACGGGGTCCTTCGGACCCCTTCAAGACTGACAAATAGTCCGTTTTCATTATATATAATATATACATATATATGTAATACGATGAGTATGAACCATTTAGTTTCTACTTAACATAATCGTAGTTATAAGACACACATGTGATACGTGTTGTCCCCCTGAAGGCCGACCGAAGGGAGGCCGTAATACGAATGGTTTTGTTTAACTTATGGGAATAGTTGTTTAAACAACGACTTTTTGAATATTGTTTGGCAATTTCGTATGACGTGTACTTTGTACACATTTGCCAAACAAATTTGGGGGACCTCACGGTCCGGGGTCATACGAATATTGTTTGGCAATTACGAGAAGGACGCACCGTACTTCCTAAATTGTTTTTGTACGTGTTGTTTCAGTTTGTAATACTCGTCCCAATTATTACTGGATAGTTCATATGCGGATCTACCGTCATACGTGGCGATGTCACCAAAACAGGCGATATCAAAATTGGGTCTAATTGTATTGGTTTGTTTGTCGATAGCTTCGTCGTGATACTCCTCGTGTCTATCTACCGAATATAGATGGATGAAACGTATAGGTGATAATACGTATGTTTTATCGTTATATGTTCCTTTGGATAGTGCAAGGTAAATGGCTTTACCTCTCTTTACAAGTTTTTGTCTTTGTTCTTCGAAGTTTTCGGGGAACTTGGGTAATACATTATTAGGAATTAATAGAGACCTTTGTACCGATGCTTGTGCTCTACTGTTTAGATTGTCATACGAAGGTGTTGTGTTCTTCTGAGATGCCAAATCTGTTAGGGAGAGAGATTCTTTAAAAGCCGAACTTCCAAATAGATCTACAATAGGAAACTCAAATGTAATACTTTCATATACACCAGTTGGGATTATTTCCCTTAAATGTATTGAAACTTCTCCACTACTAAATGGTTTACCACTTTTAACTTCTATTGATGCCAGTGAAAATTTGGAGTCACCCATTGCTTCATCACTGAACTTATGGAGACCATATTCTATACACCCGTCATACACATGTTTGAATATCTCAAGAAATACCTCATTATTAATTTGTTTACCCTCTTCCAAGGATATTTCGGTGAGGAATCTAAGATGACCTCTTTCTCTATAAGTCGTACTCCCTATAATATGAACATCAGTCCCATCTGAAGTTTTAAATCTTGAAAACTTACCACTTCTGTCTTTTTCGATGGTGGTGAGCATATCCTCATAGTCTAATCTCTCTTCAATATTGTTTTTGGTTGGTTCCTGATTATCTTGATTCTCTTCGTCCTCCCTCAGGATGTCATACATATTCATCATGTATATAAATATTGTTGCCAAACAATATTGACCATCTCCTTGGATCCGATTCTCAAGAATCAAATCAAATAAAAAATCCCAACCATAGACCCGAGAGTCTAACATGTTGGGATTTGACGACCGATATATAATTAAAGGGCTTGAGAACCCTTCAACCATATATTAGGCTGTTGCAAGAAGCTGGTTGCGAAAAGCAATTGCGTTTCTCTTAGAAGAGAAATTCTTGCTGTATTTAGTTCCAGCTACACTTACACGTACACGATAGCTACTACCATCGAAGTACACATTGCTCGAAACCGGTACATAAGTTGTTTTAGTACGACGGTTTTTGGTTGTTGATTTTTTCATAACATTTGGTTTATAATAAAATATAAACCCGAAAAGTCAGAAAAAAAAATTTACGGCAACTTTTTTTAAAAGTTTTTGCCAAACAACATCGAGTCGTCTCATCCCCGTCAGGGTTTACTCTTATACCTGTCACCCCACTTATCGGACATGTATGCATGATACCTGTGTCTCTTCATATCACTGTACAAGAAGTAAGCAAAGTAGTAATCCCAAATCCAATCTAATTCCTCAAAGATCTTTTTCATATAATATCTGTTTTGCCAAACAACATCCTGATGACCAGGTGATCAGAAGTCGTTGTGGTATTCGAGGTCATTCTTGTTTACACTCTCAAGGTTGAAGTCCTCGTATAGTTGTTTTAGAATCCTGAGCTCACCCTCACATCTATAAACTTCCTCCACGGAATCAAACATCCCGACCTTGAGTTTAAACTCGAGGCTCTCTATCTTGGATGTAATCCAAAGGAACAGTACGGGTTTGTTTATCATTGTATAATAGTTTTAAAAGTATAGGACAAAAAAAATGGACCGTTAGGTCCATTCATTTATAACATCGGGTGAAGTTTGTTCTTCTTTTTATTTGGTGGGAATGTACCCTCCTCATCGATACCAAAGTCAATCATAAACCCAACTACCTTACGGTTAGCTCTTGCCACATAAAGAACATACGAACCATCACCGAGTCCTGAGGAAGACACCACACCGTTACTATATGTTCCCCACTGTTGTTTACCAAGTGTTCTCGAACACATTGCTTGGTACCATCTTTGTCCACTCTCCTTAGTAAAATTACTTGGGAGATTATCAAAGAAAGAGATGTCCCCTTCGCCAAGACCAATCTCATCTACCTTAGAATCGTCACGATATGTTTCCATACTGAAGATACCAGCTTGACCTGAATCTACTCCTACTTCACCATCGTGTGTAGACCACTTCAAATCTTGGGTGATGTAATCTTCGTGAATTGCTGTGAGGTATCCGATTCTACCTCCCCAATCACCAAGATCAATTCTGTTTGTGTCTGCAACATACTGACCCGGCTGTACATTCTTTACTTTGATTTGACACCAGGTTGGTACCTCGTAACAAGGATCCGATACCATTACTTCTTTTCCGAGAGTGATTTTCTTTTTCATTTGGTTTTATTTTTGGTTAATAAATGTGATACAAACTACGGTTTTAAAATCTCCAATATTCTTTTGAATGTCATCCTTGTAACAGGAGTATCCTTTGCTCCACCAACAATTGTTGTGTTGTCACAGATAATGTCACCTGTCATACAGTTGACTTCTTTTATCACTGTAGAGTTGAAAACAATTGGAGATGGTAATCTAAAGAATCCCTTGACTCCATTTGTCATACCTAACTGAAGTGCTTCGTTTCTAAGTTCCAAGAATTCGTTCATAACATAAAGGTATTACATACACTGGAATATTCCAAATTTTTTTGTGATATTTTTTTTATTTGTGAATTGATTCGTATTTCTTGATGTTTTCATCGATCTCAGCTTCCATTGCCTTTATCAACTTGGAATATGCTTTACCCATAAATTCCTTATTGCCAGACAATTTGTCCAAATCCGATCCCCAAAACTCAAGGTTATCTACTATGATACGAATATCCTTGGTTGTCTTATCAGTTCTAAAGAATGGACAACGAGCATAGATATATTCACCACGAACGATATTAAGTTTAATGTCATCGTTATCTAAGTTCTCCTTGGACCTAATCTGCATTATGATTACCTCAAGATCTGCAAGTTGCTGTACATCAGTTTTCATCTTAACGATAAGATCCTGATACCTTTTAATAAACTGATCTAACTTCTTGGAGTCCTTATTTGCCAGTGAACTTCCATAATCCAAGAACCTGTCATAAGAACTTTTCTCTTTTTCATTACCGACGATGTTTACAAATACACCTTCGATGTCACGATTTACTCTACCCATGTTGCAGTTTTTATTTTGTTTGTGATTAAATGTTTTTGCCAAACAATATTGGCATCTGTTGATTCTGTGAACCGTGGTTCTTTTTTAGATGGTCAAGAAATTCTCCAAACGTCACGCCAATGTCGTTTGTAGGATTCTGTAATCTTTTACCAATGTTGAATTCTTTCATCCATTCATTCTCACCGATTCTCTCGGGAGGATACACTGTACTTCTAACCTTAACGTTATTTTTCATATGCATTTAAATTTTGGTGATGTAAAGTTTATAATCAACGGTACCGATTTCAATGAAGGGGAAGTTATCTGCATTAATGGGTCTGTTGTAATAGTAAACCCAATTTGGTTCCTCCCTCGGGTTATACTTTAAACTTGGACAGTTATACGTGTCATACGGAACAAACCCATCCTTCTTTACTTCGATCTCATCACAGAGAATCCAAGCACAAACTGTTTTGTGTTGTCCGTTAAAGATCTTCTCTGCGGTCTTCTTGTTATTTTTTGCCACACAATTTTTCATGATCAGCTGATGGTCTGTGGGACTGTAATACGAAACAGTTCCATCAGTATACTCTACCTTCCACTTCATATAGTTGACACCTTTTCCAAGGTTGAATCTAACTTTAATTCTTTTTGACATAATGCAAAGTTAAAACAAGGATACCATTTTACCAAACAGTATCCCTGTTATTTTTTTATAATTAGAAATCGTATCTTGACACTTCAAAACAATATCCAATCTCTTGGAGTTTTTTATTCACCAACTCTTGGATGTGCCAACCTGGTTCAGTGTCATACACTTCACGATGTTTTTGTGCTACCTTCTTACACTCCGCAGTAATCATCTGTGTGATGTCATCTTGTGTAATACGGTACTTACCTCCGATCTTCTTGAAAACTTTTTTTACAAGATTCTTACAGGCTTTATCACCTGCCGCTGAAAACATCTCGAAGTAATCATACTGTTCGAGTGCTTGGTCTGCTGTCAAATTTTTAATGTCCATGATTATAGTTTTTACAAATATAAGGATAATATTGTTTTATTCTTCTACTTCGGCAACTTTTTCAAGTTCCTCAACAAATTCTGCAAGTGTCGGAAGATTACCGAGGTCATATGATTTAATCATCCTGATTGGATAATATTCACTATCCTCACTATCCTTTGGCATATTACTGAACCTTTGGTCTTTATCAAGAGGATTAGTATTAAAACCCTGATATACTTCCAATACATTCTTATCAAGATCAATAAGATAGGCCCACTCACAGAACAAACTATCTGCAGCGAAGCCCACACTATTGTTCAACCAAATCAATTCATCACCCTCGGCAGCATAAACCATATTGAGAATGTCTGTACCGTTATCACGAGTAAGGTATGGATACTTCTTTTGATACTTAGTAGATTGTTCACCTGTCATCCATCCGTTGGATGAACCGATTTTATTGAGAAAGTTTTGAATCTCTTTTTGTTTTCGTTCGCTGTTCTCAATAAATCTGCAACGATCAAGTGTATCCCTGAACTTGTTCAGGTCCACATCCAGATTCATCAAGAAGTTAAGTACAACTGAACCTTGTCCTGATGGATATCCATCCCATTGACCGTACTGTGCAATTTTGTATTCTCCTTTGGAGATTACCATGGTGAGGTTTCTTGTTCCCATTTTATTTGATTTTAAAGTTGTGAAATGAGTTGTTTTCTTTTATCTACGTATTTCGAAAGACGACCGATAAAACTATCTGCATCTTTCTTTGTCTTGAAGTAAGCAAAGAATTGACAATACTCACTATCCTCATCTGCGGTTTTAGTGAGAACTTTGTTTTCTGTCAACTTCTCTACAATGTCATAATTGCTTTCGCAATTATCAAATGTTTCGAGAGCTCTAAGATCTGCCGTTACCGTCCAATATTTGTCACCGTCGTATTTGTACGGTTTCAAACTCTCCACGGAGAATGTTTTCCCCTGTGTACTCAATGAAAGAAATGGTCTGCTCATAGTTTAAATGTTTTAGGATACAAATATACAACTTATAAAATCATATTCCAAATTTATTTTGTTAAAATTTTGTGAAGAGAAGATGCACCGTGCGATCAGGGGAATGTTGTTTGGCAAATTCGTATGACATCTTCGAGATGAGTTGCCAAACAACATCCAGAGCTGCTCACAGCGCACAGGTAGCAACTATACAGCAAAAAAAAACCTCTCGTATTTCTACGAGAGGCTTACACTTACTAACCATCGGAAATTAAAACCAAATGTTACTTCTTCTTAGTAGTAACGAGTTCAAATAAGTTTTTATAATTGTTATTTATAATCTCTTCTTGAAACATCATCGCTTCGTCCAAAGACATTTTGGATTTTTTTAATTCCCAATTCTTCTTTGTTTTAGAAGTCCAAACTTCCCAATACTTTTTGGTATCATCTAACTTCAACTTAACGAAAACCTGTTTAGCGTGGTCAAACAATGCTTTCTTTTTTTCTGGTTCTACCATAACGATTGTTTTTGTTGATGCAAAAATAGTGATATATTTTAAATAAACAATAAAATATTTTAAATGTTCAATTTTTAATATAGATCTTTTAAACAAAATTTTTAACGATATTGATTATCAGTGTATTACGAATTGCCAATCAAAATTTAATTTTTATCAGATCCGAAAGTTTTGACAAAAAAATGGGTGCCCGAAGGCACCCCACTTATCAACCCATACACAACAAACTATTACTGAATCCTCAAATTAAGTTTCTCACTATCCCTACGGCGATAGTTGTAGATATCTTCAATCATCTCGGAGTAACTTCTTTTATCACCACAAAGATGAATTGAACCCGGACGAAGTTTAACTTTATGAATAAACTCCTCAAACTTAAACGCCTTCTTCTTCTCAGCAATAGTAAGAATTGCTCTTACAAAGTTGGACTTGTTGTAACCCTTTTCAAAGTAAGGTTTAATTTCAAGAATAAAATTAGCCCACTTCTCTGCGGTTTTGAGATTCGCAATATTGAACTTTCCTTGTTGGAATTGTTCAGTACTTGGGTGTTTACTTCCTGAATTTTGAAGGAACATCATTCTTTCAGTAAGTGAGAACATTGGATATCTCTCACCGAACTCTTGAAGAATCTTAAAGTTCTCATTTCCCATTTCCGCATATCCGTGAATGTAGTCATTCTTTCTCACTTTCTTCTTCACCTTATTATACATAATAAAGGCGTCAAAGATTCCTTTCTTGGTCAGGACAATATCTTCATCAACCACATAATAAACACCAACACCTGCTTTGGTTGCGGCACTATACCTATGTTGTCCGTCAACAACTTTGTGTTTTCCGTTTCGGTCTTTCTTTGTTACAACAATAGGTTCGGTGTAACGAAAACCATTAACTTTCATATCCTCACTAATCTCGTTAATTTCATTAACAGATTGTGCATCGGTGATTTCCCGATTAACATCCACGAGTTCAAATAAATTAAGATTCGTGGTGTAAAGAATAGTTTTACTCCTACTCATAATGTATTTTGTTCAGTAATCCCTGTCCCCAGATTTGTTGTGAATTTGTTTACGAATACAAATATATAACCTTAATAAACGATTTCCAAATTTTTTTTGTTAAAAATATGTTAACGTAATACAATTATATAATGAGATGATTGAAGATCTCGCCTGGGCCGCCTGGGCGGATATTGTTTGGCAAATTCGTATAACATCTTCGAGATGAGTAGCCAGTTGCCAAACAACTTCCGGATTCATGATGACGATCGTCATCAAAACAAAAATGGGGTTCCGAAGAACCCCATAACAAAACACCAAACACAGATTATGAACAACTAATATAATATAGTTAATCTGTATTACAATATCAAGCGAATCTATTTTAGATTTGACGAACATTCATATAATCCTCTAATTCCTCCAAAGGAATTCTTCCATAATAGTTAGAACTATAATAACCTTGTTGGTTGTATCGTTCTTTCCATTTGTCGAAAGCTTCAAACGCCTTTTCCTTTGAGGTGTAGTAAGGTTTATCGAACTCAATCGTAAACCCGTCGGGTGATAATACTTGATACTTTGCCATACTAATTTTGTTTAATAAGATTAGATAATTTATATTCAAATTCTTCTCTCATCCCTTCTTCATCATATACTCTTTTAGTATAATCTACTTCACCATCTTCATCTCCAAAAGGATGATAAAATGCCACATCAACTTCAATAGTATTCAGTTTTACTTCTCTCACGATAGATTGAGAATACTCTACTTCGATACGAGTGTCCATATGTTGCATTCCACTATATCGGTTTTGTCTATGAATCTCAACAACTGAATGTCCACCGACAAGTTTCCAACCCTCGTTGAGTTGTTCGTTTACTTTTCTTGTAAGTTCCTCGGGTGATCGGGAGGAGATGATTTTATATTCCATATTATTTGTTTTCAAATTGATCAAATCTATCAACAATGATGTTACAAATTGCATTAATCATGTCTTGATTCTCTCCATCTAAAATGGCGATAATGTCTTCTTGAATTTGTTCTCTTAATTCTTGGATACTCATATATTTTGTTTTAGAATACAAATATACAATGTATAAAGTCATATTCCAAATAATTCTTGTTAAAGATTTGTGAAGAAAATCAATGGATTACGACTGTCGGAAGACTGGTCGAAATTTGTTTGGCAAATTGAATCAGGATGGTAATCGATCTTGCCAAACAATATTCCGCAACATGCGCATGCGTTGTGGCTAAAAAGTGCGCAATGAAACCCCTACAATATGAGCAATAAAAAACCCCAACATTTCTGTTGGGGTTCAAATCAAAAAACACTATGAAAACAAAACTAACTTTCGGCGGTGATAAGTGTCCGATATTCTTTTTCTGTAAGGTGTCTTGTTTCACCACTACTAACTCCTTTCTTCTTCTTAATCATAATACAATCACCTTGCCGAACAATTTTATCAATATCACCTTCCTTCAAATCTGTTTGAATAGTCCAAGCAATTGCCTCAATCGCGTTGATTTTTTGTCCGTAATCTTCACCACTACTATACCAACGACTATCTCTTTCATCATTTGTCTTATACACTTCTTGTGCGTCAATCCAAATCAAATACTCCCTATCAGTTGAAGTGTCTTTACACTTAACATAATGAACCTTCTTATCTTTATTCCAACTATTCTCAATACCCAAATCTTTTTCTGCCACCTCATAAAGTTCATAAGTGTCATTGAACTTCTTATTGACAAGATTTCCGTTCACATCAACCCAAGTGGTTTCTTTTTTAATTGTCTTTTTATCAACAAGTTTTGGTTTAATTTGTTTCACCAAGTTATCAATACCAAGACAACTAATCGCCACTCGTCTTTGTTCAATGTTATCAATTTCCTTTGCAATTTCCTTAAAGGTCATTGGTTCAATATCATTCCAAATATCTTCCAAACCTTTGAACGGCACATCACCATTCTTTGTTTTCAAAAGACGACAACCAATGTTGTAATCAAATGTTGTGTTGTTAATTACGATTTTCATTGTAATACGTTTTAGTGTTTTTTAATTTTCTTCATCTTTTGTAATCATAAAATTTCTATTAACCTCTACATAAAGGTTATCACCTTTGATTTCAATTCCCCCGCCATCTTCATCTGTACTCCAAGAGTAAAAATCTTCTGGTTCACCTTCACTTTCCGCAAACTCATATTCTTCACAGGCGTTATCAATACTTTCCAAAAGTTTATCAACCATTTTTTCTTCTTCATCAGTAAGAATAAAATCAATCTTATAGTTGATATTCTTATCACCTTCACCACCATTCATATTTTCAACTTTCTCTTTGAGAAACTTTGCTTCTTCTGGTGTAATACCGATAGGAATTTTCTCTGAATATCTTTCCGACCACTCCGACTTTGATTGTTTGTCATACTCAAAATCATCTTCATCATCATTAAGAGTGATAACTACTTGACCGAACTCACCAATGTAATGTCCGTCAGAATTAACATAAAACTCTACTTCTCTGAATACAACATCATCAAAGTAATCTTTAAGTTCTTCACATTCAACTTGTTTATTTTTATTGTTGTAAAAAACAAAATCATAATCGTTCATATTATCACCCCCACACGAAAACTCCATTACACATTCTTTGATTTTGTTCTCTTTCCAAAGCATCACCTCTGGCGACACTTGAAGTTCTGTTTTTTTAGTTTGCATGAATTTTAGAATTAAGTTGTTTAACAATCTCGTAAGCTTCCTCGTTATCCAGATCTTTTACTCCATTACACATCCAGGGTTGGACTTCCAAATGTTTCAAGTAATCTTGTGGTGTTGGTACGAACTTCATACGAAAGTCCTCTGCGATATGTAACATCGCAATATCAACAACATCAACACTTCTTCCGTCAGAGTTCGTAATGTTATATCCAAAGATTTTAGGGATAATAGTATAAGCGAACCAAGTGTTGTGTGTGAGAAGGCGGGAACTATTATTGTTCATTGTCGCTTTAGGACTATCAATAAGTTCGTGGATAGCAAGGTAATCTTCTACCTTACCGCCCCAACGCTTCACACTGGATTTTGAGTGGATAAGTGGATTTGCCATATTAGTCCCAGATGCGGGTGATTTTTTGGTTAAAAGGATTGTACTCTACTTGTTTACCCATAACCCAACTACCCTTATCAATTTTGAGTGCTTGGTGTTCACCAAACGAACCATTAGGTTGTTCGTGTTTGAGTACACTTTCTTTTACAACTTCTACTTCCATAAAGTCAGTTTCTTCACCGATCTGGAATTCACCATAAAGGGTGTGTTGATTGGCTCCCTCACCCTTCAACAATGTGTGTTTCTTTTTTGATTTCATATAATTGATTTTAGAATACAAATATACGAATAATAAATTAATAATTCCAAATTTATTTTGTTAAAACTTTGTGAAAGGAAATTCACAGGTGAAGGTTCAGGTAGATATTGTTTGGCAACCATGTCCCTGTAATACGAACCACTTGCCAAACAATTTCATGCTTCCTGCGGCTTCCGGCGATCTTTCTTGGGCAAAAAAATCCCCCAACGTAGAAACGCCGGGGGTTAACGATTGCTTATGAAACCTATTGTATTACGATACGAACTCAACCAATTCATTAAAGATTTCAAGTTCCCTCTTACCATACACATTAAACATTTTCTCGTCGGACTTGTCGTCTTTTGAAATAGAGTGGGTTGTATATTTTGTTACACCACTAAACAATCCCCAAAGGTTTTCACCTTTCTGTTTCAATTCACCATTAAGGTCAATATAGAAACGAGAGAGTTTGTTACGAGTGAGAGTTGAAAGTGCGTTTTCATCTTTAAGATTGATTTCCTTTTTAAGATTGAAAAGCTTTCTTGTTACTCTATCTTGAATCTCATCATCAAATCTTGTTTCAGTAAACCTCACAATGTTATTAAACACCTTTTGTTCTTCAACAAGTGCATTGTCCAATCGACGACAGATTTCATCAATACGAATGTTCATATTTTTCGTATGACGAACCTTTGTTTCCAATTCACGGAATGCCGCGAAGAATTTGTTTTGACAACTGATAGTAATGTTACTGGGACCAAATGCAAGTGAGGTCGAACCATCAAAAGAATTAATGCCAGTCAAATATCCCTCGACTCTATCTGTACCCAAATTCAAGTTATTTGATTTAAGTTGAATGAATACACGAGCACCATCTTTGAAACTACCACCATTTTTAATTTCCAAACCACTGCGTTGAGAAACCTTATCAAGAAGTTCAATCAATTCATAATTTTGAAAAGGATGATATTCATCAGACCTAATAGACAAAGGAACATTCGTGTCATCACGGATGATTGCCTTCTGATTGGGAATCTCAATTCCACTTTCAGTAACTACGTTTTCTGTTCTTACTTTCCAATTAAGACCAGTTTGTTCCAACAATTGAATAAGTTGTTCGTTCATATAATTTTTGTTTAGGATACAAAGATAATTCATTTATATTCCAAATCCAAATTATTTTGAATATTTTTTTTGATCTGTTGCCGGAATCCTAATATCGTTTGGCAACCAAGCAGCAGTGGAATTCTGGTAAACCAGGTGCATCCTGCGATTTCCCGATATTGGTTGGCAAATGTAATACCTTGATAATCAATAACATGTTTTTGCCAAACAATATACAACCAGCGCATGCTGCGATCGAAGAGCAAGTGCAAAAAAAATCCCCAGCTTTCGCTGAGGACTTCCTAAATTAAAACACAGAACAACTACACTACTTCTTTCTTTTCCATGTAATACTCCACAATACCTTTCGCTTCACTAATACATTCTTCTTCACCATAAAACCCCCAACAACTATCCAAATCTTCTTCGTGTTCGTGTCCGTGGTTACAAGTGGTAACTTTATATACTTTGTAACCATATACATCACCCGTAAGATATTGGTCGTAAGTTTGAACTTCACCTTTCAAATATTCTTCAACCTTACTTTCATCAATACCTTCTTTTTGTACTTTGTCTTTTGATACATAGATAAAACCAATTTGTCCACTATCCCAATTACAACTAAAAGGACTTGTACTAATTGTAATACCCGAGTGGTCGTAAAGATACAAAGGGAGAATTGTGTGTACGTTTTCGTTTTCAATAATCGCTTCTTCCATTTCTTCCCAACCATCATAATTGCCAGAACAATATCCGTGTTTATCACCCAGATCGTATCTTCGGTGAAAACATACCATTGTACCGAGGTTATCCCATTCCCGAGGACTTTCGGGACTTTCATCGTGAAAAATTCTAATCAAATAGTTTCCAATTTTTTCTTCGTGTGTGTGTTCCATTTGTGTTTAGTATTTAAGGTTAATAATTGAAGATAAGGTCGTTTACCATTCTTTGAACATTAGGTACACTAACACAAAGGTTATCGGTAGTGTTTCCCCATTGTTCCCATTCACCTTGATTGTCAATAGAAAACTTTGTCTTTGTTCCGTCAGTGAGTTTAAAGTACCCACTAATACCTTTACGAATTTTCGTAATTTTTGTTGTTTTAACTTTTGTTGTAGTCATAGATAATAATTTAGAATACGAATATACAACGTATAATGTAATACTCCAAATTTATTTTGTTAAAAAAAATATAATAGATCTACCGTCGAGTCGTCTCCAGGAGGAATTTGTTTGGCAACAGTGTATCCAACAGATTCCATCTCAAGATCAATTTGCCAAACAATAATTTGCACCTGCTGAGGTAATTTTTTTTCTGAGCAAAAAAAATCCCACGATTTCTCGTGGGACTGGTTTTTCAAAGAAGGGAGTACCTACTCCCAACTAATTTTACCATTCATTGTCCTCATCAATTTCTTCGGTGTGAACAACGAGTGTGTGAATAAGACTATCATAGTCATCACTCATACACTTTTGAAGAACGACATCAATTTCATCTTTTGTCCAACCTTGTCTTTTAGCGTTTGATGAAAATGCTCCCATAAGAGAGAATGCGTTTCCGTCAAGTCCAACCAAGTTCATCTTAACGGTTTTTCCTACCAAGTTTTCTGTTGTTGTCATTGTTATTAATTTAGAATACAAATATACAATGTATATTGTTAAAAAAATCACAACGCTTAGTAAAAGTTATGTTAATGAATTTTTCCCAGTCGAGGGATCTGGTCCTCCAGGAGGAATTTGTTTGGCAACCACGGGGAAGATCAGTTCTCCTCAAGAACCATTTGCCAAACAACATATGTCAGGGGCCTGAATCAGGAATTCCTGAAAACAAAAAACCCCGATGTTTCCATCGAGGTTTCACACACTATGTACTACGAAAGATTAATCAAACAAGAACGGACACCAATTCACTTTATTAACACCTTTTGTTTTTCTTGTCCACGAAGGATACTTTTCCCTAAACAACTTCATCGCCTCCTTTTGTGTGTAGTACAAATAACGTTCTACAAAGAATTCACCATAAGTTCCATTCGCCCAAATGAATAACGTTCCGTTACGAGGATGATAAAATAAATTCATATTAATAGTTTTACAATGTTGGTAATACACCATTACTACCATAAAATAATACACCACCATCATTCCCTTCATCATCACAAGAGAGAATACAACTCATTCCGTTGTCAAGGAAAAAACAAATAGGTCTTTTGTACCAACCCATCATTTCCATTTCCTCATCATTAAGGTAACGTACTTCGGTAATAGTTCTACCTTGTAATACTTCCTTGGACTTGTTTGTCCATTCAGTAAGAATTTCTTGATTACTCATAGTGTTTCAATTTTATATTGTTCTAAAAAAATTTGAAATTTGGAAATGTCCCTAATACCATATGATGTTTCATATTCGATAAAATCAAAATATATTTTAGGAATGTCCGTTTCATCTACACCTAATTTTTTAAGTTCATTTACTACCTCATTAGGAATTTCAATGTTGAGTTCAAATTTTTTTGTCATTATGTTTTGTTTTAGATTACAAAATGAATTTGCCAAACAAGATCCAACCAGATGCTGTATCCATTTCTTGTTAGTTATAGTAAAGTCGTTCGTGGTTATACTTTACAATAGGGTTAGTATTACAATGAATACCATAATCAGTTTTTACATTCTCAAAAACTTCATTCAAAGGATTGTTAATATATCTTCCGACGATTTCGGAGAACGTATAATTTGAACTTGACACTTGGGATTGTGTAATTCCATTGAAACCACAAAACTTACTTTCCCCTACTTCACTAATAAACATTCCACTATAAAACCCTTTGAGTTTATATTCATCAACAAACTTATCGGAGTTACACCAAATATAAACACATTCCTTACCCCTCAAATAGGGTACACTACCACCATTAACAATATACATACCATTAAACTGACCAACACTCAACAAACCGAAAGGAGTGCCGTGTCCACACATAATAATTCTTTTGTGTGTTTTAATTTCTTCAATAACATCAACGTAAGAACAACCACCATTAATGATTGTCTTATATTGAATGTCCTTATAGATACTACGAAGAAAATTCGTACTACTATCTTTTGGGTGAATAATGAGTGTTTTCATAAAACAAATATACAACGTATAATGTAATACCCCAAATTTATTTTGTTAATAATTTCCCAATGTCAAACCCTGATCGCATTCAGGAATATTTTGTTTGGCAACCCTGTATCCATCATGGTTCTCCCGAAGATCGATTTGCCAAACAATATATGTCAGGGCCAGGATCAGGATTGGTTCAGGATTGGGTTGGAAACAAAAAACCCCCACCATTTCTGATGAGGGTTTCGGGGGTTGGGGGGGAATCAATTACTTCGTTGGAATCTCTTTACCAATTCCCCATTCACAAAGTTTGTGGAGAAGAGGAACGACACGACTACCAACAATTTCATAAATCTCTTCACTCTCTTCTTCGTTTTCTTCGTCAAACTCAATTCCATTTTCAACCAACTTGTCTTTAATCATTTCAACAAATTCGTTGGTGGACATTTCTTCTACCAATTGAGTGATTTTGTCAACCATTACTTCGTTTACTACTTTCAATACCTTTTCTTTGTTCATAGTGTTTTAATTTAGAATACAAATATAAGGATAATATACTACTACCCAAATTTATTTTGTTAAAGTTTTGTGAAGGATACTGTAATACGAATTTGCCAAACAAGATCCTTAGCTCTGAAACCTGAACTTCCCGAAGTACCACTTGTACCACAAGTACCCGAAGTACCACAAGT
>JACCDG011853399.1_pt1 | contig 16249 bp, 21 predicted proteins | sample 7442471 | NCBI WGS metagenome assembly JACCDG01 (sample SAMN15323444, study PRJNA562643) | freshwater metagenome | isolation source: river surface water | place: USA:Blue River Watershed | collected 2017-08-17 | reverse complement strand
CGACATCGCCGTCAAGGACCGCCAAGGGACGCTCTTCCGCCCCGGCGACGCGGGGTTCAAGCCGTACCTCCTCGTCGATACCGACTCGGACGACGACCGCGGCGATGCGTACACGCTCGAACTGCTCGCGCACTACCAGGATGCGGGCCTCTGCCGGATCATCGGCATCCTCTCGACCGCCCGCAACGGGCACGACAACGCTGCGGCGATCCCCGGCGGGGTCAAGAAACTCCGCAAGCTCAGCGCCCCGATCGGCACCTGGCAGGGCACGGGCATCGGCTCAAGCGACGCGAGCGACATCACGGCGGGCAGTGACTCGGTGCTCGACGACTACCCGTCGCTCTTTGCGGGCGTCGCGACGGCCAACACCGCGTACCCAACATCGCTCTCGGTCGCCAAGAACGCGCTGGCCGACGTGCCCGACCGCTCGGTGATCATCATCACGCTCGGGCACGGCGAGAGCGTGAACGCCCTGCTGACCGACGGCACGTACACGAGCAAGATCGCCGCCGTGATCTCCATGTTCGGGGCCTTCACGCCCTCGACCGACGGCACGCTCCTGCACTCGGACAACTTCGACGGTCTTGGGAACGACGGCGAGCACAACATCAGTTTCGGCCCGTCCGCGTTCAGCACACTCGCCACCAGCCTCGATACCGCGAAGATCCCGTGGGTCGTCATGGGGTATGACGTGGGCAACCGCTCCGGCTCCTCGCAGAACGACCCGCTCTCCGGTCGCGCGTTCGGCTTCCTCACCAACTCCGTGGCCAAGGCCGCGGCGGACGCGCAGGGCACCACGAGCGCGGGCCGCGTGTGGTGGGATCAGGCCGCGGGCCTCATCGGCGTGATGGGCTGGCCCGTCCGCTCGCGTGTGCCGTCGATGGGCGGATTCGAGTGGCAGGCCCGCGGATCGCTCGGCGTCAACACCGCCAGCGGCACGCCGTATGCCACCTACGACGCGGGGTACACGCGGCTCCTCCGTGCCCCGCTCGAATCCGGCAGCGGCTACGTCTGGACGCTCTTCTTTGACGACGGCTCGCTCGGCACCTCGCCCCCGTACGCCGGTCGGAACCTCTGCAACTACGCCGACCGCTTCATCACCCTGCAGGAACGCGACAGCACGTACGGCATCCTCGGCGATGTGCCGGAGGCCGGGGCGGTGCGCGGACGGCGGGGGATGAGAACAAACTAAATGGCCAGATCGCAAATGGCCAAATCGCAAATCAGAGCGTTTCGTATTTGCCATTTGGCCCTTTGCCATCTGGCCCTTTGATCGAGGAACACCCGCCCATGAAGACGACGCACAAGACCATTCTGCTCGCCCTGGCCCTGGGCCTCTGCCTCGCCGTGCTGCTGGGGCAATCGAGCGGCCTTGCGCCCGGGTACGGCTACGTCAAGGCGCTGAGCACCGACTCCACCGCCGATAGCCTTGAAGGCACCGACGAGATCAGCGCAGGCACCAGCATTCAGAGCATCGACCTCTCGCGCGTGACGCCCGTCACCCGGCACCGCGGCGTCCGCATCCTCTTCGCCGCCGTCACGACGGCCGACAACGCGACCGGCGCGTACCGCGTCCTCGCCTGGACGCCGATCCGCGGAGCGGGCAACGAGTTTTACGGCTGGCGCAAGCAGCTCGTCTGCTTCGGCACGCTCACCTTCGCCGCCAACGTCAACATCGACGGCATCTTCCCGAGCTCCTCCGGTTACGACTTCGCCGACACCGCGACCCTCACCGTCGCCGACAGCGCCACCTCGCCCCCCGGCGTGTGGCAGACGCTCGTGACCGCCGACGGCGGCGGCCAGACCCCCGGCGTCTACAGCCCCGCCAACGACGCCTCGCCCGCCGAGGTCGTCATCCCCGACCTCTTCGACGCGAGCTTCATCGAGATCGAACTCGACAAGACCGCCAACGTCACGAGCTTGAACGCGCTGGTGTGTTTGACGAGATAGCAGGCACCAGGCACCGGGCACCGGGCACCAGTGAAGACCAAGACGCCCTCTCTGTCATCGCTGACGCGATGACATCTCTCCCGCCCCCCCGCGGGAGAGAGGGGCTCGGACTGCTGACTTCTGACTGCTGACTGCTGACTGCTGACTTTGTGCCTTTCACTGATGCCTTCTGCTGGTGCCTGATGCCTTCACAAACTGACTGGGACAACCTCGCCGCCGCGCACGCCGACGCCTTCGGCATGACCGTCTCCATCGGTCGCGCCAACGTCGGTGGGGCCTTTGACCCCTCCAGCGGCACCGAGACCGGCGGCAGCTCGCTCTCGGCCACCGTCCGGGCCAACCGCATCCGCCGCGAGATTGTCGACCGCGTCTCCAGCGGCGGCGGCATCGTCAAGGTCGAACAGACCACCTACCAGATCACCCTCGCCGACATGCAGACGCCCATCTCGGGCACGTGGTCCGGCGGCGACCCTCGCCACGGCGACACGCTCATGGAGGGCGGCGCAAGTCCGGGCGATGGCATGACGCGGCGCGTGACCCGCTCGCACCGCCTGCCGACGTTGCCGATCATCGAGGTCGTTGCCGAGACGGCGCTCGTGCGTGGCAGCTGAGAGAAGAGGAACCGACGATGCTCAGGATCGATCGAGGCCTCGTCACCAAGCTCATCGTCACGCAGCTGAGCACCGCGCTCACCGGCACGGACCCGATCCCGGCGTACGTGCCGCCCGGACGCGAACAACCCAGCGCCGACGAGACCGACGCGCAGCGCTGGTGCACGCTCGTGCGGATCGACTATCAGAGTTCCACCCGTCGCCAGGCCGACAACGACATCGACCGCGCGACCCTCACCGTCATCCTCAACGTCTACGTGAACGCCGCGGCCGTCAAAGCCGACGCCTACGCCCTTGCCAAAGCCCTCACCGCCGCCGCCGACGCGCTGAGTTTCCAGCGGCTGGCCGACTCGCCCCTCACCCACACCGTCGACTTGCACGAGGCCCAGACCGCCGAGGATGCCCCCGACAGCTGGGGCGGCAAGGCCGGACGCGGCGCCGCCGGCGGCATGACCGGCTCGGTGACCGTGACCGGGACGGTGATGAGGAGCGGGTGAGCAGGCACGAAGGCACGAAGAGAGCCGGCAACCGGCATTCGGCAACCGGCAATCGTGTCAAACCGGATGCCGAATGCCGAATGCCGAATGGCTTGATCCCTTGATCCCTCGATCCCTCGATCCCTTGATCCCTGGAGTTTCCCCATGGCCGACCGCAACACCGGCGCGTTCCAGCGTTTCGACAACAACGGCGTCCTCAAGATCGGCTCGGACCCGATCCTCGGCTACGTGCCGGGCAGCTTTGAGATCGTCGAGCGGCAGCGGGCCCGCATCATGAACAAGGACCGCGGCACGATCGGCAGCGCGACCGTGGGCGACCAGCGCCCGCAGACCATCCGCTTCCGCGTCTACCGCACGTCGACGTTCAACGCGCTGCGCGCCCTGCTCCTCCCCGCAGCCACGAGCGGCGTCGAGACGTACGTGACCATCGTCTACGACCAGCCCACCCATCAGGGCGCGTCGACCGGCGACCGCTGGACGTGGAACAAGTGCTTCTGTCCCGACGGGATCAGCCACGCCTCCAACCCGGGCGGCAGCGGCGACAACGACTTCGACCAGATCACCATTGAAATGCAGCACGACGGTGACATTGTGACGCCGACGACGTATTGAGCCAGGCAACCGGCAATCGGCAATCGGCAATCGTGCCGAGTCAAAGCCCGAATGCCGAATCCCAAATGCCTGATGCCGTTGGCTGCTGGCTGCTGACTCACGCCCGAGCTTGCGCTCGGGGCTCCCTCAATCCCTCGATCCCTCGGTCCCTTGGTCCCTCGATCCCTTCCTCATGAAAACCTCCGCCCTGTCGTACCCACTCCCGCGCGAGACCGTCACGCTCCCCCGCTCCGGCGGCGACGTGAGCGTCGAGGTCACCGCGCTCACGCCCGGCCAGGAGGCCCGGCTCCGCGACGTGTACCTCCGCCCGCAACCGCCGCTCATGCGTGACCCGCTCCTGGGCACCGACCCCGTGCCCAACACGAGCGACCCGCGCTGGGCCGCCGGTGACCGTGCCTGGATGCATCGCCTGCAGGTCCTGCGGGTCTGCGCCGCGATCAACCTCGAGACCGACGGCGGCGGTTCGTTCACCGCGGCGATGAGCGAGAACTGGCTGAGCTCCGGCCCATCCGGCGGCGCACACAAGCTCCGCGCCTGGGCCGCGCACGCCCTCAACGCCTGCGGCATGGACGCGCCCGAGCAGCCGCTCGCGGCCAACCACGCCTCCGCGTCGGTGCTCAGCACCGCCGACATGAACACGATCGCCGCCGCGCTCGAACGCCTGAGCGACCCCTTTGCCGACGAGGGCCGGAGGATCGAGCAGGCAAAAAAAGCTTTGTCGGCCCTGAGCCCGTTGGCGCGCGGGGCCCTCTTGGACGAGTTGAAACTGGCGGGGGATTGCCCCAGCGCTACGGCGTGACCGCAAAATACCTTCTCTGGCGGGCCTGCGAACGGCTTGGCCTGGACCCCGTTAAAGCCGCCGAACGCGGCCCCCAGTTCCTCACCGACCTCATCGCCTACGCGCGGATCAGGGCGATCGAGGAGGCGCGGGAGCGGTAGGAAGACAAATGGCCAGATGGCAAAGGGCCAGATGGCAAATAAGAACAAAAGCCGTCTTCATTTGCGATTTGGCCATTTGCGATTTGGTCATTTTCATAAGGTCTCCTCCCCATGGGCACCAAGAAACTCCTGCAGGGCGCGGTCGACATCTCGCTCACCGCGTCGTTCGACACCGGGTCGCTGCCCACGGGCGGCGACGACATGGTCTGCTCGAGCATCGGCGCGGACGTCACGAGCGGCAGCACCGCGCTGGCGGCCGTCGACCTCCTGAGCCTCACGCTCGGGCCGCAGTTCAACCGCAAGTACGGGTCGGCCGCCAACCCGATGCAGCACGTGATCGACCAGACGTCGACGGGCAAGCTGTACATCCAGTGCCCGGGCGAGGCGGCGTACATCGCCGGCGGCACGATCTACGAGGCGATCGTGAACCCGCTCAACGCCGGCTTCATCCTGTTCCTCTCCTGCACGAGCAACACGATCATGCGGGTGCTGGGCGGCAGCGTCCGCATCGCCGCGGCGTGCGCCCTGTCGCAGATGCTCATCACCGGCGGCAACGTCGACGTGGTGGCGCACGCGACCAACACGATCACCGGCGGCGGCTCGGTGAGCAACGGCCTGCTCACCCTCCGCCGACGCATCGCCAGCGCGGCCATCGACGTGAAGCAGGGAGGCCGGATCGTCTACGACGTCGACACGACCACGACCACGCCCTCGTGCAAGGTCGAGGCGGGCGCGACCGTCGAGGTCATCCGCGGCGCGATGACGCTCGACCTCTCGCTCGGCGGCACGCTCGACCTCCGCAACCTTGCCGAGACCTCGTACACGATGATCGTCTCGACCAGCCGCAAGAGCCGCATCCTGCTCGGCCGCAACAAACCCACGATCACCGAGACCGCGGTGGATGGGGTGGGGGCGAACCGAATCAGTTCATAACAGGAAGAGAAATGGCCAGATGGCAAAGGGCCAGATGGCAAAGACCTGATCTGATTTGCACTTTGGCCATTTGCGATATGGCCATTTGGAGAATGTCATGCCCACCGACACGCAGGCCTCACCCCCCCCCGCCACCACCACCCCCACCACCTGGACCCCAGACGCCATCGACGCCGCGAAGGCGGAAGCACAGCAGACCATGGACCGCCTGAGCGTGGAGCGCACCGACGCCGTCGGGCAGTTCGATCGCGACATTCAGGCGCAGCGCGACCGCATCGGTCTGCTCGATGAGCTCGCGACGCTGGACCCGAAGGCGGGCCCGGCGATCAAAGCGCGGATTGCGCGGATCGAAGAACTGCTCGCGCTGCTGTAGGGCGGCTGAACATCGCAAAGGGCCAGATGGCAAAGGGCCAGATGGCAAACAAGAAGCCGATCTGATTTGCGATTTGGCGCTTTGCCATTTGGTCATCTCCTCCCCCTCCTCCCATGCGCAAAGCCGAAGCCGTCATCACGCTCAACCTGCAGGTCGTCGGCGCCAAGAGCGCCGAGGTCCAGGTGCCCGACTGGGCCCAGGCCGTCACCGTCTTTCCCGTCGGCGTGAACTACGCCGGGGCCGCGATCGCCCGCGTCGACGGCGCCCCCGAGCAGGGCTGGTTCGCCACGCTCGGGATCACCCTGAGCAACGACAACCCGCAACGCGACGCCCTGTCGACCGATATCCGGCGGCTTCGGCTGGAGACCACGACCGCCCACGCCAGCGCCGACCACGCCGCCGAGTTCCGCGTGGTGCTGACGGATGCGCAGGCGACCAAGTAAACAGGCATCAGGCACCAGGCACCCGGCATCAGTGAAGGCAAAGACCATCCAGACCAAGCATGGTTCAAACCAAGGTTGACACGTCGGGGCTGCGGCGGAAGCTGCGGGGCATCGGCGGGAACGCCGAGCGTGCCCGCCGCGTGGCGCTCACCGAGATGCTCACGCCCGCCATGGCGAGCATCATCAACGAATCGCCGCGGGACACGCACCGGCTGGTGCGCGGGTGGATGATGGCCGCCAACGGCGCCGGGCTCGGCTCGTACGCGCTCCCGCCGATCCGCCCGAGCCAGTTCCAGGGACTCGTGGGCGCACGCCGACGGCTCGAACGGCAGGCCCAGCGCTGGTCGGCGATCGTGGCCCGCTACGAGCGGCAGAACCGCACCAAGGACAAGTGGTACCGGCAGGCGGTGCGGACCCGCGATCGCGCGGTGGAGGAGCTTGCCAAGCTCGACGACACGTCGCTGGTGATCTTCGGTGGACGCGGGCGAAGATTGAACATCACCGTCCGCAACAAGGTCTACGGCGGGCGGGGTGAGATGCTCAATGCGGGTGGCCGGACGTTCGTGCGTCTGCACAACCTCGAGCCGCACGCGTCGATCATCGAGAAGCGCAACCGCGCCGTGCGTGCGGCCCTGGCCGGGCTCCGCTCCATGGGCGTGCGACGGTACGGCAAGTCGTACATGAAGGGGCTGGGCATTGGGTCTGGGGGCCGCCTGAGAGGGTAGAACCGTGGCTGATCTGCTCATCACCGCCGGGCTCGATGACCGCGCCTTCACCGCCGGACTGCGGCGGATGGAAGCGCAGTCGGAACGCGCCGGTCGGCAGATCGACAGCGCCTTCCGCTTCGGGCGCATGGCCATCGCCGGACGCGTCGCCTTCGGCATCATGAACGATGGGCTGTCGACGGTCGCCAAGCAATCGACCGAGGCCGCGGCCAAGGTCGACCGCATCACCTCGGCGTTCGATTCGCTCAAGGCGTCGATCGGAAATGATGTCATCAACCTGATCGGGCTCGACACCGCCGCCGATCTCGTCAAGCAGATCAAAGAGCTCAAAGACCAGGGCGCCGGAGCGCTGCACGATGAAGTCATGAAGACGGCTGGGGGCGGCGACCGATCGGCAGGCGAAGCGTTTTTGAGGTACGCCGGTGCGTCTCTGCTCATGCCTGGGGCGCAGGGTGCATTCCTGAAGAGCGCCGACAAGATGATGGCGCCCGTCGAGACCTATGCAGACAAGCAAAAGGCTGAAGACGCGGACCTCGAAAGCCAGAAGCGAAGCGACCGCCTCCGGCTGTTTGCCGACGAGCAGCGCAAGGCCCTCGCGCAGCTCAAAGAAGAATCTGCCGCCGACCCGTACGAGAAGGCCCTCGCCCGCATCGACGCGCAGGAAGACGCCGAACGCCGCCGCATCAACACCCTCAAGCTCGAACGGCAGGAGCGCGAGAAACTCCTCACGATCATCGGCGAGACCGCCGACGCCCGACGCCAGGCCGCTGGTGAGGACGAGGCCGAGCGCCGCTACCGCGCCGCCACCGCCGCCGAGCGCCTGCTCGCCGAACGCGAACGCCTGGAGAACAGCCAGATCGATCGCCAGCTCGCCGCCAGCGAGCTCGGCGCCAGCGACGAACAGCAGCAGGCCCTCGAACTCGAGAAGGAACGGCTGGAGACCGCCCGCCGCATCGCCGACATCCGCCGCGACGCGAACCTGTCACAGGCGGACAAGGACGCCTTCACCGCCCGCGAGGTCGAGCTGCTCACCGCCACCGAGGAGGGCCTGCGCCGCAAGCGCGGACGCGAGGAGCGGGCCAAGGACAAGTACCGCAGCGTCGACGCGGCGAGCATCGCCGACGCCGGCACGCTCAACCAGATCGTCGGTGCCCAGTTCAACCCCCGCAACATCGCCGAGGCCGAACGCGTAGCCACGCAGGCCCGCCAGCTGCAGGAGGCCGAGGAACAGACCCGCCTGCTCGAGTCGATCGACCGCGGCATACGCGAGGGGACGACGGCGGTGTATCAGTAACTGAAAAGAGCCAGATGGCAAAGGGCCAGATGGCAAATAAGAATCGGGCCTGCCTTCATTTGCTCTTTGGCCATTTGCTCTTTGGCGATTTGCTCTTTGGCCCTTTGCTCTTTGGCTATTTCTTCCCATGGACACCCCTGTCGCCACGCTCATCACCGAGGGCCGATCGGCCCCCACGCTGACCGAGACCCTTGACGGGTTCCGGGGTCAGAAGCGCTACCGCGTGAACACCACCGACGAGCACCGCGCCCGGCTGGCCAGCGGCCTGCCCGCGATGAACGCGCCATGGTCGAGCCAGTACCCCAACCTGCTCGTCGTCGAGCGCGACTACGAGTACACGCACGGCACAGACGACCCCGTCAGCGGCACCGGCGGATGGGGCGAGGTCATCCTCCGCTACGCCGTCGTCTCGTACGGGGGCAACATCCCCGACGTGCTCCCCGCCGGGTTCAAGATGACCCAGGAGAGCGCCGACGAGACCACGGTGCAGATCCCCTTCGAAGAGCCCGCGGACTTCGACGCGATCCCGGCGCCGGGGCTCGCGCCCGCGCTCGAACCGCTGAGCCAGGCGCACGGCGGGTTCAGCAAGCGTTCCGGGCTCACGCAGTTCACCGTCACGAAGATCCTCAGCCGCACCGAGATGCTCGAGGCCCTGTTGATCTGCCGACGCCTGCACCAGGCCCAGGCGTTCAACGCCGAGCCGGTGAGCCTGCCCAACTACCTCCGCACCGGCGTGAAGCTGGACTTTGAGGCCGAGCAGCTGCAGTTCCGCTCATACACGGCGGCGCGGCGGAGCGACAACGACGGCGAGGAGTTCTATCGCCTGGACATGACGGTCGGGTACTTCCCGCTCGGGCCGTACGCCTACAGCGTGCGCGTCGACCGCAAGGGGTACGCCGTGCAGGGCGGGATCGTGGCCGGTCGGCTGGTGCCGCTGCGGGTGAAGAGCCGCGTGTACGAGACGCTCGACTTCGGGAGTGTGCTGTCATGAGGAGTCTTGGCCCATGACCACCGCGGGCGGCATCGGACCATCACGGCCCCGGATCGAGCCCGTGGAGCGGGGCGCACCGATCCGCGCCGACACGATGAACCGCGTGATCCGCGGCGTGAACCGTGTCGAGTCCGGCGCGCTCGCGCACGGCTCGCTCGCCGCGGCGATCTCGGCGGTGCTCAGCGCCCTGGCCCCCGAGCGGTATCAGCAGGTGCGGATCACCGCCGTGCACTACCCGACGCCGGTCCCCGAGGCGAGCGCCACCGGCTCAGAGCCCGCGATCACGCGGACCGTCGGTGGCCTGGTGGCCTGCCTGCCGAGCGCGTTGACGTACGACTTTGTCGGGATCGCCGAGCCGGGCATCAACGAGACCATGCAGACGCCCGCCGATCGACCCGTGGCCGGCGACGAGGCCCGGATCTATCCCGTCCCCGTCGGCACCGTCGGGCTCATCATCCGCTCGCCCGCCGAGAGCAACGAAGGGGGCATCGACGCGATCTTCTGTCTGCCGTGGGTCAAAGAAACCATCGCGCGGCGAAGGTGTCCATCGTGACGACCACGATCTCCGGTCTGGTGCTGACCGATGCCGCGGGGTTTGAGCTCGTCGGTGCCGATGGCGTTGCCGTCGACACGGGCTGCGCGCCCGCGTGCTGCGGCGGTGGTGGAACGCCGACGGGCTGCTGCACGAGCGACGACCCGACCTCGCCGCCGCTGGCGCCCCTCAACCCCGAGGCAGGTGGATGGGGCCAGAGCTTCTGTGCCGCAATCCTCGGCAGCAACAGCACGCCCAGCGACCCTCTCCGCTCGACGTTCCGCGGGTGTCTGCGCGATCTCCACTACGCCTCGACGGTTCGGGAGCAGCGGGCATCGCAGGTCGGCGGGGCGATCGACACCGACCTCACGTACGAACTCACCATCGACCTCGTCGACGGGCCCGTCCGCGCGTTTGTGCCCCTTGCGGGGGGCGATGATCTCCCGTGCCGATTGGCGTTCACGATTCGCGTCGAGGTCGTCGATCGCGTCTTCGGCACCGTGGCGGGGGAGGCGTACAGCCGACAGATCGCCTACGAGGCGTGCATCACCGTCGCGGCCCTTTGCCCGATGACGGGGACCACCACCAAGGCCCCAAGCTCCGCCGGCGGGCTGCTGCCCAACCTCTCCGGCGGCTTTGTCTGGTACGACCTGCCCGTGGGCGACCTGCGTTCGCTGCTCACGGGCTTTGTGAACGAGTACGACTTCACCTCGGGGCCGGTGCACTACGTCCGCAACGAGACGCCGGTGCACGCCTGGCAGGGCGGACCCGGCGGGTTCAGCGGTCAGAGCTCGTGGACCGTCACGCAGACGCAGACGCAGAGCGGCACGCTGCAGTACCAGTACGACGAGACGACGACCTTCCGCATGGCCGTCGACATGGGCGGCCAGAGCTGCCCGGCTCCCGCACCCCCCGCGATCAGCCCGCCGACGTGCGGGCTCTCCGACTGCGGAACCGAGACCGACGTCTACGTCGGCATCCCGTGCGACCGCTCGCGCACCGACCTCGGCTCGCCACCCGCGTTCCCCGTCGCGAACGTCACCACCTGCCGCGTGTGGACCGGCGCCAGCGGCAACGGGCAGACCGGCTGCTACATCATCACGCCGTTCAACCCGCGCGTCGCCGTCGGCGATCTCCCCGTCGACACGCCGATCGTCAACGACCTCATCGACAGCAACAGCCCGCTCCCCACCAAGGCCCCGTGCAACTGCCTCGAAGGGTGCGTGACGGTGCAGCCGATCCGCGACCCGTGCCAAGCCGCGCAGAACCCGCAGGCCGTCGAGCGGCTGGACTGCTGCTGCGACTTTGACAACTTCACCGCCGAGATCAACCGCTACACGCATGAGTTCATCGAGTACAGCGGCGGCGTGGAAACCCAACGATGGACCGCAACCCTCCGCGTCCCCGGTCAGCGCGTGGTTGCGAATGGCAACGAGGTGCTGCACCAGCCCGCCCTCTGTGATTACACGTCACCGTCCGGCACGCAGCCCGATCTGCATGTGGCCCTGTTCGCCATTGCCTGCGGCCAGACCGGCTGGGAAGCGCCGCCCACGGGCGACGGACCGCCGTGGATCAGCTTCGGGCAGGTCTGTGCGGGGGACTTCCGCGACGCCAACGGCAACGGCATCGTGCGCGTCGGCGGCGTGAACACCACGTGCAACGGCTTCTCGGTGTCGATCATCGAGACGAGCTACGTGAACGGCGTGGTCGATCGGTACCAGAAGTTCACCGCCGGCGTGACGGTGCGGTCGACGCGGGGGAAGTGCCAGCGGTGTGATTGCCAGACGACAGGCAGTGCGACGACGGGGAGCGGAGAGACGAGCACGCTGGTGCTGCGGGATGGTGAGGATGGGGGCGGCGGGTGTGGCGGGTGGGGTGGAGATGATGGGGGTCTTTGAGGAAGGCATCAGGCATTCGGCATCAGGCATTCGTGAAAAACCAAAGCCTGAAGACCGGTTGAACGCGAAGGCGCGAAGGCACAAAGGCTGAACGAAGTCAGAGCGCGGATCGCGAGTTCGGCTTTGTGACGATGATCTTCACTCGCAGTCCGCACGCGCGTGCAATCTCGATCTGTCGCTCAAGCGGCATGCCGCGGCGACCGGCAAGCCACGCCGAAATGCTCGGCTGAGCAATGCCCGAGCGTCGCGAAACCTCGTGCTGGCCTGTGCGTTCGATGTGTGATCGAAGTTGATCGATGAGCATGAAACCCGCCGCGCCCGATGTCTCGGGCTGGCGGGTGGCCTCCCCTCGGTTCGATGACGCAAGGACTCGTGGCCAAGGGGAGGCGGGAACGTCACTTCATGTAGCAGCGCTGGTGCTGCTTCGCCCACACAATGTCTTCTTCATCGGCCTCAAAGACCTGCGCGTATTGGTTCGGATTTGAGCCGCCGTATCCGGCGGTGTCTGCGGCGTCAGCGGCATCCTCGCGAGAGCTGTAGACCGCTCCCCAGAGAGACGAGGCATCGTGGGGCCGACCGGTACTGGAGTAGAGCTCAAGACGGTAAGCGGTGGTCGTCGTCATCGTTGTTTCCCTGTTCACCCCAACCCGCGCTCCGGTTGGCCGAGCCCCTTCCCGCCATGCCCATATGATAGCACACTGCTATCGGCTGTCAAGGCTGACGCGTGCACATTTTGTCGGATGCTGGAACTGCCCATGACCACACCGATTGCGACAAGCCCTGGATCGACCCCCTCCGAGTCCCTCTGCGGATCTCCGAGTCTCCGCGTTCCGTCTGAACCCCCCGGCGCTGGGCTCACGCTCGAGGAGCTCGCCACGCTCGGCATGCAGGAGATCGTCGCCTCGCTCCAGAACGGCCGCGTGCCCATCCGCGCATCATGGGTCGCTGTGCAGGGCGCCGCACGCTACCGACACCTGGTCGCGAAGGGGTACAAGGCCAGCAAGGCTGAGGCCGCACGCCGCGCGGCGATCTGTGCCGCGTGTCCCAGCCGCCACACCACCCGAGGCGAGCTCGGCGTGAGAGGCGTCGGCACCGTGCCGCTCATCAAGGGCTGGTGCGGGCATCCGCTCATGCCGAACCTGCGACCGCTGAGGCCGGAAGAGCGGACGTGTGGGTGTCTGGTGACGCTCAGCATCGAAGGCACCGGGCATCAGGCACCGGGCACTAGTGAAGAAGAAGACACCCTCTCTGTCGAGCTGCGCTCGACATCTCTCCCGGGGGGAGAGAGTGAAGGCAGGCAAGGCCCGCGCACGGTGTACGCGGCGGGGAAGACGAGCGTCGATGAGGCCGCCGCGCAGCGTGACGGCGTGCTCGGCAAGGGCGCCGAGGTCGGGTGTCCGCAGGGGAAGTGGTGAGTACAAAGGGCCAGATGGCAAAGAGCCAAATGGCAGAGATGAGTCAGCGGCCGTTGGGCGCGCCGTACATGATCGATCGAAGGTCTGTCGATTGCAGCACGATCGACAAGAAGAACGCGAGGATAACAAACAGCAGAAGCCCGACCGGAATCGCGAACACGACCGCCGCAGCGATCTGCCACTGGCTGAGGCGGAACAATCGGCGGGTCTGGAGCTTCTCGACCGACACCTGCAGAAGCCGAAGCTCGGTGATGAGCACCTGCAGCGACTGCACGACTCGTTCGGTGTTCGCGTCTACGTGCGGCTCTTCATGCCGCTCGGCCAACGCCGAGGCGTAGGGATCGGCGGCGACAGCGGGAACAGGCTCGGACGCCCAGACGCTGTGGACCGTGAAGCCGCGGGCTTCAAGTGCGGCACGTGCGGATGACTCGTCCGCAGCATTGAGTCCGGCGCGTGGGTGCCGCTGGCCTTTGCCGTCTGTCACGTCGGCGTTGAAACGCGGCATGTCAGCGTGCCCCCTGCTGGCCGAAGATGGAGACGATGACGCCGAGGGCGATCATGAAGACGACCAGTCCGATGATCGATCCCAAGAACACGCGGTTGAGCCACTGGTCTTTCTCGATGCGACGCTGCGTCTGGCGGAGTTCCCTGCGTTCGTAGTCCAGACGCTCCTGCGGAGACATCGTCTCGAGCATTGTCTGTCGGCGTTCGGCCTGTGAACGACCCATGCTCAGCCTCGCTTGTGCTTGCCCTTCGCGTGTGCCGCCGGCGGTGACGCTGGCTTCACGCGTTCAAACTCACGGATGACCTGCTCGGTGTAGCCCGGGCGCTGCACCGGCGGTTCAATGACTCGAAGAGTAGACGAACCCACGTCTGCGTGTTGTCGAGGCACCGACGCGTGGACCGCGCGAACGACCATGACCAGCGTGTTGAGCAGCGCGTCGGCGACTTCGGTGCCCACCAGATCAACGAGCGTTTGCATCGGCGCGTGCGGTGTGTCCGTGATCTCGATGCCTGAGATGTTGGGGGGATCTTCGTTGGCGAGGTCGATGCCAAAGTGCTTTGAAAAAGCCTGTCGATCGACGTGACTCAGCGGACTTCGCTGTTCTAAAGCCTCAAACAGCTGCCACGCGTTCCGAGGGTAGAGCGTTCGTTCCTTGCCGCTCTCGATCGCGACGATCGTGCTGGTGGATGTGCGCGCATCGTTCGCCAGACGCTCCTGAGAGAGACCTCTGCGAGATCGCAGTCTGCGCAAAAACTCGGCCCGTGACTCAGGCATGTTCACCCAAAGCATAAGCCGTTGATTTTCAGGACGTTGAAGTCGTTATCCACAGCAATAGACAGCCAGTTGAAACGCGGGTAAGACCTAGTTATCTTCATGCACATCAAGTCATCTGGTCGAAGATGACTGGGTGTTGGCTCTCACTCAGTGGTCCTCTGTGGCTCTCTGTGGTGAAACGCCTTGGTCTTCGTCCCCGTCCGGTTCGGCTCGTCTCCGGTCTCCGCCCGCTGCGCAGGGTCGGTGCCGCGAACACCGAGCCTTACCCCCGGTCACCAGCGAAAGCGAAGTGATCGGTTTTCAGAACACGGCTGGTGCCCGGTGCCTGATGCCAGGTGCCTTGACCAGCCCAGCGGCTTTCGCGGAGCCACCCATGATCGCAACGAACCCCCCCCGTCCGAGCCGACACGCACCCGACCTCAAGCGGCCATCGCAGGCGGGAGAGGACACACGCGGTGTGAAGAACCTCGGCGCTGAACAGCGAGCGGACGCGCGGGCCCAGCTCATCCCGAAACTCAAGGCGTACGCCGTGTGGTCCGTCATCGACGGCGCCTCGCGGCGGACGCTGCGTGAACTGCTGCAGCAGGGGTACACGCAGAGCGCGACGGCCGACGAGTTCGCCACGCTCATCCGGTCGGTCGGCGACGCCATGGACGTGCGGGTGTCCGAGCACCTGGCCGAGCACCTGCACCGCGTGACGGTGTACGTGAGCGACCCCGACCGGGGCAAGATCAACATGGGCGAGTTTGCGTTCGACGCGATGCGGACGGTGCCGGTGAACGAGCTGGGGAACGAACTGGGGAATGTGGACGGGGAAGAAGAGGCGGTGGAGTCGTGAGCAGCACCACACCCGATCGCAAGACGGAATCTGCGGAGCGAGCCGACGTTGTTCAGCAGGAGATTGAGCGGTTCAAGGCTCATCTGCTGGAGGGAGACTCGACGCAGGTGCCGGTGAATCGTCCGTTCCTGTACCTGTTGGCGCGGTATGCCGAGATCGGCGCGTTGTCGGTGATGAACGCGCGGCGCAAGTCCAGCAAGGGCCAACGCCGCCTTAAGCAAGAGATCGAAGGCGTGTGGAGCGAGCAGGGCGAGGTGGTGCCGCTGGTGGCGGCGACGACGATCGACATCGCGTACGCCATGCACGACGTCATCGCTCAAGACCTGTGGCAGAGCAAGGCGGTGGAGTCGTGAGCACCGTCGAGGTCGAAATCCCACCCAAGCTCATTGGACAGGTGTATGCCGAGAAGGTCTTGGCTGAGTTGACGCCCGCGTTCGCAGTGGCATTTGCATCGGCCTTTGCGCAGGGCAAGGGCACCGGGCAGCGTCAAGCCTCGGAGGGTGTAAACGCCGCTCTCCTTGCGGCGTGCAAGGCGGCCGAGCGCATTGAAATGCTGCGAGACGAGATCGGGGCTTGTCACGCTCGCATCAACAACGCCCAGCGGACGGAGACGGTTGAATCCGTCGCGATTGCCCGAAAGAACCTCCAAGCGCATCGGGACGAGCTTCGAGCCATTCGTCAGTCCATCCGTGCCGCTATCGCTTTGGCGGAAGGCGGTGGGTCATGAGCACGCTTGCCAGCATCCCCACCATCACCATCCGCGTCCCCGACAACGGGCTCGACGGCATCGTTGAGCGCTCCGTCAAGATCTCCGAGCTCGTCAAGCTCGTCCGCACCGCGCACCAGCGCTCGTGGCGCGGCGTCGTCGAGACCCGCGACGCACGCCTGCAGCTCGGCTGGGTGCTCAATCAGGCCAAGT
>JACCDG011257784.1_pt1 | contig 16251 bp, 22 predicted proteins | sample 7442471 | NCBI WGS metagenome assembly JACCDG01 (sample SAMN15323444, study PRJNA562643) | freshwater metagenome | isolation source: river surface water | place: USA:Blue River Watershed | collected 2017-08-17 | reverse complement strand
TGATGACGCGCTGCTGCTCGTCCTCGAAACGCGGGTTGTTCTTCACCACATCGGCCAGCGGCAGCTTCGACAGGATCGCGACGCCGTTATAGGTCTTCTGACCCGTGAACGCCACCTGATAGCCGGCCGCCTCGATCTCGGCGACCGGAAACTTGTCGTCGGTCATCTTGGTTTCTTGCAGGCAGAGTACGTCGACCTGTGAAGAGTCCAGCCATTGCAGCACTTGTGGCAGACGGACTTTGAGCGAGTTGACGTTCCAGGTGGCGAGTTTCATCGGCGTCCAAAAGCTAGGATTCATGCGGGTTTTCAAGGGGTGGGGTGGTGAATTTGGCGTCTAGCTACCCACCTAGCTACCCAACTTGAGGGCGGTAGCTCTATGGTAACAAAACAACACTCGCAGCGCCCAACCGGGGACCACCTATAAAAATTTCAATTCCCACGGGAAATTTAATGGCTCGAATCAACCGCTTGTAGCGTCGCGCTACTGACGAAGCGGCGGACGCTTTCGCTGGTGATGCCCGATGACTTTGGGCCCAGCTTCACCAGGTCAAGTTTGCCCGCTTTAACAAGCCTGTAGATTTGCGTTCGTGAGACACCGAGATGAGCCATCGCAACGTTGATGCGATAAATGATGGGGGATATTGATGTCATGTTGATTCCTCCTTTGGGTTAGATCGACATCGTTTGCTCAGTCGACGAAAGAGAAAGTTGTCAGACTCTCATGCAGCCCCAGGCTGTATGAAATGGCGTCATTGGAAAGCGCGCGACACCGAACCATGGAAATTCGTGAAAAGAACTACGGAGTAGGGATGTGCGTTAGCGGTCTCAGGCTTGCTGGTGAGCGTGCAGACTGTCGCCCAACAAGCCATAGACCAGTGCAAAGGCCGAGAGGCCTGCACGCACATCGTTAAGGTAGTGGCCGGCAACGCCGACGCCATGGTCTTGTCCGCGCAAGCGAACAACGTACATCAGGCCTGTTAATTCACCATTGCGTGCCTGGACAAGCAAATTCTCCAGAATCGTGATGACCTGGTCATCGGCACTTGCGGCATGGATGCCGGTATCTGTTTTGTTCGATTTGCGGCTGTGGATCGGGGTGGGCGTTGCGGTGAATCCGCTCGTTGTTTTGATCAGGGTCAGCATGACTTGGGTCTCCAATGGCTCGCTTGAGCATCGTCAGAACCAAATTAGCATTCGGTGTTCGCGATTCCTATCCCATGATTTGGGTAGAGGTCAGTAGGATTTCTTCTGCTTTGCCGCAATATTCCTAGGGATTGGGGACTTGAGTAGGAATCCTCCGAATTCATCGAGGCTGTGTTGAGACAACGCATTTGCCATTTGTAGCAGTTGGCATTTATGCGGCTCGTTCATCGCGCGGAAATACATTACGAGCTGGGCTTCGGAGCCTGAGAGCTTGCTGAAGTCAAGTGCGGCATCAGGAGATAGCGGGCCCTGGCCGGTGACGAGCCATTCGATACTGACCTTAAGAGCTTTGGCCACGACCAACAAGTTGTTGCGTTTCGGTGCGGCGGTGGTTTCCCAGCGCTGCACGGACTGCCAGGCGACGCCGCAGGCGTTCGCGACATCGCTCATCGACAGTCCGAGTTGCTTTCGTCGTTGACGAATGCGGTCTTGAATATTCATCTGCTTATCGTGACGTTGTAAGTTCATCTCATCAATACACCGATTGCTTGTATGTTGCTCAAATTCTGAGTAAGTTGCCCTCCACAAGAACGATCCGTCCGAGACAAGCATTGACTCAATGAGGAGCGGATTGATGAGCAAGGAATCGCAGACGTTGATTGGGGTAGTGCGGTACTTCGTCGAGAAGTGGCGCAAGCAGGAGGGCTGGACGGAAGAGTCCTTGTCCTCCGAGCTGGTGAAGGTGCATGCCTTGATGGATGGCCCAAGCTGTACGGGCATTCGCTTTGAGCCTGCAACGCGTGATGTTTTCATTCGTTCGAAGGTCAACAGTGAGCGCATCTATCGCTGGCTTGATGATGAGACCAAGTGCGTGAATCTGATGCCGGCAAATTTTCTGCCGGTGGTGCTGACGGCAATGCCTGTTGCGATTCGTCTGCAGTGCGTTAACGCCTTGCTCAAGCCCTTGGATTTGGTCGCGTGTCAACAGACGCCGTGGCCGACAGACTCGTCAAGCAGTGTGCCTGAGTCTCTCCAAAGTTGGTGGTCCGATCCGCCGTCGCATCATCCCGGTCGGGATATTCAAGAAGAGTCGGATTCGGTGTCTCTTGAAATCGCGCTCAGGGATCTGGATGAATCGATCCAGCTCAAGCAGCGCATTCGTCAGGTTGTCGAGCGCGCCCTGGAGAACTATTCATCTCAGCATCCATACTCGCGCCTGCTTTGACGCATGACGCGCATCCGCACCATCAAGCCTGAGTTCTGGACGGACGAGAAGGTGGTCGAGCTGTCTGCTTTCGCGCGTCTGCTCTTCATCGGCATCTGGAATTTCTGCGATGACGAGGGACGCATGGTGTATTCGCCCCGACGCATCAAGATGCAGATCTTCCCGGCCGATGCGCTTGACATCGAAGCCCTATTTGACGAGCTCACGGCCAACGGCCTAGTGCAAGTCTATGGCACTTCCGGCTCCCGATATCTACAGGTTCGTGGTTTTGCTCGACACCAGAAGATCGACAAGCGCTCCGCATCGCGACTCCCGCCACCGCCAGATTTCACCGAATCCCTGCGATCGCAGCCGCCATACCCGAATCCACCCGAATCCCCCCGAATCCCGCCCCCGGAAGGGAAGGGAATGGAGGGGAAGGGAGAGGAAGGGATTGATTCCGAAGCTGACGCTTCGGGCGCTGCGCCGCCATCGACGATGAGCAAGCCCGATCTTTGGGCCGCCGGCAAATCTCTGCTGCAGGACGCTGGCATGCCTGCTCGGCAGTGCGGATCCTTCGTCGGCAAGCTGGCCCGTGACTTTGGCAATGAGGTCGCGATGGAAGCGCTACGTGCAGCGGTGCAGGAGCGGCCTGCCGACCCGATGGCCTACCTCACGGCGACCTGCCAACGCCTCGCCGGGCAGCGACACACCCCGATGCCCTGGTACGCCAGCGAGCAAGGGGTGCTGGCCAAGGGAAGCGAAGTAGGGCTGCACCCGCATCCGGGGGAATCGATGAATGCGTTCAAGGCCCGGATCGAGATGGCACTGGCGCGCGGGCGGGATCCCCCCACAGCTGTCCGCGAGCAGCGTTCCCGAATGCTCAAGGCGTCGTTGAAGCGATGCGAAGCCTGAGCGATGACGAGCATCGGCACCGCTGCGAGGTGCGCTATGTGCTGGCGTGGATGAGGCGCGATGCGGTCGCGGCTCGGAAGTACCTGGCACGGGTGGCCCGATGCAGTGCCCGCGCCGACAGGCTCGCACAGGACTGCAGCGAGCAGTGGGCGCGAGGAAACCGGGGACGATGGGGTGACTGGCGATAAGGGAGAGGGAATGGAGCGGGCGACAGATCGGGAACAGGCAGAGCAGTTGCTGACGGACTGGTACCGCTGGTCGCGAAGTTGGCGCCCGGCCCTCGGTACACCGCGCGTCGCACCTTATTGCCGCCAGAGCCGGACCAGCCGCCAGTACGACGAAGACGCCGGCTTTGACCGGGTGTTCCTGCACGAGATGGAGATGGTCGACTGGTGCGTCGGGGAACTGGCGTTGCCGCTGCAGCAAGCCATTGGCATCGAGATGCGGAATCGGGTGGTCGGTGCCAAGGTATGGCAGAGCTCGCAATCGTGTCGATATGGCGAAGCGCTGTTAGCGGTCATGCGCTTGATGACAGTCCGGGGGATCTTGGGGAGGGATATGCATTAATTGCATAAGGCCATGCGCAATTAGCCCGGAATTTTCTAAATCTTTTGTTACGAATGCGCGGTGGTCGATCAGCCACCAGGGATTAAATCGGGAGGACATTCAACAATGAATGTGAAAACGCTAGTAACTGCTGTATTGCTTTTGCCTGCATTGAGCGCTTGCTCATCATTTTCCGAAATGCTGGCCAAAGAAAGGGAAGCCGCCGAAATTCGAAAGACGGAGTTTGACAAATCCGTTGCGGACCTGGTGGGAGATTACCGTGTGGTCGATGGCGAGGGCTTTGACAATGGCTTTGGGATGGCCGATAGCTATGCAAACGTCAAAGCAACGGTAGACGGTGGACAGCTGAAGATCGCCGTGTTGGACAAACGAGGCGGTACCTGGAAACTGAACGGGCAGCAGTGCCGAGGACAGTCCGGCAACGATTATCGTGAGCAAGCCGTGACCTGCGATGCGACAGTCTTTTATCTGGATGGCCTCAGCCAGGAATTCACTCTATTCAAGTCCGGACGCGACCGCAACATCACTGTCTATGCCACCCAAAGCAAATCCCTATCGCTTCCCGTCAAGAAGGGCGACTACATCCTTGAGGTTAGATGGAAAGCAAGCGGTCGGACGACGTGCTTCAAGCTATTAAAGGCATAGCGAAAATGTGGATGCAAAGGATGGAAGAGCAATCGTATGCAATAGTAGGCACAAGGAGATCAAAAATGAAATTGAAGGCGTCGTTGATGATGGCAGTGATTGCGTTACTCCCCCTGGCTGGCGTTTGCGCCGAGGGTGAAGCGCCAAAAAACTTGCGCACGGCAGCACAAGCACAGCTTGAATTGTCGAAGGCAATCAAGGATGTTTCAGGAACCTACCATGCAGTTGATGCGAAGGGATTCATTATCAAGATCGCTCCTGCACAAGTCTTAAATGCCCAAGGCGACGTGCTCGTTTTCATGCGGCCAGAGGGTAAGGAAGGTTGGATCGTTGGTGGATATAACTGTGATGGCAGATCTCGCAGCAATGGCATGCATGTCGTCATGACTTGCGACACCGATAATATTGATCCCAACAATCCTGGCTCGTTCTTTTCCATTCAAAAGATGAGCTTGAGCCCACTAAAAAATAGCGAATCCGGGAAGGTTGAGTTCAAGGTAGATCAGAACGAAGCAAGTACCTATCTTCTTGCCTATCATGACCGGAAAACCGGCAACAGGCTGTACATCATGATGCAAAAAGAATGAAGAAAAACAACAACCATGAGATTGAAAGATTCATAGTTCGGGAGTAAGCTCATCGATGTGGTGAGTTCGCTCGCCCGTACCCATTAAAGGCTCCGCGTTGCGGGGCCTTTTTTTATTGCTGTCATGATGCAGGGCCACTACCTTTGCCTCATCGCGCGAAAACCATTTGTCGGCATACCGGATGCTCCGAGACCGTTGAATCGCCGGGCTACTGCGCCCGACATGAGGCCGCAGCATCTGGATGGTTGAGTACTAACCGCATACCGAGCAATGAGCGGGGCTATGGCGCCGCTTGGCAGAAATTGCGTACGACGATCATGGAACGAGACAGAGGCCTTTGCCAGCCTTGTATGGCCGCCGGATTCGTGGCGGTTGCAACAGAAGTTGATCACATCATCGCCAAGGCGAATGGCGGAGGTGACGACGACTCCAACCTGCAATCGATCTGCCGCCCCTGCCACCGAAGGAAAACAGCGGCGGACCGCATGCAACGCCGATTGAACAAGACAGGGGCGGATATCAAATCTTTCCCCCGTCATTTGAAAAACCGACGCCGGGATCAAAAAAATGTAGGCGCGGAATTGGATAGGGGGGGTATGAGCGGGCGGGAGGTGGTTGGTGCGAGGGGTTAAGCCTAAGCCCACGGCTTTGAAGGTATTGGCGGGTAATCCTGGACGGCGGCCGTTGAACCAGCGGGAGCCGAAGCCGCAGGGGGCGCTGGGGGAGGCACCGGCGTGGCTGACGACTGGTCAGAGGGACGTTTGGCGGGAGGCGGTGGCGTCGGCGCCGAAGGGGCTATTGACCCGGCTGGATGCGTCGGTGCTGTTGGTGTGGGTGGTAGCGAAGGAATTGCACCGGGAAGCGTCGGAGGCGGTGGCTCGCTTCGGGATGCTCTCGGAGACGCCGAACACGCGGGAACCGATACAGAGTCCTTATCTGGCCATCATGAACAAGCAGGCGCTGATCATGTTGAAGGCGGCGGCCGAGATGGGGTTCACGCCGAGCTCGAGGACGCGCGTTGCTGTGGATGCGGATCCGGCAGGCAATGAGGAATGGGGCGGGTTTTGATGAAGCCTCAGGCCGCTTTGGGCTTGGAGGCTTCTTCGTCGGCACGCTTGTCGAGACGGCGGACCATCAGCACGCAGACTACGGCACCGGCGAAGCAAGCAAAGGCAAGAAGACCTCAGTCGGCGACGAGGCTGAGCGGATCCATGTTGGACACATCGATGGCGGCGCCATCGGATTTGGCTTGAATCTTGACCATCAGCACGATGGGCAGCAAGAAAATCATCAAGCCAAGTCCGCTGAAGACCTGGCTCCAAGCGGCTGCAACCGATTGCGCCCGCAGGCATATGACTAAAGCCAGCAGCCAGAACAGGTAGACGTACACGATGAAGGCATCGATGGTGGCGAAGTCGGAGCCGGCAAACATCAAGACCGTCAGGCCTGCCGCTACAAGGGCGAAGCAGAGGCCGCCGATGGCGAAGAAGATCCCGTGAAGACAGTCGGCAATCATTCGCATGGTGCTTCCTCCTATCGTCGAGCTACCGCCGCAAAAAAGAATTCAAGGCGCAGGCAATCCCTGGTCAACCTGCGTGGCGGGCCTGCTTGAGCACCGGGCAAGTGCTTGGCAAAGGCGCCGCCATGCCGACCAAGGCTGCCTGCGTGCGCGCATGCTAGAGAAGATTAGGGGCGACGGGGAGTAAATGTGACTTCTTCGACGGATAAGCAACAACGAAGCGAGGAGACGCGGTGGTTCACAAAAAGTGAGCGCCACCGTCTAATTTGGAGTCCGATGGTCGGCTGATGGAGCATGAGTCTTGGAAGTGACTCGTGACTTTCAAAACTTTGCCCTTGCCGGGGATTGCTTCTCGCAATCGCCAGTGATCTCACCGTATTTGGATCTTTCGCCATCTTTGATGTCGAAAATTTCGCCGTAGAACCTGCCGGTTACGCGACTGATCCGAATGTCGATGATTTTGTCAGTCCTGTCGAGGTGCAGATCAATCGACGATTCGGTAAATTTTGTGTCGTCGGTGCCGGTGATCCGAACGCCTTTTTCGGTTAGCACAGAATTGTTGTATTGATCGATTTCCAGCAGCATGTTTGGCATCTTGTTTTCTTTTGTGCTGCCAGTGAATGTGTAGGTTTGTGTGCAGGAAATCGCGAATTTTTGCGTGAGGGGCGCCGATTGTTCGATGGGGCTGGCTGTTAGGAAATAGAAATAATTCTCTTCAGTTTTCGTCATTTCAAAAAAATTTACGCACTGAAAATGCATTCGAGTTTTTTTTAACTCCCATTCGAATTGAAGAGATACATAGTCCGCACGGACGCCCTCAGCAATACTGCTGACAATCGATCCATCATTTTTGACTTTGGGCTGACCGAATTTGCCTTCCAATTCTTTTTCAATCTGAAGACAATCGCTTCGAGTTAATTTTGTTTTAGGAGTGACGATTGCTTCACCCAGTGCAGGGTAGTGTGTAAGCATCGCTCTCCAGTAATTCGATTTTTTGCCAGATCCCGGCTTTAGAAGAACAAGATCAGCAGTCTTTCCCATCGCCTCAGTCTCAATTTTGTATGCGTCTCCCTCACGATCTTTATCGATCTTCCAGGGGTAATCGGAAAAAAACTTGCTTTGTTCGATTTTTGACCAATCCATAGTCTCCCAATGTGACTTGGAAAAAAATTTTGCAATTACCGGTTCTGCGGCCAAGCTTGCGCCATGCCACGTGCCCACTAGAGCAGCAGAAATCGCCAAGCAGACGCACAATGCATTTTTCGAGGTCAGGAAATAGCGCATGAATATTCGAAAGAAAAATGAATAAACGTTAAGTATATCGTTCAAGTTAGTTGCAAAAATTAGAATCTTGCGAAACTACGCACTGGTTGCCAATTCATATATCAAGCAAATAGTCGGCAAGACCCGGCCTGCTGCGAAATGGATAATCGCCGCATGCCAACGACAGCTAGATGATCTGCGACGGTTCTCTGGGAAGCACGCTACTTTTCAATGGGATCCGACCCGCGCCAGCCGCATTTGCCGCTTCATCGAAAACCTCACCCATGTCAAAGGCCCGCTCGCCGGTCAGAAGATCCGGCTTGAGCCGTGGCAGGTGTTCATCCTGACCACCGTCTTCGGCTGGGTGACCCGGGAGGGTTACCGGCGCTTTCGACGGGTGTACATCGAGGTCCCGAGGGGGAATGCGAAGAGCACGCTGTCCTCGGGCGTGGGGCTGTACATGCTGTGCGCCGATGGCGAGGGTGGGGCGGAGTGTTATTCGCTGGCGACGACGCGGCAGCAGGCGCGCATAGTCTTTGGCGATGCGCAGGCGATGGCGCGGGCTAATCCGGGGCTGCGGGCCAAGTTTGGGTTGGGGATTGCCGCGCACAACATGCATGTGCTGCAGACGGCATCGAAGTTCGAGGCGCTGTCAGCCGAGGGGTCGACGCTGGATGGGCTTAATACGCATCTGGGGATCATCGATGAGCTGCATGCGCACAAGACACGGGCTGTTTACGATGTGGTCGAGACTTCGATTGGCAAGCGCGCGCAGTCGATGCTGTGGGTGATTACGACCGCCGGCTCGGATCGGGCTGGCATTTGCTATGAGGTGCGCAGCTTCGTGACGCAGGTGCTGAACCAGACCCTGCTCGCGCATGACGGGCTGGGGTACAAGATCGAGGGTGGCGCGATGGAGGATGACACGCAGTTCGGGATCATTTACACCATCGATGACGAGGATGACTGGACCACTGAGGCGGCGCTGGCCAAGGCCAACCCGAACTGGGGGATTTCGGTGATGCCGGACATCCTGACCAGCCTGCAGCAGAAGGCGGTACAGATGCCGTCGGCGGCGAACAATTTTCTGACCAAGCACTTGAACGTCTGGGTGAATGCGTCGATCGCATGGATGGACATGCGGGCCTGGGATCGCTGCGCGGATAACAAGCTGGCGCTCGATGACTTCGCCGGCGAGGAATGCTGGATCGGGCTGGATCTGGCAACCCGCAGCGACATCACCGCCAAGGTGCGGGTGTTCAGTCGACTCGTGAATGACGTGCTCCATTACTACGTGTTCGGCGACTACTACCTGCCCGAGTCGGCGGTCACCGATGGGCGCAATGCACAGTACAGCGGCTGGGTGCGCAGCCAGTACCTGATCGAGACCAGCGGTAACGTGACCGATTACGAGGTGATCGCCGATGGCCTGCGCGACGATGCGGCGCGCTTCAGGATCGCCGAGATCGGTTTTGATCCTTGGAATGCGACCCACCTGGCCAACATCCTGCAAGACGAAGGGCTGGCGATGGTCGAGATGCGGCAGGGCGCGCGCACGCTGTCCGAGCCGATGAAGCACCTGCAGGCGCTGGTGCTGGAAGGGCGGCTGCACCATGACGGCAATCCGGCACTTACCTGGATGGTCAGTAACACGATGGCCAAGCACGACGAGAACGACAATATCCGACCCATCAAGGAACGCGACGAGGCCAAGATCGATGGTGTGGTTGCGCTGATCATGGCCTTGGGGCGGGCGATGGCGGCCGAGGAACCGGCAGCGGCGGAGATCATTCTGCTATGACCGCACTGGCCTGGTACGACACCGACAAGGTGAAGCAACCAGGCAGCCCGATCCTCACGCAGTGGCGCGCCGCGCGCGAAGCGCAGCGGCAGGTGTCCGGCGCAGTCGCTGGCGCGGGCTTAGTAGCCAATGACATCGGATCCAGCCTGGCGACGACCAGCCTGACGATGGAAGAGCTATCCAAGCTGATCAGCTCGGGTAGCGGATTGCCCGGCATGCCCGCCGTCACCGAGCACAGTGCGATGGGCGTGTCGGCCGTCTATGCGTGCGTGGCGCTGATTGCGGGCGCGATTGCGACGCTGCCGCTGCCGGTCTACCGCCGCACGGCCGATGGCCGCGAGCGTGCCGACCATGATTACTGGTGGCTGCTGAATGAATCGCCGCTGCCCGACATGTGCGCGGCGACCTTTTGGGAATACCTGCTGACGTCGTACCTGCTGTATGGCGACGCCTTCTGCGAAATCCTGCGCCCCGGTTTCGGCAGCGCGCGCATCATCGGCTTGCGTCCGCACCATCCGGACCGAATCACACCCTTCCGCGAGCTGGCCAGCCAGCGCCTGCTCTACCGCGTGCAACCGGTCGGGCCGGGTGCGCAATACGTGCTCGATGCGGCCGACATGCTGCATGTGACGGGGTTGGGCTTCGATGGCCTGCGCAGCTGCAGCCCCATCCTGTACGTGGCGCGGCAAACGATCAGGACCGCACTGGCGGCCAACGAGTACAGCAGCAGCTTCTTTGCCAATGGCGCACGGCCAGACTTCGCGCTCAAGGTGCAGGGCAAGCTGTCCACCGACCAGATCGAGGTGTTGCGCAAGTCCTGGCTGGCCATGCATGCGGGCCCATCCAAGAGCCACACCCCGGCCATCCTGTCCGGCGGCATGGAGATCGAGCAGCTGACGATGACGCACGAAGATGCGCAGCTGCTGGCGACCCGTGCCTTCCAGATCGAAGAGATCGCGCGCATCTTTGGCGTGCCGCCGTTCATGATCGGCCAGACCGAGAAGACCACCAGCTGGGGCAGCGGGGTGGAGAACATGGGGCGCGGCTTCGTGAAGTTCACGCTGCAGCGGCACCTGATCAAGTTCGAGCAAGAGATCAACCGCAAGTTCTGGCCGAGCCGGGAGCGCTACTTCGTCGAGTTCACCGTCGCCGGCCTCGAGCGCGGCGATCTGAAGAGCGAAAACGAAGCCCTGCGCGTGGCACTCGGACGCGCGGGTGAGCCGGGCTGGATGACGCAAAACGAAGTTCGCCGCATCAAGAACCTGCCGCCCGTCGACGGCGGCGACGCCCTCGTCAATGGATTCATCAACGGAACACAACATGACCCAACTGCTCAAGCTGCTGGCAGCCAACCGTTACCACAGTCAGCACAGTCAGCACAGTCAGCATAGCCATCCGCATCGCCGACCGTCGCTGCAGAGCCGGGTTGAGTCGGCCGCTGGCGAGACGGCCATTTACCTGTACGACACCCTGGTCAGCGATGACCTGTCGGCCGAATATTTTGGTGGCGTCTCCGCGCAAAGCCTGGTGCCGCAGATACGCGCGATACGCGGAGGCACGATAAGGCTGCACATCAATTCTGCGGGCGGTGATGTCTTCGCCGGGCAGGCCATCGCGCAGGCTGTACGCGACACCGGTGCGCAAGTGATCGCGCAGGTCGATGGCTTGGCTGCCAGCGCCGCGACCTTGCCAGCGATGGCAGCGGACCGGGTCGAGATTGCCGAAGGTGGGTTCTTCATGATCCACAACGCATGGACGATGGCCATCGGTAACGCCAATGACCTGACCGACACCGCCGCGTTGCTCGCCAAGGTTGACGCCAGCATTGCGGCCACTTATGCGCGGCGCAGCCGGCTCGGCATCGAGGACGTGCGCCAGCTGATGGATGCCGAGACCTGGTTCAGCGCCGGCGAGGCGGTGGATGCGGGGCTGGCCGATGCGATCTCGGGCAGCGCGCAGCAGCAGGGTGGGTGGGACTTGTCGGCCTATGCACGGGCGCCCGCGCAGGCGCAGGCACAGCACGCGGCCCGGGCCGATGCCGCTACCGCTGCTTCGGACGAGCCCGATCTGGACGCTTACCGTCACCGGCAGCGTCAGCGGCTGCAATTATTAGCCCGGTTGCCGCAAGCCCGGAGAGTACCGTAAACCACCTTAGCCCCAAGCCGCCCATCACTGCCCAAAGCCGCCCACTACCGTCCACCACCGTCCACAACAACCCACCACTCGGCGGGTTTTTTTATGCCCGAGGAGAGCCATGAACAAACTCAGCCAGCTACGTGAGCAGCGAGACCACAAGGCGCGTGAAGCGCATGCGCTCAATGCGCAGTACCCGGCCGACACCCGGATGCCCGCTACTGACAGCGACAAGCTCGATGCGATCCTCGCGGCCATTGAAGCCATCGATGACGAGATCCAGCGCGAGCACCGCCTGTTGCAGCTGGCGGTAGATGACCCGCAGGCACAGCACACCGCAGCATTACAGGCCGCCACCCGTGAGCCGGCCACGCACAGCGACGAGTCCCGCGCGCTGCGTGCCTTCCTGCGCGGCGGCATTCAGGCCTTGAACGAGCACGACCGTCACCGGATGGCGGCCCGGCAGACACCTGAAATACGCAACGCGCTCAGCACCGAGACCGCCGCCGATGGTGGCTACACCGTCGCCACCGAGTACATGAAAAGCCTCGAGGTCGCGATGAAAGCCTATGGCGGCATGCGTGAAGCGGCGACTATCATCCGCATGGCCAGCGGCGCGTTGATGAACTTCCCCACCAGCGACCCGACTTCCGAGATGGGCGAGATCGTCGGTCAGAACCAGCCGGCGGCAGACAGCACCACCAGCTTCGGCAACATCACGCTCGATGTCTTCAAGTATTCGTCCAAGTCGATCGCGGTGCCGTTCGAGCTGATTCAGGACACCTTCATCGACATCGAGAGCTATCTGAACAGCCTGCTCGCGATGCGCCTGGGCCGCATCACCAACCTGCATTTCACGGTCGGTACCGGTAGTGGCCAGCCACGCGGCATCGTGCCGGCCAGCCGGATCGGCAAGACGCTGCCCGCAAAAAATCCCGCGATCACTTATGACGATCTGGTCGACCTCGAGCACGCCGTCGATCCGGTCTACCGCCGCCAGCCGGGCGTGGCCTTCATGATGGCCGACACCACCTTGAAGCAAGTGCGCAAGCTGAAAGACGGACAGGGCCGTCCCATTTTCGTGCCCGGCTATGAATCCACCAACCCGGGCGGCGCACCGGATGCGCTGTTGGGGCGCGCCATCCTGATCAACCAGGACATGCCCGAGCTGGCTGCTGGCAAGCGGCCTTTGCTGTTCGGCGCATTCCGCAAATACCTGATCCGCGACGTGATGGACCTGACGCTGTTCCGGATGACCGACTCAGCTTACACACTGCGCGGGCAGATTGGTTTCGTTGGTTTCATGCGCAGCGGCGCGAACCTGATCGACGCCGGTGGCGCGGTGCAGTGTCTTGAAGTGGCAGCTGCCTGATGCCAGCCGTTCGTCTGCAGGCACCGGCGGCGCCGGCGATCACCTTGGACGATGCAAAGCGCAACCTGCGCATCGATGGCAATGAGCTCGATGCGCTGGTGATGGCCTGGGTACAGGGCGTGACCGACCATGCGGAGCACCTGATGGGGCGCGCCATCCTGTCGCAAGTCTGGCGCGTGACGGTCGACAGCTGGCGCGATCCGATTCCCTTGCCCCGGCCTCCGCTACTGACCGTGCTTGCGGTGCGCATGCGCGAAGCCGATGGCCACTGGCGCGTGATTCCTCCCGAGCGCTATCTGGCCGATGCCGACCGCGAGCCGGCGCTGCTGCACTGGCTGGCCGGTGCGCCGTTGCCGTCGCTGGATCCGGCCATGGGCGCGGTGCAAATTGACTATGTCTGTGGCTATGGCGCCGATACCGCGTCTACGCCGCCGGCGATCCGCCTGTACCTGCTGGCCAAGCTGGCCGAGCAATTCGATGCCGGATCCCGTCCCGACCGCAACAGCGTGCAACCGTCTTTCATCGACCGCGTGCTCGACCGCTACTGCATCCCGGAGCTGGCCTGATGCTGGCTTACCGTTTACGCGAGCGCATCACGCTGCAAGCGCCGGTGGCTGAGCAGGATGCGCACGGCGAGCCGGTCCATGCGTGGCATGACATCGGCAGCGTGTGGGCCGACATTGTGCCAATCACGGGGCGCGAGCTGTTCGCCGCGCAAGGGCAGCAGAACCCGGTAACGGTCAAGATCGTGCTGCGCTACCAGGCGAGCCTGATGGGCGTGCTCAGCCCCGCGCTGCGCATCCTGCACGGCGCGACTGTCTACAACATTGAAGCGGTGTTGCCCCGTGTGGTCGATGAAATCCATCTCTGGTGCAGCAGCGGGGTGCGTCGTGCGTGACATAGTGAAAATGCATATCGACGGCCTGCAGCAGCTCGACCGCCAATTGCACAGCCTGCCCGGCAAGATTGCGGGCAGGGCGCTGGCCACTGCTGTCCGTGCGGGCGCGCGCCTGGTGCGGGATGCGGCACGCGACCGAGCCCCGATCGTGACCGGCAGCATGTCAGCCAACATCGTCGCGCGCACCGAGCGCACCGGCAGCGATACCGAGAAAACCGCCATCGTCGCGGTACGCAATCGCCCCGCTTACTACTGGCGCTTTGTCGAATTCGGTAGTCGCAAGATGGCTGCGCGCCCCTTCCTGCGGCCGGCCTTCGATGCCTGCGAGCGGGAAGCGGTGGACGTCATCACCGCCAAGCTCGAGCAGCGCATCTTGCTGGCGCTGGATAAATACTGAGGTGGCGATGAACTCACTTCCCGCCGATCTCGTCGCCTTGCTGTCGCCGCTGGTGCAGGGGCGCATCTACCCGAACTGCGCGCCAGACCAGCCGGGATGCCCGTACCTGGTCTACCGCCGCATCTCGGTCACGGGCGTGCCGGTGCTCGACGGTGGCCCCGGTCGCCAAGCCCGCACGAACCTGCAGCTGGACCTGTATGCGACCAGCTATGCGAGCGCACTCGCCACCACGCAACAGCTGAGGCTGCTGCTGGCTGCCTGGCCGCAGCCGCACCTGATCAACCTCGAGCAAGACCTGTACGAGCCCGACTGCGCGCTGCACCGCGTGCTGATCGAGCTCACGGTCTGGCACGCGGTGTCGTCCTGAATTCATCGCATCCCCCCTCCAAGGAGAACCCATGAGCAGCAATGCTTTCGCCGGGCTTGGCTCCCGGCTCTACATCCAGCAATTGTCACCCGCGTCAGCCCCGGCCACCAAGCCGATCAGCGCGATCAGCAAGGCCGCGCCCGGCGTCGTTACCGCCAATGCCCATGGCCTGCTTGACGGGATGCTGGTGACGATCAGTGGCGTCACCGGCATGAACGACATCAACGGCACGTATTACGTCATCAATGCGGCCACCAACAGCTTCAGCCTGATGACGCTCGATGGCGTGCCGGTCAACACCAGCAGCTTCATCGCTTATGCGGGCGGCGGCATGGTGGCCCCGGTCGCCTATCTGCCGGTGCCCGAGGCGCGCAGCTTGCATTTCGCGGATGCGGCCTCGCCCGAGATCGATGTCACGACCATGGTGTCGACTTCCAAGGAATACCTGCTCGGCTTGCAGGATGCGGGCGAGTTCTCGTTCGAAATGAATTACGTGCCCTTCGATGCGGCGACCGTCGAGCTTCGGCAGGCCAAGGCCGATGCGCTGGTGCGTGCGCTGCGCATCGATTTCCATGACGGCTCGACCTTCGCCTGCCGCGCGTTTGTCAAAAGCGTGCCGTTCCAGACGGATTACCAGACCGCCGTTACCGGCTCCGCCACCCTGAAGATCACCGGAGTCACCCTATGGTTGCCCTGAACGATGCCATGAAAGATGCCTTCGCCGATGTACTGAGCCCGCTACCCGGGCTCACCCGCGAGGCGATCCTGCGCGCTATCGACCTCAAGCACGCGACCGTGGTTGTGCCCGAATGGGGCGGCAATGTGCGCGTGCGCGGGATGACCGCCGCCGAGCGCGATGCGATGCTGGCCGCCGTCGCGCCGGGGGCCGAGACCAGCAAACGCTCCGACAGCCAGATCAAGGCCTACCTGTGCGCGCACTGCATCGTCGATGCGCATGGCGCAAGCCTGTTCGCGGATGACGATATCGCGCTGCTGCAGCAGAAAAACCCGCAAGTACTCGATCGGCTGGCCAATGAAGTGCTGCGCCTGTCCGGCATCGGCGAGACCGGGGTGGAGGTGCTGGAAAAAAACTGAGGGCCCGGCCGGAGCGGCGCTTCATGTTTGCACTCGCGCTCCGGCTGGGCCGCACCGTTGCGGAACTGGGACAGAGCATGAGCAGCGCCGAGCTGGCCGAGTGGATTGCCTACCACCGCATCAGCCCCATCGATGACGCACGCGGTGACCTGCAGGCCGCCATCGTCGCCAGCATCGTCGCCAATGCCAACCGCTCGGCCAAGACGCCGCCGTTCACGCCGGCCGACTTCATGCCCTACCTGGAGCGTGGCCCAGTCCCTGAAGCATCCGGCTTCATCGCCGCCGCTCGCCAGCGGGTAAACCTCGTGACTTTCGTTCGCCATGGCCGCGCTGCGTGAACTGGTC